>FWWM01000647.1_pt1 | contig 115495 bp, 113 predicted proteins | sample 2228351 | NCBI WGS metagenome assembly FWWM01 (sample SAMEA103939774, study PRJEB20133) | metagenome
CATGTGCTCTCCAAGGTCTTCGCAAAACCCGGTGAATCACAACTGACTGAAATCGCTCAACCTAATTTTCGGTCGGGTTCTGATTGAGCGCCGATGCGCCGATATAGACCTGCGCACGCTGCTCGTAGTCCGCGACGAGCATGTAGAGCGCGATCACGGCGGCGAACGTGCTTTTGCCGTTCTTCCTGGGGATCTCGATGAAGGCTTCGCGGTGCTTGCGGAAGCCATGCTTGTCGACCACGCCGAACAGCGCAGCCAAAATCCACACCTGCCACGGCTCCAACCGGAGGCTGAGTTTTTTAGTCGCTAAAGGCCCTTCGAGGTACGGGAAGGTCTCGGCGAAGCGACAGACGCGCTCCACCTTGGCCGCGTTGAACGTCCATTCGTCACCGAGAATGTCGGCCAAGAAGCGTGCGCAGCTTCGCTTGATCTGCCAACAGGCAGCGATGTCGCCCGCGACGATCTGCTCCGCGTAGCGCACTGCTACGTCAGCGAAAGCGCCTTTGCCGACGAGCATGGTTATGCGTCGGGCAGAGCGCCGTAGGGGTTAGCTTCTGCCGATAGAGGATTGGCGTTGGTGCCGTTTGTGGTGCGACCGCTCAGGCCGCCGATACCCAGCAGCTCAGCCAGCTTGCGCTTCTCACTCAGAAAGGCGGCGCGTGGCACCTCGCCGGTTGCGAAGATGGCGCGGCAGGCGGCTTCGATTGAGCAATAGGTCGCGAAAAGCGTGGAATGGCTATTGTTGATGCCGTTGGCGACGACATGCTCGATTTCATCTAACCACACGTCTTTGGCCGCTGCCGTGAGATAATCCGGCATGACGGGCTTGCTGGCGGGGCCAGTGTCATGGCCGGTCTTGGGTTTGGGTCCGCGTTTCACCCATTACTTAGCTGGGTGAGTAGCATCTCGCGAACGGATGATCTTATCGCGGGAGACAGAACCGGGAATTATACCCCCAAAGCGCGAGGCCAATGACAGCTGCGACTATCAGCACGATCACCGTTAGACGAACCGTCACCGGCCATTTGTCTCTCCAAGTGAAATGAAGCTGTTCATCCATCCAGTCGTACTGGCTTTCGGCAAAGAGCTTATAGTGGGCGTACCAGCCGCTCAAAAAAACCTGCTTGCCAACAGTCACCGAGTAGTAGGCTGTCTCGATGGCATCGTACTCTGCCTTTGCGGCTCCTAGATCCATACCAGACTGAACACTAAGGTAGAGATTTTTTAGCTTGTTATAGAGGGCGAGCTGGGCGTTAGCGGCCTTCTCGTATTCGTCCGCTCGGTAGAAGGAAAGATAGAGACTCGCGATACCCGCAATGACGAGGATGGCAGATGGGAGTTTGGCAGATAGAGGATCGAAGATGAGTGCGAGAACGCCCACCGCGCTCGATATAAACCCGATCCAACCTGGTCCCTTATTTGCTATATCATACGTCGCAAACGTCTTTTTCACGCCAAAGACGACGTCATATCCCTTCTGAGCGATGGCCTTAAGCAGGCGGTCCTTGTCCATCACTTCTCGCTCTCGTCTACGATAGGAACGTGAATTCGATCCTTAGCGACCACGACGCCATCCTGCACGGCATAACAGTCAACAACGTGTTCGCCACGGAAGTCCGATGTTTCTCGCTTCGTTTTGCTGCCACTGTCGGGGACAATCTGACCACGGATGATATTGCGGCGGATCGCCTCGGGCCCTCGGTTCAGTACCTTCCAGTAGACGTGGTAGATGCCCTTAATGTTTTCCTTCTCGATATAAAAACGAAGTGACTTTGACTTGTAGACGTTTGGACGCCTCGCGCCGACGCCGCGCATCGCACGGAGCAGCACCGTACGGAAGCCGCTCTGCTTGATTTCACATTCCAGGCGCAGGGAATACCGGATATCGACGGGAAACAGGTCCTCGATAAACTCTTCGGTATTATCGGCAGTGTAACCCGCTTCGGTAAGCTGAGCCTTCTTGACCTCGGTAGCAGCCGACGCGGGATATGCGCGGCCGAACAGCTTCCGCCATCTGTTGTTCGCTTTCGCATCCTCGCCGGCTTCAAGCGCCTTATCCGCAAGGGCTAATCCTTTCTTGGCCTTGCTCTGGAATGCTTTGTGGACCTTGACGTGCTGACCACTACCCAGGGCCGCGTAGCGATCCTTCTTCGGCTCCTCCGACAAGAAAGACAAGAAATCGCGCATCATTTGCGCGCAAGAATTAAACGCAGTTTTGTCGTAATCAGTTCGTGATACCAGAAAATTGTGTGCCAGAGTATCGATGAGCAAACCGCCCATGCCCACGCCATGTTTGTTTTTCCACGCGCGCGTCATTTTGGCCAACCGTCTCAGGTTGCCATTCTTGTCCGCATTGACTTGCTGAGTGGTGGCTAACTCCGGCCGCGGCTTTGTCAGGCGGTAGCAGCCCTGACCCTTTGTGTACGGATACCAGAAACCATCCTCGTCTTCGAAGACAGGCTGAACCTCAATCTTGAAATTTTGATACTGGCAAACGACGACTAGCGTATCCACGTAGACGGTGGTGCTGGTGTAACGAGCCTGGATTGCATCAGCTGTGTCGCGGAGAAGCTGATAGGGCTTATCCTTGTAAGTCTCCCATTTTCCGCTCGGCATGATGTAAAGCATGTCGAGATCGGAAATGCCCCGGATACCAGTCCAGCGGCCGTAGGAGCCGACTTGCAGGCTGTTCGCCGTGCGGCTGTCCGTGTCTCGGAACTGGAGATTGCACGCCCTGGTAACTTCTTCGTAGCGAGAGGAGATCGTCGCCTCGTTATCGATCGCAATGTTCGAGAACAGCGTCTTAAAATCGTCGGCCCTGCTTATGATCGCCTCCCATGGCTGCGCCGATTTGTTTTGGTGCCCCCACCACGGCGTCTGCTCCAAGGTGGTGGTCAATCCCGATTTGTTCAACCCGTGTTACGATCAGGCATTGCAACCATTTTGGCTACGATCCGCAGAGCAGGTATTTTTATTCGAGCAGGCGCCTTCCGAGGGGCGGGGTTGTCGCTTGTGGCGCACCATTCTCAGATTTTGACGCCCCCCCTCGGTTCCAGCCTCCACCCATTGCCATAGTAGCCCAAGCGGCATCAAAGCGGTTTTTGGGCATCCCTGGGTGCTGGATTGCCCTGCCGACGCTCAAAGGGCATCGTAGAAGCAGTAAGAGAGTTTCGAGGGGCGGCGGCATTGGAGACGTTGGAGGACATCTGGGTTGGCGATCTGTTCGATCGTCATCGCGAGGCAGGTGATCTTGTGGGCTACCTTGAAAGTGTGGCGGGTCGTCCTCCTATCCGGGAAGATGGTCATGCCCATGTCCTGGCCGTTGATACCGCGTATGGCCACGGCAAAACGTTCTTTCTCCGACGGTTGGATCGGCACCTTAGGGCCACCGATCACGTCAGCGCCTACATCGACGCCTGGGTTGATGATCTCGAGGATCAGCCAATGGTCGCATTAGCGGCAACGCTGGATCGCGCCTTGGAACCCTGGACTGAGAAGAATAGTGCGGTTGCGAATGGCGTGGCCAATTTTAAAAGCAAAGCCGGTCGGGTAGCGAAGATCGTCGGCATCGGTTTGGCTAAGCGAGGGGCGGGCTTTCTCATCACGCAGGGTGCGGCTGAGGCTCTGGGTGATGAACTCGCTAAGGCATCAGAGGCAACACGAGATAGTGCTGGTGATGCCCTCAAGGACGCTGGGGCTGGTGTTGTAGACAACGTCGCTGATGCTCTCGAACCCGCTATGACACCCAGCATGGATGCTAGGATCGCTCGCTTTCGTGAAGGGCAGGCTGCAATCCATGCCATGAGGGCCAGCTTAGCTCAGGTCGTGAATGCACTGGTCGAGGCTGGTATGAAACTGCCAATCACGATCATCGTGGACGAACTGGATCGTTGTCGTCCTACATATGCCATCAAAGTTCTCGAAGAGATCAAGCATCTCTTTGATGTCCAGGGCGTTGCGTTCGTGCTCGGTCTTCACGGTAAACAGCTGGAGCATTCCGTTACCGCTGCATACGGGCAGGGCTTTGACGGGGCCGCTTACCTGAGGCGTTTCTTTAGTCGCCGTTACTCGATGAAGCCTGTGTCACTCCAGCCACTGGTGCAACACCTCATCAATCTATTGGGTATCAACGAAAACCTCCTTAACCATCCATCGGTCTTGAAACGGGGCGACGGCCGCCCGACCAATTTGCAAAGCGCTGAACTAATTTCAGATTATCTCTGCGCTTATGGGTTGGCAGCGCGTGATGCCTTCGGGGTCATGGAGGGCCTGCACACTGCGATGGCTTTGGTGGGCAACCGAAGTGTGCAAGTTTCTTACCTTCTTCCCCTCATCATAGCCCATCATATGGGTAAGAATGAGTTTTTAGGCCCGACCCACGACCCGAAGTGGATGTTGGCATTCGCGACTGATCCGTTCGGGCGTGAAATACAGGAGCATCCACTCAGCAATTTCGTTGGACGCCTACACTCTGCGGCTCAAATGAACGACATGGAGCTGTCTCAGCAGATCAATGCTGGCGACCTCCATGCGCGCATCGTGACAGACGGAGGCTTTCGTGGCTCATCGAAATCCTATCACTTACTTCAGAACTATCCTGAACTCATCCGAGCGGTGGCACGGTTCTCATGATAGTAATTACGCTCGGTTGTTCATGCGCCTAATGTCCTGCCGCGTCTTATCCTGGTGACATGGCTTACAGAGGCTCTGCGTGTTGTCCCACTCGTCCTTGCCACCCAGTGCACGTGGTAAGATGTGATCCACCTCAACGGCTAGCGTGACCAATCCTCGTGCTTGGCAATGCCGACATAACGGTTCGGCTATAATGCGCCTGTCTCTTAGCTTGCGCCACTCACTTCCATAACCGCCCTTTAGATCGATACGAGGGGCAGGGGCAGTAGCGGCGAAGGTGAAGCGCGGCGTCTTTTTGGGCATCCATTAGTTAGCAGATGGCGATGGCGGGACGTTGCGATCCCGCCATCTGGGAGCCTGTTGTCTCCCCGTAAGTTCTCTCTCTACCTTCGACGTTCATCGCCTACTTGGTGGGCAACGTCGCGGTCGTCGTTAGCTGCCAACTCCACATGATGTACCGTTCGGCGGCAGAGTTGGTTTGCAAGTAGAGCCTCGTGGCACCAGAACCTATAACGGTGCCAAGGAGTACAGAGGGCGACGTTCCCTACACTCGTACTTATGCCTGGCGCACATCGTACTGGTTGAGCCCGACGACGAAGCAATCCACATCGAAGTCTACGATGCTGCCGACGAGCTGCTCAGCGATCTGAACGAGCAAATCGAGTTCTACGTCCTTGCTGGCAAGCGGGACGGCATCGCGCAACGCGCTACCCACCATAGCGAGCCGTGCACCATCGATTGGCTTAATCGGGAATGCGATTACCTGCGCCGTCATATAGTCCTCCGCGTGGTCTTGTTGTACTGACGAACTTATAGCCTTGCTACCATCCAATCTACCAAAGACACTGGTAATCTGCGGTCCTCCAGTTTTTCTTGCCGTCAACATCAAAGATTTGGCAAAAAGGCAAATCTCCGGGTCGCTCTTCTATCAACATGGCAGCATATGATTGGAGTAGGGCAGTTAGGCGCTACAGAGATCGGAGTTACACAACATGGCACGTTTCGACCCCAAGCTGCTCATTCCCGCCGCGCAGGTTGCGGAGTTCAGCAAGCAGGGCAACGCCCGCACTGTCCAGCAGGTCGCGTTGGACAACATCGCGAAGATGAAGGAGCAGTTTGCGGCCGGTGAGGGCGCAGAAGGCAAGCTGAACTTTAAGATCGTCGGGGAACGGGTGGCGTTCACGATTCGGGTCAGCAACACGGCCCTCGTGCTGGAGCGCGTCAAGGTCCAGGACACCGATGTGGACGTGAAGGAGATGACGGTCCCCAAGGTCAATTTCAACGACGCGCTCGACTATTACGCGGACCGCATCAAGACCGGCGAGTATGATGCGCAGCTTGCGGCGATGGGCGAGAAGAAGGCGCAGCGTAACGACAAGATGCGCAGCACCCGCGCAGCGAAGAAGGCGGAAAAGACCGCCTAAGCGCTACTCGCTATGGGAATGCTCGGCCCCTGCTACAGCGGGGGCCTTTTTCTTCGCCTCTAGCGTCGCGCGCCGCTTTGCCAGGATGGCTGCCCGATAGTCGGGATCAGCCCACTTAGCCTTGTAGGCGGCGCTTCGCGCTTCACGCGCCGCCGCGTCCGACCATTGCGCCTTAGCATTCGCGCTTCGCAACTGTCGTTGCTCAGGGCGGTTAGCAGTGGTGCGGTTTCGCGCAGCATGGAGCGCAGCTTGCTCAGGATCAGCCAGCAGCGCCTTGCGTTTTTCGCTAAGCCGCTGTCTGTATTCGGGATCGGTGCCGACTTTGCGCATTGTCAGTGAGCGGCGCTCGTTCGCCGTCAATGTCTTACTTTCAATCAATTCGTCTGCGTTGGATACCATGATTGCTTCGTTTTTGAGGCGGGGCTTTGTTGCCCAGACTTCCCTCGACTGTAAAGCGTGAAGGCGCAAAAAGAGCCGGTGGATATGACCCCACCGGCTCAGGTTGTTTGGATTATGCCTTGATGAAACCGTGCTTGCGGCTTTCAGTCGCATACTCGGACAGGGGCTTTGTCGCTCGCCAGTGAATGTCGCGCTCAACGCGCAGACCGCCTGGGCCTTTCACTTCCATAATCTCGTCCAGGCTAATATAGCCGAGTTCTGGAGTGCCAAATCCCAAGTCGGCCAGCCCGAAGGCTAGTCCCTCGTCGTCAAGTTCCGTGAGCAGCCATGTGCCGCTCGTCCACGGCAGAAACAACTTACAGACGGGGTGAAAGTCGCGTTCTTCGCGAGTGCCCTTCAACGGCTCCTGCTCCTTGCCGTTTGCGCGAAGCTGTTCAAGGGACTCCGCGCCAAGCAATTCTACCAAATTCATGTGGCCTACTCCTTGTTGCCACCAGAACATCAAGCGCCTTCTAAATTAAAGAGCAACCAAAGAAAGGCAATTTTAGGAGAATAATTTGGTAGGTTTAGGAATAAAATGGAAGCATACAATTGATACAGCAAGACGCTGTAGGAGAATTGAAATGCTTTACTCGGAACTGAAGAATAAGGTTGCACTGGACTTGTACTATGGCAACGCGGAAGGAAACAAGATGCGGCTGCTGCATGGCACGCTGGATAGCTTGATGCCGGACGGCGAAGAGGAGTACGAAGACAGCGGCTTTGCTGAGATTGAATTGGAGAATGGCGTCGGACTGGCGCACGAGGTTAGCGACGGGCTGTATGTGCTTGCAGACAACGCGGAGCAGGCGATTGCGGCAGTGCTGGACGAGTTGGACTTTAGCAGCAAGCAGGAGCGCGACAGCTACGAACGCGCGCTGCGTGAAGCGGTAGAGAGTGGTGAGCGCTACGTAGAGTTTAGCTACTAAGAGGGGCAGTTAGGGGCGCGCAAGTGCCCCTAACTTGTGACTGACGAGGTTGGTCGGCGTGGAGAATGACTTGCAAACTCCTACAGCTGGTCAGGTCAAAAGAGCGACGAAGCGTGTCTGTCTTTGGTCGCAACTCTGGATGCAGATGCCAGAGTTGAGATACGGAAACGGAGGCACAAAATGCTCAACACGCAGATCGACCTCGCAGCATTCGCAGACTACGCACTTGCTACTTTTGACTATGACGAGCACTACGAAGAGGATGCTTTTGCGGTGACGTTTGAAGGCGTGCGCGTTTATGTCGAACGCAAGCGCAGCAACTTCAACGTGCATGTTGGCAACGTCGTGCACAATCTGCCTCGCTGCTAACCCAGCGAGCTCCATGCATGGCAAAGAGGAGAAGGGAGAAACCCAACTGTTCCCTTCTTCTGTTTGCCGGTCGTAACGGCCTACAGGGCGGTCGGGTGAATCTGGTACTCGGCATCTGGATAGTCAGGGTGCCAGTCGATCTCGCCGTGGGGACCGAGGAAGATGGTGCCCTGGCCATGCTCAGTTCCAATAACTTCGCCCTCAGCGTCGAAGGAAAAGCGCATCGCGTTATCACCGATGACGATGTGCGTATTCCGCTCTGCATCGCACTCCATGGACTTTATCAGCGTCCCAAGCGTCTGCTTCATAGCGACCCTCGCGGCAGCGCGCTCCTCGTCGTTTTCGCTGAAGACCGCAGCTTCCTGCTTTTCGATCTGCGCTAGGAAGTCAGGGGAGGGGGCAGACGACCGCATGGCCATCAGCTTGGTCTCTAGCGCCTTAATATCCTTGCCCAACTCTACGACCTCCGCTTCAAGTCGTAGCATTAGACGTTCCATGGTCGGGCTGCTGGTTTGGACAAAGCTGACCGCCGCATTGTCGGCCTCCTGCTGCTTGCCCTCCAAGAAACGGCGCGCTTCCGCGACCTGAACCTCGACCTCTGCTATCTCAGCATTAGGAGCGCCCTGTCGGTTCTTCGCCAGCCAGCCAGAAGCAAATGCGACTACCGCACGTTCCAGCTTCTCGTACCTGACCCAATTCGTATTGACGCAGCGCAGCCGCCCACGCTCCTCATCGAAGACGCGGTTCAGCGCATTGTGGCACTTGAGGTAGCTGATGTCCTGCTTGCTCTGGTAGACCGTCTCGGGGTTCTTGCTATTTCGTCGGTTTCCGCCCTTCCTGACAACGACCTCCTGCTTCATTCGGCCACCGCAGATGCCGCACTTCGCAATGCCGCTAAACAGGTTGTTGTGCGTGATCTGCCAGGAGCCGCTTGTTCTCTGACGGCTATTGCGGGCTGCGCTGGCTCGCGCGAACGTCACCGGGTCGATGGCTTGTGGGAAGTGGTTGAGGACGACAATGCCCTTGCTCGTCTGCTCACCTGAGCGAGGGCTATTCATCGGGTGATACTCACCTAACACGGCTCGGTTGAGAACGATCTTGGTCAGGTAGCCCACCGTCCAGCCATTGTTGCTGCGCTGACCCAAATGGCTCCAGACCGGTTCGCCACGTGCGTTCAGCATCTTCGCGATAGATGGCGTGCCGTAACCGTCTATGGTCAGCTGAAATATCTCTCGGAGGACGGCGACGCGCTCCTCATTCAGCCCCATCTTGTAGACAGGTCGATCTGCCGGTTTGCTGATACGCTCCGTCGTGAGCCAAGCTGGAACGGTAGCCGTATGGCTGATGTGCTCCCCAGCGTTGGCCTTCGCTTCCTCAACCCGCTTATTCTGAGCTGCCCTCAGGCGCCTGCTCTTCTTCTCGCTCTCCTCACGTGACAGTTCCGACTTTACGACAGCTTCGATAACGCTTGCCATCGTGACCCGCTCGAAAGCGGGATAGACGCGGTTCCCGTCCACCGTCGCGACTGTGACGCCCTGGCCGGTCAGCTTCTGGAGGAAGGGAAGGATGGCATCGTAGCCCTGACGACTGATTCGGTCCAAGTTCTCGACAACAAGAACATGGCCATTGCGGTAGCGCCCGCTGTCTGCCTCTTGTTCAAAGGCGTAGAGCAGGCCGCCGGGTGCGCGGTTGGCTCCGCTGTAAGCGCTCAGGCCCTCGTCAACTAATTCCCGATCCTCAGAGCCTTGCCAGCCCTGCTGGGCAATCATGTCTCGGCATAGCTTCAGCTGGCGCGACTTACTGTCGCCTTGTGCCTGCTCCTGATTGGAAAAGCGCGCGTAGATCGTGGCCGGTAACGTCATAGCCCCTCTATGCGTTGGAAGGGGTTAATGGCTTCCAACTCCTATAATGGGCTTACCGGCGCGGAGGTTCCGACGATACGCTCCTGCGTCGCGGCGATGCTGGTCCTGACGGCGCTGGCGATGGGGCGGGAGGCGATGACCTTGCGGCTGGTGTCGGCGGGGGCTCTGATCGTTCTGATCCTTCGTCCCGAGGCGTTGATGGGGGCCAGCTTTCAACTCTCCTTTGCCGCGATCACCGCCATCGTGGCGTTGCACGAACATCACGCGATTCGCCGGTGGCTGGGGCCGCATCCCGACTGGCGCCGGGCAGGGTTGCGACAGCTCGCGGCGCTGTTGCTGACCGGATTGGTGGTGGAAGCGGCGCTGATGCCGATCGCGGTCTATCATTTCCACAAGGCGGGGCTCTATGGGGCGCTCGCCAATATCCTCGCCATTCCCTGGACGACCTTTGTCGCCATGCCTCTGGAAATGATCGCGCTGCTGCTCGATCCCTTGGGGCTGGGCGAGCCCTTCTGGTGGTTGTTGGGCCACGCCCTGCAGCTGCTGCTGAGGCTCGCCCATGCGGTATCGGCCATACCCGGGTCGGTGATCGCGCTATCCGTCGCGCCGGGATGGGCATTCGGCCTGGCGGTCGTCGGCGGACTTTGGATCGCGCTGTTGCGGACGCGGTGGCGGTGGCTCGGCATACCACCCCTCGCGGTGGGCGTCCTCGTCATGGTGGCGGCTCCGGCGCCCGATCTGATCGTTACCGGCGATGGCCGCCATGCGGCTATCGCGACGGGGCAGGGGGTGGCGTTACTTCGCGACCGGGCGGGAGATTATATGCGGACCACTTTGTCCGAACTGAGCGGCGCCGATGCCGAGCCCGTTGCACTGGCCGAGCAACCGGCAGCGCATTGCGGACAGGATATGTGCGTCACCGCGCTGCGGCGGGGTGGACGTCGATGGCGAATTGCCGCGACGCGCAGTGGCTATCCGGTTCCCTGGACGGACCTGATCGCGCTTTGCCGGCAGGTCGATATCGTGATCGCCGATCGCCGCCTGCCCGATGCCTGCCAGCCGCACTGGCTGAAGCTGGATAGTCCGGCCCTGAGGCGCACGGGCGGCGTTTCGATCCGTCTCGATCCGCCGACGGTGCGAACGGTACGACAGCCAGGGGACCGCCACCCCTGGTCGTCAGCGTCGTAGGGCAGCGAGCGCCAACGCCAGGCCCGCCTCATTCGTAGCGGCGCAAAATCCCCGAAAGCTTGCCCTGCACCCGCACCTGCGCAGGCGCGTAACGCTGCGGGTCGTAAGCCCGGTTCGCGGGGTCGAGGCGGACCATCGAACCCTCGCGCCGGAAATATTTCAGCGTCGCCTCGCTATCGTCGATCAGCGCGACCACGATCTGCCCGTCGCGTGCCACATCGGTGCGGCGGATCAGCGCATAGTCGCCGTCGAGGATACCCGCCTCGACCATCGAATCGCCCGACACTTCCAGCGCATAATGCTCGCCCGAACCCAGCAGCGCGGCGGGGACGGCCAGCATCGAACTGCCCTCGAACGCTTCGATGGGCACGCCGGCGGCGATCCGGCCATGCAGCGGAATTTCGACCACGTCATTGGCCGGTTCGACCAGCGGACGCGCGGCGGGAGGACGCACATTGCCGGGCGCCGGTTCGGTTGCGGCAGGCTTTTCCGGGCGATCCGGCATACGCAGCACCTCCAGCGCGCGGGCGCGGTTGGGCAGGCGGCGGATGAAGTGGCGTTCTTCCAACGCGGAGATCAGGCGGTGGACACCCGATTTGGACTTGAGGTCCAGCGCCTCCTTCATCTCCTCGAAGGACGGCGAGACGCCCGTTTCCTTCAAACGGTCATTGATGAAGCAGACAAGCTCATGCTGCTTTGCGGTGAGCATCGCGATCCTCCGTCCAGAACAGACGTGGAACTTATATGGAACGTTTCGGCTTGCGTCAAGCGAGCATCAGGATTTCCGCCGAGTCGCCGATCGCCGCGGCGGGGGCGTGCGGCGGGCGTATGATAAGGCAGGTCGAACGCGCCAGGGTCAGCAGCATCGAGCTGTCCTGAATGGCCGCGGCATGGACCCGCCCGTCGAGCATGGCCGCACGCAGATAATCGATGCGCGGGCCGTTGGCGGGCAGATCGTCGCCCAATATCGCGGGGATAGGGGTCGGCAGCGGCTCGGCCGCGCCCGCCAGATGGGCGATCAGTGGACGGACGAACAGCGTGGCGGTGACGAAAGCCGAGACGGGGTTGCCGGGCAGGCTCAGCACCACCGTCTCGCCCAGCCGCCCCGCCATCATCGGTTTGCCGGGGCGAAGCGCGATCCGCCAGAAATCCACGCTGCCCCCGGCTGCCTTGAGCGCGGGCTGGACCAGGTCATGATCCCCGACCGAGGCACCGCCGGTCGTGACCAACAGGTCCGCCTCGACCGCGGCAAAGGCATTGCGCAGATGGTGTAGGTTGTCGGGCAGGATGCCCAGGTCGATGATCTCTACCGGCAGATCGGCGAGCATCGCGGCCAGCATGACGCCGTTCGACTCGGGTAGCGCAGCGGGATCACTGCTGCCCGGTGGAACCAGTTCATCGCCCGTCGCCGCGATGGCAACGCGGACGGGCGGGCGGGCGGGCAGGGTGGCATGTCCGCCGGTCGCAGCGACGGCGATCCGCGCCGGCGTCAGCCGCTGCCCGGCGGCGATGAGCGTCGTCCCTTCCAGGAAATCCAGTCCGCGCCGCCGCACATTACGGCCCTTATGCGCGGGACCTTCGCCCGCCAGCATCAGGATCGCACCGTCACGCGCCGCTTCCTCCTGAACCAGGACCGTATCGGCGCCGTCCGGAAGCGCTGCGCCCGTGAAGATGCGAGCCGCCTGCCCGCCATCGACTCGGCCGTCAAAAGGCCGCCCCGCCGCGCTCTCGCCGATGACGGTCCACGGCCCGGGCATGTCGTCGAAGCGGATGGCATAGCCGTCCATCGCGGACAGATGCTGCGCAGGCTGCGTTCGGCGCGCGGCGACGTCGCGTCCGGCCCAGCGTCCGGCGGCCTCACGCAGGGGTACGTCCACGACGGGGCGTTCGCTGGCCAGCGCCAGCAGGCGTGCTTGCGCTTCGGGGACGGGTAAGAGAATGACGTTCACTCCTATTGGCCCAAAGACGCACGGCGCCCGCTCGCGCGCTGCCGGGATTGTGCGTCAGGCCCGCCAGTCGCCTAATTTTCCACCGGTCTTGGAAAGCAGGCGAATATCACTAACGTCCATGCGCTTATCGAGCGCCTTGGCCATGTCATACACGGTCAGCAGGGTTACGGATACGGCGGTCAGCGCCTCCATCTCCACTCCCGTCTGACCCGCCGTCGCGACGGTGGCGGTAGCGGTCACGCCCTCTTCGTCCAGCGCCAGGTCGATTTCGACCTTGCTGAGCGGCAGGGGGTGGCACAGCGGAATGAGGTCGCTTGTCTTCTTGGCGGCCATGATCCCCGCTACCCGCGCCACCGCCAGCACATCGCCCTTCTGGACGCTGCCCGCGCGGATCGCCGCGGCGGCTTCGCGCGCCATGGTGATGCGACCTTGCGCCACGGCCTGCCGTGTGGTGGTCGGCTTGGTCCCGACATCGACCATGCGGGCCGATCCCTCCTCATCGAGATGGGTAAGGCCGCTCATCCGATCAGCGCGCGGGTCGCGGCTTCGACATCCTGCTGGCGCATCAACGCTTCGCCGACCAGGAAACAGTGGATGCCGTGCTCGGCCATCGCGTCCAGATCCTCCCGGCTCGTCAGACCGCTTTCGGCGACGAACGTACATCCTGCGGGAGCATGCGCGACGAGCTCATAGGTTCGCTGAAAATCGACGGTGAAGTCCCTGAGATCGCGGTTATTCACGCCGATCAGCCGCGACTTCAACCGGGCGGCGCGTTCCATCTCGGCGGCGTCGTGCACCTCGATAAGGGCATCCATGCCACATTCGACCGCGGCCGCTTCGATCTCCTGCATCTGCGTATCGTCGAGCGCGGCGACGATGATCAGGATCGCATCGGCCCCAAGCGCGCGCGATTCATGCACCTGCCAGGGATCGACCATGAAATCCTTGCGCAGCACCGGGATCGACACCGCCTCGCGTGCCTGTTCCAGGAAGATATCGGCGCCCTGGAACCAGCGCTCGTCGGTCAGCACCGACAGGCACGCCGCGCCCCCGTTCTCGTAAGCGTGGGCGTGGGCGGGGGGATCGAAATCCGCGCGGATCAGTCCTTTGGACGGACTCGCCTTCTTGACCTCGGCAATCAGCGCGTGGCCGGTCTTGGCGTCGAGCGCGGCGCGAAAGCCGCGTGGGGCGGACTTGGTCGCGATCCTGGCATCCAGATCGGCGTGGGACATGGTCGCCTTGCGCGCGGCAACATCGGCGCGCTTGGTTTCCAGGATGCGGTCCAGCATCGTCATCGGTAAGCAATCCATCGATCGAGAAGCGCCGCGGCTTCGCCGGTGTCGATCGCACGGGCGGCGGCGACCGCCCCCTGCGCCAGATCGGCGCTATGCCCGGCGACCAGAAGTGCGGCGGCGGCATTGAGAAGAACCGCGTCGCGATAGGCGCCCGGTTCCCCGGCGAGAAGACGGCGAAGCGCCTCGGCATTGTGGCGCGCGTCGCCGCCACGAATGGCGGAAATGGGATGGCGGGGCAGTCCCGCATCCTCGGGGGTGATGGTGGCAGGCGCGACTATGTCGCCCACCGATACCGCGATGCTGGCACCGGCGCCGGACAGCTCGTCCAGCCCTTCCTCGCCCGACACGACCAGCGCGGCCTCGGCCCCCAACTGCTCCAAAGCCTCGGCATAGACCGTCGCGTAATCGGGGCGCGCGATGCCGATCAACTGGCGTCCGACATGCGCCGGATTGGCGAGCGGACCCATCAGATTGAAGATCGTGCGCCGCCCGATCCGTCGCCGGATCGGTGTGATCCGCGCCATCGCCGGATGGTGGTTGGCAGCAAACAGAAAGGCTATGCCGATATCGGCAAGGCTCGCCTGCGCGACCGATCCTGCGCGCTCCATATCGAGGCCGAGCACTTCGAGCGTGTCTGCGGCGCCCGCCTTGGAGGACGCGGCGCGGTTACCATGTTTGGCGACCGGAACGCCGAGCGCCGCCACGACCAGCGATACGGCGGTGGAGACGTTGAGCGTATGATGCCCGTCGCCGCCTGTGCCACAGACGTCGATGGTGCCCTTCGGCGCCTCGATCGGGATGAGGCGCTGGCGCATGGCGCGCGCGGCCTCGGCGATCTCGATCGAGGTTTCGCCGCGTTCGGTCAGGCCGATCAGGAAGATGGCGATCGCCTCGTCGTCGGCGCGACCGTCCAATATGTCGGCAAAGGCCGCCGCCGCCGTCTCGCGTGACAGGGGGCTGACCGGATCGGGCAGCAACGCGATCGTGGTCACGCGACGGTCTCAACCGGTGGGCGCAGCCGCTCCGGCAGCTCATGCGCCACGCCCGCCTCGCGCAGGAAATTGGCGAGCATCGCATGACCATATTCGGTGGCGATGCTTTCCGGATGGAACTGCACACCGTGGATGGGGAGGGTTTTATGACGGAAGCCCATCACCGTGCCATCCTCGGCGCGCGCATTGACGACCAGGCTGTCCGGCACGTCGTTGACGATCAGCGAGTGATAGCGCGTCGCGATGAACGGCGACGGCAGGCCGCGGAACAGCCCGGTCCCGTCATGCAGCACGGGCGAGGTCTTGCCGTGCATCAGCCCGCCACGCTCGACCAGCCCGCCAAAATGCTGACCAATCGCCTGATGGCCCAGGCAGACGCCCAGCAACGGTCGACCCGCATCGGCGGCGGCGGCGACCAGCTCCAGACTGACGCCCGCCTCGGTCGGCGTACAGGGGCCTGGGGAGATGAGAAAGGCTTGCGCCCCCGACGACAGCGCTTGGCCCGCCGAGATCGCGTCGTTGCGCACCACCTCGACCTCGCCGCCCAATTCCTGAAGATAATGGACGAGGTTCCAGGTGAAGCTGTCGTAATTGTCGACGACCAGGATCATGGCACCGCCATAGCCGATCGCGCGGCCGGTGCAACGCCCCGTTCGCGCGGGCTGCGTCGAACGGGCATTCGTGACGGTGGCGGCGGAAGCCCCAGCCATGCGACAGGGCGTCGCAATTTCGCCCAAAATCGGCCTTGACCAGGCGCCGTTCAGCGTGGAGCCATGCGGAGCGTCCGACGTTGTCAGACCAGAAGGAGTTTTCGTGATCATGGTTCGAGCCGCTCTGATTGCCGCCCTGTTGTTGACTCCGGTCACGGCTTTTGCCCAGCAATCGGCGCAGTCGGATCAGGAGGCGCAGGCCAGCACTGGCCAGCCGCCCAAGCGCGTGCGCAACGTGACGTTGACGGGCAATCAGAAATGTCCCGAAAGCACGGCGGACGAGATCGTCGTCTGCGGCCGTGATGACGAGCCTTATCGCATTCCCAAGGCACTACGTGATGACAAGCCTATTCCGGCGCAGAACCAGAGCTGGGTCAATCGCGCCGCGACGATGGATCAGGTCGGTCGCGTAGCGGGTGGCATTCCCGACACCTGCTCGCCGGTCGGCACCGGCGGCCAGAGCGGATGCAGCATGATGTGGAACCAGCAATACCAGGCCGAGCGCCGTGCCCGCCGTGCGGAGGCAACCCCGCCTGCGGCTGACGGGGACTGATGTCGGCGCCGGAGACGCTCATCGTTCGGCTCCGGCGTTCGATGGCGCACCGCAGGCGTTAGCCTGGGGGAGGCCTGATGGAACAGGTCGCAGGGGAGCGTCCGCGTCACGGACGCGGTGCGTCGCGCGATACGGCATCCCCAAGACCAACGGTCGGGTCGAGCCCATGACCCGGACTACCAAGGATGGGAGAAGCCAAGCAGTCACGGGCCGCTTCGCCAGTTCCTCGGCGACTTTGCCGCCGCCCATAGGTCAACCGCGGGCTCCATAGGCTTACGCCTCATGAAGCCCTGGTCTCCTCGTGATGACGCTTATCCGTGGGCGCCGACGGGAACGCCGTACAGGTCATGCTCGTCGGCATCCTCGATCTCGACCTGCACGATATCGCCGATCGTCAGATGCCCGGCATCGCGCAGGAAGACCTCGCCGTCGATCTCGGGCGCGTCGGCCTGGGACCGGCCGGTCGCGCCGCCTTCCTCGTCCACCGCGTCGATGATGACGGGCAGGGTACGGCCCACCTTGGCGGCGAGCTTGGCGGCCGAGATCGCGGCGGTCTTTTCCATGATCCGCGCGTAACGCTCTTCCTTCACTTCCTCGGGGACGTGATCGGGCAGTGCGTTGGCGGCGGCCCCCTCGACGGGCTCAAAGCGGAAGGCGCCGACCCGGTCGAGCTGGGCTTCTTCCAGCCAGTCGAGCAGATATTCGAAATCCTCCTCGGTTTCTCCGGGGAAACCGACGACGAAGGTGGAACGGATCGCGATGTCGGGGCAGATTTCGCGCCACTGGTGGATGCGCTGGAGCACCTTGGCGTCGTTGCCGGGACGCTTCATGCGGCGAAGCACGGACGGCGCGGCGTGCTGGAACGGAATGTCCAGATAGGGCAGCACCAGCCCTTCGGCCATCAGCGGGATCACCTGATCCACATGCGGATAGGGATAGACATAGTGCAGCCGCACCCAGGGCGCGATCTTGCCCAGTTCGCGGGCGAGGTCGGTCATATGCGGCACGACCTCCTGCCCCTTCCACATCCGTGGTTCGCGGCGGATGTCGATGCCGTAAGCCGAGGTGTCCTGGCTGATGACCAGCAGCTCGCGCGTGCCCGCAGCAACCAGCTTCTCCGCCTCCCGCAGGATCGCGTCGGGGCGGCGGCTGACCAGATCGCCGCGAAGTGACGGGATGATGCAGAAGCTGCACCGGTGATTGCAGCCCTCGGAAATCTTCAGATAGCTGTAATGGCGCGGCGTCAGTTTAAGGCCAGCATCGGGGATCAGGTCGATATAGGGCGACAAATTGGCGGGGGCGGCGGCATGAACTGCCTCCACCACCTGCTCATATTCATGCGCGCCGGTGATCGCGAGCACGTCGGGGAAGCGGGTGCGGATCGCCTCGGCTTCCTTGCCCATGCACCCCGTCACGATGACGCGGCCATTTTCCTTGATCGCCTCGCCGATCGCCTCCAGGCTTTCCTCCTTGGCGGAGTCGAGAAAGCCACAGGTGTTGACCAGCACGACATCGGCCCCGGCATAGTCGGGGGACATCTGATAGCCATCGGCGCGGAGCTGCGTCAGGATGCGTTCGCTGTCGACCAGATTCTTGGGACAGCCGAGCGAGACCATGCCGACACGCGGCGGAGTAGGGAGTTTGGTTGCCATGGGATACGCGCGCACATAGTCCAGATCGGGGCACTTTTCCAGATGCGCTTGCGCCAGGTGGTCGACACGCCGCCACGATCCCGGCATGAGGCGGGTAAATGAGAGAGGGTTGGGCGCAATGCTGGCGATCGGATTGATGTCGGGAACGTCGCTCGACGGGGTCGATGCCGCGCTGATCGAAACCGATGGCGAGGCGCAGGTCCGCGCCCTGGCCTTTCGCACCGAACCCTATTCCGACAGCGCCCGCGCCGAACTGGCCGAGGCGACCACGCTCGCCCTGACCTTTGACCGGCCTCGTGCCAGTCCGCCGATCGTCGCGGCGGGCGAGCTGATCGTGCGGACCCATGCGATGGTCGTGCAGAAGCTCCTGCGTGACGCGGGCGTCGAGGCGGCGGCGGTCGACGTCATCGGCTTTCATGGCCAGACGGTCGCGCACCGTCCCGATCGCGGCTGGACCTGGCAGATTGGCGACGGACAGGCGCTGGCGGATGCCACCGGCATCGTCACCATCTCCGACTTTCGCTCCGCCGATGTCGCGGCGGGCGGGCAGGGCGCGCCGTTGATCCCTATCTATCACGCGGCGTTGGCGGCCGACCTGGAAAAGCCGGTCGCGATCCTGAATCTGGGCGGCGTTGCCAATATCACCTGGATCGGCCGCGACGGCGCGCTGGTCGCCTTTGATACCGGACCTGCCAACGGCCTGATCGACCACTGGATGGAGGCCCAAACCGGCCAGCGTTACGATGCGGACGGTGCGCTGGCGGCGGCGGGTCGCGTCGACCCGACCGTGCTGGATATGATGATGGACAACGCCTGGTTCGACCTGGCGCCGCCCAAGTCCCTCGACCGCAACGACTTTACCCTTCAGTCCGCACGCGGATTGTCGGCGGCGGACGGAGCGGCGACGCTGACCGCCTTTACCGCGCGGACCGTAGCGCGCGCGCTCGATCATCTGCCCGAGCGGCCCCGGCGGCTGCTGGTCGCGGGCGGCGGGCGGCACAATGCGACGATGTTGGCGATGATCGCGGCGGAGGCGGGGCTGACGCCCGAGCCGACCGATGCGCTGGGCTGGGACGGCGATGCGCTCGAGGCGCAGGGGTTTGCCTATATGGCGGTACGGCGGCTGGAGGAACGGCCGATCAGCTTTCCGGGAACGACGGGGGTGCCGCAGGCAATGACCGGCGGTGTGATTCACCACCCGGCCGGGGCTTAGCCTATCGCAGCTTGCGCGCTTCTGCGCCGACCTTGGCGGGGATCGTGCAGCCGTCAACCTCGCGCAACACCGCGAATTGCGGTTCGGCGTCCGGCATCTCGTTCAGCTTGCGGAGTTCGGTCTTCGGTTTCGTGCCTTTGACCCGCCGTTCCTTCGGGACGCAGCGATCGGGCACTTGGCCCAAGGTCGGCATGGTGGACGGGGGTACCCCCGGGTCAGCCATCAGGGCCAGCGCGACGAACAGGATCATCGATATCCTCCCAATTGCGGGAGGGATGATACACTGTCACGGCATTATCGGCAATCAGCGCGCGACATAGGCGTCGATCAGCGCCGCGACATAATCGGGCTTGTCGCTGGTCAGTTCGGGCGCGGCCCGACCCTTACCGTAGATGAAGCCGTAAATGGGGTAGACCGAACTTCCCAGACCATCCGAATCGCGGAACCAGACCTTGACCTGGCTCCAGTCGTTGCCCGGCGATACGTCGAACAGGGTGACGTCCTGCTCGGCATGGCCGCGCTGCCCGTTCTGGATCGACCAGTTGGCATGGGTCAGCATCAGCACCCTGTCCTCAACGACCCGGCTGACCACCGCGACATGGCCCAGTGGCAGGCGGCTGGTCTTTTCGAAGACGACGACCGCGCCGACGCGGGGCGTGCGGCCGCGCGGATATTTGCCCTCCGCCTTGGACCACCAGGTCCAGGCGTCGCCATAGATGGCGATGCCCGAAGCCTGACGCGCGAAGGGAACGCATTGCCCGACATAGTCGAGCAGCGAATGCGCCCCCGCGGCCGGGATGGCCGTCAGTGCGCCGAGCAATACCGCTGCTTTGGACACCATGGCTTTCATGGCGTTCACGCTATCGGGATTGGATGAAGGCCAAACTGTTTATGATGGTTAACAAGGCGGTAAGAAGACCGAACGAGTTGGAAGCGCGATCAGTCGAGTTTTGCCATCTGGCCTAGCCCCGCCGCGCGCTGGCCCGCGCCTCCAGCAGGTCCCACAAGCCGCGATGCTGGATCAGCAACTGGGTCGCGCCGAATCCCCGCGCGCGCGCCAGGCCGATACTCGATTCGTCATCCTCTTCGTCGCAAAGCGCCTCGGGCATGTGGCCGGGCGCGGGTGACAGGCCGAAGCGAAGCGCCGCCTGATCGAGTATCTGCCGGATCGCGCGCCAGTCGAGGATCAGTGCCGACACCGCCCCTGTCGCGCATCCCCGCCGGTCGGAATTGGCGAGCATTCCCAGGGTATGGCGAAGCTGGGTCAGCGCGGCATCGGTCTGTGCCTGGCCGGGGGTGGAGGGTAGAGGCCCCGCGGCCGAAGTCAGGCTGGCGAGAAAGGCGCGTTCGAAGGAAAAGGCGGTGGACGACTGGATCAGCCATGGCAGCGTTTCGATCTGGATGCCGCGCGCCATGGCATAATCGATCATGCAGGGGTGGTTGCCGTGAACCGTGCATACCGCATGGACGGCATCGGTCAGGTCGTGCAGCAGCACTTGCGGCATCAGCAGCGCCTGGAAATGCGGATGCCCCGCGCTGCCCCATCGCGCCAGGATCGCACGGATGTCGCCACGCCGATCGTCCAGCATATCTGAAGCGGTAATCGTCGCCATGTCCGTTCCGATGATGAGGCCCGTTGCGATAAGGGACCGGGCGCGGGCGACAGAACCGTCGTCCGGCCGTCGCACCCGAACAAACGGCTTAATCTGATTTTGTTAACGCGAAGTTTACGACACTCATAACGGATGCGTCATAATCGGGTGCTGGGACCCGGAAGGACATAGCCGATCGCGCTTGCGGGATTGCGGTGCCGTCGCGATAACGCCCGCCATGGGACTGGGAAGAGGCCCGGCAACGACAAGGTCTGGAGTGGTATGAATGCGCAAATGGGTGCTGGGTCTGGCGCTGGCTTCGGTCGGGGCATCGATCACGAGCGGGATGGGGGCGTCGGCCATGGCCGCTGAGACCCAGGCGAATGAGGCGGGGGCCAAAGCCGCTGAACTGACGCTGGCTCGCGTCTTTGGCAGCCCGGATCTGTCCGGCTCGCAGCCGCGCGGCCTTCGCCTGTCGCCCGACGGCACGCTGCTGACCGAGTTGCGCCCCCGTGCCGACGAACGCGAGCGGCTGGACCTCTGGGCGCGCGACACCCGTACCGGCGCCGAGCGGATGCTGGTCGATTCGAAGAAGGTCGGCTCGGGCGCGGAACTGTCCGAAGCCGAGAAGATGCAGCGCGAGCGCGCGCGTATCAGCGGATCCAAGGGTATCGTGGCCTATGACTGGGCACCGGACGGCCAGTCGATTCTGGTGCCGCTGGACGGCGACCTCTATCTCGCGAGCCTGGACGGGCAAGTCCGTCGCCTGACCAACACGCCAGGCGGCGAGCTGAACCCGATCGTCAGCCCCAAGGGCGGTTATGTCAGTTTCGTGCGCGATCAGAATTTGTGGACCATGCCCCTCGGCGGCGGCGAGGCGCGCCCGCTAACCAAGGAAGGCGGCGGCACCGTCCATTTTGGCGAGGCCGAGTTCGTCGCGCAGGAGGAAATGCACCGCTTCACCGGCTATTGGTGGAGCCCCGACGAGCGCTACATCGCGGTCGAGCGTTTCGACGACGCGCCCGTCAAGGTCGCGGTTCGCGCGGCGATCGGCGCGGCGGGCACCAAGGTCTATGAACAGCGCTATCCGGCGGCGGGCACGCCCAATGCGCTGGTCGACCTGTACGTCATGAAGGCCGACGGGTCGGGCCGGGTGAAGGTCGACCTGGGCACCAATCCCGACATCTATCTGGCGCGTGTCGACTGGACGCCCGACGGCAAGACCCTGCTCGTCCAGCGCGAAAGCCGCGACCAGAAGACGCTCGACATGCTGAAGGTCGATCCGACAACGGGCAAGTCGACCGTGCTGTTCACCGAACGCTCGGGCGAGCGCAGCTGGCTGAACCTGTCGGACGCCTATCGCCCGATGAAGGACGGCAGCCTGATCTGGCGGTCGGAGCGCGACGGCTATGGCCATCTCTATCGCTTCGCGGACGGCCAGTGGACGCAGCTGACCAAGGGGCCGTGGGTCGTCACCAATCTGGTCGGTGTCGATGAAGCCAAGGGGCGGCTCTATTTTTCCGGCCTGAAGGACGATGTGCTCGAACAGCATCTCTATTCGGTCGACATCGCCCAGCCGAACGTCATCACCCGCCTGACCGAGCGCGGCTATACCAACAGCGCCACGATGGATAAGTCGGCCAGCCGCTTCATCGTCTCTCGCTCCAGCCCGAGCCAGCCGACCCAGATTTATCTCGCCGATACCAGCGGCCAGCGGCTGAACTGGCTCAACGAGAATGCGATCAAACCGGGCCACCCCTATGCCCCCTATCTTGCCAGCCACCGCGAGACGAAATTCGGCACGATCAAGGCCGAAGACGGGACGACGCTTTATTGGGAGATGATTACCCCCAAGCTGGAACCGGGCAAGCGCTACCCCGTCTTCTTCCAGCATTATGGCGGTCCCGGCACGGGCCAGCAGGTCACGCGCGGCTGGCAGGGGGCACTGCCGCAATATCTGGTCGATCAGGGCTGGATCTTCTTCCAGATCGACAATCGCGGCTCGTATAATCGCGGCAAGGCGTTCGAGGATGCCATTTATCACGCGATGGGCACGGTCGAGGTCGCCGACCAGCTGGCGGGCGCGAACTATCTGAAGAGCCTGCCCTTCGTCGATGCGGGCCGGATCGCGACCTATGGCTGGTCCTATGGCGGCTATATGTCGATCAAGATGCTGGAAAAGACGCCGGGCGTCTATGCCGCCGCCGTGTCTGGCGCGCCTGTCACCGACTGGCAGCTCTATGACACCCATTATACCGAGCGCTATCTGGGTGATCCGCGTACCGATCCGCAAAGCTATGCGACCTCGCAAGCCATCACCGATGCGGCCAAGATCCGCGACCCGCTGATGTTGATCCATGGCATGGCCGACGACAATGTCTTCCTCGACAATGCGACCGCCTTTGCCGCCGAGATGCAGAAGACCGACACGCCGTTCGAGATGATGCTCTATCCCGGCCAGACCCACCGCGTCGGCGGGCCGGGCGTGTCCCAGCATCTGTGGCACACGATCCTAAACTTCCTCGACCGGACGGTGAAGGATAAGCCTGCGACGAAATAAGACTGTCATTCCTCCCCTTGCAGGGGAGGAATTAGGTAAGCAGCCATGGCATTCCTGAAGACCTTACACCTCTGGCCCTTTCTCGACACGCTGGTCAGCTATCTGACGGCCTTCGTGCTCGGCACCCTGATCGGGGCCGAACGGCAATATCGTCAGAGGACCGCGGGTCTGCGCACCAATGCGTTGGTCGCGATCGGCGCGGCGGCGTTCGTCGATCTGGGCCAGCGGCTGGGCGGCGACGTCGAGTCGATCCGCATCATCGCCTATGTCGTCTCCGGCATCGGCTTTCTGGGCGCGGGCGTCATCATGAAGGAGGGCATGAACGTCCGCGGGCTGAACACCGCCGCGACCCTGTGGTGCTCGGCGGCGGTCGGAGCGATCGCGGGCAGCGACATGGTGGCGGAGGCGGTGCTGCTGACCGGCGTGGTCCTGCTCGCCAACACCGCGCTGCGCCCGCTGGTCGACGCGATCAACCGCATCCCGGTGGAGGGGCGGCATGTCGAGGCGACCTATTCCGTCAGCCTGACCACCGTGGCGGCGCAGGCCGGGCCGGTCGGCGACATGCTGGTCGACCATCTGGAACGCGCCGGGCTCCCCGTCGCCGAGTTGGAGACGGAAGAACTGGGCGAGGATCAGGTGACGGTCACTGCCACCCTGACCAGCACCATCGTGGAGGCGGGCGAACTCGACCGGATCACGGACCATTTCCAGACGGTGCACAGCATATCCCACGCGACATGGGCTGCGAGTACGCACGATTAGCCTCTTACTTTCCTCCGCCTGCGGCAATGGAAAGAGCGGCTTTAAACTCTCGCTTGGCTCGCCCCAATGCGCACTTTTCGCAAAGCCGGTGGACGTGTCCGCGCAATGACGCTACCGGCTCACGCTTCCGAGTGGAGGGTTTAATGGGTTATCGCGTGGTGGTCGCCGGGGCGACGGGCAATGTCGGCCGGGAAATGCTCAACATCCTGGCGGAACGGGAATTCCCGATCGACGAGCTGGCGGTGCTTGCCTCGTCGCGCAGCCAGGGCGACCAGATCGAATATGGTGAGACGGGCAAGATGCTCACCATCAAGAATATCGAGCATTTTGATCCTGCCGGCTGGGACATCGCGTTGTTCGCGATCGGATCGGACGCGACCAAGATCTATGCGCCCAAATTCGCGGCTGCGGGCTGCATCGTGATCGACAATTCGTCGCTCTATCGGATGGACCCGGACGTGCCGCTGATCGTGCCCGAGGTGAACCCCGACGCGATTGATGGCTATAAGGCGAAGAACATCATCGCCAACCCGAATTGCTCGACCGCGCAGATGGTCGTCGCGCTCAAGCCCCTGCACGACAAGGCGAAAATCAAGCGCGTCGTCGTGGCGACCTATCAGTCCGTGTCTGGCGCGGGCAAGGCGGGCATGGACGAACTGTTCGAGCAGAGCCGCAACATCTTCGTCGGCGACCCCGCCGAGCCCAAAAAGTTCACCAAGCAGATCGCCTTCAACGTGATCCCGCACATCGACAGCTTCCTCGACGACGGCTCGACGAAGGAAGAGTGGAAGATGGTCGCCGAGACCAAGAAGATCCTCGACCCCAAGGTCAAGGTGACGGCGACCTGCGTCCGTGTGCCGGTGTTCGTCGGCCATTCGGAAGCGCTGAATATCGAGTTCGAGAACGAGATTTCCGCGCAGGAAGCCCAGGACATCCTGCGCGAAGCGCCGGGCGCCATGCTGGTCGACAAGCGCGAAGACGGCGGATACGTCACGCCGGTTGAATGCGTCGGCGATTTCGCGACCTTCATCAGCCGCGTGCGTGAGGACTCGACGGTCGATAACGGCCTGTCGCTGTGGTGCGTGTCGGACAACCTCCGCAAGGGCGCTGCGCTGAACGCCGTACAGATCGCCGAACTGCTCGGTCGCCGCCACCTGAAGAAGGGCGACTGACGCTTAACGCCTCCCCGGCAACGGGGAGGGGGACCAGCGAAGCTGGTGGAGGGGGGCGCGCCGCGGGGGGCAAGCTGTGTGGAAGCTCCCCTCCGTCAGCGCTTACGCACGGCCACCCCCCATACCGGGGAGGATCGGGTCACCGCCCCATATACAAGCCCGGCCGGTGCCAGGCGAACAGGATCAGGCTGATCGCCGCCGCGCTGATCGCCGACCAGGCCAGTTGCACACCGCTGACCACCGGGATCGCCATCGCCAGGATGAAGACGTCGAGCGCCACCTGGGTCATGCCCATATTCCAGCCGCGCTTGCGATAGAGCCAGATGGTGATGACTCCGGTCCCGCCGACCCCGGCCTGATGCCGGGCGAGTGACAAGATGCCCATGCCGATCACCGTGCCGCCGACCAGCGCGGCAAAGGCAGGGTGGACCGCATCGACATGCACCGACACGCGCGTGATCGCCGACGCCGCACCGATGCCGATGTTCACGAGCACGGTCTTCACCGCGAACCGTGCCCCCATGACCTTGTGTGCGAACAGGAAGAACGGGATGTTGACCAGCGTGAACAGCACACCCGCCGGCAGCGGGATCAGGTAGGACAGCAGCAGGGCGACGCCCGCGATCCCGCCGGTCACCAGCCCTGCCGCTTTCAGGAAGACGAGCCCGACGATCAAGAGCGTGCAGCCGATGAAGATCGCATAGGCATCTTCGAGCAGGCTGTGCGGACGTCCGATCGGGCTGGGCAGGCCTTCGGTGGCGAGCGTCGTGTCGGGGGCGGTGGCAGCTGCGGTCATCGAAGGTCCGGTCAAAGGGCCGGCATCCGCTCCCGATTGGCCTGCTTCTGGCGGCAGGGGCATCGCCTTATCGCAAATGGCGCGAAAGGCCAATCTTACTCAGCGCAGGAACAGCCAGCCCAGTCCCGCGATCGCCGCCAGTGCATATAGCCCGCCCTGCGCCCGCAACAGATAGCCCGCGCCCAGCACGGCCGTCACCCCCAGCGCGCAGGCCGCGACGCGGTCGGCGGCGATCCGTTCCAGCACGATCAGCGCGCCGACCAGATTGGCGGCCGCATGAACGGCGATCCACAGATAGGAGGCAAAGACGCCGATCGACCCGAGCAGCGGCATCTTGATGGTCGCAAAGCCGCGCATCGTGGTGGGGAACAGGTCGGCCGCCAGATGAAAGCCAATGCCGAACCCCAACCCCGCTGCGACCGGCCAGGTCCGCAAGTCGAGCATCGCGACGTAAAAGGGCAGGACGCTGTGGATCAGCGCGCTACGGTGCTGAAGGTGCAGAGGGGTGTCGAGATCGGGAAGCCGCGTCCCCGCCGCCGTCGCGGCGGCGACGGTCGCGATCATGATCCACGGCCCGCTTCCGCCCGCGAATGCCAGGATCACCGCGAGAAGAAGAAAGAGCGACGCTGCCATGGATGGCGGCTAGCCATTTGTACTTGTTTTGTCCATGATGGCGAGTCGGCGAGTCGATAAAAAAAGGCGCGGAATCCGGCGGGTTTGCGCGACCAAGCTGGGACGCCGTGTCACGGCTGTCATGCTTTGGCCGCGATCACCGCTTTCCCCGACCGGTACAATTTTTTGAGGGTGGTCGGTTCAGCCCCTGCGGCATATTTCCGGCCCATGACCATGCCGACCAAGACCGGTGTCGCCGCGCTTACCGAAAAGGAGAAGCAAACCCTGCGCCTGATCGTACGCGGGCATGACGCCAAGTCGGTGGCACGGGAGTTCGGCCTGTCGGTTCACACGATCAACGAACGCCTGCGCGATGCCCGCCGCAAACTGGCCGTGTCGAGCAGTCGCGAGGCCGCGCGCCTGTTGCTGGACGAGGAAGGGGGCAGGACGTCGCCGTCACGGACCCCCGAAAAGCTGGGGGACATGCCGATGGGGGAGGACCAGCCCCACCGGACGGCGGATGAAAGCCCGGCGCCGGTCATCGGCGCGAGGCGCGGCACCGCCGCCCTCGGATCATCATCGGAGCGACACTCATGACCCTCGCCCTCGGCCTTATTGCCCTCAGCGGCCTGACCCATATCGCCTCCGCACCGCCGCAAGCGGCGTCTGCGTCAACAACTGCCACCGATCCGGCGGTGGTGGAGACCGCGCAACGCTTCGTCGAGCTGATCGATCAAGGCCGCTGGGCAGACAGCTACCGGCTGACCACGACCAGCTTTCGCAAGCTGAATAGCGAACAGGTCTGGGCCACCACATCGCAAAATGTGCGGACGCCGCTGGGCAAGCTGGTATCGCGCACCTTCCTCAGTCAGGACGATATCCCCGCACCGCCTGCCGGGTACCAGATGGTGCGGTTCAACACCCGTTTCGGCACCTCGGCGCCCGTGGTCGAAACCGTGACCCTGGAACGCGAAAACGGCGAGTGGCGAGTCGCGGGTATCTACGTCGGATAGAGGCAGAGGCGGGGCGTGTACTTCGGCTTCACTCAGCGCAAACGAAGGTTGGGATCAATGCGTGCACATCTCTCCCGATCACATTAGGAGCCTGGGTACCGCCCAACCCCGGAGACCGAACCCTTGGCCGACACCGCCCCCGAAACCCGCTTCTTCGACAGCTTCGATGGAACCTCGATCGCCTGGCGCGAGATGGGGGAGGGGCGCGCGGTGGTGCTGATCCATGGCTATTTCTCCGACGCCCAGACCAACTGGATCCGGTACGGCCATGCCGCCGCGATCGCGGCCAAGGGCTACCGGGTCATCATGCCCGATCTGCGCGCACATGGCGAAAGCGGCAAGCCGCATGACCCCGTCGCCTACCCCATGGACGCGCTGACCCGCGACGGCCATGCGCTGGTCGAGCATCTGGGGCTGACCGATTACGACCTGGGCGGCTATTCGCTGGGCGCGCGGACGGTCAGCCGGATGCTGGCGACGGGCGCAGAGCCCGGCAAGGCGATCTTTGCGGGCATGGGGCTGGAAGGGCTGCTCCACACCGATCGCCGGGTCGAGCATTTCACCAATATTCTCACGCGGCTGGGCGAACATAAGCGCGGCAGCCCCGAATGGATGGCCGAGGCGTTTCTCAAGACCACCGGCGGCGATCCGGTAGCGTTGCTGCACATCCTGAATACCTTTGCCGATACGCCGTTGTCGGCGATCGAGGGTTTCGATCTACCGGCGCTGGTCGTGGCGGGAACCGAGGATTTCGACAATGGCGCGGCAGTCGATCTGGCCGACGCCCTACCGCGCGGTCGTTACGTCGAGATCCCCGGCAACCATATGAGTTCGGTCACCAAAGCCGAGCTGGGCGCGGCGATCGCGCAGTTCCTGACGGCTTGACGACGACGGGCAAAGCCGCGCAACTGCACGTCATTCGCCCGTTTGGAGGGCAAATCGGGATTCCAGGGGGATAGCATGATCCGTTCCGCCGTTTCCGGCACCGTACTGGCCTTTGTGCTTGCCGGTGTCGCTCACGCCCAAAGCGCGGCGCCTGCCGCTCCGGCAACGCAGCCGCCTGCGACCGCTGCCGGGGCCGATGCCTTCGTCGCCGAGGCGGAGAAGACATTGGCTGAAAAGTCGGTCGGCGCGCAGCAGATCGCCTGGGTCAATGCGACCTATATCACCGACGATACCGACGCGCTGGCCGCCGCCTCGGGGGCGGAGATGACCGATCTGGCGGTCCGCTACGGCCTGGGCGCGGCGCGCTATCAGGCGCTGCCCGGTCTGTCCTTTGACACCAAGCGCAAGCTCGACCTTCTGCGCGGCGGCATCACGCTGCCCGCTCCGACCACGCCGGGGGCGGCGGCGCAGCTGTCGATGCTGACGACGCGCATGTCGTCGTCCTATGGCAAGGGCAAGGGCGCGCTGAACGGCCAGCCGATCAACGGATCGGACATCGAGGCCGCGATGGGCAGCGAGCGCGATCCCGCCAAGCTGAAGGAGATGTGGGTCAGCTGGCACGACAATGTCGGCGCGCCGATGCGCGGCGACTATGCCCAGATGACCGCACTGGCGAACCAGGGCGCCAAGGAACTGGGCTATGCCGATGCGGGCGCGCTGTGGCGTTCGGGCTATGACATGCCGCCCGAGCAGTTTGCTCAGGTCACCGACAAGATCTGGGGCGAGCTGGAGCCGCTATACAAGGCGTTGCACACCTATGTCCGCTGGAAGCTGAACGAGAAGTACGGCGACGCGGTGCAGGCCAAGACCGGCCCGATCCGTGCCGACCTTCTCGGCAATATGTGGGCGCAGGAATGGGGCAATATCTATGACCTCGTCGCGCCCAAGGGCGCGGGCGATGTCGGATATGACACCGGCGAGCTGCTGAAGGCCAAGGGCTATGACCCGATCAAGATGGTGAAGGCGGGCGAGGGCTTCTATTCTTCGCTGGGCTTCGCGCCGCTGCCTCAGACCTTCTGGCAGCGCTCCCAGATCACGAAGCCCGCCGACCGCGAGGTGATCTGCCACGCCTCGGCCTGGGACATCGACAATCTGGACGATATCCGGATCAAGATGTGCACGAAGGTCAACGCCGACGACTTCGTGACGATTCATCATGAGCTCGGTCACAATTACTATCAACGTGCCTATAAGGATCAGCCGTTTCTGTACAAGAACGGCGCCAATGACGGTTTCCACGAAGCGATCGGTGATACCGTCGCGCTGTCGATCACGCCCGATTATCTGGTGAAGATCGGCCTGCTCGACCCGGCACGCGTGCCGAGCGCCGACAAGGATATCGGCCTGCTGCTGCGACAGGCGATGGACAAGGTGGCGTTCCTGCCCTTTGGTCTGTTGATCGACAAGTGGCGCTGGGGCGTATTCTCGGGCCAGATCCCTGCCAGCCAGTATCAGGCCGGCTGGGACGCGCTGCGCCTGAAGTATCAGGGCGTGGTGCCGCCCGTGGCGCGCGACGAGACCAAGTTCGATCCGGGCGCGAAATACCACATCCCCGCAGGCGTGCCCTATGCCCGCTATTTCCTCGCGCGGGTGCTCCAATTCCAGTTCTACAAGGCAGCATGTCAGCAGGCCGGGTGGAAAGGGCCGCTTCACCGCTGTTCCTTCTATGGCAATAAGGAGGTCGGCAAGAAGCTGAATGCTATGCTGGCGATGGGGCAGTCCAAGCCCTGGCCGGATGCGCTGCAGGTCTTCACCGGCAGCCGCGAGATGTCGGGCAAGGCGCTGGTCGAATATTTCGCGCCGTTGAAGACGTGGCTCGACCAGCAGAACAAGGGCAAGCCGCAGGGTTGGTGATCGATCGGCGCTCCCCGGGTTTGGCGCGGGGAGCGTCTTGACGGGTTGAGGGAGCCACTGGCGGTGACACCCCACCGTCAGCTTCGTCCTGTCGCTTCCCTTGCAGGGGGGAGCTTTCGACCTTTCCTACCGCCGTTCAGGCTGAACGGCGGGGGAGGGCAATCATTCCTTCTTGCTGTCCTCGTCCCCATCCCGCTTCGCACTGCTCCCCTTGAGCGACAGCAATGCCGCCGTCAGCCCGGCCGCGGCGGCCAGGCTGCCGAGGATCGAGGCGACACCCCATTTGCCGCCGACCCGGTCCAATCCATGCCTGCCCAGAACCGGAGCGGGCGCGGGCTTGATGGCGGCGGGTTTGCGGGGGGCGGTCTTGCGCGGCGTGGCGCGCTTGGTCGAGCGCGGTTTGGGTGGGACCTTGGGCTTGGCCGGGACCTTCGCTACCTCGGCTTCCACCCCATCACTCGGCGCGTCGGTCTGGAGGGCGGCAGGATCGGCTTCCTGCGCCTTGGGAGCGGGACGCTTGCGCGGGGCGGGGGTGCCCGCCGCCTTGGGCGCGGCACGGCGGCGGGGCGGGCGTGGTTTTTTCGGCTCGGTGGTGTCGACCATGGCGAAATCCCCCATTCAAACAAGGCAGCTTCGGTTCGTCACCGTAACGCTTACGCCCGCCCCCGGTTGCCGATCAGCGGAAGGGCGGCTCGTTGAACGCGCGCAGCTTGCGGCTGTGCAGCTTATTACCCTCGCGCCGAAGCTGTTCACACGTCTCGATGCCGATCCGCATATGCTCGCTGATCGCGCGCTCATAGAAGCGGTTGGCCTGGCCGGGTAGCTTCAACTCGCCATGCAATGGCTTGTCCGATACGCAGAGTAGGGTGCCATAGGGCACACGAAAGCGATAGCCCTGCGCCGCGATCGTGGCGGACTCCATGTCGATTCCGACCGCGCGGCTGAGCGAGAAGCGCAGCGCCGACTTGGAATAGCGCAGCTCCCAGTTGCGATCGTCGGTCGTGACGATGGTGCCCGTGCGGAGCCGGCGCTTCAGTTCATCGCCCGACTGGCCCGAGACGATTTCGGCCGCCTTGGCGAGCGCGACCTGGACCTCCGCGATGGCGGGCACCGGAATTTCGGGTGGCAGGACATCGTCGAGCACATGGTCGTCGCGAAGATAGGCATGGGCCAGCACATAGTCGCCGATCCGCTGGCTCGGACGCAGCCCGCCGCAATGCCCGATCATCAGCCACGCCTCGGGCCGCATCACCGCCAGATGGTCGCAGATCGTCTTCGCGTTGGACGGGCCGACGCCGATATTAACCAGTGTGATGCCCGTGCCGTCCTTGGCGACCAGGTGATAGGCGGGCATCTGATGCCGCCGCCATGCGCTGTCGGTGACGATCTTGTCGACATCCTCCGGCCGCTCGATGACGATCCCGCCCGCGCCCGACAGAGCAGTGAAGCGCGAGCCCTCGCCCAGCTGCGAGGCGCCCCAACGGACGAACTCGTCGACATAGCGGTGGTAATTGGTGAACAGCACATAGCGCTGGCAATGTTCGGGCGGCGTGCCGGTGTAGTGGCGCAGCCGCGCGAGCGAGAAGTCGGTGCGCAAGCCGTCGAATAGCGCCAGCGGCCGGTTGCCGTCGGCGGTCATCCACAGCCCGTCGGCGATCTCGTCACCGATATGCGCCAGTTCCGTGGCGGGGAAGAATCGCGCCAGCTCGCTCGCGGATACCGTGTCGAGGCTCAGCGCGTGGCCGGGATCGAGGACATAAGGGAAGGGAATTTCCTGCCGACCCGGCACGGCCTCGACCGAGACGTCGTAATCCTCGATCAGCAGCGTCAGTTGCTCGACAAGATAATCCTTGAACAGCGTCGGCTTGGTGACGCTGATCCGATAGTCACCCGGCGATACCAGGCGGCCGAAGGACCGCATCGGGGTCGGGCGGCCGCCTTCGCCGCGAAAGATCAGCCGGATTTCAGGATAGGCGAAACAGCCTTGCGCACGATCCTCCAGCGTGGGCGCGGTGCCGTCGCGGAGATAGAGGGTCAGCGCCTCTTTCAGGCGCGTCACAGAGGCGGTGTAAAGGCGGTCGAGTTCTTCGACGATCTGGACAGCTTGAGTCATCGGACAGAGCTAAGCCCAGATACGCAGGCTGGCAAGCGGGCGCGGACGATGCCGGATCGTCCGCGCGCCAAAAAGGTGTCAGGCCCCCTGCGCCGAATTCTCGTCATCGCCGGGGGTGCGCAGCTTCGACGCGCCGAAGGCCGCGCCTGCGACGGCAGCCGCAACGCCCGCCGCGATTCCCGCAGCGGCGTAAGGGTGTTCCTTCATCTTGCCACCGGCCGCCTTGGCGGCGCCCTGCGCCTTTTCGGTGAAGCTCTTGGGCTCCGCCTGCTTCTCGGGGGGGACATAGGTGGTCATGGCCAAAGCTCCTGTCATTATGCCGGTCCGTGATGGCCAAAAAACGCCCGACGATCCCGCACTGTTCCACCCGCGATCCGACCGCTGGTGCGCTTGGCCCGATCAGAGGACGGAGAGGAGATGCTCGGCAGAGCTGACCTTGAACTCGCCCGGCGCCTCGACGAAAAGCTGTTCCACGACGCCGTCATGGACCAGCATGGTATAGCGCTGGCTGCGCGTGCCCATGCCGAATTTGGACCCGTCCAGCGTCAGGCCGATCGCCTTGGCGAAGTCGGCATTGCCGTCGGCCAACATGGTGATGGCGGTCGCGTCGTTGACCTGGCGCCAGGCCTTCATGACGAACGCGTCGTTGACGGCGGTGCAGGCGATCTCATCGACCCCCTTGGCCCTTATTGCATCCGCCTGGGCAAGGAAGCCGGGCAAATGCTGCGCGGAGCAGGTGGGGGTGAAGGCACCCGGTACCGCGAACAGCGCGACGCGCCGCCCCGCGAAATAGTCGGCCGTTTCGACCTGTTCGGGGCCTTCGTGCGTCACCTTGACCAGCGTGGCATCGGGCAGGCGGTCTCCGACCTTGATCGTCATCGTGCACATCCTTCGGGGCTTTGCCGCAGCACCGTGCCGGGGCGAGCGCGTTCATGGCGCACACCGCGTATAGATTTCAAGCATGGCGGGGCGGTGCGGCGATGCCTATAGTCCAAGGCGTGCATCAACTGACCTATCTCTCCGGCCAATTCCTCCTGGCCCTGCCTGGTATGGCCGACCCCCGTTTCGAACATGCCATCATTGCGATCTGCGCCCATGACGAGGGCGGGGCGCTCGGCATCGGGCTGGGCGCGACGATCGACGGCATCGGTTTCCACACCTTGCTCGACCAGTTCGAGATCGAACATGGCGATATCCCCGACGCGCCGGTCCATTATGGCGGCCCGGTCGAGCCCCGGCGCGGCTTCGTGCTGCACAGCCATGACTGGCAGGGGCAGGACAGCGTCGATGTCGGCGGCCGCTGGGTCCTGTCGAGCACGGTCGACGTGCTGCGCGCCATCGCCGAGGGGAACGGACCGTCGCAATGGATCGTCGCACTGGGCTATGCCGGGTGGGACGCCGGTCAGCTGGAGAAAGAGCTGGGCGAACCCGGTTGCTGGTTCAATGTCGGGGGCGAGCCGAAAATCCTGTTCGACGTGTCTGCCGAGGATCGCTGGCAGGCGGCTTTCGGTGCGGCCGGGGTTGATCCGCGCCAGCTGGTGACGGGCGGCGGGACGGCCTGACGGCGAAGTCGACAAAACGATATAAAGATATCTTTATATTTGATCCCTAAGGCGATCGCCGCTAAGGCGGGCGCCGTGCCGATCGGCGTGCGCGCGCGTCTTGGTCGGCCCCATTTTGCACGGAGTTTCGTCGTGTCCACGACTGCTGCCACCAAGAACGATTACGTCATCAAGGACATCAGCCTCGCTGATTTCGGCCGCGCCGAGATCAAGATCGCCGAGACCGAGATGCCCGGCCTGATGGCCCTGCGCGAGGAATTCGGCGCTGCTCAGCCGCTCAAGGGCGCGCGCATCACCGGCTCGCTGCACATGACGATCCAGACCGCCGTGCTGATCGAGACGCTGACCGCGCTCGGCGCCGATGTGCGCTGGGCGACCTGCAACATCTTCTCGACCCAGGACCATGCCGCCGCCGCGATCGCCGCTGCCGGCATCCCCGTCTTCGCCGTGAAGGGCGAGACGCTGGCCGAATATTGGGATTATGTCGGCGACATTTTCGACTGGGACAAGAATGGTGACGGCACCACCGCCAACATCATCCTGGACGATGGCGGCGACGCGACCATGTTCGCGCTGTGGGGCGCCAAGCTGGAAGCCGGTCAGACCTTCGGCGAGCCGGAGAATGAGGAAGAGGTCGAATTCCAGCGTTCGGTCAAGGCGTTCATCGCCAAGAAGCCGGGCTATCTGACCCAGACCGTCAAGAACCTGAAGGGCGTTTCGGAAGAGACGACGACCGGCGTTCACCGCCTGTACGAGATCGCGAAGAAGGGCGAACTGCCGTTCCCCGCCATCAACGTCAACGACTCGGTGACGAAGTCGAAGTTCGACAACCTGTACGGCTGCAAGGAATCGCTGGTCGACGCCATCCGTCGCGCCACCGACGTCATGCTGGCGGGCAAGGTCGCCGCGGTTGCCGGTTTCGGCGACGTGGGCAAGGGCTCGGCCCAGTCGCTCCGCAATGGCGGCGCGCGCGTGCTCGTGACCGAGATCGACCCGATCTGCGCACTGCAGGCGGCGATGGAAGGCTTCGAGGTCGTGACCATGGATGAGGCCGTGAAGCGCGCCGACATCTTCGTCACCGCGACCGGCAATGCCGACGTCATCACCGCCGATCACATGAAGGCGATGAAGCCCATGTCGATCGTCTGCAACATCGGCCACTTCGACTCCGAGATCCAGATCGCGGCGCTGTCGAACTACAAGTGGACCGAAGTGAAGCCCGGCACCGACCTGGTCGAATTCCCGGACGGCAAGCAGATCATCGTGCTGGCCAAGGGCCGCCTGGTGAACCTGGGCTGCGCGACCGGCCACCCGTCCTTCGTCATGTCGGCCTCGTTCACCAACCAGACGCTCGCCCAGATCGAGCTTTGGACCAAGGGCGAGAACTACAAGAACGAAGTCTATGTGCTCCCGAAGCACCTCGACGAGAAGGTCGCCGCGCTCCACCTCGAAAAGCTGGGCGTCCAGCTGTCGAAGCTGAGCGAGAAGCAGGCCGCTTATATCGGCGTGCCGGTCGAAGGCCCGTTCAAGCCGGATCATTATCGCTACTGATCCCGCATCGAGGTTTTTGCTCGAATGAGAGGGCCGTCCGAAAGGGCGGCCCTTTTTTCTTTGGCGGAACGCCGCGTCCTGGCGTCTTGGTTATGGCGTATCGCGAGCCGATCGGGCTAGAGATGCGTGGATGCAATGTTTCGGCACGGCCCCTCTCGGATGATTGCGATCGGTGATACCGAGGCGGTCCTGTTGGGCGCAGTGGCCTGCGCGCTGATCCTGATCGGCATGGTCCTGCTCTATCTGGGCGCGCGCGCGCGCGCCGAGGCGGCGACGGTGCGGCTGGAACGCGACCGGCTCGACGCCATGCTGCGTGCAGGCCCCGCCCAGGCGATGGTGATGCGCAGCGACGGGCGGATCGAAATGCCACGGCGGCTGGCGGACTGGCTCGGCCTCGCCGACGTCGCGCGCTTTCTGGAAGAACTGACCTATGACGATGCCGGGCTGAGCGCCGAAGATCAGTCGCTGCTGGCCGCCGACCTGACCGCCGCGCAGAAGACCGGGCGCCGCTTTCGCCGGATCGTCCGGCCGCAAGGTTCGTCCCGCACCCTGTTGTTCGATGGCGCGCGCGCGCCCGCCCATCAGGGCGCGGCCGGAGAGGTCGTCATCTGGGTCTTCGACATGACCGAGGCGCAGGACGAGATCGCCCGGCTCGACGGCGAGGCGCGGCGACTGGGCGACGCATTTCAGGCGCTGACCGGACTGATCGAGGCGGCACCGCTGCCTATGTGGTATCGCGGACCCGATCTGCGGCTGGCGATGGTCAACACCGCTTATGTCGAAGCGGTCGAGGGCCGGGACGCCGCCGATGTCGTCGGGCGCGGACTGGAACTGGTGGAAGGATCGGGGCGGGGCGGACCGCTGGCGGGCGCAGCGGCGGCGCGCGACCGGGGGCGACCCCATGAGCAGGTATTGCCAGCGACGATCGACGGTGCGCGGCGGGCGCTGCGTATTTATGATGTTCCGTTGCCGACCGGCGGGATCGCCGGGTTCGCGGTCGATATCGAGGATCTGGAACAGTCGCGCGCGGGCGCCAAGCGCTTTGCCGAGGCACAGCGCGCGATGCTCGACCGGCTGTCGGCGGCGGTCGCGCATTTCGGACCCGATCGCGGCCTCGTCTTCTGCAACCAGCCTTTCCGCCGCATGTTCGCGATGCGTGCCGAGTGGCTGGCCGATCATCCCGAATTCGACCGCGTCCTGGAACGGATGCGCGAGGCCAATCGCAGCCCCGAGGTCCGCGACTTCCCGGGCTGGAAGGCCGAGCGCGTGGGCTGGTTCCGCCAGGCGAGCGGCGGGATCGAGGAGCAATGGCATCTGCCCGGTGGCACGCATCTGCGCGTTGTGGCGCAGCCGCTTCCCGATGGCGGTCTGCTGATGATCTTCGAGGATCGGACCGAGGAAGTGCAACTTGCTTCCGCCCGCGACACGCTGCTGCGCGTGCGGACCGCGACCTTCGACAATCTGTTCGAGGCATTGGGCGTGTTCGCCGCCGATGGCCGGTTGCAACTGTGGAACAACCGTTTTCGAGCGCTTTGGGGCCTGGAAGAGGAATTCCTGACCGGCCATCCGCGGGTCGATCATTTTGCCGATCGGGTGGCTGAACGGCTGGCGACGCCGGGCCGCTCTGCGCTGATCGTCGATCTGGTCCGCTCGGCGACCATCGAGCGGCAGCAACGCGGTGGCCGTGTCACCTTTGCCGATGGACGACATTTCGAATTTGCGGGCGTGCCCCTGCCCGACGGCAATGCGTTGTTCACCCTGCTCGACATCACCGATAGCAGGCGTGCGGAGCAAGCCTTGCGCGATCGCGCCGACGCGCTGGAGGCGGCGGACAAGGTCAAGACGGCCTTCGTCGCCAATATGAGCTATGAGCTGCGCACGCCGCTGACCTCGATCAGCGGGTTTGCCGAGATGCTGCATGGTGGCTTTGCCGGGGCTTTGCCAGAGACGGCGACGACCTATGTCGAGGCGATCCTCGAATCCACCGAGCGGCTGGGCCTGCTGGTCGACGATGTACTCGATCTGACCCGCAGCCAGGCCGATGCGGATATCGCGCGGGACGATGTCGAACTTGCGCGCGTCGCGCGTGCGGCGGCCGATACGATCCGGCCGATCGCGGGACGGCGCAAGCTGGACTTCGCGGTCGAAATCCAGCGGTCGCTCGGTCGCGTCACCGGCGATCGCCGCCGGCTGCAGGAGGTGATCGAGCATCTTCTTCGCCACGCGGTCGAACAGACGCCGGAAGGGGGACGTATCCTGCTCCATGCCGATGGCGATTCGGGTCGCGCCCGTATCGTCGTGTCGGACGATGGGCAGGGAATGGACGAACAGGCGGTCACCCGCGCCTTTGACCGTTTCGCCGAACCCGGGATCAAGGCGACCGGGGAGCGTGCGCTGGGTCTGGGCCTGCCGCTCGCCAAGCAGTTCGTCGAGGCGCATGGCGGGACCATCACCCTGCTGTCCGCCCCGGGCGAGGGGACACTGATCACCGTCGAACTGCCCCGGCGCGTGATGGAAAAGGACAAGGGATGACGATCCGGCTGGCCGATGCCGCCGCCACCGAGGACTTCGGTCGGCGCCTCGCCGCGCATATTCGACCGGGGGACGTGGTCACACTGACCGGTATGCTGGGCGCTGGGAAAACCAGCCTCGCGCGCGGACTGCTTGCCGCGCTGGGGCTGCCGGGCGAGGCGCCCAGTCCCAGCTTCGCCATCGTCCAGCCCTATGCTCCGCCCGAGACGGCGATCCCGGTCCTGCACGTCGATCTCTACCGGCTCGACGGACCCGAGCAGATGGAGGAACTTGGGCTGGACGAGGCGCTGTGGGACTCCGCCCTGATCGTCGAATGGCCCGACCGGGCGGGCGAGGGCGCCTGGCCGCAAGCGCTGGCGCTGACCCTCGACATGGATGCGCGCGGCGGACGTATCTTGACAGCGCAGGTCCCCTCGGGCTGGGAAACGCGATGGCCGATATGACCCCTCCGGCGGATGCCGCCACCTTTCTGACGATGCTGGGATGGGAAGGGGCGGCGATCGTCCCGCTCGCCGGTGACGCCTCTTTCCGCCGTTATTTCCGGGTGACGCTGGGCGCGCGCCGCGCGGTGCTGATGGACGCACCGCCGCCGCATGAGGACCCGCGCCCGTTCATCGCCATCGCTCGCTGGCTGGTCGGTCGGGGTTTCGCGGCGCCCGCGATCCTGGGCGCCGACGAGGATCGCGGCCTGGTCCTGATCGAGGATTTCGGCGACGATCGGATGCGCGAGGCGATCGAGGCCGATCCCGATGCGACGGTCCGGCTCTATAGCGATGCGGTCGATCTTCTGGCCGCGCTGCGCCGCCACGCGCCCGAGGGGCTGGCCCCCTATGACGCCACCGTCCTCCATCGCGAGGTCGGGCTGTTTCCCGAATGGTACACGCCCGCTGTCGGCCTCGACGTCGATGTCGAGGGCTATCGCGCCGCGTGGGATCAGGTTTTCGCGCACGCCATCACCGACCATCCCGTGACCGTTTTGCGCGACTATCATGTAGAGAATTTGATGCTGGTCGGGCCGGAGCGCACGCTCGGCCTGCTGGACTTCCAGGATGCGCTGGCGGGGCATCCCGCCTATGATCTCGTCTCGCTGCTCCAGGATGCGCGCCGCGATGTCGAGCCGTCGATCGAACAGGCGATGCTGCAACGCTATCTGGCCACGACCGGCGAGGGCGATGCGTTCCTGAACGCCTATCACGTACTGGGTGCACAGCGGAACGCCAAGATTATCGGCATCTTCACCCGGCTTTGGAAGCGCGACGGCAAGCCGCGTTACCCGACGCTGTGCCCGCGTGTCTGGGCCTATCTGGAGCGCGATCTGTCGCAGCCGGTGCTGGCGCCGGTCGCGGCCTGGTTTGACGACAATGTGCCGCCCGAACTGCGCGGCGATCCCAAGGTGCTGTCCCGATGACCCGGCAACTCTCGCTCCGCCCGACACCTTCGGGTCAGGTGCCGCGCACCGCGATGGTGATGGCGGCGGGCCTGGGCAAGCGGATGCGCCCGCTGACCGCGACGCGGCCGAAGCCGCTGGTATCGGTGGCGGGCAAGCCGCTGATCGATCATGTGTTCGACCGGCTGGTTGCCGCTGGGGTCGAACGCGCGGTGGTCAATGTCCACTATCTCGCCGACCAGCTGGAAGCGCATCTGAAGGATCGCTTTCCGGGAATAGAGGTCATCATTTCGGACGAGCGCGAACAGCTGCTCGAAACCGGTGGCGGGCTGGTCAAGGCCAAGCCTCTGCTGGGCGACGATCCCATTCTGGTCATCAACAGTGACAATCTCTGGATCGACGGGCCGGTCGATGCGATCCGCCTGCTCGCTTCGCGCTGGGACGAGGAGACGATGGACGCGCTGCTGCTCATGGTCCCGCTGGCGCGCGCGCATAACCATGAAGGGCAGGGCGATTTCCATCTGGGTGCCGATGGCCGCATCACCGCGCGGCGTCAGCGCAGTCGCGTCGCGCCCTTTTCCTATACCGGGCTCCAGATCCTGCACCCGCGCCTGATCGCCGACGCGCCCGCGGGGCCGTTTTCGACCAACCTCTTCTGGGACCGTGCGATCGCAGCGGGTCGGGCTTACGGTCAGGTCCATCAGGGCCTGTGGTTCGATGTCGGCACGCCCCGCGCCATTCCCCAGACGGAGCTGATCCTCGCGGATGGCTGAGCCGCGGCGCCCGAGATTGCAAACCATCCCGGCGCACCGCGGCTTTGCCGATGCGCTGGTTGCCGGGTTGATGCGGCGCAGCGGGGGTGATCCGCTGACGCTGGCGCAGGGCATGATCCTGCTGCCGACCAACCGCGGCGTCCGCGCGGTGACCGAGGCATTCGTGCGCGCGAGCGGCGGCGGCCTGATCCTGCCGCGCATGGTGGCGCTGGGCGACCCCGAACTGGGCGAGGCGGCGGGTTCCGCGCTCGACCCGGCGGATGCCGACGCGCCGCCGCCTCCGGCCATTTCGCCCTCAGCCCGGCGGATGATCCTGGCGCGTCTGGTCGAGCAGGAGCGGCAGCGCGCGGGTCATCCCGTGACGGCGGCCGAGGCCGTCCGGCTGGCGGGCGATCTGGCGCGGACGCTGGACCAGATGCTGGTCGAGGAGGTCGATCCGGCCGAACTTGCCGCGCTCGACCTCGGTCCCGAACTGACCGAACATTGGCAATCGGCGCTGGCGACCTTCTCGGTGGTGCTCGACCGTTGGCCCGCAGTGCTGGAGCGGATGGGACGGATCGATGCCGCCCGCCGTCGGACGCTGCTGCTCGACCGGATCAGCGCGCGGTGGCGGGACGAGCAGCCCGCCGGGTTCGTCTGTGCAGCGGGCGTCACCGATACGGCGCCTGCGGTCGCGCGGCTGCTGCGCTGCGTGTCGGAAATGCCGGGCGGCTCGGTGGTGTTCGCCGGGCTCGACCTGACCATGCCGGACGAAGAATGGAGTGCGCTCGGCCCGCACAAGCCCGATCCTGACACCGGCCGCACCCGCCGTTCGATCGAGACGCATCCGCAATATGCGCTCAAACTCCTGCTCGACCGGATGGGCGTCGGGCGGGGCGAGGTGACGGTCTGGCGTGGCGGCGGCGATTATGACGCCGGTGCAGCGCGCGGGCGGGCCATCGCCAACGCCATGGCCCCGGCGGATTTCACCGGCAAATGGACCGATCTGCCCGCCGAGGACCGGCGATTGTCGGGCGTCTCTACGATCGAACTGGCTACCCCGGCCGAGGAAGCGCAGGCGATCGCGCTGGCGCTGCGCGAGGCGATCGAGGAGCCGGGGCGTACCGCTGCGCTCGTGACGCCCGACCGCGCCCTGGCGCGGCGGGTTGCGGCACATTGTCGGCGCTGGGGGATACTGATCGACGATACGGCGGGCCGGCCCTTGTCGATCCTGTTGCCGGGCACATTCCTGCTGCAACTGGCCGAAGCGGCGGCGCAGCATTTCGCACCTCTGCCGCTGCTCGCGCTTCTCAAACATCCGCTGATCCACGGCAATATGGAGCGGGTCGAGTGGCTGGATGGCGTGCGCGCGCTCGATAAGGCCCTGCGCGGCCCGCGCCCCGCGCCGGGGCTGGAGGGGATCGCCGCGCATGTCGCCGACAAGCCGACCGCCTCGGCCTTCTGGACCAAGGCCGCGCCGATGCTGGAGGCGGTCGGACGGACCTTCGGCGACGGGCCGCAGGGGCTGCGCAGCCTGCTCGCCTGTCTGCGCGAATGCGGCCAGACGCTGTGCGGTGACGCGCTATGGACCGGGCCGCAGGGGCGCGCGGCGGCCGAGTTCCTGGCGGGTTACGAGGAGGAGGCCGATCACGGCCCCGCGCGTGTCGACCCGGCCGAGCTTCCCGGCCTTCTCCGCAGCCTTTTCGACGAGATCGCGGTGCGCGCCATCCCGCGCGAGGGGCAGCATCCGCGCCTCGCCATCTACGGCCCGATCGAGGCGCGGCTCCAGACCGCCGATCTGATGATCGCGGGCGGCTTGAACGAGGGCGTATGGCCGGGGCGGCCCGCGCCCGATCCGTGGCTGGCCCCGCGTATCCGCTCGCTATTGGGGCTGGTCGGGCTGGAACAGCGGATCGGTATCGCCGCGCATGATCTGGCGCAGGCGATGGGCGCGCCGCGTGCGATCCTGACCCGCGCACGCCGCGATGCGAGCGGGCCGACGCTCGCCTCGCGCTTCTGGCTACGCTTGCAGGCCATGGCGGGCGAGCGGTTCGAAGCGCATCCGAACCTGGCGCGCTGGGCGGTCGAGCTGGACCGGCCGGAGGATTACGCCCCCGTCGACCGCCCCGCGCCCAAGCCGCCCGCTGCACTTCGGCCGACTGCCATCTCCGTTACGGAGGTCGATCGGCTGAAGGCGGATCCTTACGCCTTCTACGCGCGTCGGGTGTTGCGTCTGTCGCCGCTCGACCCGGTGGATGCTGATCCCAGTGCGGCGTGGCGTGGTACCGCCGTCCACGACATTCTGGAGACGTGGTGGAAGGAGGACCGCTGCGACGTCGAGGCGCTGCGCCCGCGCGCGCTGGCGATGCTACGCGACCAGAACACCCATCCGATGATGAGGGCGCTGTGGCAGCCGCGCTTGATCGAGGCGATCGACTGGATTGCCAAGGAAGTCGCCATCAAGGCCGCGGAAGGCCGCCACGTCCTGAGCGCGGAAGGCAAGGGCGAGGCCAAGCTGGCGGGTGTCACGTTGACCGGCCGGTTCGACCGGATCGACAAGGCGGCGGACGGATCGTTGGTGGTGATCGATTACAAGACCGGCAAACCGCCCTCTACGACGGCGGTGCGCGAGGGGTTCAGCTTGCAGCTGGGCCTGCTCGGCCTGATCGCCGAGCGTGGCGGATTCGAGGGCGTGTCCGGCAAGGCGGGCGGGTTCGAATACTGGTCGCTCGGGCGTGGGCGCGAAGGGCTGGGCTATATCGCCACGCCGGTCGATCCCGATGGCAAGCGTGAACGTATCCGCACCGACGAGTTCGTCGGCATCGCGGCCGCGAACTTCGCCGAGGCGGCGGGCCAGTGGCTGACCGGCGATGCGCCGTTCACCGCCAAGCTGGTGCCGGAATATGCGCCCTATGCGGAATATGACCAGCTGATGCGGCGGGATGAATGGTATGGCCGTGATCGGTAAATCCCCACCTTTGTTCGCGCTGGGCGAAGTTGAAGCGCACGGGATGACTATCTTTCTGGGCGATGGCGGGGCGTGGCCTTCGACTTCGCTCAGGCTGAGCGGGGTAAGGGGCGTTTTCCGAACGGCCGGTCGCCAGGAGCAAGTCGCATGAGCGCCCGCCCCATGGCCAACCTCCCCCCGCTTAAGGGCGATCAGGCCGCCGCGAGCGATCCCGCCGCGCATGTCTGGCTGTCCGCCTCGGCGGGCACCGGCAAGACGCAGGTGCTCGCCGCGCGCGTGTTTCGCCTGCTGCTGCGCGGCGTGGCGCCCGAAGCGATCCTTTGCCTGACCTTCACCAAGGCCGGCGCGGCGGAAATGGCACAGCGGATCAACGGTCGCCTCGCCGCCTGGGTGCGGATGCCCGAAACCGAGCTGTTCGCCGATCTCAAGGCGCTGGGCGAGACTGCGACCCCGGAGTTGCGCGAACGGGCGCGGACATTGTTCGCGCGCGTGCTCGACGCGCCGGGCGGGGGGCTTCGCATCCAGACCATTCACGGCTTTTGTCAGGGCCTGCTTGCCGCCTTCCCGGTCGAGGCGGGTCTGGCCCCCGGTTTCCGACCGCTGGAGGCGCGCGAGGAGGCGGTACTGGCGCGCGAGGCGCTGGCCCGGATGCTGGAAACCGCCGAGCGCGAAGGCCGCGTTGGTCCGATCGAGACGGTCGGTGCGCTGTCGCTGCGGCTGGGCGAGGGTGGGGCGGAGGCCTTCCTGGCCGCCTGCGCTCGCGCGCCCGGATCACTGGAAGCATTGCCGACCGGCATCCAGCCGTGGCTCCGCCGCGCGCTCGACCTGCCCGCCGGCAATATCGACGAGGCGATTGCCGAAGGTGTCGAGGAGATCGACGAGGATGCGGTCGTCCGGCTGGCGGGCGCGAACCGCGCCTGGGGCACCGCTACCGGCGACAAGGCAGCGGCGACCTTGGAGCGCTGGATCGGCAGCGATCGCGCAGGCCGGGTGGCCTTGCTCGATGAGCTGATGGGCACGGTCTTCACCGCCAAGGGTGAGCCCCGCAAGGCGTCCAAGAAGCTGACCGATGCCGACCCCGATTATGAGGAGATGGCCCGCGAACTGGGCGAGGCGTGCCGTCATCTGCTGGGCCTCGCGGCGCGGGCACGTCATGCCGATCTGCTCGCCGACGCGCTGACCGTGGGGCGTGACTACGCGCGCGCCTATACCCTGTCCAAGCGCGCCATCGGTGCGGTCGATTTCGACGATCTGATCCGCACCACGGTCGAGCTGCTCGAACGGCCGGGGATCGGCGAATGGGTCCGCTATAAGCTGGACCAGGTGACCGAGCATGTCCTGATCGACGAGGCGCAGGATACCAACGCGCATCAATGGCGGATCGTGCGAGCCCTGGCCGACGAATTCTTCGTCGGACGCGGGCTCTATGCGCCCTCGACGCGGACGCTGTTCACTGTCGGCGACCACAAACAGGCGATCTTCGGATTCCAGGGCACCGACCCGATCAACTTCCGGGCGGCCGAGCTGCATTTTTCGCGCCGCGCCGGGGAGGTGGCGGGGGATGACGAGTGGCCACCCGAGGAGCGCGGCCTCCCCTTCAATCAATTGTCGCTGACCCACAGCTTCCGCTCGACCACCCCGATCCTGGAGTTTGTCGACGCCGCGATCGCGGCGCTGGGCGAGCCCGGAATGGGCATGGGCCACGAGGTCGAACGTCACGCCAGCGAGGTGAAAGGCCCCGGCCGCGTCACGCTCTGGCCGCCGGTCGTGGCGGGCGGCAGCGACGAGGACGAGGAAGGCTGGATCGATGATGCGGTGCGCAAGGTGGCCACCGACATCGCGCGCGCCGTCCGCCGCTGGCTGGATGACGGCGTCATGCTGGAAAGCAAGGGCCGCCGCCTTGAACCGCAGGATATCATGATCCTGGTCAAGCGACGCGGCGATCTCGCCTCGCTGATCGTCGCGCGACTCTATGCCGAAGGGGTGCCGGTCGCGGGTGTCGACCGGCTGCGGCTGAACGCGCCGCTGGCGGTACAGGATTTGCTGGCGACGGTGCGGTTCGCGCTCCAGCCCGAGGATGACCTGTCGCTGGCCTCGTTGCTGGTATCGCCGTTGATCGGCTGGTCGCAGGATCGGTTGATGGCGGCGGGCCACCGCGAGCGCGGATCGCTCTGGGCGCATCTGACGCGCACCTTGCCCGCCGAGGATCTGGCGCCGCTTCGCCAGATGCTGTCTCGGGCCGACGTGTCTACGCCGTACCAGTTTCTGGAGGAATTGCTGTCGGGGCCGCTCGATGGGCGGCGCAAGCTGATCCGTCGGCTTGGAACCGAGGCGCGCGATCCGATCGAGGAGTTGCTCAACGCCGCGCTGACCTTCGAAAGCACGACGACGCCCTCGCTCCAGCGCTTCCTCGACTGGTTCGATCGCGGCGATGTCGAGATCGTGCGCGACCCCTCCGCGCCGCTCGACGCGGTACGGGTGATGACCGCGCACGGGTCCAAGGGGTTGCAGGCCCCGCTGGTCATCCTTGCCGACGCCACCGCCGATCCGACCGCTTCGCCCCGCTCGATCCTGCGCTGGATGCCCGAGCCCGGCGCGCTGCCGATCCCGGTCTTCCCCCCGCGCGCCGAGGAGCGGGGCGGGCCGCTCGATGCGGTAGCGGCCGAGATCGCCGCGCGCGAACTCGCCGAGCATTGGCGGCTCTTCTACGTCGCGGCGACTCGGGCCGAGGAGCAGTTGGTGGTGGCGGGGGCGCTCGGCAAGCGGGCGGCCGGGGTGCCGCCGCTGCACAGCTGGTACGCCACCTGCGCCCGCGCGATGACTGCGCTGGGTGTGCCGGAGGTAGAGCCGGGCGACGGCCAATCCCGCCTGTTCCTGGGCAAGAAGCCACTGCCGCCGATCGCCCCGCGCGCGGATGTCGTCTTGGTGTCAGAGGTGCGCAAGGAGACGAAGCTACCCGAATGGATCCATGCGCCCGCGCCGCAGGAGTCGCGACCACCGCGTCCGCTCGCCCCCTCGCAACTGGGCGAAGACATGGTCGCCGATCCGCCACCGACGCCTGCAATGCGCGCCGCCGCCGAGCGCGGGCGGCTGATCCATTGCCTGCTCGAACGTGTGCCGCCGGTCGCCCCCGAACAGCGACGGGGGGCCGCGGAGCGCTGGCTGACCCAGGCGGCGGGGGTCGAGGACGCGGCCTTGCGTGCGGACGTGACCGATGCCGTTTTCGCGATCCTCGATGATCCGGCCTATGCCCCGCTATTCGGTCCCGGATCGCTGGCAGAGGCGCCGATCGCAGCAACGCTGGCCAATGGGCTCGTCGTATCCGGGCGGGTCGATCGACTGCTGATCGGTGCCGAGGGGATACGGCTGATCGACTATAAGACCGGGCGGCGCGCGCCAGGCGGGATCGGGGATGTGCCCGTGTTCCATCTGGCGCAGATGGCCGGCTATGCCGCCGCACTGGAGGTGATCTTTCCGGGACGCCCCGTATCGGTCGCGTTGCTCTACACGGCCGGCCCGCGCCTCATCACCGTGCCCGAGGCGGTGCTGGCCGTCCACAAGCCCGGCTATCGGGGCGGGGAGCAAAGCTTGGCCCTCGGTGGTTGAGCGGCGGTGCTCGGCGTCTTAAATCAACGGCAATTCAAGGAGTGAATGGAACATGGCAACCAAGCAGATCACCGACGCCAGCTTTGAAGCGGACGTCCTGAACTCCGACAAGCCGGTGCTGGTCGATTTCTGGGCCGAATGGTGCGGACCGTGCAAGATGATCGGCCCGTCGCTGGAGGAACTGTCCGAGGAACTGGGCGAGCAGGTGACGATCGCTAAGCTGAACATCGACGACAATCCCGATGCGCCCGGCCGTTACGGCGTGCGTGGCATTCCGACGATGATCCTGTTCAAGGGCGGCGCTGCCGCCGCGACCAAGGTCGGCGCAGAGCCCAAGGGCCGGATCAAGGCCTGGCTCGAAGGCGCACTGTAAGACAGGGGCAGGAAGGTCTCTGCGAGGCCCCGTGCCCTCCCCAAACCCCTCCCGCCTGCGGGAGGGGCTTTTTTATGTCCTGCGCTTTCCCAACGGCACGCCCCTCCCGCAAGCGGGAGGGGCTTTTGTTTGGGCTCAGCTCAGCGGGATCATTACCACGTCGCGAAACGGCGCACGCTCCTGCAACGCCGCATACCAGCGCTCCAAATTCGGCCGCGACGGCCGCTCGACCGGCAGTTGGAACCAGCTATTCGCATAGGCCGCGACCGGAATATCGCCGACCCCGAACGCCTCGCCCGACAGCCATTCCTGCTGCCTCAGCACATCGTCCAGAATCGCCGATAGTCCCGCCGCCCGCGCAACGCTCCGTTCGATCAACGCCAAATCGCGCTTATCGGCTTCGGTGCGCACCATCTGGAAGAAGATCGGCCGGATCGCATCGGCCCAGGTAAAGCCCCAGTCCATCCACCGTTCCGCCGACGCCCGCGCTTTTGGATCGGTCGGATAGAATGCCTCGCCACCATGGTTGGCCGCCAGATAGCGCAAAATGCTGTTCGACTCCCACAGCACGAAGCCGTCATCCTCGATCGTCGGGATCAGCGCATTGGGGTTGAGCGCGCGGTACGCCTCGTCCATCCCGAATGCGCCGCCGACATCGCGGCGGTCATAGGTCAGCCCCATTTCCTCTGCCAGCCAGACGACCTTCTTGACGTTGTGCGAGTTGATCCGGCCCCAGATGGTCAGCATCCGCCTCAGCTCCGATAATCGGCGTTGATCGAGATATAGCCGTGCGTCAGGTCGCAGGTCCAAACCGTCGCGACGCCTTCGCCCAGGCCCAGATCAACGCCGACCGCGATCTCCTGCCCCTTCAGATGCGCGGCGACGGGGGCTTCGTCATAGCCCTCGACCGCCAGACCGTCCTTGGCCACCAGCGTCTCGCCGAAGCGGATCGACAGCTTGTCGCGCTCGGCCGGTTCACCCGCCTTGCCGACCGCCATGACGACGCGGCCCCAATTGGCGTCCTCGCCCGCGATCGCGGTCTTCACCAGCGGCGAGTTGGCGATCGACATGGCGATGCGGTGCGCCGAGCGGTCGCTCTCTGCGCCCTCGACGCGAATTTCGATCAGCTTGGTCGCGCCCTCGCCGTCGCGCACGACCAGCAGCGCGAGTTGATGGCACAGATCGGCCAGCGCCGCGCGGAAGGCGTCGGCCCCGTCGCTGTCGTCATCGGTCAGCGGCGCATTGCCCGCCTTGCCGGTAGCAAAGGCCAGCACCGTGTCGCTGGTCGAGGTGTCGCCATCGACCGTGATGCACGAGAAGCTGCGGCCATTGGCGGCGGAGAGCGCGCGTTGCAGGAACTCCGGCGCGACGGCGGCATCGGTGAAGATGAAGCCCAGCATTGTCGCCATGTCCGGCGCGATCATGCCCGAACCCTTGATGATCCCGGCCAGCGTCACCGTGCGGCGATCGACCACTGCGGTCGTCGTCGCGCCCTTGGCGAAGGTGTCGGTGGTCATGATCGTTGCGGCGGCCTCTTCCCAGCCACAGGGCTCGGCGGTGAAGGCCGCGTCCAGCCCGGCCTCGGCCTTGTCGATGGGTAGCGGCACGCCGATCACGCCGGTGGAGGCGACGAACACGTCCGAAGGCTGGCAGTCCATCGCGGCGGCGGTGCGCGCGGCGATCGCCTCGACGGCGGCGCGGCCCCGATGCCCGGTAAAGGCGTTGGAGTTGCCCGCATTGACGACCAGCGCGCGGGCGTGGCCCAGCACCAGCGCCTGGCGGCACCATTCGACCTCCGGGCTAGGGCATTTGCTGGTGGTCAGCACACTCGCCACGCTGGTCCCCTCGGGCAGCGTTACGAAGGTCAGGTCGCAGCGATCCCAATTCTTGTACCGCGCCCGGGCGACGCGAAGCGTCACGCCGTCGATGGCTGGCAGGGTCGGAAAGGGCTTGGCGAGGGGCGAGGTGGCGGTGCTCATAAGGGCAAGCTACATAACCGAGCGTGTAACCGGAGCAAGCGCTTCCATCGTCTTGACCCACTCCGGAAGGGCCGCTTTGATAGACATGGGCTGTACCGGGGGCGGGGGCAATGCGGGGTGACGAACGGGGGCTGCGGAACGGGGTGCTGGCCATGGTCGGCCTGCTCCTCGTGCTGCTCCTCATTCTGGTGTCGCTGCTGATCGCGCGCGCTTATGACTGGCATTATCGGCACGTTCCGAGGACCTTGGCGCGTGATCTTCCGGTCGCCGCCGTTCCACCTCGCCTCTCCGGCAATCCGGCCGTCTATTTCGGGCCGGATTCCTATCCAGCCGAGGCCCAGCGCGAGGGATGGGAGGGGCGTTCGAGCGTGGCGGTGCAGGTCGATCCAAACGGCACACCGACGGGGTGCGAGGTGGTGCGATCCAGCGGCCATGCGGTTCTCGACGAAGCGACGTGCCGCACGGTCGTGCGCCGGGTCCGCTTCGACCCTGCCCGCGATCGCCAGGGTCGGGCCGTGAGTGGCATATATCGCCCTATCAACGTTCGCTGGCAGTTGCCGCCGGAATCGAAACCGGGCGAATGAGCAGAGATCCATGCAACGGATGGACGCGCCGCGCGTATCTGCCTAAGACAAGCCTCGCATGAACCTGCTTCTGCTCCTTTCTGCCCTTTTGTCCGCGCTGACCGGCGTGGGGGCGAGCGCGCGTGCCCAGGAGGCGCGGGGAGTCGTGGCAGAGTGCAGCATCGCGGCGGCCGCCAAGCAGGCGGCCGTGGCGCGCGCTGCGACGCGGCCCGTACAGGCGCTGGCTGCGCTTATTGAAACGGCTCGCACGTTCGCGGTCTTCCGAGCTGCGACGCCCCGGCCGATCGCGGCAATCTTCATGGGCCGTCGGCGCGAATAGCCCCGGCGTCGGCCTAGGCCGACCTATTCCTTGCCATTTGCAGTCGCGCGCGCCCGGACCTTCGGCGCTGCGCCTATCTCACGATATTCAGTCAGGAAATCGCTTATGTTCGGCGGCCTCGCCAAGTCCCTGTTCGGTTCGTCCAACGACCGTTACGTCAAGTCGCTCAAGCCGACCGTCGCCAAGATCGCTGCCTTCGAGCCCGAGATGGAGGCGATGACGGACGCACAACTGGCCGCGCAGACGGTCAAGTTTCGCGAGCAGCTGGATCAGGGCGCGACGCTCGACAGCCTGCTGCCCGAGGCGTTCGCCACGGTGCGCGAAGCCGCCAAGCGCGTGCTGGGCCAACGCCACTATGACGTGCAGATGATCGGCGGCATCGTGCTCCATCGCGGCGAGATCGCCGAGATGCGTACGGGCGAAGGCAAGACGTTGGTCGCCACGCTCGCCACGTACTTGAACGCGCTGCCCGGCAAGGGCGTGCATGTCGTCACGGTCAACGACTATCTGGCCAGCCGCGACGCCGCGACCATGGGCCGCATCTACAATTTCCTGGGCCTGACCACCGGCGTCATCATCCCCAATCTGGACGATGCGCAGCGCCGGGCGGCCTATGACGCTGACATCACTTACGGCACGAACAACGAGTTCGGTTTCGACTATCTACGCGACAATATGAAGTATGAGCGCTCATCGATGGTGCAGCGCCCCTTCAACTATGCGATCGTCGACGAGGTCGACTCGATCCTGATCGACGAGGCGCGCACGCCGCTGATCATCTCCGGCCCGACCGACGACAAGTCGGAGCTGTATATCGGCGTCGATGCGATCGTGAAGCAGCTGACCGCCGATGATTACGAGAAGGACGAGAAGCAGAAGTCGATCATCCTGACCGAGGACGGCACCGAGCGCGCCGAGCGCCTGCTGGAGGCCGCCGGGCTACTCCAGGGCGAAAACCTCTACGACTTCGAGAACACCCAGGTCGTCCATCACCTGAACCAGGCGCTGCGCGCGAACATGATGTTCAAGCGCGACACCGATTACATCGTGAAGGACGGCAAGGTCATCATCATCGACGAGTTCACCGGCCGCATGATGGACGGGCGACGCTGGTCGGAGGGCCTGCATCAGGCGGTCGAGGCGAAGGAGGGCGTCAATATCGAGCCCGAGAACCAGACCATGGCCTCGATCACCTTCCAGAATTATTTCCGCATGTACCCGAAGATTTCGGGCATGACCGGCACCGCCGCCACGGAAGCAGGCGAATTCTACGACATCTACAAGATCAACGTCGTAACCATCCCGACCAACCTGCCCATCGCGCGCGTCGATGAGGAGGACGAGTTCTACAAGAACACCCAGGACAAGTTCCTGGCGATCGCCAAGAAGATCCGCGATCATGCCGCCAAGGGTCAGCCGGTGCTGGTCGGCACCGTGTCGATCGAGAAGTCCGAACTGCTCAGCGAGTTCCTGACCCAGGAAAGCGTGCCGCATAAGGTGCTGAACGCGCGCTATCACGAGATGGAGGCGCATATCGTCGCGCAGGCGGGCCGTCTGGGCGCCGTTACCATCGCGACCAACATGGCGGGCCGCGGCACCGACATTCAACTGGGCGGCAACCTCGAATTCCGTATGCTCGACGAGCATCCCGAACTGGTCGAGGGCACCCCCGAATATGAGGAAGCGGCGACCCGCATCCGCGCCGAGATCATCGCGGAAAAACAGAAGGTGCTGGAAGCGGGCGGCCTGTTCGTGCTCGGCACCGAGCGTCACGAAAGCCGCCGCATCGACAACCAGCTGCGTGGTCGTTCGGGGCGTCAGGGCGATCCGGGCCTGTCGCGCTTCTACCTCAGCCTCGACGACGATCTGCTCCGCATCTTCGGGCCGGACACGCTGTTCGCCAAGATGATGCGCAGCAATATCGAGGATGGCGAGGCGATCGGCAGCAAGTGGCTGTCCAAGGCGATCGAGACCGCGCAGAAGAAGGTCGAGGCACGCAACTACGACATTCGCAAGCAGGTCGTCGAATATGATGACGTGATGAACGACCAGCGCAAGGTCATCTACGAACAGCGCGCCGACATCATGGATGCCGAGACGGTGGGCGATGTCGTCGCCGACATGCGCGCCGAGACGGTCAACGCGATCGTCGGCACCGCCTGCCCGCCCAACAGCTACCCTGAGCAGTGGGACGTGGCGGGCATGAAGCAGCAGCTGAAGGACCAGCTGAACCTCGAGCCGCCGATCGACGACTGGCTGACCGAAGAGGCGATCGATCCCGAAATCGTGCTGGAGCGCGTCACTGCCGAGGCGGACGCGATGGTCGAGGCCAAGGCCAAGGAACTGGAGCCCGACACCTGGACCAGCGTCGAAAAGTCGATCCTGCTCCAAAATCTCGACCATCACTGGAAGGAGCATCTGGCAACGCTCGACGCGCTGCGCCAGGTCGTCCACCTGCGCGCCTATGCGCAGAAGACGCCGATCAACGAATATAAGCATGAGGCGTTTTCGCTGTTCCAGCGGATGCTCGACAATATCCGCGAGGATGTGACGCGCACCATCGCCTATGCCCAGTTCCAGCTTCAGGCGCCGCCCGAACTGCCCGAGCTGCCGGACTTCATCACCTCGCACTTCGATCCGTTCACCGGCGAGGACAACAGCAACGACTGGGACGCCGCCGCGCGCGGGCTGCTCCAGCCGCAGATGCCGCCGATGCAGATCCCCCAGCCCGAGGGGGCGGACCTCGGCACCGATCCGGCTCAGTGGGAAGGCCGCGTCAATCGCAACGCGCCGTGCCCCTGCGGCTCGGGGCTGAAGTACAAGCATTGCCATGGGGCCGTGACGGCCTGATCATTTTTCGACCGGTAGAATAGAAGGGCGGTGGGTTTCGGCTCGCCGCCCTTTTCATTCCTCCCCTTGCAGGGGAGGAACAGACAGGCTCCGTTCAGCGATGCGGCGCGATCCTCCGGCGACAGGGAGGACCCATCGTGAAACGCTATGCGATTTCGGCCGTCATCCTAGCCGCGCTGCCCGCTGCCGCGCCCGCGCAGTTCGTCAGTGCCGGGCCGCCAGCCGACATCCTCGCCATGCCCAACCAACCGAATATTGCCGCCGATCGCCGCGACATCCGCCGCTCCATTCGCGAGGCGCAGCGCACCGGCGACATAACGCGCGCCGAGGCCCGATCCTTCCGGCGGGAAGATGCCGCGATCGGCGAATTGGGCGAGCGCTTCGGGCAGAACGGATTGTCGCTGTCCGAGGAGCATGAGCTGCAGGCCCGTACCCAGGCGCTGCGTGGCATGGTCGAGGCCCGCCGGGTGCGCGGCGGTCGGCCCTGAGCCCCAAGAAAAAGGGCGGCCACCCCGTCAGGTGACCGCCCCATGATCGAGTCTCCGGATCGAATTACTTCGGCATCACCACCGTCGGCCCGATCGTCGAGACGATCGCGCGGGCGTCGAACGCGCGGAGATTGTCGCGCGGGATCGGACCCTTGCGCATCACGACCTCGGCGGTCGCCTCATAGCGGTCGATGGTGTTGATATCCATGTTGTTGCCGAAGAAGGGATCGCCCCAGAACGGATCCCAGCTGCGCCAGCCAAAGCCGCGGCCATAATAGCGCCACGACGGACCCCACCAGCCACCGCCCCAGCCCCCGAAGCCCGGCCCGAAGGCGCCCGGCGTCGAATAGGTGCGCGAGCGTAGCTGCGTGTCACGGTCGGCCATCACGAAATAGTCATAGCCATTGGCCAGCGTCAGTTCGGCCGCCCGGTACAGCAGATAGCGTTCCACCGTATCCCGCGAGGTTACGGTATTGCCGGCGAAGCTGACGATGAACCGACCGGGTTCAAGCTGCTGGTCGGAATAGCCGGTGCGGTAAAAGCCTGATCCGGTGGCGGGCCGATAGGTGGTTTCGGTCGCGCATCCCGCGACCATCAAGGTGCTGGCGCCGACCAGCGCGAGCGCGATCTTACGACCGAATTGCATGGACTTTTTTCCTTTCCTGCCGTCCGGCCGTGCCGGGCGACACCAGTCCTGTAGCGTATGGCAGCAAAACGGTCGATGAACGGTTTGGCTCCCGCGATGAATAGTGCGTCACGCACCCGCAATATGGATTGCAATTTGCCGCCGATGCGCGGCCCGGCGATGTTCGAACAGATAGATTCCCTGCCAGGTCCCGAGCGCCAGCCGCCCCCCGATCAACGGAATCGACAGGTTCACGCCGGTCAGGATCGCGCGTAGATGGGCCGGCATGTCGTCCGGCCCCTCATCGTCATGGGCATAGGCGCGGGCATCCTCGGGGGCGATGCGTGCGAAATAATCGAGGATGTCGGTCTTCACCTCGGGTGCCGCGTTTTCCTGAATAAGGAGCGAGGCAGAGGTATGACGGCAGAACAGCGTCAGCAATCCCGCCTCCATCCCCTGTTCCCCTGCCCAGGCGGCGATGGGCCGGGTGATCTCCGTCAGGCCTTGACCATTTGTGTCGAAGGTCATTGTCGTGGTGGCTTGGCGCATCACCTCTCAATGCCCGACGCGTCGAAACGATGCCAGTCGCGACCGAATTGAACGGGTCAGATCGATATGCGTTGTGCCCGCTTGAGGAAAAGGAGATCTGCCATGAAAGCCCTGCTCACCGCTCTGGCCGTCGTTACCGTCGCCGCCCCCATCGCCGCGACGCCGGCCGTCGCGCAGGATCGCGATTATCGCTGGCATGGCGATCGCAACGACTGGGATGCCTCACGCGACTATCGCCGTGGCAATTATCGTGAGCGTCGCCTGACCCGCGATGACCAGATTTTCCGGGGTCGCGATGGGCGCACCTATTGCAAGCGCAATGACGGCACCACCGGCCTGGTGATCGGCGCGGTTGGCGGCGGCGTGCTGGGCAATGTGATCGGCGGCGGTACGTTGGGTACGCTGCTGGGGGCAGGCGGCGGCGCGCTGCTGGGCCGTTCGATCGATCGCGGCAAGGTCCGCTGCCGCTAAGATCGGAAGAATGAGGGCGTCGGCGGACGGGGTTCGCCGACCCCCCCTTCATTTTTCTGGCCAAGGATGCTGCTCGTGCCCCATGATGCGCATGGGAGGCACGGGATGGCATTTGATTTGAAGTGGACGACCGCGATGGCGGCGGCCTTGCTGGCCAGCGGTTGCAATCGCGCAAAGGCCGACGACAACTGGACAGCCGATCGCGACACGGCGATCTGTACCGATGCGAAAGGCGTGCGACTTCCCGATGATCGCTGTCGGCAGCATCGCGTGGGCAGTGGCGGGGCCTTCTGGTATTTTCTGGGGCGCGGCCGGGCGATCCCCTATTTTGGCGAACGCGCGGCGGGCGGCAGCTTCCGCGCCGCGACCGGCACGCGCTATTCCTTCGCACCGCCCGGCAGCGCGATGACCCGCGCCGCGGCGGTCAGCCGAGGGGGCTTCGGCGCATCGGCACGTCGTTTCGGCAGCGTCCACGCATGATTCGCCAGACCCTGAGCCCGCGACCCGACTGGCAGGCGAAGGTCGAGGCGCTGGGTCTGATCTGGCACGAGGGGCGCGAGCGGCCCTACTGGGATGAAAGCGCCTGCTATCGCTTCACCCGTGCGCAAGTCGCCACGGTCGAGCGCGCGACGACCGAGCTGTACCGGCTGTTCCTGGCAGCAGGAGAGGCGGTGGTCAGCGATCCGGCGCTGCTGCGACGCTTCGCCATTCCGCCTGCCTTTCACGACCCGATCCGCGAAGCCTGGGAGGCCGAACCGCCCGCGCTGAATTTTGGGCGTTTCGATCTGGGCTATGACGGCGCGGACGCGCCCAAGCTGTTCGAATTCAACTGCGACACGCCGACCTCGCTGCTGGAGGCGGCGGTGGTGCAATGGGCGTGGAAGGAGGAATGCTTTCCCGCGCTCGACCAGTTCAACGCCCTGCACGAGGCGCTGGTCGCTCGCTGGACCGAGATCGCGCCCGCTCTGCCCGCCACGCTCCATGTCGCGCATGTCGAGGACCTGGCGGGCGAGGATGCCGTGACCGCCGCCTATTTGCGCGACACGGCCGAGGCGGCGGGCATCACCACCGTGCCGATTCTGATGGAGCGGATCGGCTGGAACCACGAAACGCACTGCTTCGTCGACGAGGCGGACCTGCGGATCGAGGCTCTGTTCAAGCTCTATCCCTGGGAGTGGCTGGTCCATGAGGAGTTCGCCACCCATCTGCTCGACAATCTAGAGCGCGGCGACCTGACCTGGATCGAGCCGATCTGGAAGATGATCTGGTCGAACAAGGCGATATTGCCGGTGCTATGGGACCTGTTTCCCGGCCACCCGAACCTGCTGCCCGCCAGTTTCTCGGTGCCGAGCGGGGACGCGGTTGCCAAACCGATGCTGTCGCGCGAGGGCGCGAATGTCTCGATCCGCAAGGCCGGGAGCATCGTCGCGGAAACAGCGGGGGACTATGGCGACGAAGGCTATATCTACCAGTCGCTCTACCGTCTGCCGGAAATGGCACCCGGATGTTTTCCAGTGCTGGGAAGCTGGGTGGTCGACGGCGCGGCCGTGGGGATGGGGATCCGCGAGGACGGGTTGATTACCTCGAACACTGCGCGGTTCGTGCCGCATGTGATCGACGGTTGATCCGTCATGGCTGGCGCTGTCTGGGGGAAAACAGCGCCGGTGGCTCCCTGAGTAGGATTCGAACCTACGGCCGCTCGATTAACAGTCGAGAGCTCTACCGCTGAGCTATCAGGGAATGTTCCGGCGCTGTGGAGGGGTCCTATATAGGGCTCGAAAAATGCCGCAACCCCTTTTTTGACGGTTTTGCGTAAGTCCGTCCGCCAAATCTGTGGATAATTGGCGATGAGGCGGCAAATTGCTCCCCATCGCCGTTCAGGTGAGGAACTGCCCCCATCGCCGGTCAGGCGACGAACTGCTCCATGGTGATCCGGTCGTCCAGCGCATGTTCGGGGTCGAACATCAGCGTCAACTCGCGCGAACGGTCCATGCAGATATCGACCTGCGCGACGTCGCGCACCTCGCGCTGGTCCGCCACGGCCGAAACGGGACGTTTGCCCGGGTCGAGCACACGGATCGAAATCCGCGCCTTGTCGGGCAGGATCGCGCCGCGCCAGCGCCGCGGGCGGAACGGGCTGATCGGGGTCAGGGCGATCAGCGCCGAGCCGAGCGGCAGGATCGGCCCCTGCGCCGAGAAATTATAGGCGGTCGATCCCGCCGGAGTGGCGGCGAGGATTCCGTCGCACGCCAGCTCGGGCAGGACGATACGCTCGTTGACCAGGACCTCCAACTTCGCGGTCTGACGCGTTTCGCGCAACAGCGAGACTTCGTTGATCGCGGGCAGCGTGTGAACCCGCCCGTCGATCCCGGTCGCTGTCATCTTGAGCGGGGTGACCCGGAACGGCTTGGCGCGCGCCAGCCGGTCCTCCAGCCCATAGCTGCGCCATTCGTTCATCAGAAAGCCGACCGTGCCCAGGTTCATGCCGAACACCGGCGCGGGTCCGCCTCGCCGTTCCAGCATCCGGTGCAGCGTCTGGAGCATGAAGCCGTCGCCGCCCAGTGCGATGACGTAATCGGCCTCATCGAAATCGACCCAGTCGGCGCTCTGCCGCAAATCGGCGGCCGCCGTCTGGGCGGGCGCGGTGGGCGAGGCGACCAGCGCCCGCCGGACGGGATGGGTCATCCGCCGGTCACGCTCATATGACGCGACACCGCCGGAGCCGATCCCGCCTCGATACGGAAATCATGCCGGGCGGGCTTGATGGCCAGCCCCGTATCGATCGCCGCATCCAGCGCGTCGATGCCCCCGTTCCGCAGCGCGGCCTTCAAATCCACCTGATCCTCATGGCCCAGACACATATACAGCTTGCCCTCGGTCGTCAGCCTTACGCGGTTGCAACCATCGCAAAAATTCGCGGTCAGGGGAGAAATGAGGCCAAGCCGGGTCCCGCTGCCCTCCACCTGCCAGTAACGTGCGGGGCCGCCCGTGCGATGCCCGGCGCGGACGAGCGGAAACGCCGCCGCCAGCGTGTCGAACACGGCAGTCAGCGGCAGGAAACGGTCGACCCGATCCTCATCGATCGCACCCAGCGGCATCGTCTCGATCAGCGAAAGATCCAATCCTTCCGAAACGCACCAGGAAAGCATCGAACCGATCTCGTCTTCGTTCAGCCCCTTGAGCGCGACCATATTGATCTTGACCGACAGCCCCGCGTCGCGCGCGGAGAGGATGCCATGGATCACCTGCCCGACGTCGCCGTGCCGCGTGATGTAACGGAACCGTTCAGGATCGCGGCTGTCCAGGCTCACATTGATCCGTCGTACGCCCGCAGCAACCAACGCATCCGCATGATCGGCCAACCGCGTGCCGTTGGTCGTCATGGTCAGCTCGTCCAGGCCATACCCGACATGCCCGCCCAATCGCTTGACCAGGTCGACCACGTCGCGGCGAACCAAGGGCTCACCCCCCGACAGACGAATGCGGGTTACGCCGCGCGCAATGAAGCGTTCGGCGATGATCGCGATCTCGTCCAGGCTCAACAGCTTGGCGCGGGGCAGGAAGGTCATCTGCTCCGCCATGCAATAGCGGCAGCGCAAGTCGCACCGGTCGGTCACGGAAATACGCAGATAGCGGATTGTCCGCCCATGACGATCGATCAGCGACCCGTCGCCCGGGCGCCGATCCGTCTTATAAACGGTATCCGCTCTATCGGACGAGATATCGGCACGTCCCATCGTCATGACGGTAGCCCCAAGGCGGGACGGGAACAAGATCGATTGCCGTTGGTGATCCCCGTGGTGGTGGATAGGGTGCGCTCATGACGCAGGATGAATTCGGTTTTAACGCCCACCGCAGGGGAACGGCGATCTTTGCGCTTTCGTTCCACCATCCTGCCATGCTGGATGAAGCGATCATCCGGGGCGGCTGGGCGATATGGTCGATGGCGCCCCGCGACGGCGAACCCCCGGCCGGCGACATCCTGGTCGGTGCGTTTCTGGCCAGCGAGGCGCGGGTCGCGCTGATCGACGCGCGTGGCGCGGGCGATGAGGGGCTTCGCGCGGCGCAGGCGCTGGGCGCGGTGATCGCGGCCACAGGTGCGGCGATGATGGTTGCTGTGCCCGATTCGGACGCGGATACGCTCCATGCGTTCCTGGCGGCGGGGGTTACGCATATCCTGGCGTCGGACGCGAGCGACGCGATGGTTCATGCCGAGTTGAAACTGGCCGAGCGTCACGCCCGGCGAACGCTCGACGCGCGGCGACGGCGGACCCATGCGGACGGGGAAGTCGGGGAAATTCATCGCTGGATCGCGGATATTCTCGACCGCGGCCAACCCTGCGCCGCGATTGTCGTGTCGCTGTCGCGACTGGACCTGATCAATGCGGCGCATGGACGGCCCGCGGGCAACATGCTGCTGCGCGGGGTCGAGGCGCGGATGCAGGCGGTTGCGGCAGAGGCGTTTGGCGACCAAGCGATCGTCGCGCGTTCGGGCGGGGCGGAGTTCGTGATGGCGGGGGTCGCCGATGGCCGCCGTGCTCGGTCGATCGCCGAGACTCTGGAGACGTTGCTCGCCCAGCCGTTTCAGGCGGGTGCCGTACCGATCCGGTTGGGTGTCCGTCTGGGCCTGTCCGAGGCGAAGCCGCATGAAGACCCGGCCAGCCTGTTGGCGCGCGCGGGCGAGGCGCTGGCCCGGGCACAGGCGAGCGATGGCGCGATGCTGCGCTTCGCTCATCCGGGCGATGTCGTGCCATTGGATGTGCTGGCTGCCGATCTTCACCATGCGATCGAACGCGGCGAGATCGATATCGTCTTCCAGCCGCAGGTCGCCATCGGCACGGGGCGGATCACGGGAGTGGAGGCGCTGGCACGCTGGCGGCATCCGTCACTGGGGCCGCTCGGGGCCGACCCGCTATTCGCCGCCGCCGAGCGGGCCGATCTGGGACTGGCGCTATCCGATCATATCCAGCAGGTCGCGCTGCAGCGCGCGGCGCGCTGGCCGGCGAAGCTGTCGCATCTGCGGCTGTCGATCAACGTCACGGCGGCCGATATCGGGCGGGCGGGTTTCGTCCGCATCTTCCTTGACCGCGTTGCCGCCAGCGGCTTTCCCATCGAGCGTCTGACGGTCGAGATCACCGAAACGGGCCTGATCCGCGAACTGGACCGTGCCGCTCAAGTGCTGGACACTTTGCGGGCCGAAGGCGTCCGGGTTGCGATCGACGATTTCGGGACGGGCTATTCCAGCCTCGCCTATCTCACCAGCCTGCCGATCGATTATCTGAAGATCGACCGGGCGCTCGTGACGGAAGTGGACGGTTCGCGGCGCGACCGGGTGGTCGTCCGCGGCATCATCCGGATCGCCACGCAGCTGGGCATGGGCATCGTCGCGGAGGGCGTGGAAACGCAGGAGCAGGCCGAATTGCTCGGGCGGCTGGGATGCGAGACCTATCAGGGTTTTCTGTGCGCCGCGCCGCTTGATGAAAATGCGCTGCGGGCGATGGTCGAGGGGGAATTGGAATGCGCGGCCTGACGATCGCGGCAGCTTGTGTGTTGTCGCCCGTGGCAATTCATGCCGCTGTACCCGCCGCCGACCCGGCCGAGGCCGCGATACGCGCCGCGATGCTGGCAAGTGCGGCCGGGTGGAGTGCGGGCGATCTCGACCGCTTCATGGCGATCTATGCCGCCGATGCGATATTCGTCACGGGCAACGGACTGATCCGGGGAAAACCCGCCATTGCCGATAATTACCGCAAGAGCTTTGCAGGCGGCGCGAACAGCCGTGGCCAGCTCCGCTTCGACTTTCTCGATCTGAAGCGGATCGGCGACCGCCGCATCCTGATCGCGCGCTGGAACCTATCGGGCGGTGCGAAGACCGAGAGCGGGATGACCAGCTTGGTCTTCGAGCGCCGCGCCGATGGCTGGAAGATCGTCGCTGACCACAGTAGCTGAAAAGGAGCGGGGCGTTACCCCGCCGCCTTCGCCAGCCCCTTGGACAATTGCAGCGCGCCGTGCAGCCGCGCCTTGGCATCCGGCCAGGCCCGGTTGAGGACCAGCTTGCCGTCGGGGCGCAGCTTGGCCAGTTCGCCCAGCCGCTCGACATAGGCAAACAAGCCATCGACATTGGGCGGCCGATTGTCGTGGAACGCCACCAGCACCCCGCGCGGCCCGACATCCATCTTCGCGACGCAGGCCGTCTTGGCGTTCAGCTTGATCTTGATGACCTGGATGAGATTGTCGGTCGCCTCCGGCAAAGGTCCGAAACGGTCGATCATCTCGGCCGCGAATTCCTCCACTTCCCTGTGCTTTTCCAGATCGTTGAGGCGGCGATAGAGCCCCATGCGCAGGTCCAGGTCGGGGACATAATCGTCGGGGATCAGGATGGGCGCGTCGACGGTGATCTGGGGCGAGAAGTCGCGCTTCTTCTCGAACGCGCCGCCTGCCTTGGCCTCCAGGATCGCCTCTTCCAGCATCGACTGATAGAGTTCGTAGCCGACCTCCTTGATATGCCCCGACTGTTCGTCGCCGAGCAGATTGCCTGCGCCGCGAATGTCGAGGTCATGACTGGCCAGCTGGAAGCCCGCGCCCAGCGAATCCAGGTCGGACAGCACCTTCAGCCGCTTTTCCGCCGCCTCGGTCATCATCCGCTCAGGGGGGGTGACCATATAGGCATAGGCGCGCGTCTTCGACCGGCCGACGCGCCCGCGCAGCTGGTAGAGCTGGGCCAGGCCAAAGCGGTCGGCGCGGTTGACGATCATCGTGTTGGCCGACGGAATGTCGATGCCGCTTTCGATGATGGTGGTCGACACCAGCACCTCGAACTTGCGGTCGTAAAAGGCGGACATGCGCTCCTCGACTTCCGTCGGTGACATCTGGCCATGCGCGACGACGTAGCGGATCTCGGGAACCTCCTTACGCAGGAACTCCTCGATATCGGGCAGGTCGGCGACGCGCGGCGTCACCAGGAAGCTCTGCCCGCCGCGATAATGTTCGCGCAGCAGCGCCTCGCGCAGCACCACCGGGTCCCAGGGCATGACATAGGTGCGCACCGCCAGCCGATCGACCGGCGGCGTCTGGATGACCGACAGTTCGCGCAGGCCCGACATCGCCATTTGCAGCGTGCGCGGGATCGGCGTGGCGGTCAGCGTCAGCATATGGACATCCGCCTTCAGCGCCTTCAGCCGTTCCTTATGGGTCACGCCGAACCGCTGTTCCTCATCGACGATGACGAGGCCGAGCCGCTTGAACTCGACATTCTTGGCCAGCAGCGCATGGGTGCCGACGACGATGTCGATATCCCCGCTCGCTGCGCCGTCCTTGGTGCGCTTGGCCTCGGCGGCGGTGACGAGGCGGGAGAGGCGGCCGATCTTGATCGGGAACCCCTCGAACCGCTGGACGAAATTATTGTAATGCTGACGGGCAAGCAGGGTGGTGGGGCACACGACCGCTACCTGCATCCCCGCCATGGCCGCGACGAAGGCGGCGCGCAACGCCACCTCGGTCTTGCCGAAGCCGACATCGCCGACGATCAGCCGGTCCATCGGCTTGCCGGCGGTCAGGTCGCCCAGCACATCGCCGATCGCGCGGTCCTGATCGTCGGTTTCCTCATAGGGGAAACGGTCGACGAACGCCGGATAGCCCGCGCTGTCGGGCTCGGCCACCTCGCCGGGGCGCAGCGCGCGTTCGGCGGCCACCGCGATCAGCTCACCCGCAATCTCGCGGATGCGCTCCTTCATCTTCGACTTGCGCCGCTGCCACGCCTCGCCGCCCAGACGGTCGAGTGTCGCGCCGTCCTCGCCCGAGCCGTAGCGGGTCAGGACTTCGAGGTTCTCGACCGGTACGTAGAGCTTGTCGCCGCCCGCATAGGATAGCGCGACGCAATCATGTGGGCTCTTGCCCACGGGGATCGAGGTCAGCCCCTCATAACGGCCGATGCCGTGATCCGAGTGCACGACCAGATCGCCGGGCGAGAGCGTCGCCAGTTCGGCGAGGAAGGCGTCGGCCGATTTGCGCCGCTTCTGCCGCCGGATCAGCCGGTCGCCGAGCATATCCTGCTCGGTCAGCACCGCGATGCCCGGCGCGGTAAAACCATGGTCGAGCGGCAGGACGACCAGTGCCACGCCGAAGCTCTTCGACGTATCGGCGATGCCCAGCGCGTCTTGCCAGGTTTCGGCCGCCTTGGCGCCCTTCAGTCCGTGATCCTTCAGCAGGCTGCCCAGCCGCTCGCGCGCGCCGATGGAATAGCTGGCGAGGACGGGCTTGCGACCATCCTTGCGAAGCGCCTCGACATGGTCGACCACCGCTTCATAGATATTGGCATGGGCCGCCCTCTCGGGCGCGAAGTCGCGCGCGCCGTCCACCTCGAAATCGAGGACGGTGGCGCTTTGCGGTTCGTGGAAGGGCGAGACCAGATGCGCGGTCGCGGCGTCCACGCCGGCTTCCCATTCCTTGGGCGCCAGATAGAGCGATTTGGCGGGCAGGGGGCGGAAGCTGCCCGGCTGCGCGGCCTCGGCGCGTTTGCGGTTTTCGTAATAATCCGCGATCGCGTCGAACCGGCCGCTTGCCGCCGCAGCAACGCCGCTGTCGCGCACCACCACCGCGCCGTCGCCGAGATGGTCGAACAGCGTTGCCAGCTTGTCCTCGAACAAAGGCAGCCAATGCTCCATGCCCGCCATGCGCCGCCCTTCGGACACCGCCTGATAAAGCGGATCGCCGGTCGCGGTTGCGCCGAAGGTCTCGCGGTAGCGGGTTCGGAACCGCTTGATCGATTCCTCGTCGAGCAGCGCTTCGGATGCGGGGAGCAGGGTGAAGCCCTCGATCCGGCCCGTGGTCCGCTGGTCGCCGGGGTCGAAGGTGCGGACGCTCTCGATCTCGTCGCCGAAAAAGTCGAGGCGCAGCGCCTGTTCCTCGCCGCTGGGGAACAGGTCGACCAAGCCGCCGCGCACCGCGAATTCGCCTTGGTCGTGCACCGTCTCGGTGCGGACATAGCCGTTCGCCTGGAGCAATACCGACAGCTTCTCCAGCCCGATCCGCTCGCCGGGCGCGAGACGCGCGACCAGCTGGCGGATGCGGAACGGCGTCAGCACGCGCTGGGTCGCGGCGTTGGCGGTGGTCAGGACCAGCTGCGGCGTCTTGGGCTTGACCTGAAGCCGGTGCAGCCCGGCGATCCGCTCCGCCATGACGCGCAGGGTCGGCGATGCGCGGTCATAGGGGAGGCAGTCCCAGGCGGGGATCTGCACCACCTCCAACTCCGGCGCGAAATAGATCGCGGTCGAGGCCAACTCGCGCATCTGGGCTTCGTCGGCGCAGATGAAGACCGCGCGCGTCGTCGCGGCGCGGGCGAGATCGGCGAGCAACACCGGCAGGAACCCCGCCGGAACGCCGGACAGGGTCAGTGGGCTCTTGGCGGTCAGGATCGTCTTGATATCGGGCATGGGGTTCCGAAACCTGGGAGTTAAGGCATGGTGTCGTCAGCTTCATTCACCCCTCCCTTCAGGGGAGGGGCCGGGGGTGGGGCGCTTCCGCAAGCGTGGCGCTCGTGGTGAGGCCCCACCCCAACCCCTCCCCTGAAGGGGAGGGGCTCGCTCTGAAACCGCAAAATGCCATGCTCCATACGCCTCCTACCGCGCCGAGGCCGTCACACCGGCATCGGTCTGCACGACCGGCTTCATCGTCCCGTCGGGATTATAATGAAGCCGTTCGACCGTCACCGCACGCCGCCCGATCGCACCGCTCTGGTCGCCGATCGCCAGGTTCGCATTGTGCAGGAACAGATAGGACTTGCCCTTGAACTCGGCGATGCCGGGATGGATCGTAAAGCTGTACTTGCCAGATCCGGTCAGCAGCCCGCGATAGGTCCACGGCCCCTTCAGCGAGGGCGCGGTGGCATAGGAGATATGCTCGTCCCGCTGCGTCGTCCGGTCGAGCGAGGCATAGGTCAGGTAATAGAGATTGCCCCGCTTGTGCAGCCAGGGTCCTTCCTCGAAATGCGGCGGCGTGATCTCGGTGATCGGACCGTCGATCTCGATCATGTTGGGCTTGAGCTTGGCGATATAGCATTGCCGGTTGCCCCACGCGATCCAGGTCGTGCCGTCGTCATCGGTCATGACGGTCGGGTCGATGTCCTCCCAGCTATGCGTGCCCTTGGGCGTCATCTCGTTAGTGACGAGCGCAGAGCCTTTGGCATCGACGAACGGCCCGGTCGGCTTGTCGGAGACGGCGACCGCGATCGCCTTGCCCGGATGGGTGTTGTCATGTTCGACCGCGGCATAGAACCAGTATTTGCCGTTCTTGTAGATCGCCTGACTGGCCCATGCGTCCTTCTTGGCCCATTTGAAGTCCTTGACGTTCATGATGGCCCCGTGCGGCGTCCAATTCCGCATGTCGGTGGTCGAATAGACCAGCCATTCCTTCATGTTGAACATCTCGTCGCGCTGCGCCTCGTCATGTCCGACATAAAGGTACAGGCGATTGCCCACGACCAGCGGCGCGGGGTCCGCCGTGAACTTGTCGCGGATGATCGGGTTGCTGCCCGGCCGGTCGGCCGCCAGCGCAACCCCGGATACGGCCAGCAGCAGGAAGGGTGCGATCATCCGCGATATCATCATGGTTTTCGGTTCCGTCAGAAGTTGAAGCGCACGCCCGCACGGTACACCCGCCCAAGCACGTCATAGAGCGCCGGGTTGACGAAAAAGGGCGAAGGCGCGGGATCGCGATTAAATACGTTATCGACCTTGAAATAGGCTGTGACCGCCTTGGTCACGTTATACGTGCCGCCCACGTCGAAATAGAAGGCACCGGGGATGAAATTCCGGTCGATGGTCGGCCGGTTCGCGGTCGAGGCCGGGCAGCCCGTCGTACACTGGACATATTGATTGCCCAGCTTGCCGTCGCTGAACCAGCGTTCCTGCAGGAGCAGCGACCAATCGTCGGTAGCATAGGTCTGCACCGCCAGCCATTTCCACTTGGGTGTGTTGCCCAGGTTTACGCCCGCCGTATCATTCGGGATGGTGTTCGGCAGGCCGGTATCGGTGATGAAGCGGCGGATATTGGTCGCCAGCGCGCGCAGCGTCAGGCTGCCCGGCAGGCCCATCGGATTGCGCCAACGATAGCTTGCCTCGATGTCAAAGCCATCGGTCAGGATCGATGCCAGGTTGAACGATTGGACGTTGATGAAATTCGGACCGTTGGAATTGTTCAGGTTGAACACGCCGCACGTCTCGGGCGCGATATTGAGGTAGCATAGGTTGACGATGTCCTGCGCGCCCAGGCTGGAAATCACGTCGGTGATCTTGATCTTGTAGTAATCGACCGACAGGCTGAGGCCCGGAATGGCCTGCGAGTTCGAGAAGGCAATGCCCAGCGTGGTGTTGCGCGCGATTTCCGGCGTCAGGTTGACGTTGCCGATGGTGTTCTGCAGCGCCAGCACGGTGACGTTGCGGAACGGATCGAAAAAGCCGGGCAGCGTCGTGGTGACGGGCGCCGCGAACAGTTCCGACAGGTTGGGCGCACGAACGTCGCGTGACGTTACGCCGCGAATGCGCAAGCCGTCGACCGGCAGGTCCCAGGTGCCGCCCACCTTCCACGCCCAGACGGTGCCCGAGGTGCTGTAGTCGGTGACGCGCACCGCGCCGTTGATGTTGGCACGGCCACCCGCATCGGAATTGATGATGGGCAGGTCGGCCTCGACGAACGCTTCCTTCACGCTATAGGCGCCGGTCCCATTCTTGTAGTTGCCCGCATACCAGTTGTTGCCATCGGCCAGCAGCGCCGGGTCGGCCGGATAGGCGGCGTTGGCCGGGGTATTGGCGAAGCCCGCGCCATAGGGGTCGGCGCGTACACGATAGAATTCGTGGCGGAATTCGCCGCCGAACGCGATCGACACCGGCCCGGCCCAGGACGAAAAGGGCGAGCCCGAGAAGTTCAGGCTGATGACGTCCTGCGTCTGGCGCGTCCGCTGATAGGGGCCGTATTGCGGCATGATGTAGCTGATCGCCGCCGCCGAGGGGTTGCCGCCGAAGATGTTGAGCGGCTGGCAGCCATTGGCGCGCGCGGTCGCATCGGCGCAGACGATCGCGCCGTTCAGCGTGGTGGCGTTGATCGCCTGGTTGAAGCGGCGCGACAGCATGATGTTGCTGACATCGACATCGGTATAGTTGGTGCCGTGCTCGAAATACATGTCGTAGGACCAGTCGGACCCTGCGACCGTTTCGCGCCCCTTGGCACCCGCGACGAAGCGGAACTGGCGGCGATCGGTGTAAACCTGGGTGTTGCCGAGCGCGGCGTTGCTGGTGCCATATTGGAAATTGGTGATGCCCGCCGTGGCGCATTGCGCCTTGACGAGGGCGGGGACGTAAGGATTGGCACACTGAATGGTCAGGTTGGGCCGGTTCTGCCCACCAACCGGCTGATTGTTGGTCTTCACCTGGCCGATATTGATCGTGCCGTAAATCTCGCCATTGGGTGCGAAGTCATAGCCGATCCGGCCATAGCTGTTCACCCGCTGGATCTTCGACTGGAGCGAGCGTCCGGCATCGACATTGCCCGACAAGTCGCCGCCCTGGCAGAAGCCCGGGAGACAGCCGCGGACATTGCCCGCCGCGTCACGCGCGGGCACGCCGTTCGAGCCGTATTGGAACTGGAACGGATTGCCCGACTGATCGAAAGCGATGCCCTGAAGAGGCCCTGCGGTAATCAGGCCATATTTGGTGTAATTGTAGGACTGGGCATAGTCGCGAAACAGATATTGCGGCGATCCGTCGTTCAGGACGTTGCGGTTGATGAGCGTCGACTGACGGAACCAGTCACGCCCGCCCGCCAGACCGATGCCGAACTGACCGCCGCCCACGCCGTCCTCATGCGCATATTCGGTGCTGGCGATGACGTGCAGCGTATCGTTGAACAGGCTGGTGCCACCGGCCAGCTGGATCAGCACCTGCCGATCGTCGCCATAGGTGGTCACACCGCCCTGGATATTGCCCTTGATCCCCTTGAACCGGGTATCGGTGATGAAGTTGACCACGCCACCGACCGCGTCCGAACCATAGGAGGCCGAGGCACCGCCATTCACGACGTCGACCCGCTTGATCAGCAGCTGTGGGAACAGGCTGATGTCGGGCACGCCGGTCACGTTCGCGCCGACGACCCGCTGCCCGTCGAGCAGGGTCAGGGTACGGATCGCCCCGACGCCGCGCAGCGAGAAGGAGCTGAGCCCCTGCTGCCCGCTGGACGTGCTGAAAGTGTTGACGGAAGTGCCGGTCGATCCCTGAAGCGAGGGCAGCTGCGCGATCGTGGTGAAGACGTTGGGCTGCGCATTGGCGGCAATCTGTTCCTCACCGATCACCGTCGTCGGCGTGGGCGCCGTGAAGCCGCCGGTCGTGATGCGGGACCCCGTCACGATGATGTCGCGGGCGCTGGCTTCTTCATTCTGATCGGTGGTATCGCCCGGCACGGTGGCCTGCGCGACCGGCGTGGACTGCGCGCCCTGATCGGAGGCCGTCTGCGCCCAGGCCGGTGCGGCCATCATGCCGGTGGCGATAACCGCCAGGCTAGCGGCCCCCAAGGCACGATGGCGCAAGCGCCGGGCATATGTTCCCGTCTTCATCATGATCCTCACCCTCTGGTTTCTATCTTATCTGGTAACGTTACCAGCTTCATTTCCTGTTTTACGACGCCTGTCAATGTCAGAAAATGTTAAGGGTATCGGACGCACCGGATATGGCGCCGAAATGCAACAGTTGGCCCTCTACCTCTTTAAAAGATCCGGTGCGGTCATGACGAACGAAGTCGCCAGCGCCTTTGCGGAGGACCTCCGCTTCGAAATCCAGGGGGATGTCGGCGCTTTGCCCTGGATCGGTCAGAAGACGGGACGACAGGCGATGACGGATTTCCTGCGCGACCTCCGCGCGCTGACCGACCCCTTGTCCTTTGAGGTCTACGATATCCTCGCAAGCGACACCCGCGCCGTAGTCCTGGGATCGCTTCGGAGCCGGATCACCGCAACGGGCAAGATCACCGCTTCGCAATTCGCCCTGGTGTTCACCGTCGCAGATGGCGCCATCGTCCGCTTTCAGATGCTCGAAGACAGCTATGACGTGTCACGGGCGGCGCGATGATCATGAGGTGCGTGCGCGGCGCGACTGGATAAGATAGCCGCCCGGCTTCGCGCCGCTCAGCCCTTGGCGCAGTCCGCGCAGCGACCACGCACCTCGATCACCGGGCGCTCGGGGCGGAATCCCGCGCCGATCGCTGCATCGCGGACCGCGCCGGTCAGACGATCGTCGTCGATATGGGTAATCTGCCCGCATTTGTCACACACCAGGAAGATGCAGTCGTGCAGACAGTCGGGATGCGCGTTGGCGACATAGGCATTGGCGCTCTCCACCCGCCGCGCCAGATTGGCGCCCACGAACAGGTCGAGGATGCGATAGACGCTGTTCGCCGCCACCCGGCGCCCCTGTGACTGCGACATGACATCGGCGATGTCATAGGCCGAGGCGGGCTTGTCGAACCCTGCGAGCGCTTCGAACACGCTGGCGCGCATCGCCGTCCACTGCTCCCCCGCACGCTCCAGGGTGGCCTTGGCCGCGACGGAAAGGTCGGCCCCGCGAGGCTCCTGATGGTGATGCACATGCGCCATGGTCGGGATTTAGGCGGTGGCGCCCCGGCGGGCAAGGTCCAGGACGACGGGGCATTCGGTCCACTATCGCGCGCGGGCGCGCCGTCCTATGGTTGGGCCATGCTGCAACCGAGCCCCGCCTTCATGATGACCACCCGTCCCCGCGCCGTTGCCCGCTGGCTGTTCGCGGTCGCCGGGCTGATCGTCGCCATGGTCGTGGTCGGCGGGATCACGCGCCTGACCAACAGTGGGCTGTCGATCACCGAATGGAAGCCGATCACCGGCATCATCCCCCCGCTGACCGAAGCCCAGTGGCAGGCCGAGTTCGCCAATTACAAGCGCATCCCGGAATATTGGACCGTCAACCGCGACATGACGCTCGCCGGGTTCAAGGCAATCTTTTTCTGGGAATATCTACACCGCGTCCTCGGCCGGGTGATCGGCCTGGCCTTCGCCCTGCCCCTGATCTGGTTCTGGGCGCGCAAGGCCATTCCGGCCGGATACAAGCCGCGCCTTCTGGCCTTGCTCGCTCTTGGAGGTTTGCAGGGCGCGATCGGCTGGTGGATGGTCGCCTCGGGACTCGTCGAGCGCACCGATGTCAGCCATATCCGGCTGGCCGTCCATCTGTTGACGGCGCTGTTCATCCTGGCGGGGATCGTCTGGACCGCGCTGGACCTGATGGCGCTTTATCGCAACCGGCTGGCGGCGCCTGCCCGACTGACACGGCTGGGCGCAGGCGCCATCGTGGCGCTGTTCGTCCAGCTGCTGTTCGGCGCGCTGACCGCCGGGCTGGATGCGGGCTATGCCTTTTCCAGCTGGCCGCTGATGGGTGATGCCTGGTTCCCGGCGGGCACGCCGATGATGACGCCCGCCATCGCCAATGTCTTCGACAATCCGGTCGTGGTGCAGTTCATCCACCGCTGGTTCGCCTTTGTCGCGGCGGGCCTGCTCGTCTGGGCGGCGGCGCGCGCGATCGGCCATGGCGCGCTGCGCGCCGGATGGCTGGTGATCCTTCTCGTCGTCGTGCAGATCGGCCTGGGCATCGCGACGCTGTTGTCCGGCGTGCAGATCGACATTGCGGTGGCGCATCAGGCCAATGCCGCGCTGTTGCTGATCGCCGCGACCGCCGCCGCGCATCGGCTGGGCCGGGGCCACGGCCGCATCGCCAATAGCATCATGGTATCATAATACCCGTCAGCAAAGCCCCACTTTGCTTGACATTTTGGGGCCTCTCCAGCATTGGACCCTCGTTCTCGCCGCCCGGTCATACGGGCGGCGTGTTGCATTTCAAACCGAAAGGTCTCTCGCCCATGAAGGCGCTCATGAAGACCACCAAGTCGGCCAAGCCGCACGAAGTGGAAAAGAAGTGGCATATCGTCGATGCCGACGGTCTGGTTGTCGGCCGTGCCGCCAGCATCATCGCGAACATCCTGCGCGGCAAGCACAAGCCGTCCTTCACCCCCCATGTCGATTGCGGTGACAATGTCATCGTCATCAACGCGGACAAGGTGCGCTTCACCGGCAACAAGCTGGGCCAGAAGGTGTATTACAAGCACACCGGTTATGCCGGTGGTATCAAGGGCATCACCGCCGCCAAGGTCCTGGAAGGCCGCTTCCCCGAGCGCGTCCTGGAGAAGGCCGTCGAGCGTATGATCCCGCGCGGTCCGCTGGGTCGTGAGCAGATGCGCAACCTGCGCATCTTCGCCGGCACCGAGCATCCGCACGCCGCTCAGAACCCCGAAGTCCTCGACATTGCGTCGATGAACCGCAAGAACAAGGTGGGCGCATAATGTCCGATAACCGCCAGTCGCTCGCCGATCTCGGCGCCACCCTGAACCAGCAGGCCGCTGCCGCTCCGGCGCAGACCGCCGCTGCCGGTGAAGCGCCTGCCGCTCCGGCGGAGCGCGTCAGCACCACCCCGCTGCGTCAGCAGGAACTGGACAAGTTCGGCCGCGCCTATGCGACCGGCCGTCGTAAGGACGCCGTCGCTCGCGTCTGGCTGAAGCCGGGTTCGGGCAAGATCACGATCAACGGTCGTGACCAGGAAGTGTATTTCGCACGTCCGACGCTGCGTCTCGTCATCAACCAGGTGTTCGGCATCACCGAGCGCGAAGGTCAGTATGACGTGATCTGCACCGTCAAGGGCGGCGGTCTGTCGGGCCAGGCCGGCGCGGTCAAGCACGGCATCAGCCAGGCGCTGACCAAGTACGAGCCGATCCTGCGCGCGCCGGTCAAGGCCGCTGGCTTCCTGACCCGCGACAGCCGCGCTGTCGAGCGTAAGAAGTATGGCCGCGCCAAGGCGCGTCGCAGCTTCCAGTTCTCGAAGCGCTAAGTGCGGGCAGCCGTGGATTGCGAAAGCAATCCGCGGACTCGCCACGGCGGGCGGCAGGAACGGCGATGCTGTTCATGTCCGACGACGTGGCACTTGGCCTCGTGCAAAAGGAGCGGTCCGGCAACGGGCCGCTCTTTTCGTTTGGAGCGAACACCACCCGCCGACAGGACAAGGAACCAATGTCGAACCCCTTGTGGATTCCCGCCACCATCGCGGCCGCGACATTCCAGGTCGGCCGCAACGCCCTGCAACGCGGCGTCATGTCCTCGTCGGGGCCATGGGGCGCGACATTGGTCCGGTTCCTGTTCGGCCTGCCCTTCTCCATCCTGTTCGTCACGGCCGCTTATTTCGCCATGCCGGGGGCCGATCTCCATTGGAGCGGCGCCTTTTGGCTGTCGGCAATCGTCGGCGCCGCATCTCAGGTGCTGGCGACGGCGGCGCTCCTCGATGCGATGCAGCGTTCGGGCTTCGCGGTCGGCACCGCGCTCCAGCAAAGCTCGCTGCCGCTCGCCGCACTGCTCGGCCTGATCGTCTATCACGACCGGATCAGCGGGGTGGCCTGGGTCGGCGTGGCCATCACAACTGCCGGGCTGGTCGCGCTGTCCTGGCCGCCGCCTGAACAGCGTCGTGCCTCCCTGATCGGGGCGGCGATGGGGCTGGCCTCAGGGCTGTTCTTCGGCTTTTCGCTCAATGCCTTTCGCCATGCCGCATTGGCGCTCGACCCCGCCCATCCGGTCTTCGCCGCGCTGGTCTGCGTAGCAGTCGTCCAGGCGATGCAGACAGTTGCGCTTGGCCTGATCCTCGCCTGGCGCGATCCGGCGACCTTGACGGAGGTGGCACGCCGCTGGCGGCCGTCGCTGGGCGCCGGACTGTGCGGGGCTTGCGCCTCCGCCGGTTGGTTCGTCGCACTTGCTCTCTCCCCGGCCGCCCCCGTGCGGGCGCTGGGCATCATCGAGGCGCCGATCGCCGCCATGGCCGGTCACCGGCTGTTTCGCGAACGACTGGGCGCACGTCAGCTCCTGTCGGGCATAGCCATCGTCGGCGGGGTTCTGCTGACTACCCTGTTCTGACGTCCGATCTCCTGGGCCGGAATGTCATACGGGCTTCACCAAAGGAGCGACCGACTTAGGGCATGATATTCCGGCTCTGTTAGGAGGATAGCCGATGCCAATGGCCCGCGTCGTGACACCCAACGTGCCCCTGGCAATGGCTGGGGCCGCGTCGGCCGCAATGAGCGGTCGTTCTGCTATCAGACGTTTCGCGCGCCCGCCTCGCGCCCATCGGCCCGAGCCGGCGTGCGCTGATCCTGATCGGCGGTCACGCCGATGCCAGTTATGAGGCGCGCCGGTCCTTCGATCGTCACATGGTTCGCCGCATGGAGATAAGGCATGGCGAGATGAAGACGATCGAGCAGGCCACCGATTATCACGACATGACCGAACAGGCCACGAACCTGTAAATCTTATGGAGCCATCGATCTCGACCGGGATACACTGCGGATGAAGATGGGGCTGAATGACCTCGCCTGGGTTTGGCGACGTGAAATGGGGCGGGTCGTTCCCTTTCTCCCCGTGGCGATCACAGTCTCCTGGTTGCTAAACCGGAAAGCCGCATTTGAGGCGCAGTCGGAGAGTCCGTGATGAAGCCAAGCCCGTTTTCCCATTTGACGGCTGCGTGGCTTATCGCCGCATCCGCATCGGCTGTCGCGGCTGCTCCGGGGCCGGTCGACCTCTCGCGTCCTTTCGGTATCGCGCCCGGCTGGCAGCTGCTCAGCCACCAAGGCCCCGCCATCGAAGATGCGGGCGGCGATCCAGCGCCCGGCGCGCTGCATCTTTGCATCACGCACGACCACGGTAGGACCTGCCGCCCCGCGCTCGACGACATGTTCGCAATGCCCGGCAACAAAAGCGTTTTCGACACAGCCCATTATCTAAACGAAGCGCGTGTCGTTCATCCTCGCCCGGGCCATCCTCTCCTCTGGGTTCAGGTCGCCAGCATGTATAGCGGCGACGGCGATCAGCGCGTCGGCCGCGTCGCATTGGCCTATGACCGCGCGGCTGATCGCTTCGTGCCCGTTTTTCGTCAATGGACAGGCCACAACAACAATCAGGAGGTACGATTCATCAACAAGGGGCCGCTGCGCGGCACCATCATCTCTGCCGAGCCGACGTCCGATCCACCATTCGGCTTCTGGATCACGGTTAACCAGATGAACGGCAGCGGGCATTATGCCCCCATACTCCGCTATCGCAGCGGGACGCGCTATGGCGACGGCAATCCGCTGGCGGTGATAGATTCGGAAATGCCCGAAACCCTGCGCCGGTTGAAGCTGTGGCAGCCGGGACAGAAGCTTCCCCTGCCCGATCGCGCCTGCCCCAAACCCCGGCTGATCGGCCAAGTCCTATGGTGCACCGATCCGCCTGCCAAGCCGCTCGGCTAGGGCAGGCGATCAGAGGCGGACGATCGCGGTGGCGATGCGTTCGGCTTCTTCCGGATCGTGCGTGACCATCAGGATCGGGATGCCGCTCCGATCGCGCACCGCTACCAGCGCATCGAGAATATCCCCCCGCCGCGCCCGGTCGAGCGACGACAGCGGCTCGTCCAGCAGCAGCACGCGCGGATCGCTGAGCAAAGCCCGCCCGATCGCGACCCGCCGCGCCTCGCCGCCGGACAGGCTGCGCGGCCAGCGGTCGAGCAGATGGCCGATGCCGAGCATCGCGATGATCCCGTCCCAATCGCCGCCGCCCCGGCCCATGCCGTAACGCAGATTGGCCGCGACGCGCCGGTGTGGAAACAGGCGCGGCTCCTGAAAGACATAGCCGATGCGGCGATGCTCGGGGCGGACATCGATCCGGGCGGTGGCGTCGAACAGCGTTTCGCCTCCGACACGCACATGGCCGCTTTCGGGTCGGACAAGCCCGGCGACCATTTGCAGGATCGTGGTCTTGCCGACCCCCGACGGGCCGAACAACACGGTCGCGCCCGGCCCGGTGACGAAGCGCGCGGCGATCCGCCCCTCGCCGCGCCGCACCGCGACATCGACGTCAAAGGACATGCAGCCCCCGCCCCATCCGCCGCGCCAGCCATTCGGAGGCGATCAGCGCGACCAGCGACAGCACGACCGACACGCTGGCCAGCCGCCAGACCATGTCCTCGCCCCCCGGCCGCTGGAGCGCGGAATAGATGGCGAGCGGGAGCGTCGCCGTCTCGCCGGGGACATTGGAAACGAAGGTGATCGTCGCCCCGAACTCACCGATCGAGCGGGCGAAACCCAGCACCATGCCCGCCAATATGCCAGGGGCGCAGAGCGGCAGGGTGATGGTGGCAAAGACCCGCGCCCGCCCCGCCCCCAGCGTCCGCGCGGCCTGTTCCAGCCGCGGATCGACCGCCTCGATCGACAGGCGTATTGCCCGCACGACCAGTGGCAGGGCCATGACGGCCGCCGCAATCGCCGCCCCCGTCCAGCGGAACAACACGCTCACCCCGAACCAGTCAGCCAGCCATCGCCCGACCGGCCCCGCAGGCCCGAAGGCGAGCAACAGTGCCCAGCCGGTGACGACCGGCGGCACGACCAGCGGCAGATGGACGATCCCGTCGAGCAGCACGCGCCCCGGAAACCGCCCCCGCGCCAATGCCCAGGCAAGAACGAAAGCGATCGGCAAGGTCACGAGCATCGCCGTGCCGCCGATGAGCAGCGACAGGCGGACGATTCCCCACTCCTCGGCCGACAGGATCACGGCTTCACCGCGTCGAGAAGCCGTAGCGCCGGAAGATCGCCTTGCCCTCGCCCGACAGCAGAAAGCGGCGGAAATCTTCTCCTTCCGGGTTGGTCGAAGCCTTCAGCCGGGCGAGCGGATAGGTGATCGGTGGATGGCTGGCCGCCGGGAACACGCCGACCACCCGCACGCGCGGCGAAGCCTTGGCATCGGTGGCATAGACGATGCCGTAAGGGGCCGCGCCCCGCTCGACGAGCGCAAGGGCGGCGCGGACATTCTCGGCGCGCACGACATGCGGAGCGACCATCGCCCAGGCGCCCAGTTTCTCAAGTGCAGCCTTGCCGTACTTACCCGCAGGCACGCTGTCGGTATCGGCCATGGCGAGCGGCCCGCCGGACAGCGTCTTGCCCAGCGTTCGCGTCGTCACCTGTACGCCCTTACCCGTCGGCGCAATGACGACCAGCCGGTTGCCGAGAAACGCGCTGCGGGTCTTGTCGGCCAGCAAGCCGCCTTTTTGCAGGACGTCCATCCACGCCTCATCCGCCGAGGCGAACAGGTCCGCCTTGCCCCCCGCCTGCACCTGCCGGGCGAGAGCCGAGGACGCGGCGAAGGAGATGACCGGGCGCGGGTGGCCCTTCTTCGCCCAGGCGTCGGCAGCGGCGGTCATCGATTCCTGGAGACTGGCGGCGGCCAGGACCAGCGGGGCACGGTCCTGTGCAATCGCCGGGGCCGAAAGGCTCAGCGCGCCGACCAGCGCGGCAAATCGAAATCCCATCATCGGCGTCCCCCTTTCGCCCTGATGGCGTCGATAGGATGTAACGCACAAGGAACGATTTTATCCCGTTTATCCAAACGCAAAATTCCTCCCCTGCGAGGGGAGGTGGCAGGCCGCAGGCCTGACGGAAGGGGTGTTGCCCTCTCGATAGCGGGACGCCCCTCCACCAGCTGCGCTGGTACCCCTCCCCTTGCAGGGGAGGAAGATATAGCCTTACGCCTCGTCGCCCATGCGGAGCGCGGCGATGAAGGCTTCCTGCGGAATGCTGACCGAGCCATACTCGCGCATTTTCGCCTTACCCTTTTTCTGCTTTTCCAGCAGCTTGCGCTTACGTGTTGCGTCACCGCCGTAACATTTGGCGGTCACGTCCTTGCGCATCGCGCTGATCGTCTCGCGTGCGATAACCTTGCCGCCGATCGCCGCCTGGATCGGGATCTTGAACAGGTGGCGTGGGATGAGTTCCTTCAACCGCTCGCACATGCCGCGCCCGCGCGTCTCGGCGGTGCCACGGTGGACGATCATCGACAGTGCGTCGACCGGCTCCTCGTTGACCAGGATCGACATCTTCACCAGGTCGCCCTCGCGATAGCCGATCTGGTGATAGTCGAAGCTGGCATAGCCCTTCGACAACGACTTGAGCCGATCGTAGAAGTCGAACACGACTTCGTTGAGCGGCAATTCATAGGTCGCCTGCGCGCGCCCGCCGACATAGGTAAGGTTCTTCTGGATGCCGCGCCGGTCCTGGCACAGCTTCAGGATCGAACCCAGATATTCATCGGGGACATAAATCGTCGCCTCGATCCACGGCTCGCTGATCGACTCGATCTTGTTGGGGTCGGGCATGTCGGCAGGGTTGTGCAGATCAATCTGCCCGCCGTCATGGGTCAGCTCGATCTGGTAGACCACCGACGGCGCGGTGGTGATGAGGTCCAGGTCATACTCGCGGGTCAGCCGCTCCTGAATGATCTCCAGATGCAACAGACCCAGAAAGCCGCAGCGGAAACCAAAGCCAAGCGCTGCGGACGTCTCCATCTCGAAGCTGAAAGAGGCGTCGTTCAGCCGCAGCTTGCTGATCGACTCGCGCAGCTTCTCAAAGTCGTTGGCATCGACTGGGAACAGGCCGCAGAACACGACCGGCTGCACTTCCTTGAAGCCCGGCAGCGCTTGCTCGGTCGGCTTCTTGGCGTCGGTCAGCGTGTCGCCGACGCGCGCCTGCGCCACGTCCTTGATCTGCGCGGTGATGAAACCGATCTCGCCGACGCCCAGCTCGGTCAACTGCTCGATCTTGGGACGGAAACAGCCGACACGGTCGATCAGGTGGGTGGTGCCCGCCTGCATGAACTTGATCTGCTGGCCCTTCTTCAAGGTGCCTTCCATCACGCGGACCAGGATGACGACGCCGAGATAGGGGTCGTACCAGCTGTCGACCAGCATCGCCTTCAACGGCGCGGCCGCATCACCCTTCGGCGCTGGGATCTTCTTGACGATCGCTTCCAGGATGTCGCCGATGCCGATGCCCGACTTGGCGCTGGCCAGCACGGCCTCTGACGCGTCGATGCCGATCACATCCTCGATCTCGGCACGCACCTTTTCCGGTTCGGCGGCCGGAAGGTCGATCTTGTTGATGACCGGCACGATTTCATGGTCATGCTCGATCGACTGATAGACATTGGCCAGCGTCTGCGCCTCGACGCCCTGCGCCGCATCGACGACGAGCAGCGCGCCCTCGCACGCCGCCAGCGACCGGCTCACCTCATAGGCGAAGTCGACATGGCCCGGCGTGTCCATCAGGTTCAGCGTATAGGTCTCGCCGTCCTGCGCCTTGTACGCCAGGCGCACGGTCTGCGCCTTGATGGTGATGCCGCGTTCCTTCTCGATCTCCATGTTATCGAGAACCTGCTCGCTCATCTCCCGGTCGGTCAGGCCGCCGGTGAACTGAATCAGGCGATCGGCGAGCGTCGACTTGCCATGGTCGATATGCGCGATGATGGAGAAGTTGCGGATCTTGTCGAGCGACGTGGACACGGGGGAAAGGGTTTCCTGAAAAGCTATTCGATCCGCCGTTAGCAAAGATGCGCGCGGATGCCAAAGTGCTCTAGCGCGGCGATGCAATTTGCATAGCGGCTTTCGCCCTGCCCCTCGATCAGGGCATAGGGGACTCCGCGCCGATCCAGCTCCGCGCGCGACAGTTCGAAGAAGCGTTGCCGCTCGTCAAGCGTACCGAACAGGCGGGTGCCGTCCTCCACCCAGGGCAGGTCGGGCGCAAAGAGCAGATAGACATCTGACAACCGGTTCCAGTCGCCAAACCAGGGGTCGCGCTTCCCGAACAGCATGTCGGCCCAGACCGCCGTCATCAGCGGATCGGTATCGGTGACGACCGGCCACGGCCCTTCCGCCATCGCCGTGGCCAGCATCGCATCGTGCCCCTGCCCGATCGCCACCAGATCGGCCATGGAGAAGTCGGTGCCGTGCGCCTCGGCATAGTCGCGGCCATATTCCGCAAGATATCGCCCGCCAAGCGCGTGGGCCAAGCGCGGACCGACGGTCGATTTGCCGGTGCTCTCGGGTCCGTGAAGGCAGATGCTCCTCACGCCCGCCCCCTCCATTCGCGATAACCCCACAGCGACAGCCCCAGAAAGATGGCGTAGAGAATGGCGGTCAGGGTCAGGCCCTTCACGGCGTAAAGCGCGATGGACGACAGATCGACCGCGACCCAGAGCAGCCAGTTTTCCAGCCGCCGCCGCGCCAGCAAAATCTGCGCCGCCACGCTGGCGACCGCGTTCGCCGCGTCCCAAAAGGGCATCGCCGCATCGGTCCAGTGCGCCATGGCTGCCCCCCAGCCGAGCGAGGCGGCCAGGATAGCGGCGAGCCACGATAGCCGCGCCTCGGGCGACAATGTCTCCACCGTCACCTGGCCTGCCTGCGCGACGCTGCGCCGCCAGACCATCCAGCCATAAAGGTTCAGCACGAAGAAAAAGAGCTGCAAGGCGGCATCGCTGTACAGCCGCTCGCGCCAGAACAGCAGCGCGTAGAGCGCCACCATCACCAGCGCGACGGGATAGTTCCACAGGCTGCGCCTCACGACCAGCGTGACGTTCGCGACACCCAGGATAAAAGCGATCGATTCGAGCCAGGTCATGCCACCCGGTTAAGCCCGTACGCCCTCCAGGGGTGGTTCGCTATCGATCGGCTGAGCCGCGTGTTCCGCGGCGAGATGGTCGGGGAGAGAGGATTCGAACCTCCGGCCCCTGCCTCCCGAAGGCAGTGCTCTACCAGGCTGAGCTACTCCCCGACTAGAGAGTACGGATCGTTTTCGAGGCCTTTCGGGAAGGCCGATCCGTGCTGGAGGCGCGCCAATAGCCAGCGGTTCGGGCGCGCGCAAGCGGTTTTTTATCCGTCGTCAAAACAATTACAGATTCCGCCCCAACCGGCCGGCCAGATCGACGACATATTGCCACGCCACGCGTCCGGAGCGGCTGCCCCGGCGGGTCGCCCAGTTGATCGCCTCGTCCCCATCGAACGGCAGATCGTACCGCGCCGTATAGCCGCGCACGATCGCCAGATACCCGTCCTGATCGAGCGTGTGGAACCCCAGGCTCATTCCGAAACGGTCGGCGAGCGCAAGTTGGTCGTCTACCACGTCGCGGGGATTGATCGCGCTGTCCTGTTCGCTCAGGTCACGGGGCAGCAGATGGCGGCGATTGGCGGTGACGAGCAACCGGACATGCGCGGGTCGTGCCTCTGCCCCACCGTCGAGCAGAGAGCGCAGCTTGCGCGCCTCCCCCGCGCCTTCAAACCCCAGATCGTCGATGAAGATGGCAAAGGCCCGCGCCACCCCCTCCAGCATCGCAAACAGATCGGGCAGGCTGTCGAGCGCATCGACCGATACCAGCGCGAGCCGCCCCGGCCGATCCGCCTGAACGGCGGCCACCCCCGCCTTGACCAACGCGGACTTGCCGGTGCCGCGCGCGCCCCAGAGCAGCACGTCCTGCGCCGCATGGCCGTCCGCCAGCCGGACGAGATTGGCGAGCAGAGCGTCGCGCTGCCGGTCCAAGCCCTGCAACAGGCCGAGCGGAACCGGTGCGAACCCGCGTGCCGCCTGCAGCGCACCGCCCCGCCACAGATAGGCGGGATGGGCCAGCGGATCGGCCGAGGGCATGGGCGGGGGCGCCAGACGCTCCAGGGCGGCGGCGATACGCTCGATGACGGGAAGGGCAGGATCGGTCATGGCGGTGCTGATACGGCACCGCCCCCGTCCTGCCAAGCGAGCCGCGTCAGAGTCGGGCGCGGTGCGCCAGGATCGTCGGACTGCCCGGCGCAAGAGCCAGCGCCTTGTCGAACAACTGCCGCGCGGCGTCCGGTTCACCGGCCACGGCCAGTGCCCGACCATAGGCATCCGCCACGCTGGCGTTCATCGGCGCCAGACGATAGGCCGCCGCGGCGTAGCGCCGCGCCACCGTTCCGTCCCCCACGTTCGCATAAGCGACGGCAAGGTCATGGAGCAAAGCGACGTCGCGCAGGCCAAGCTGGGTGTGCAGCCCCTCCAACGTTTCGATCGCGGCGTCCGATTGCCCGGCCGCCATCTGCCACCGGGCGAGGAGCCGACGTGCCGGGATGCTTTGCGGATTTTGCGAAAGATAGAGACCGAGGCCGACCGCCGCGTCCCGTGCGCGTCTGGTCCGCTGATAGGTGTCGACCAACCGCAACATGGTCGGCTCGTCAAACGTCAGATCCCCTGCCTCGGCATAGGCGCCCAGCGCGTCGGCGTTTCGTCCGGCGGTGGCCAGCACATCGCCATAGGCCAATTGCGCGGCCGGAGCGCCGGGAGTTGCGCGGATCAGCGATTGGGCGACCCGGATCGCCCCCGCACGATCGCCCTGACTAGCCAGCCCCCGGATCAGGCCGAGTGCATAGGTGGGATCGGTCGGAGCCTCCTCGGCCCCTAGCCTCAGATCGGTCAGAGCACGGTCGGGGCGGAAGATCGCCGCATCGCCCATCTGCGCCCGTGCGGCCCGATCGACGAGTGCGGCCCGCTCGTCGGGATCGGCGGCCATCGCGGCAAGGCGTAACGCATAACCGTCCGCATCCGCCCGCGCCAGGATCGGGCGGAGCGTAGCCCAGGCAGCGGCACGGTCGCCCACGCCGATCTGCGCTGCGGCCAGCAACCGGCGCGCAGCCACGTTCATGGGCTGCATCGTCACCAGTCGGGTCCAGACCCGCATGGCCCGCTGCGGCCGTCCCTGCGCGTAGGCGATGGCCCCCTCCAGCATTGCGGCGCCCGGCCGCATCCGCAGCGCGCCGCCAGTGAGCTGGAGCAATTGCTGGGCCAGGGGATAGCAGCCGGCGCGCGCCGCGATCACGGCCTGAAGGTAGAAGGCCTCCGGATTGCCCGGCTGCGACACCAGAGCGGAACGGGTCGCCGCCAGCGCATCGCTCGCCCGCCCCGCGTCACCCAGGGTTGCCGCATATTGGATCAACGCCTGCAAATGATAGGCGTCCCGCGCCAGCGCCGCCTGAAACCAGGGAAGCCCCGCCTGGAGACCATAGCGGGCGCGGATCACTTCGCCCTGAAGTGTCAGCGCGTCGGGATCGGCCGGGGCCAAGGCCGCAGCCCGTGCCGCTGCCTGCGACGCGCCGTTCATGTCGCCGGCACCGAACCGGCTCCGCCCCAGATCGGTCCAGATGCGGGCATCGGCGGGATAAAGGACGACGAGCCGTTGCAACTCCTGCCGCAACTGCGCGCCGCCATCACCCTGCGCCGCCGCCACATGCGCCGCGATCCGCGCCATGGCGGCGTCGCGTTCAGCGGGCATCCGGTCGACCGCATCCTGCGCACCCGCCAGATTACCCTCGATCAGCCGCGCCTCGGCGCGTGCCGCCAAGGTCTGCTCAAGCGGCACACGGTCCGCCAACGCACGATCCAGCGCGGCCTCCGCCGTCACGCCCTCGCCCAGCAACAGGCTGGTCCGCGCCAGCATCATCTGGGCTACGCCTGAACGGGGTGCGGCCTCCGCCGCCTGTCGGGCCTGGTCATGCGCGGCGTGATAATTGCCGGCTGCCAGCGCAACGCCCGCACGCCGGAGCGCCTGCACCGGATCGACGCGAGGCTTCCCGCCGTACAGCAGCGCCAGCAACCCGACCATGGCCAGGCCGATGACGCCCAGCACGGCCAGGACCCGGATACGCCGCCGAATCGACCGCCGCCACCAGATGCGCCGCTTGCGCCGCATCATCGGATAGGGATGCGACCGCCGCCGATCGCCTGCCCTGGGTATCGCTCGCCGATCCTCCGCCACGATCAGCGGGCGCCCGAGGGCCAGAGGATGACCCGCAGCGTCTGAAGCAGGATCAGCGCGTCGAGGAAGGGTGAGTAATTCTTGGCGTAATAAAGATCATATTCCAGCTTGTGCCGCGCATCCTCGATCGATGCGCCATATGGATAGTTGAGCTGCGCCCAGCCGGTGATCCCCGGCTTCACCATATGCCGTTCGGCGTAAAAGGGGATTTGCTGCTCCAACTGCTCGACAAATTGCGGTCGCTCGGGTCGGGGGCCGACGAAGCTCATCTCGCCGGTCAGCACCGACCAGATCTGCGGCAATTCGTCAATCCGCACCTTGCGAATGAACCGCCCGACCCGCGTGATGCGGGGATCATCCTTTTCCGCCCAGACCGCCTGCCCTGCCACCTCGGCATCCTGACGCATCGAGCGAAGCTTGGGAATGTCGAAAGGCTGGTTGAACAGGCCGACCCGCCGCTGCCGATAGATAGCGGGGCCGCGCGATTCGAGGCGGATGAGGATGGCGGTCACCAGGATTACCGGCACCGCGACGATGAGCAGGATCAGGCTGACCGCAATGTCGAACGCTCGCTTTGCCATGGCCGACCACATGCGGCCCGACGCAAAGCCTTCGGAAAAAATCAGCCAGCTGTGACTGACCGACGCCAGATCGATGCGGCCGGTCTGCTGCTCCAGAAAGGTCGATATTTCCGATACCTGGACCCCTGTCGTGCGAACGCGCAGCAGGTCCTGATAGGGCAGCGCGCCCCGCCGTTCCTGAAGCGCCAGCACCACCTCGCCCGCTTCGCGTTCGAGAACGAAGGTCGACAGGTTGGGAATAGCGTTTCGCGGTACGGCGCCGGGAATCGCCGTCTCCCCCGGGTTCATCGCAATCGCGCCCACCACGATAAAATTGGCCCCCGGCATTTCGGCCAGTGCAGCGATCTGCGCCGCCCGCTGGCCCGCGCCCATCAGCACCACGCGGCGTTTGAACCGATCACCGCCCAGAAACCGCCCGAGCAGGCCCCGCACCACGACCAGCAGAATGACCGCAATGATCATCGAGTAGAACAGGCTCGACCGCCAATAGGACAGGGTCGGGAAGAAAAAGAAGATGAGCGAAAGGAAGATCACGCCCAGCGAGATCGCCACCATCAATCGCGCCGCAGCGAACCGCAACGACAGGAAGGAGGCTGCGGCATAAGCCCCCACTGCCAGCAACGAGATCTGAAGGGGGATCGCGAAACTGAGCACCTGCGGCAGCTGCTCGATGAAGGTGCCGGCAGGATAGCCGATCTGATGCGCGCGCAGCAGCCAGCCCAGTTCGGCGGCGGCCATCAACAGAAGGAAATCGACCAGCCCGAGCAACAGCGCCGCATGGGGGACATAATGTTTGAACAGGCGTATCATCTACCGGACGGACATCCCAACGCACACCGCACCCCCGCTTCGGAGGCGACTTGTCCCAATTTTTACAGACAATGACAAACGAAGCGTGAAGATGTGCGTTATGCACGCGCTATAACCGACCCGACCACCCTGCTATTCCCGGGTGGAACGAACAACCAGAAGGGGCATTCATGCATAATCCGATCGTGCCGGTCATCCTGTCCGGTGGCTCCGGCACCCGTCTCTGGCCGATGTCCAAACCGGAAATGCCCAAGCAGCTTCTGCCGCTGACCTCCGACGAGACGATGCTGCAACTGACCGCGCAGCGGACCAATTCCAATGATTTTGCCGCGCCGATCGTCGTGGCCGGACAACGTCACGCAGACATCGTGGAGGCCCAGCTGACCGAGGCGGGCACGCCCCCCCAAGCGCTGATCCTGGAACCGGTGGCCCGCAACACCGCGCCGGCGATCGCGCTCGCGGCTCTGGCTGCCAAGCCCGAGGACGTGCTGCTGTTCATGCCGTCGGATCACGTCATCGCCGATCTCGACGCCTTCCACGCCGCTATCCGTGCCGCTCTGCCGATGGTGTCGCAGGGCTGGCTTGCGACCTTCGGTATCACAGCCGACAAGCCCGAGACGGGCTATGGCTGGATCCAGGTCGGTCGCGAGATCGCGCCGGGCGTGCATCAGGTCGCTCGCTTCGTCGAAAAGCCCCGGCTGGAGCGGGCCGAGGCGATGTTGGCGCGCGGCGACTATGCCTGGAACGGCGGCATCTTTCTGTTCCGCGCCGACCGGTTCCTCGAAGAACTGGGCCAACACGCGCCGGAAATGCTGGTCGCCGCCGAAAATGCGATCCGCGCTGCCAAACATGATGGCAAGCGCATCATTCCCGACGAAGCGGAATTCTCCGCTTGTCCGTCGGACTCGATCGACTATGCGGTGATGGAGCGCGCCGACCGGGTCGCGGTTGTGCCCGTCGCCATGGGCTGGAACGATGTCGGAAGCTGGGATGCCCTTCACGCGATCAGCGAGTTGGATGGCTTCGGCAACGCGCATCGCGGCGAGGTGCTGGCGATCGACACCAAGAACTGCCTCATTCGTACCGACCGCGTCCGGATAGCAGCGGTCGATGTCCAGGACCTGATCGTGGTGGCGAGCGGCGACGACATCCTGATCCTGCCACGCGGCAGCAGCCAGGACGTCAAAAAGCTGATCGAGGCGATGAAGCGCTGATCACAGGGACCGGGCCGCCGCCCCGGTGGTCCGGTCATCCGGCGGCGGCAAGGACCTCGTCGATGGTCGTCGCTGCGACGCCGTGTTTCGCCAACCGATCAAAGACCGCGTCCCACCATCGATCGAACCGAGCACGGTCCCGGGCATCGCGAACATAGGGCGTATGCCCCGGCTCCAGCGTCGGCGAGTGGAAGGAAAAGGTGAGCAGCCGCACACCATCGGCCAGCGCCTGGTCGATCCCCGCCAACGCGTCGCGAATATCCACCCCCTCGGGCGTCAGCGGGATCCGGCTGAGCAACCCCGCCCGTGCCAGAACGCCTCGCCCGTGCGGCCAGCGGCCCGCCCGGCGATACAGCCCCGCCCCGCGCCGCCGCAGCAGCCCGGTATACACGCTGGTCAGGGGCAGTTCGACCATCCCCTCTCGGCGAAATCCATGGGCGTCGATGGCGCTGAAATTCATGCCCCCGACCGCATGATAATCGTGCAGCGCGCGCATCGAACTGTCGATCCGATAGCCGCGTGACGCCAGCAGCGATAGCGAGGAGGGACCCAGCCCATAGCGACCCGACCGGAAGATGCGGGGCCGAATGCCGAAAGACGCATCGATCGCGTCGGTCAGCATATCGAGCTTGGCGGCCTCCAATGCGATGGGGAGATTGCCTGCATGGCTGGTAAAGGGATCGACCACCTCCTGATAAGGCGGCGTTACCCAGGAATGAAGCTGCGCTCCGATCTCGGAGCGGCCATCGCCCAGACATTCGGACAGGATGCCGACAGCGACGGGGTCCACCGCGACCGGATAGTCGACCATGCAATTGAGGCCCACCCCGGCTTCGGCGAAACGGCGATGCGCCGGACCGAAAGCGCGCATCGCCTTGGTCGAACGATGGCGTCGATCGAGCGGCGCCGTCCAGTCGAACTCCTCTTCGACATCGACCGTCACCAGGAAACGTTGCCCGAAGGCGGCCGGCCAGATGATCCGCTCGTCCGCGGTGGCGGCGTCATGACGTCGGGGACGAGCCGCGTTCGACACGATCAGGCGATCGACGCCTGCCCCACGTGCTGGTCCTTGCCGATGGGCAGCGCCAGCACGAGCCGGTGCAGGCCGATGGTCAGCCCACCACCCATCTCGCCCCCCAGCTTGTCGATCAGGCGCAGCGAAAAGCCGGTGCCCAACAGAGGCGCACCATCGCGATGTTCCTCATCCCCCGCCTCGCTGAGCAGCGCGGCGTCCGCCTCGACCGTCAGAGCGAGCGGGCGATCGATCCGCAGCGCCGCCATGCCCTGATCGACGGACAGACTCGCCGACAGCCGCTCGCCGACCACGCAATTGGACAGAAGCACCGAGAAAAGCCGGGTCAGCAGCCGCTCGCACGCCCGGTCATCGGCCAGCGCCGATAGGGTCGCATAGGAAGGATCGAACCGGATCTCGGCGCGACGCAATTCCGCCAACGGGCGCAATTCGGCCAGCACCCGTTGGATGAGTGGCACGAGCGGAACGATGGTCGGCCGAAGCTCCAGCACATGCCCCTCGATCCGCGCGGCGGTGTCGAGATCCTCGATCGAGGCGAGAAGATCGGATGCCATCGCGCGGATTGCGCTGGCGCGGTCGCGATAGACGGGTGCGACCGGCCCCAGCAACTCGGCCTCGATGAGTTCGGCAAAACCCGCCACCGCATTGGCGGGGGTGCGGAGTTCGTGAACCAACTGTCGCAGCGAGTCGGACGAGGATGTATCGGGCACGCCTGCGACCACATTGGCCATCTCGTCGCGACGCGGACGACGGCCGCTGCCGCGATATCCCGCATATCGTCCGGAAGCGGGGTCGAAAAAGGGCATGGCGGATACCCGCCACGATCCCGCCGCCGCCGAACTGCCCCCGATTTCCAGGCGCGCGTCGCGAAAGCCGGAGCGACGGCGAAAGGCGCCCATCGCCACGCCGTCAAACTGAGCCAGTCCCTGCATGGCCGTCTCGGCGATGCTGACGCCGACCAGCGGCCCGCGCGTGATGCCCTCCACGCCCAGGATCAGGCCGTTGGCGTCGGTATCGAAGTCGAAATGGGCAGGACCGGCATGATCCGGGGTCGCGTCGGTCGTTTCCTCGCGCCGCTGATTGAACGCATCGATGCGCGCGACGAGATCGGCGATCTCGTAACGGGGCGGCGCGACGGGAGGTGGCGCGTGCCGCATCGCCTCTGCCATGAAGGGCAGGCTGCGCGCGACCTGGCCCAGCGCGACGAAGGGGGTCGCTGCCTGGGTCGGCAGCGGATCGAGCAGGACGGAGACCGGCTCGGCTTCGGCGACGGGCTCGGGCGCGACGACCGGTTCCGGCTGCTCGGGCTCGGGCGCGGCTTCCAGCGGCGATGCTACCGGCGGCGGCGCCTCGGCAGGGCGGCTCATGTTCGGCAGGACGAAATCGACCGGCCCGAAACTCTCGAGCCCCCGAATCACGGTCTCGGACAGGTCGCGACGGTGGCGCAGGATCGAGCGCGTGCGGGGGGTCAGGGCGGGCAGGATCGCCAGCCACTCGTCATCCGCCAGCTTGACGCTACGCAGCACGGTCGCAGCGACCGCCATCGTGTCTTGGGCAAAGAAGGCGACCAACGCGACAGGCGGGCGGCCGCTGCTCAGGATCCGCGCGCTCGCGACGCGCACACCCTCGGCCACCGTCTCCCGCAGTTCGGCAAGCCGCGTCAACATCGGCGGATCGGCGGGCACGCGGCCACGGCTTATCAGGTCGATCAGCTGCCGCCAGGCAGTCTGCGCGCCGAAAGGCGTCGCAGTGTCGGCCGATAAAATCGTAGCCAGACTATCGTCGAACCGCACTGAGCTCCCTTCACGCATGGCCGGTCGGCCTTAACGCCCCTGTCTTAACGTCCTTATCCTTCCAACTGGTAACCTGCAAATATCCTTATTGGTGCCGTTGCAATGCCCGAGAATTACGGTAGTGCGTAATTTTCTTATAGTACGACGTCAAAGAGCATAGGGATTCGGCTTTTTATGTGGAGTATCGTGTAATGGCGCTCGATCGTATCGATCGGCAGATTCTGGCGCTGTTGCAGGCCGATGGCCGAATGACCAATGTGGAGCTTGCCGAACGCGTCGGATTGACCGCCCCGCCCTGCCTGCGCCGCGTGCGTGCGCTGGAGGAAGCTGGTGCCATTCGCGGCTATCACGCCGACCTGGATGCTGCGAGACTGGGCTTCCCGATCACCGTCTTTGCCATGGTGTCGCTGCGCAGCCAGGCCGAGCATGACCTGGCCGCATTCGAGACGCATGTCGCGGGCATACCGGAGGTGCGTGAGTGCCACATGCTCAACGGCGAGATCGACTTCATCCTGAAGATTGTCGCGTCGGACCTGAAGAGTTTCCAGGAAATCCTGACCGGCCATCTGACCCCGGCGCCCAATGTCGCGAGCGTCAAGACCTCGCTGACCATCCGTACCGCCAAGCAGGTGTCGGGGATTCCGATCGAAGCGGATTGATCCGATTTCGGTGTTGAAAAAAGGGCCGGTTCTCCCAAGCGGAGGACCGGCCCTTTTTATTGGTGGGTAGCGGACGTTCCGCGCTATCCGTCCAGCGGAGGAAAGGCCCAGGCTGTGTTCCAGTCCGGGCCTTTCAATCCTTATGCCTGGTTACCCAGCCACGCCGTCCAGAAGCTCGCCAGATCGGCGCGGGGTGCACCCTTGACAGCGTCGAAGGCGGCCTTGGCGCCCGCCTTGTCACCACCGGCGGCCAGCGCGATGCCGAGGCGGGTGTTCACCTCATTGGCGTCAACGCCGCCCTTCTGAAGCGCCAGACGATAGAGTTCGGCGGCCTTGGTATAATTGCCCTGGCCATAATAGGCTTCGGCGGTCAGTGCGGCGAGCTTGCCGTCGCCCGCCGACTTGGCGCGCGCCTCGGTCGGGGCGAGCGAGCCTTCCTGGCGGTTCTTGGCTTCGGCGGCGGTCAGCATCGCCTTGGCCGTCGCATTGCCGGCCGGAATCTTCCCATTCGCCATGCCTTCCTTCAGCACCGACGCCGCCTCAGCAGGCAGCCCCTTGTCGGTCGCGTACTGAGCATATTCCATATAGTCATTCTGGTCGGCCAGCGACTTGGAGACGCGCATCAGGCGGAACAGGTCGAGCTTCTGGTTCTTGTCCAGCGTCGCCAGTGAGCCCGGCTGGAGGCCGTAGATGACCAGTGCGTTGCGCCAGTTCTGCGGGGTCGGATAGGCCGCGATCCACTTGCGCATCCAGCTCAGCGTTTCGGGGACCTGCTTCGCCTTGTTGGCGCGGCCGATGGCGAACTTGTAATAATCCTCCGGCGCCTTCTGGCCCGAGGCGTTCATCTGGTCGATCACCGACGCCAGCTCGGCATTGCCCCCCGCCACGTCGCCCGTCTCGAACTTCGCCTTGACGATCAGCATTGGCAGGTTGGGGTCGTTATAGCCGAGCTGCTTGGCCTGCTGGAAATATTGCAGCGCGATCGGATACTGCTTGCCGTTGAAGGCCAGCGCGCCGCGGCGATAGACATAACGCGGCTTGTCGGCGGCGGGGGTCGACGGGCTGTTAATGAGCGCGTCGAGCGGCTTGGCAAGCACCGCCTCGTCGATCGGGGCGTTCGGATTGGCCTGCTGGGCCGCGAACAGCTTGCCCGATTCGAGCTCGTAGCGCATCGCGGCAGCGATATACTTGTCGTCTTCGGTCTTGGCCGCGGCCTCGACCGCGGCGATCAGCGGCTCGGCTGCGGCATAATTCTTCTGCTGCAGGACGGGCTGCGCGGCCTGTGCGGCCTTCAGCGCCTCGGGGCTCAGCTTCAGGCCGCCCGCTTCTTCCTTCTTCTTCTGCGCAGACGCCGGCGCGGTCAGCACGACGCTGCCCATGCCCGTCGCGAGCGCGGCCGCCAGCGCGAGCTTCGGTATGATTTTCATGCGAATTCTCTCCAAGAATACAGCCGGTCGGTCCGGGATCGTCGATGGCAGGCTTGATAGGGACAGCACGCGTCCCGTTCAAGCAAAGCGATGGAATGGATGTCCCCTATCCATTCACCGCTGAACGCGGATTGAACGGGAACGCTCCCGGCGCTAGCGCGCGCCATCATGATCGCCGTCATCTCCCCCGCCAAGACGCTCGACTATCAGAGCCCCCTGCCCGACCTCGCACCCACCACGCCGCATTTTGCGCAAGAAGCGGAGGCGCTGGCCAAGGCCGCGTCCGGGCTCGGCGAAGAAAAGCTCGCCTCGCTGATGCGCATTTCGCCCGCGCTCGCCGAGCTGAATGCCGAACGCTTCCGCGATTTCGCGACCGCGCCGGAACGCCCGGCAATGTTCGCCTTTGCGGGCGACGTCTATACCGGGCTGGAGGCCAAGTCGCTCGACATACCCGCCGTGCGGTTCGCGCAAGACCATCTGCGGATGCTATCGGGGCTGTACGGCCTGCTCCGCCCGCTTGATGCGATGCGCCCCTATCGTCTGGAGATGGGTACGCGCTGGGCACCGGGCGGCGGCAAGTTGACCGACTGGTGGGCCGTCCGCATCGCCGAACGGCTGATCGAGGAGGTCGAGGCGGAGGGATCGGGCACCATCCTGAACCTCGCCAGCCAGGAATATTGGCATGCCGTCGACGGCAAGCTGCCCGCCGCCATCCGGATCATCGCGGTCGATTTCCGTGAGGGCGACCGCTTCGTCAGCTTCCACGCCAAAAAGGCGCGCGGAGCGATGGCGCGCTGGATGATCGAGCATCACGTCACCGACACCGATGCGATGCGCGGCTTCGATAGCGATGGTTATGCGTTCGACGCCGAGGCAAGCACGCCGAACCTATGGAGATTCGTGCGATGAGCACATGGAAGCGGGCGATCGTCATCGGTGCTTCGGGCGGGATCGGCAAAGCGATCGCCGATGCGTTGGAGGAAGAGGACGTGAACGTCGCGCGCTTCGCGCGTTCGATGCCGGGCGATGGCCATATCGATATGGAGGATGAGGCCAGCATCTCCGCCGCCGCCGAGCGGATCGCCAAAGGCCCCGCCCCCGATCTGGTGATCGTCGCCACCGGCCTGCTCCATGATGGTGAGCGGGGGCCGGAAAAGGCTATCGATCAGCTTTCGCCCGAATGGCTGGCACGCAATTTCGCGGTCAACGCAATCGGCCCGGCGCTTGTCGCCAAGCATCTGTTGCCGCTGATGCCGCGCACTGGCAAGACGCTGTTCGCGGTGCTCTCCGCGCGGGTCGGGTCGATTTCCGATAACCGGATGGGCGGCTGGTACGGCTATCGCGCGTCGAAGGCAGCGCTCAACCAGTTCGTCCGCACGCTCGCGATAGAACATAAGCGACGCAACGACCGCTCGATCATCGTCGCGCTGCATCCGGGCACGGTCGACACCGCGCTGTCCAAGCCGTTCCAGGGCAATGTCCGTCCTGGCGGGCTGTTCACGCCCGATCGCGCGGCGGTTCAACTGCTCGATGTGATCGACGGGCTAAAGGCGCCCGACAGCGGCAAGCTATTCGACTGGGAGGGCAAGGAGGTCCAGCCCTGATTCCAGCCGAAGGGAGCGGCAGGAATCGCCACGGAGGAACTGGCCCCTCGCCATCGGGCCGGCCTTAAACCGTTGGCCTATCATGATTATGACAAGATGGTAACATTTGCGACATGCAGCCGAAATCGCCGGCCTCGCATAAGCGCGGGGCTGGCCGCTGTTAACTCCCATCGGTGGCCAGCACCTGCAAAGTCCCGCGATCATGCTGCCGAGGGGGGGAGCACATTCGCCGGGCCCATCCCCGCCGCCCCGTTTCGCGCCCGCCGTTTCTCCCGAACGGCCGCCCGCGAATGGGTCGCGCGGGGGTGGTCAGGCGGCTCATGCTCCGCTAGTACCTCTGGTTCCCATCTGACCATCAAGCCGGAAAGCAACTGACTTTGGCCGACGAGACGACCCTCGCGGAACCTTCCGATATTTCGACGATCTCCATCGTCGACGAGATGAAGTCGAGCTATCTCGACTATGCGATGAGTGTGATCGTGGCGCGTGCGCTGCCCGATGTGCGCGACGGCCTGAAGCCCGTCCATCGCCGTATCCTCTATTCGGCCGCCGAAAGCGGCTTCGTCGCGGGCAAGCCGTACCGCAAGTCGGCGCGCATCGTCGGTGACGTGATGGGTAAATACCATCCGCACGGCGACAGCGCGATCTATGACGCGCTGGCCCGCATGGCGCAGGACTGGTCGATGCGCGTGCCGCTGATCGACGGCCAGGGCAATTTCGGCTCGATGGACCCCGATCCGCCCGCCGCGATGCGTTACACCGAGGCGCGTCTGGCGAAGGTCGCCAATTCGCTGCTCGACGATCTCGACAAGGACACGGTCGACTTCCAGCCCAATTATGACGGCTCGGAACGCGAACCCTCGGTCCTGCCCGCCCAATATCCGAACCTGCTGGTCAATGGCGCGGGTGGTATCGCGGTCGGCATGGCGACCAACATCCCGCCGCACAATCTGGGCGAGGTGGTCAATGCCTGCCTGGCGTATATGGAAAACGGCGCGATCACGGTCGAGGAACTGAACGAGATCGTCCCCGCCCCCGACTTCCCGACGGGCGCGCTGATTCTGGGCCGGTCTGGTGCGCGCTCGGCCTATCAGACCGGGCGCGGTTCGATCATCGTGCGGTCTCGCCACGAGATCGAGGAGATGCGCGGCGACCGCCGGGCCATCGTCCTGACCGAAATCCCCTTCCAGCAGGGCAAGAACGCGCTGGTCGAGAAGATCGCCGAGGCCGCCAAGGAAAAGCGGATCGAGGGGATCAGCGACATTCGCGACGAATCGAACCGCGAAGGCGTTCGCATCGTCATCGACCTGAAGCGTGATGCCACGCCCGAAGTCGTGCTCAACCAGCTGTGGCGGCACACGCCGGCGCAGACCAGCTTCCCGGCCAACATGCTCGCCATTCGCGGCGGCCGCCCCGAGCTGCTCAACCTGCGCGACATCATCCAGGCCTTCGTTCAGTTCCGCGAGCAGGTCATCACCCGCCGCTCGAAGTTCGAGCTGGCCAAGGCGCGCGAGCGGTCGCACATCTTGCTGTGCCTCGTCATCGCCGTGACCAACCTGGACGAGGTGGTGCGGATCATCCGCGGATCGGCCTCGCCGGTCGCCGCGCGCGAAGCGCTGCTCGCCCGCGAATGGCCGATCGCCGAGATCGCCGGGTATATCCGCCTGGTCGAAGCGGTCGAGAGCGAAGGTTTCGGCGACACCTATCGCCTGTCGGAGACACAGGTTCGCGCGATCCTCGACCTGCGCCTGCACCGCCTGACGGCGCTGGGCCGTGACGAGATCGGCGACGAGCTGAAGGGTTTGGCGGACTCGATCACCGAGCTGCTCGAAATCCTCGCCAATCGCGTGAAGCTGTACGAGGTCATGCGTGGTGAGTTGGTAGCGATCCGCGACCAGTTCGCGACCCCGCGCCGCTCGGAAATTGCCGCCGCTGCCGATGGCATCGACGACGAGGACCTGATCGAGCGCGAGGACATGGTCGTCACCGTGACCATGCAGGGCTATATCAAGCGCACCCCGCTCGATGCCTTCCGCGCGCAGAACCGGGGCGGCAAGGGTCGCTCTGGCATGGCGACCAAGGACGAGGACGTCGTCACCGAACTGTTCGTGACCAGCACGCACACGCCGGTCCTGTTCTTCTCCAACCATGGGAAGGTCTATCGCTACAAGGTGTGGCGCCTGCCCGAGGGCGGGCCTGCCACGCGCGGGCGGCCGATGGTCAATCTGTTGCCGCTGGCGCCGGGCGAGGTCATCTCCACCGTGTTGCCGTTGCCCGAGGACGAGGCGGAGTGGGGCAAGCTCCACGTCATGTTCGCCACCGCCAAGGGGGCGGTCCGCCGCAACTCGATGGATGCGTTCACCAACGTGCCCTCGAACGGCAAGATCGCGATGCGCTTCGACGACGAGAGCGAGGACCGGCTTATCGGCGTCGCGCTGCTCGGCGCCGAGGACGACGTGCTGCTCGCCACCCGCTGCGGCCGGGCGATCCGCTTTGCTGCCGACGATGTGCGCGAATTCCAGAGCCGCACCTCCACCGGCGTGCGTGGCATGACCTTGAAGGATGGTGACGAGGTCATCTCGCTATCCGTCCTGCATCGCTCGGGTGCCGACCAAGAACAGCGCGAGGCCTATCTCCGCTTCGCTCCGTGGAAGGGCGAGAAGGAAGGCGAGCCGACGCTCGACATCGAGATGTTCGAGCATATGCGCGAGAACGAGCAGTTCATCCTGACCGTCTGCGCCAATGGCTATGGCAAGCTGTCCTCCGCCTATGAATATCGTCGCACGGGTCGCGGTGGTCAGGGCATCACCAATATCGACAATATCGCACGCAATGGCGATGTCGTCGCCAGCTTCCCGGCGTCCAAGGGGCATCAGTTGATGCTCGTCACCGACCAGGCCAAGCTGATCCGCATGTCGTTGGCGTCCTTGCGCGTCATCGGGCGCGGCTCGGCGGGTCTGCGGCTCTTCAACGTGGCGGCGGGCGAGCATGTCGTCTCGGCCGCGCGCATCGAGGAGACCGAGGAGGATGCCGAGATGAACCTGGCCGAGGGCACGCCCGAAATCGCCCCCGAGCCGGATGCGATCGTCGGTGAAAATCTGGCCGCAGGGCCGGAGGATGGTGAATGACCCACCCCTATCCCACCACTGCCTATAAGGTACTGACCGCCGATCAGATGGCGGCGCTGGAACAGGAGGGCGTCTTCACGGGCGCCCCGGTGGACAAGGCCGATGGCTATATCCACCTGTCCACCGCCGGGCAGCTGACCGAAACGGTCGACAAGCACTTCGCCGGCCAGAGCGACCTGCACATCGCGGCGGTCGATCTGGAGGCGATGGGGGAAGCGGTGAAGTGGGAGGAAAGCCGGGGCGGCCAGTTGTTCCCGCATCTCTATGCCAATCTGCCGCTATCGGCGGTCGTCGCCTATAGCCCGATGAGGCGCGAGGACGACGGGATGGTCCGCTTGCCGGTGACGGGGTAATATGGGCGGCCCTTGGCCAGACCCGTTCCGTCATCGAAACGTCACCAAATTCTAACACCGCGTTTACGCTCTCTTCGTAGAATGGGCGGCAATGAAGCCGCCCGCTTTCTCCTCCTGTCCCGCAAGGGCTGAAAGCCCCGTGATCGGGAAAGATGCGTCGCTGATCGATGCCATTGGCTTGTTTCGGCAATATTCCGACATGCGGCTGCTGCCGGTGCTGGATGACGAAAGGCGACCCGTCGGGGCGATCACCGAACGCGACGTGAAGGGACTGCTGTATAATCCCTTCGGCCATGCGCTCCTTCACAACCCCGATTTCGGGGCGAGCCTGACCGCCTATGTCCGCCCGCATCCCTGTTGCGAGGAAACGGCACCACTCGCCGACAAGCTGGCGCTCCATGCCGATTGGGGGGCGCCCGATGCCCTGATCCTGACTCGCAAGGGCATATTTGTCGGCCTGCTCGACGCCGCCAAAATCGCCCGGCTGGCCGCCGATGCGCAGATGGCGCTGGCGCAGGAGCGGATGGTCCGGGCGCGACGGATAGACGAAGCAGCGCGGTCCTTCACCGCGGATATTGCGGCGCTGTCGGAAAATCTCCTGCGCGCCACCGCCAATATGGGCGGGATGGCAAGCGACCTCGCGCGCTATGCGGGGGAGACCCAGGGCGGCGCGGATCGCATGACAGAGGCGATGGCGGATACCGGCGCTGCGCTCAGCGATATCGCCGCACGCGGCCATGGCTTGGCCAGTGCCTTTGCCGCCATTACCCGCGACATGGACCAGGCCCGCACCATCCGGGAGGTTGTCCGGCACCGGATCGCGGCAACTGACCAGCGGGCGGACGCCTTGGCGGCCAGCGCGACCACGATCGACACGCTTCTGTCACTCATCGAAACCGTTGCGGCACGGACCAACCTGCTCGCGCTCAACGCCGCGATCGAGGCGGCACGGGCGGGCGAGGCCGGGCGCGGCTTCGCGGTCGTCGCGCATGAGGTAAAGGCCTTGGCCGGACAGACCCGCGAGGCCGCGCGGGACGCCGCCCGCAATGTCGACGAGGTAAAGGCCAATCTTCACGCGCTGGTCGCCGAACAGGCCCAGCTCAACCGCGCCGTCGACACCATCGGCACCATCTCGCAGTCGATCGATGAGGCCGTCGCGGCGCAGGGTTTCGCAACGACCGGGATCGCGGCCAGCGTCGATCAGTCGGTCGCCTCCGCCCACCGGGTCGGCCAGCAGGTCCATCAGCTGCAACAGGACGCGAACCGGATCGATCAGGATGCCGGATCGCTGCTGACCCTGGCCGAGGCGTTGGAAAAGAGCATCGGAATGCTTCGCGATCGCACCGATGCCTTTGTCGCGACCGTCGTCTGATGGATCAGACGTAGAGGTCGACGACCGCCACCCCCTGCCCGACGGCCTCCAGCAACAGGGTCCTGTGGCAATGGCAGGGATCACGCTCATAGCAGAGCAGCACGCTGGGCTTCTCGCCCGCCAGATCCAGCATCCGCGCCGCCGCCGCCTGCGCCTCGGGCAGGGCGAGCTGGTCGTCATAGACATCGCGCAGCGTGCCGACGTCCCCCTTCTTCGCCGCGTCCCGCCCCCGCTTGGGCGTGCCCAAATCCTTGAGATGGACATAGTCGATCCCGACCTCGCGCAAGGCAGCGGCCAGCGGCGATTTGGAAAAGCCGGGCCGCCGGGACAAGGGCAGCGCGCGGACATCGATCAGCCGTTCTACCCGGGCCTGTTTCAGGGTTGCCAGGAAAGCGTCGACGGTTGCGCCCTCATAACCGATGGTGAAGATGGTGGTCATCTTACCGAGGTGGGGTGCCGCATCCGGCACGCCAAGTCCTTCCAACCGGGGCCGTCCGGGTTTAAGGCCGGTCGATGACCTATGACATTCATGTGATCGGCGGCGGGCTGGCGGGCTCGGAGGCCGCGTGGCAACTCGCCGAGGCAGGGCTGCAAGTGCGCCTGTCGGAGATGCGCGGCGGCGCGGATACCACGCCTGCCCATCATGGCGGCGACCTGGCGGAGCTGGTCTGTTCCAATTCCTTCCGCTCGGACGACGCGACCTCCAACGCGGTCGGACTGCTGCATCAGGAAATGCGCGCGCTCGGCTCGATCATCATGGCCAAGGGCGACACCCATGCCGTCCCTGCCGGTTCGGCACTGGCGGTGGATCGCGATGGCTTTTCGGGCGGGGTGACGGCGGCGTTGGAGGCGCATCCCAACATCACCATCGTCCGCGAGCGAATCGACGCGCTGCCGGAAGGGCCTGCGATCATCGCCACCGGCCCGCTGACCGCGCCGTCGCTGGCGGGCGGTATCGGCGAGGCGACCGGCGCGGAGGCGCTGGCCTTTTTCGACGCCATCGCGCCCATCGTCCACCGCGAGTCGATCGACATGGACGTCGCCTGGTTCCAGAGCCGCTGGAACAAGGGCACGGGCAAGGATTATATCAACTGCCCGATGGACAAGGACCAGTATCTGGCCTTCCATCAGGCATTGCTGGACGGCGAGAAGACCGAGTTCCGCGAGTGGGAGAAGAACACTCCCTATTTCGACGGCTGCATGCCGGTCGAGGTGATGGCCGAGCGCGGGGTCGAGACGCTGCGCTTCGGGCCGATGAAAGGCGTCGGCCTCGACGATCCGCGCACCGGGCGCTGGCCCTATGCCGTCGTCCAGCTGCGGCAGGACAATGCGGCGGGGACGCTATGGAATATCGTCGGCTTTCAGACCAAGCTGAAATATGCCGAGCAGATCCGAATCTTCCGCACCATTCCGGGGCTGGAAAAGGCCGAGTTCGCACGGCTGGGCGGGTTGCACCGCAACACCTTCATCCGCTCGCCAGATTTGCTTGATGCGACGCTGCGGCTGAAATCGCGGCCGAACCTGCGCTTTGCCGGGCAGATCACGGGGTGCGAAGGCTATATCGAGAGCGCCGCGATCGGCCTGCTCGCCGGGCGTTTCGCCGCCGCCGAGCTGACCGGCAAGACTATTGCTCCGCCTCCAGTCGAGACGGCCTTGGGCGCGCTGCTCGGTCACATCACCGGGCTGGCGGAGGCCGAGACCTATCAGCCGATGAACGTCAATTTCGGCCTTTTCCCGCCCATTCCTGGACGGACCAAGAAGGCAGACCGCAAGAAGATGTACACCGACCGCGCGCGCGAGGCGCTGCCCGGCTGGCTCAACTCTCTTCCGCCGGGGCCGCCTCCAGTGCCTCAGCCGGTGCCGTTCGTGCCGGAGGACAGTCCCGCCGAACAGCCGGTCGACGCTTGACGGCGGTGGTGGCGAACTCGGCCGCGTTCATCGTGCCCGATTTGTCATGGTCGGCGGTGGCGAACTTGGTCGTGGCCTTGATCGCCCATTCGTCGAACGACAGCTTGCCGTCACCGTCGCGGTCCAGCTTGGCATAGGCCTTGCGCCGCGCGGCGAGATATTCCTCGCGGGTGATCGTGCCGTCGCGGTCCTTGTCATAGCGGTCGAAGCGCTTCTGCTCGCGCGTGCGGGCGGAGGCTTCGGGAAGCGGAGCGTCATCCTCCGTGGCTTGGGGCGAGGCCGCCGCCGCGGCGCTTGCGGCGGGGAGCGAAGACGGTGTGTCCGGGCGGCTGCCCCAGAGGAACAGCCCCGCCCCTACCAGCACGAGCGTGCCCAACCCACCGGCCAGATAGCGCCACATCGGTCCCGTCTCCCCCCGTTCGACGGGCTATGGTTAACCGGGGTTAGGCATGGGCGGCAAGGTTTTCCCTTGGCCTTTGCCTTCGCTCCGGCTGAACGGGGTTAGATATCGACTGACCCATCCCTCATTCGCTCCACCCCGGCGAAGGCCGGGTCCAGTTTCTATGCTGCTTGTGGTGCGGTACAGCGGGGCGAGGTAGGCAAAGTCGGGCACCATCGACAATATAGTGCAACTGGACCCCGGCCTTCGCCGGGGTGGGCTCCGTCTTGAGACTGTAGGAGTCAGCGTCCCGTGAAACCGTGCCAGGCCAAACGCGTGGCACGCATTGGATGACCGGGCAGGCGATCCGGGTGGCGCAGGCTTTCGCGGGCCAGCACAGCCAGCCCGCTCAAACCCCGCACCGGCTTCGGGGACTTCGGAGCCAATGCTTGGTCCAGTTCCGAGACAGCCACCGCCCCGCTTCGCGAGCGGGTCGCCTCGTCGGAGACATGCTGCGCCAGGTCAGCCTTGGCCCATGCGGCTCCTAAAGACGCCATCCCCGACTGCCCCAACAATCGCCCGATACTCGCGAACAACACGCCCCCGCGCGCGTCCGCGTGACGTGTGGTGCGTTCGTCATCCAGCGGTTCGCCATCATCGAGAAGCGCCTCCCACCCCTCGATCATCGGCGCTAGGTCCGCCCCCCGCACGCCGCCGGGCAGGACCGAGGCCGCCAGGCGCTGCAACACGGGATGTGCCGGCGCTGGCTCGCGGTCGAGCTTTTCCAGCGCCTCATACCACCAGGTCAGCCGCATCTGGCCGACCATCGGCTCCGTGGTACTTTGCAGGATCGAGGCGAGTTGGTGATCCAGGTCGAGCAGCGCCGCGAACCCATCACGCGCCGACGCGGGCGCATAGCCCACCGCCAGCGCCTGTTCGCGCATCACCGCTTCGATGGCGGGCGGGGGCGTGGCGGCAGCGGAGGCTTCGGTCATCCCCTGCCCTTCGCACAGGTCGCCCCCACGAAAAAGGGCCTCCCGGTTTCCCGGAAGACCCCCTTCAATTCGCGAAGAAACCCACGGCTTAGCCGCGATAGGTCACCTTCTTGACGGTCGCGACGACCTTGTTCGCGTCGACCAGCGCCAGCTTTTCAAGGTTGGCGGCATAAGGCAGCGGCACGTCCTCGTTGGTCACGCGCAGCACCGGCGCGTCGAGGTCGTCAAACCCTTCTTCCATCACGACGGCGGTGATTTCCGACGCGATCGAGCAGGTGGGCCAGCCTTCCTCGACCACGACCAGGCGGTTGGTCTTGGCGAGCGACTTGAGCACCGTCTTGGTGTCGAGCGGACGCAGCGTGCGCAGATCGATGACCTCCGCGTCGATGCCCTCGGCGGCCAGCTTCTCGGCGGCTTCCAGCGCGACGCCGACCCCGATCGAGTAGGAGACGAGCGTGACGTCCTTGCCCTCGCGCATGATTCGCGCCTTGCCGATCGGCAGGACGAAATCATCCATCTTGGGCACGTCGAACGAACGACCGTACATCAGCTCGTTTTCGAGGAACACGACCGGGTCTTCCGACCGGATCGCCGCCTTCAACAGGCCCTTGGCATCGGCCGCGTCATAGGGCGCGATCACGATCAGGCCGGGAACGCTGGCGTACCATGGACCATAGTTCTGCGAGTGCTGCGCACCGACGCGGCTGGCGGCACCGTTGGGACCACGGAACACGATCGGGCAGCGCATCTGGCCGCCGGACATATAGTTGGTCTTGGCGGCCGAGTTGATGATGTGATCGATCGCCTGCATGGCGAAGTTGAACGTCATGAACTCGATGACCGGGCGCAGGCCGCCCATCGCGGCACCCGTGCCGACACCGGCAAAGCCATATTCGGTGATCGGGGTGTCGATCACGCGGCGGTCGCCGAACTCGTCCAGCAGGCCCTGCGTCACCTTGTAGGCGCCCTGATACTGGGCGACTTCCTCGCCCATCACGAAGACGCGGTCGTCGGCGCGCATTTCCTCGGCCATCGCGTCGCGCAGCGCTTCGCGGACGGTGAGCTTCACCATCTCGGTGCCTTCCGGGATTTCCGGCGAGGCGGGCGCTTCCTGCTCGGCGGCGGCGACCAGTTTCTGCGTGCCGCTTTCCTGCTCGGCGGCAGCGGCGCCTTCCGGCATCGGCGGGGCGTTGTGATCGGTCGCCTCGTTCTTCGGCGCGGCATTGGCCGCATCGCCCGAACGCGAACCCGAAGCGGCGGCGGTCGACACGTCCTCGCCCTCTTCGGCCAGCAGCGCGATGGCGGTGCCGACCTTCACATTGTCGGTCCCCTCGGCGATCATGATCTTGGCGATCACGCCCTCATCGACGGCCTCGAATTCCATCGTCGCCTTGTCGGTCTCGATCTCGGCCATGATGTCGCCGGACTTGACCGTATCGCCTTCCTTCACCAGCCACTTGGCGAGCGTGCCCTCCTCCATCGTCGGGGACAGGGCCGGCATCTTGATCTCGATCGCCATCTCAGTAACGCTCCACCAGCACTTCAGTGTAGAGTTCAGCCACATCGGGCTCGGGGGTCTGCTCGGCGAAGTCCGCCGCCTCGTTGACCGTCTTGCGGATGTCCTGCTCCAGAGCCTTCAGATCGGCCTCAGTCACGCCCTGCGCCTCGAGCAGCTTCTTGACGTGATCGATCGGGTCCGACTTGTCGCGCACACCCTGCACTTCCTCGCGGCTGCGATACTTGGCCGGGTCGGACATGGAGTGACCGCGATAGCGATAGGTCTTCATCTCGAGGATGACCGGACCCTTGCCCGCGCGGACCCAGGCCAGCGCCTCTTCGGCCGCGCCACGGCACGCCAGCACGTCCATGCCGTCGACCTGGATGCCGGGGATGCGGAAGCTCTCGCCACGGCGATACAGCTGGTCCTCGGACGAGGCGCGGTTCACGGCCGTGCCCATGGCATATTGGTTGTTCTCGATCACGAAGATGATCGGGAGCTTCCACAGCTCGGCCATGTTGAAGCTTTCGTACACCTGGCCCTGATTGGCCGCGCCGTCGCCGAAATAGGCGAGGCAGACGCCGCCGTCATTGCTGTACTTGTGCCCGAACGCCAGGCCGGTGCCCAGCGACACCTGCGCGCCCACGATGCCGTGGCCGCCGTAGAATTTATGCTCGGTCGAGAACATGTGCATCGACCCGCCCTTGCCCTTGGAGATGCCGGCTTCGCGCCCGGTCAGCTCGGCCATGATGACCTTGGGATCGATGCCATAGGCCAGCATATGGCCATGGTCGCGGTATCCGGTGATCACCGAATCCTTGTCGCCGTCGAGCGCGGACTGCAGACCCACCGCAACGGCTTCCTGGCCGATATACAGGTGACAGAAACCGCCGATCAGGCCGAGGCCGTAGAGCTGGCCCGCCTTTTCTTCAAAGCGGCGGATCAGGAGCATCTGCTTGTAGAAATCCAGCAGCTGTTCCTTGGTAGCCTGGAACGGTTGCGGTTCGGCGGGACGCTCCCGATTGGGAATGGGGGGCTCGCTGGTACGGCTTGGAGCTTTTGCCACAGTCGGGAACACCTTTGTTTCCGTTAGGGAAGGATCGACGCCTATTGGCGCGGTTCTGCGCGAAACTCAATTCCCTGTTATAATTCCCACCCGGACAGGTGGAATTTACGGGGCGATAGCTTTGCCTTGGTTGCCTTGTCGGCTGGCCCGAGCCTACAACGCTGACCGACCATGGATAGACCCGTTCACCCGTTTCGCATCGCCAATTTCCGCAGCTACTGGCTGTCACGGTTCAGCGGGACCATCGCCGTGTCCGCCATGTCGATCGTCATCGGCTGGCAGGTGTACAATCTGGCGCGTGAGACGATGGACGTGCGCCAGGCCGCTTTCATGCTGGGCATGATCGGCTTCGCGCAGTTCGTGCCGCTGTTCCTGCTGACCCCGATCACGGGCCTTGTCGCCGACAGCGTAGACCGGCGCTGGATCGTGCGGGGCACGACCGCGCTGCTGGTCGTGACCGCCGCGACCCTGTGGCTGCTGACCTGGTCGGGGCATTTGACGCTGGGGGCGCTGTTCACGGCCGCCGTCGCGTTCGGCATCGCCCGCGCCTTTTCGGGACCCGCCTATTCGGCGCTCGCCCCCAATCTGGTACCGCGCGAAAGCCTGCCCACCGCGATCGCGGTCAGTTCGATCGCATGGCAGGTCGGCACGATCGCGGGGCCGAGCGTCGGCGGCCTGCTTTATGCGGTCCATCCCGAGTTTGCCTATGGCGTCGCCTCCGCGCTGTTCGCCGTCGCGCTGCTGTGCATCTTCCTGATCGGCCCCGTCCCGCAGCCCCCGGCGCAGACCGACCGCCGTCCGCTGACCCGAATCGTCGAGGGGTTCAGCTATGTTCGCCGCAACCGGCTGGTCCAGGCCGCGATCACGCTCGATCTGTTCGCCGTGCTGCTGGCGGGCGCGACCTCGCTGCTGCCGGTCTATGCGCGTGACATCCTGCATGTCGGATCGCAGGGGCTGGGACTGCTGGCGGCGGGCATGGGGATCGGCGCGGCGACTACGGCGATCTGGTTCTCGTTCCGGCCGATGAAGTCGAATGTCGGCGTGAAGATGCTGATCGCCGTCGTCGTGTTCGGCCTGGCGATCCTGACCTTCGGCGTCGCAAGCCAGATCACCGGTCTGCTCGGCCTGACCAGCGGGACCGTACAGACGGGGGGCACCAGCATCTTTGTCCATCCGGCCTTCCTGCTCAGCCTGGCGGCGCTGATCTGTGCCGGTGGTGCGGATATGGTGTCGGTCTATGTCCGCCAGTCGCTGATCCAGCTCCATACCCCCGATGCCATGCGTGGGCGGGTCAGCGCGGTGTCGCAGTTGACCATCTCCGCCTCCAACGAGCTGGGCGAATTCGAAAGCGGGGTGATGGCCTCGATCCTCGGCCCCGTCGGCGCGGTGGTGTTCGGCGGGCTAGGCGCGATCGGCGTGACGCTGCTCTGGTCGCGACTGTTCCCGGAACTCCGACGCGCGCGAACCTTTGATCCTCCCGAGATTCTCGAAACCGAACCAACCCACGGAGAAGCCAAGCCATGAAGGCCAACACCATCCTGGAAACGATCGGCAACACGCCGCATATCCAGCTCCAGCGGCTGTTCCCCGGATCGGAGGTCTGGATCAAGTCCGAGCGATCGAACCCCGGCGGCTCGATCAAGGACCGTATCGCGCTGGCCATGATCGAGGCGGCGGAGGCCAAGGGCGATCTGAAGCCCGGCGGCACCATCGTCGAGCCGACCAGCGGCAATACCGGCGTCGGCCTGGCGATGGTCGCGGCGGTCAAGGGTTACAAGCTGATCCTGGTCATGCCCGAGTCGATGTCGATCGAGCGCCGCCGCCTGATGCTGGCCTATGGTGCGACCTTCGACCTGACGCCGCGGGAAAAGGGCATGAAGGGCGCGATCGAGCGCGCGCTGGAGATCGTGCGCGAGACGCCGGGCGCCTGGATGCCGCAGCAGTTCGAGAATCCGGCGAATATCGACGTGCATGTCCGCACGACCGCGCAGGAAATCCTGAACGACTTTCGCGATTCGCCGATCGACGTCATCATCACCGGCGTGGGTACCGGGGGCCACATCACCGGCGTCGCCGAGACGCTGAAGAAGGATTGGCCGCATCTGAAGGTCTATGCGGTCGAGCCCGCGGCCTCGCCGGTCATCCAGGGCGGCCAGCCCGGCCCGCACCCGATCCAGGGCATCGGCGCAGGCTTCATCCCCGCCAATCTGCATACTCAGGCGATCGACGGCGTGATCGAGGTCGATGCCAATGTCGCCAAGGACATGGCGCGCCGCTCGGCGACCGAGGAAGGCATCCTCGTCGGCATTTCCTCGGGCGCGACGCTGGCGGCGATCCTGCAGAAGCTGCCCGACCTGCCCGACGGCACCCGCGTCCTGGGCTTCAACTATGACACGGGCGAGCGTTACCTGTCGGTGCCGGACTTCCTGCCCGAACAGTGAGCGACACGTCCCGGCCGCGCGGCGGCATCCGCGCAGCCTTGTTCGCCATCGCCGGTACGGCCGCGGTCGTACCGGGCTTGCTCGTGGCGAACGCCCTCGACATTCCCCGGCCCCATTACCGATCGGCCCAGCGGGCTGGCCCGGCGCCGCGCGTCGTGCCGCCCGCCGAGTTGCCGCCAGTCGAACCGGTCGCGTTCGTCGACATGACGCCGGACGAGGCACGGGCCTATAACGAGACGATCCCCTTCTCGACCGATCCCAACCCGGCCGCCCGCCCCTTCATCTATCGCGGATCGGCGGAGGACAAGGCGCGGGCGCTCGACTGTCTGGCGGCGGGCGTGCTGTACGAAGCGGGCGACGACGCGAAGGGCGAACAAGCGGTGGCGCAGGTCGTGCTCAATCGCCTGCGTCACCCGGCCTTCCCCAAAACGGTATGCGGCGTGGTGTTCGAGGGGCAGGAACGCAGCACTGGCTGCCAGTTCACTTTTTCCTGCGACGGCGCACTGACCAAGTGGCAACCGCCCGAGGCCGCCTGGACCCGCGCGCGGCAGATCGCGGCGATGGCGCTGAACGGCAAGGTCTTCGGTCCCGTCGGCCACGCAACCCATTATCATACCGACTGGGTCGTGCCCTATTGGCAGGCGAGCCTGGACAAGATCGCGCGCGTCGGCAGCCATTTGTTCTTCCGCTGGTCCGGCTGGTGGGGCACGCCGCCCGCTTTCAACCGGCATCTGGTGCCCGGCGAGCCGGTCATTCCGGCGCTTGCTCCCTTCTCGTCCGCCCACCAGGCCGGAACCGATGCCAGCGACGGCGCCGGAGCCGCGCTGGCCGAAGGCGCAGTCGCCGCCGGAACCATGGCGCCGCTGGCCAGCGAACCCGACACTTTCCTCATCACCCTGCCCGCCGGACTGGCGCCGGAAGGCTTCCCGGCCTTTGCCCTGACGCTGTGCGGGACGCGCAAGCATTGCACCGTCATGGCGTGGCGCGACGCCAATGCCACGGCGTTCTCCGTGCCGCTGAACCAGGTTCAGATGGAGACGATGGCCTTCAGCTATTTCCGCGACCCCGCGATCGGGCTGGAGCGGACCTTATGGAATTGCGGAATGTATCCGGCGTTCAAGGGTCCGCGCTGCATGAAGCGGATGTCGATGACGATCGTCCCGTTGCCGACCCCCACGCCGCAGCCTAGTTCGACCCCGACGCCCGCGACGGGCGAACTGACCGGCGTCCGCCGCGCGAGTGCCCCACAGGCCGAACCCAAACCGAATCCTCCCGTTGCAGGGGAGGAATAGAAGCGCACCTACTCCCGGTGCGATTCGACCAGCGCGACGAATTCGGTCAGTTCGGCGATGGCGGCATCGATGTCGCGCTTTTGTGCCTGAAGCGCCTCGATCTTGGCGGAACAGCGTTCCAGCGTCACCTCGCGCTGGAGGCGGCGGCCGTCGCCCAGGTCGTACAGATCGATCATCTCGCGAATATCGGCCAGGCTGAACCCCACCCGCTTGCCGCGCAAAATCCAGGCAAGCCGTGCGCGATCGCGCTGCGAATAGATGCGCTGCGTGCCCCGCCGCTGCGGCGAAATCAGCCCTTCATCCTCGTAGAAGCGGAGCGCACGGGCGGTGACGCCGAACTCGGCGCAAAGCTGGGTGATCGAATAATCGTCGCGATCGGCGCAAGGCTGCGGTTCGGTGGAGGCGGCGACCTGGGTCATGGCATCCAACGCTAAATGCCCTTTACGTGAACGTCAATCAGCGCAGAGCATAGTCCCGTTCGCGCTGCGCAGCGTCCGCGCCTCGGCCACCGAGGCACTGATCCGCTCGACATTCAACGCCGACAGCGTAGCCCGTCCGGTGCAGAAGGCATTACAGGCCGACGGCAGCATCGCCGGGAACTGGATGGAGTCGCCGTCGAACCGCGCGGTAAAGCGGCACGCCCCCAGCGTCAGCTTCAAGGTCGAGCCCGAGCGTTCCATGGTGCCGAGGGCCGTGCACCCCTGCCCCTCGCCATAATCCAGCATCACCCCCACATGGCGGGTCGCATTGCCCCCGGCAGGCAGGATGCACATCCGGTCCGTATCGCGCGACCAGAGGCCGTCCAGCGGCGCGGCGGCCGGATCGGCGACCAGCCCGGCGGCGATGCTCGCGGCTTCCAGCTTTTCACCCGCCTTGCCGTCCCCGCCATCGCCCGCCCGGCTACAGGCGGTCAGCAGGATCAGGGTCGCCAGCGCGATTCTCCGCCGGATCACGCCACCGGCGCCAGTCCGTCGCCCTCGATCCGCCGGTAAAAGCAACTGCGCGCGCCGGTGTGACAGGCGGGGCCTGCCGGATCGCAGATCAGCCAGATCGCATCCTGATCGCAGTCGATCCGCATCTCGACCACGCGCAGCACGTTGTTCGAGCTTTCGCCCTTCTTCCAGAGCCGTCCCCGGCTGCGCGACCAGAAATGCGCGTCGCGGGTCGCACGCGTCGCCTCCAGTGCCTCGGCATTCATATGCGCAACCATCAACAGCTCGCCGCTGGCCCGATCGGTCACGATCGCCGTCAGCAAGCCATTGGCATCGAATTTGGGGTCGAGCGTCAGCCCGGTGTCACGGTGGTCGGCCATGGAGCGGGATTATAACGGATCGCTGCTCGCCTCAATCACCCGTGATCACGGATCGCCTTGATGAGCGCATCCTTGTTCATCTTCGACCGCCCCTCGATGCCGATCTTGCGCGCCTCGGCCATCAGGTCGTCCTTGGTCCGATCCTCCAGGTGGGTGGATTTATGGTCCAGACTACCCTTCGCCTTGGCATTGGCGATGCGCGCTGCCTTTTCCTTGGACTGGCCCTGCTTGCGGAGTTCTTCATACAGCCCGTCATCCTTGATCTGAGCTCCGTGATCGCGCGCCATATGGCATCTCCTGCTTTCGGCTCCGAAACGCAGCCTTTGCGAAAATGATCCCCGCCATGATGACAAACAGGCGACAAACGCGGACGACGTTCCTATATGCGCCCCGTCTGCCCCTTAGTTGCGAACGTTGCGAGCGCCTCTCTTATGCTGACCACCAACCCCTTCGACGACGACAAACTCCGCGAGGAGTGCGGCATTTTCGGCGTGTCCGGCGCCGATGGCGCGGCGGCGCTGACCGCGCTCGGGCTTCATGCGCTCCAGCATCGCGGACAGGAAGCGGCGGGGATCACCAGCTTCGATGGCACGCTGTTCCACACCCACCGCGCCATGGGCCATGTCGCGGGCAATTTCGACCGTGACGACGTGATCCGCGGCCTGCCGGGCGATGTCGCCTGCGGCCACGTGCGTTACTCGACCACCGGCGAGACCGCGCTGCGCAACGTCCAGCCGCTTTATGCCGACCTGTCGACCGGCGGCTTCGCCATCGCGCATAATGGTAATATTTCCAACGCGATGAAGCTGCGTCGCGAGCTCGTCCGTCGCGGTTCGATCTTCCAGTCGACCAGCGATACCGAGACGATCATCCATCTCGTCGCGACGTCCAACTATCGCACCCTGCTCGACCGTTTCATCGACGCGCTCAAGCAGGTTGAAGGCGCCTATTCGCTGATCGTGATGACGCCCGAGGGTATGATCGCCTGCCGCGATCCGCTGGGCATCCGACCGCTGGTGATGGGGCGCCTCGACGGCTCGGTGATCTTCGCATCGGAGACGGTAGCGCTCGACGTGTGCGGCGCGACCTTCGAGCGCGCGGTCGAACCCGGCGAGCTGGTCATCGTGCAGGGCACCGAAATCCGCTCGATCCGCCCCTTCCAGGCGGTCGACGCCCGCCCCTGCATCTTCGAATGGGTCTATTTCAGCCGCCCCGATTCGATCGCGGGCGACCAGTCGGTCTATTCGGTCCGCAAGGAAATCGGCGCGCAGCTGGCCCATGAAGCACCTGTCGATGCCGATCTGGTCATCCCCGTCCCCGATTCGGGCGTTCCCGCCGCGATCGGCTATGCGCAGGCCTCGGGCATCCCCTTCGAGCTGGGCATCATCCGCTCTCACTATGTCGGCCGCACTTTCATCCAGCCGGGCGACAAGGTCCGTCATCTGGGCGTCAAGCTGAAGCACAATGCCAATCGCGCGCTGATCCAGGGTAAGAAGGTCGTCCTGATCGATGATTCGATCGTGCGCGGCACCACCTCGCTCAAGATCGTGCAAATGATGCGCGAGGCGGGTGCCGCCGAAGTGCATATGCGCATCGCCAGCCCGCCGACTCGGCACAGCTGCTTCTACGGCGTCGACACGCCCGAGCGCGCCAAGCTGCTCGCCGCCAAGCTCGACCTGGGCGGCATGACCGACTTCATTCATGCCGACAGCCTGTCCTTCGTGTCGATCGAGGGGCTGTACAAGGCGCTGAACGCCGCACGCGGCGACAAGCCCAGCTATTGCGACGCCTGCTTTACGGGCGACTATCCGACCACGCTGACCGACCATGACGAGACCGCCTCGGTCGATCAGTTCGCGATGCTGGCCGAGCGGGTCGCCTGATGGAGGGCGCGCTCGACGGCAAGCTGGCGTTGGTTACGGGTGCCAGCCGGGGCATCGGGGCGGCGACCGCCATCGCGCTGGGCGCGGCGGGTGCGCATGTCGTCCTGACCGCGCGCACGCCGAAGGGGTTGGAGGAGGTCGAGGAGACGATCTTCAACGCCGGGGGTTCTGCCACCATCGCGCCGCTCGACCTGATCGAAAATGAGTCGATTGGCCGTCTTGCAGGAGCGATCGGCGAGCGCTGGCAGGCACTCGACGTGCTGGTGCTCAACGCCGGGATGCTGGGCTCGCTGGCCGCCGTGCCCGCGATCGACGCCAAGGAATTCGCGCGCGTCCTGACCCTGAACGTCAGCGCCCAGGCCGCGATGATCGCTGCTTTCGACCCGATGCTGCGCCGCTCGGACGGAGCACGGGTCATCGGCGTCACCTCCTCGGTCGGACGCAAGCCGCGTGCCTATTGGGGTGCTTATGGCGCGTCAAAGGCGGCATTCGAGACGTTGCTCGCGGCCTATGGAGACGAAACGTCGGAGATCAGCGCGATCCGTACAGCGATCGTCGACCCCGGCGCGACCCGGACGCAGATGCGGGCCAAGGCTTATCCTGGCGAGGACCCCGCCTCGGTCAAAGCGCCCGAGGTTGTCGCGGAGCGGATTGCCGCGCTGGCTATCGAAGGCTTTGCCCCGGGGCATTTCGAGCGGGTGGGGCTGTAAAAAGCTGTTGGCTGGCGTTGGGCGTGAGCATCGACTTTGCTCAGCTTGAACGGCGGCGCGGAACGGGGTTAAATTCCAAACTCCGTTCAGCCTGAGCGAAGTCGAAGGCCAAGGGACACCCTCACCGCAACGTCGCGATGATCCCCGCCATCTCGAACACGGTCCCCTGCGCATCCAGCGACAGTCCGCGCGCCGCGCCCGCCAAATCCTGCGCAGCGGCATAGGCGTCCAGCGCTACTTTCAGCCCCGGCCCTGATCGGCCTCGCGCACGGCCAGCAATAAAGGCAGGCACCCGGTCCAGAAACGCCTCATACCGCGCCTGCGAAGCCTTCCCCGCCAGCGACTTGGCCAGCTTCACCCGCTCGGCATTGCCCGGATCGCCCGTCTCCGCGATCCGTGTGATCGCGCTATCAAGCCCCGCGATGTTCAGCCCGGCGAAGCGCAACGCCCGGCCCGGCGCTCCGTCCGCCACCGCGACCAGTGCGGCGATTTCATCCTCGTCCGCCTCAGGCAGTTCCTGGCGCAGTACCCGCGCCACGTCGGCGTCCGACAGCCGCTCGAACCGCAGCAACCGGCATCGCGAGCGGATCGTCGGCAGCAACCGTCCCGGCGCATGGCTCACGAGGAGGAACACCGTCCCCGCGGGCGGCTCCTCCAGATTCTTCAGCAGTGCATTGGCGCCGCCGCGTTCCAGATCGTCGATCGCGTCGATCAGCACGACCCGCGCAGGACCCATCGCAGGCGCGGTCGCGAACATCGGTTGCAGCGTGCGGACCTGCGCGATGGTGATCGACCGTGCGAGGTCCTGATCGGGCTTCTCGGCATCCTTGGGAAGCCGCGCCATCACCCGGAAATCAGGATGCGACCCCGCCGCCATCAGCTTGGCGGTCGGATGATCGTCCGGCACGGCAAGGCCGGGCGGCAGAGGCCCCGCCCCGCTCGCCCGCGCCAGCAGCCGCGTGGCCGCCGCACGCGCGAAGCTGGCCTTGCCCACACCTTCCGGCCCGGCGATCAGCCAGGCATGGTGCAGCTTGGCCCCGCCCAGCGCGGCGGCGAAGGCAGCCTGGCCCGCATCATTGCCGACCGGCAGCATGGTCAGGCGATCAGCCGAAGAACGAGGTCAGCCCGGCCCAGGCGCGGCCGAAAAAGCCCGCCTCGCTGACGTCCTTGTCCGCGACCAGCGGCAGGGGCTGCGCGGGCATGTCGGGCGAGCTGACGACCAGATCGGCGATATGCTGGCCCGCCTTGATCGGCGCCTTGATCGGCCCCTGATAGACGACCTTTGCGCTGATCGCCGGATCCAGCCCGGCAGGCAGCGTGACGGTCAACTGGCGAGGCGCGATCAGGCCGACGCTGCTCGACGATCCCATCTGGACCTCGGCATCGGCGACCTTCTTGCCCTTGGCGACGACCGGCTTGGCCTGCCACGCGCGGAAGCCCCAGTTCATGAACTTGACCGACTCCTCGGCCCGCGCCCCGAAGCTGTTGAGCCCGGCGACGACCATCACCAGACGGCGGCCATTCTGCTCGGCCGAACCGGTAAAGCCGTAACCTGCCTCTTCGGTATGGCCGGTCTTCAGGCCATCGGCGCCCGCGACGCGACCCAGCAGCGGGTCGCGGTTCGCCTGGGTGATGGCGTTGCCGCCCATCGTCTTGCCCCACGAGAAATCACGGCGCGAATAGAACTGCTTATAGAGCTGCGGGAAGTCGGTGATCGTGTGCTCGGCCAGATCGGCCAGGTCGCGTGCGGTGACGTAGGTCACGCCGCCGTCCGGCCAGCCGTTCGAGGTGCCGAAATGGCTGTTGTTCAGCCCGATCTGCTTGGCGGTGCGGTTCATCCGCTCGACGAAGTTCGGCTCCGTGCCCGCGATATGCTCGGCCAGCACGACGCAGGCGTCGTTGCCCGACAACGTGACGATACCATAGAGGAGGTTGGCGACGCTGACCTGCTCGTTCGGCGACAGGAACATGGTCGAGCCCGCCTGCGGTCCGTGCCACTTTTTCCAGGTTTCCGGCTGCACGGTGACCATGTCGGTCAGCTTCAGTTGGCCCTTCTTGACCAGGTCGAAGGCGACATAGACCGTCATCATCTTCGCCATCGACGCGGGCGGCATCGGGCGATCGGCATCGCGCTGGAACAGGATCGCGCCCGAGGACAGGTCCTTCATGAAGGCGACCGGCGCGGGCGTATCGAACTGCGGTGCGGCGGCGATCGAGGGGGTAACCATCGCGACCAGGGCGAGCGGAGCGGCAAGAGATGCGTACAGGGTCTTCATGGGTGTTCCGTGACCAAAGGGAGCCGACAGGTCAATCCTGATGCAGGATGCGGGCGTCGTCATAGCCCGCCTCTGCCGCCGCGTCACGCAGCGCTTTGGCGGAATCCGCATTCAGTCCGGCGCGTTCGACCCGCCAGATGCGACCGGCGGGGATCGCGCGTGCGGCGAAACGCCGGGCCAGCGCATGGGCACGAGCTTGGCTGGAAAAGCTGGCGATCTGCACGCGGTAGTGGCCTTGCGGATCGAGCGCGATCGGACGGGCGACGGGCGGCGCAGCGCTCGCCCCCGCCAGGATCAGTCCCGGCCTGTCGCTGCCCGGCGACAGCGCGCGCAACCGGATATGCGCGACCGAACGCCGGTTCGCGCCCAGCAGCTTGGCCGCGCCCAGCGACAGATCCGCCACCCGGTCAGGCCGCCCCGGCCCTCGGTCGCCGACGCGAGCGATGATCGTTCGTCCGGTATCGACATCCGTCACCTCGACCATCGATTCGAGCGGCAGGGTGCGGTGTGCGATCATCACATCATCGGGATCGAAACGCTTGCCCGTTGCCGTGCGCCGCCCGGCGAGCTCATGCCCGTACCAGCTTGCCTGCCCGGTCGCGTCATATTTGCCGTACCGCACCGGCGGCGCATCATCGGACGGAGCGGCCCAGACCGGCGTGGCGAAGGCCAGCGCCAGCAGCGCGATCGCCTCAGCCCGCAATCGCATCGGCCAGCAATCCCACCGAAAGCGCGTAGAAGTTCGAACAATTGTAATCCAGGATGACCCGGTAATTGCCGGTCAGCAGATAGGCGGTTGCCCCCTGCCCGTCCGGCTCCATCAGCGTCGCCAATACCTGATCATTGGGCCAGGCCGCACCCAGCGGCACGATGCCCATCGCACGCCACTCGGCGATCGTCCGCCAGCCGCTATGCCGCTCGAACACGCGCGGGCAGCGCGGGCTGACCAGCCGGTTGCGCACCATCGAGCGGTCGAAGCCAGCAGGCACCGTCACCGCAAAGCCCCAGGGCTGGCCTGCGCGCCATCCGGCATTGACGAAGTAATTGCCGATCGAGGCCAGCGTATCGGCCTCGCTGTTCCAGATGTCGGCGCGCCCATCGCCATCGCCGTCGCGCGCGAGGCGCAGGTAAATGGAGGGAAGGAACTGCGGATTGCCGGTCGCGCCCGCCCAGCTGCCCTTCAGCTGGTCACGGGTCACGCCCCGGTCCATCATCTTCAGCGCAGCAATGAACTCGCCCTCGAACAGGGGGCGCCGCCGCCCCTCATAGGCCAGGCTAGCCAGCGAGCGGAGCAGGTCGAAATTGCCGGTATAAGCACCGTAATTGGTTTCGTGGCCCCAGATCGCGACCATGATCGATTCGGGAACCCCCGTCTCACGCTCGATCCGCGACAGGCGCGGGCGCTGCGCCAGATACTTGGTGCGGCCCCGCCCGATGCGCGCGGCATCGACATGCGCCGCCTTATAGGGCGCGAACGGGCTGAACCCGCTATTGGCGGGACCACCCGGCTGGCGCCGGTCCAGCTCGATCACGCGCGAGTTAAGCGTAAGCGTCGGCAGCACCGAGTCCAGCGTCGTACGGCTGACGCCTTGTGACAGCGCGGTCCCGCGCACCTGTTGCAGATAGGTCTGGAACCCGGCCTCGTCCTGCGCGCAGGCGGGTGCCGCGCTGACCGAAGCCGCAAAGATCGACACGATGGCGAGGCGCTTCAAACGCCGGGTAATGTCCCCCCACATGAGCGCCTATGTGCCATAGCTAGGCTCCAGCCGGAACCTCGCGCCACCGCAAGGGGGGCACGTCCAGCCGCTCCGCTCTTCAACCGAACACGCATCCGCAATCGATAGTGGATTCGCCGACGGGCTTGGCGTAGAGGCACGTTCCACCGCGACCCTGGAAGAGTGGCCGAGCGGTTTAAGGCACCGGTCTTGAAAACCGGCGATGGTGCAAGCCATCCGTGGGTTCGAATCCCACCTCTTCCGCCATATCCCTTTGTTTTTTCGAGTTTTTCACATATCAGGCAAAAGGTGCCCGCTTTTGACCAGGTATTTGGTCCCGGCACCTGGTGGATCGGATCGACGATGAACGGTTCGGGCTCTGACATCCAGGTTTTTGCGATGTATTCGTAGGGTGTGAACCTGCTGAGCGTCTTGAGCCGGCGGGCATGTGAAAGGGCTCGGCGATCGGAAATAGCGATGCGGCGCTCTCTGTTTAAAGCACTGTCGCCTTCAGTTTGTTAATCGACAAGCGTTGACAACGTCGCCGCGAGTTCGTCCTTTCGAAACGGCTTGGTCAGCCTTGGACGTTCGGCATCAACGCCTTCCAGCTCGGCATAGCCGGACACGAGCAAGACGGGCAGCTGGGGGCGAGTCGCCTGCACATGCCGGGCGAGCTCCGTCCCTGTCATTCCAGGCATCAGGTGATCGGTGACCAAGACATCGATCGATTGCCCGCGCTCGAGAACGCGCACGGCCTCCTCGGCCGAAGCCGCTTCCACCACCGCATAGCCAAGGTCGACGAGCATGTCCGCCGTGCTCATCCGCACCAGTTCCTCATCGTCGACGAGAAGCGCCGTTCCGCGATGGTGGACATCGGCGGCGAGCCGCTGCGGGACTGACGCCTGCTCCGCTGCCTCGGAGCTGACGGGAAGCCAAAGCTCAACGTTCGTGCCCATCCCCGGCCGGCTCTGAATGGTCAGTGCGCCGCCGAGCTGCGAGGCAAGGCCATGTACCATCGACAAGCCGAGGCCGGTTCCTTTCCCGATTCCCTTGGTCGAGAAGAACGGCTCGACCGCCCGCGCGATCGTAGCC
>FWWM01000648.1_pt1 | contig 115418 bp, 72 predicted proteins | sample 2228351 | NCBI WGS metagenome assembly FWWM01 (sample SAMEA103939774, study PRJEB20133) | metagenome
CAAAGAACGAGAAAAAGGGCATAATCTCAAATGAATTAGGCCAAAACTATGCCTATATTTAAAAAATGTCTTATTTCAGAACAACTCTAATGAGCACCACACCCTGCTCTTCAACGACATGGGCATCATTGACTCTTTTACGCAAGAGATAGGCTATAAACCTGACTATAAGAACCGGCGAGATGGCTCGGGCAGAAATATTTTTTCTCCCGATGGTAGCATCTACGTGGACTCTGACTACAAGAATGGTGTCCGAATCTTTGATTTCGACCGCTGCACAGGCATGCTGAATAACTTCCGATGGATAAATCAGCCATTTGCTTTTCCTAGAGGGGTGGCCATCTCGCCCAATTCTCGCTTTCTGTATGTCGTTCCTTCCAGTGAGCTTCTTTTACAAATTGACCTATGGGCCTCAGACATAACTACCTCTATTGACACTGTAGGTATATGGGATGGATATTGCGAGCCTTGCCCAGGAGGTATTGTTGATTTTGCCGAGTGCCAGTTAGCCATGGATGGTAAAATTTATATTGGCACAACCGCACTCCGCCATTATCTACATTACATTGACTCTCCAGACGTGAAAGGCGTTGGCTGCAACTTCGTTCAACGCGGTGTAAAACTGCTTTACTATCTCGGTTCCATACCACTTCATCCCAACTATCGCCTGGGCGCTCTGCCCGGCTCTCCTTGCGATACCATTAGGCTGAGCACTGCCCAGCCAACACAAGCCCCGACCATCTTGCGCGCATATCCCAATCCAGCACAAGAGTGGGTCATGGTGGAAATCCCTGACCATGAAAACCTGACGGGGTCCTTAGAGTATCGAGTCTATAGCTCCTTAGGCAACCTCGCAAAAAGCGGCAGAGTACCAGAACACTCTGAAGTCGCATTCATCCCTGTATCAGACTTGCCTAACGGCTCTTATTTGTGCCATATCTTGAATAACGGACAGACCGTTGGCACAGCGCGGATATCTATCATAAGAAACAACTGAATAAAGGCAGATTGAAGCCCGATATTTAGAAGGCTAAGCCCAGCTGCATGGCGTCTGACCCACAGGTGCGATGTGGCTGGGTATCTTTACAGTCGGTAGTGCCCGTCTGCGATGCGTTATCCAGTTTTTACATAATCTGGAAAGTCCGGCAAGAAAGCGAAGGATTGGTTCAGGTGGTCGAGTTGCGCGCAGTAGGTGGTCTCCCCGTTGGTAATGGCGAGGAAGGGGGCTTGAAAGACCAAGTTGTAGCGCGCCACCTGTTCGAAGGCCGCCTGAGTGAGGGCGACTTTGGGCGATTTACACTCGACCAATAGCCAGGGTCTCAGTTGAGGGTCAAACACGGCAATGTCGCAGCGGCGCATCATGCCGTTGAAGGTCAGGCCGATTTCTACGCGGATGCGGCTGAGCGGGTAGCCTTTGGCGTGGAGCAGATACTGAAGTACCAACTGTCGCACACCTTCTTCTGGAGTGAGAACCACGTGCTTGTGCCGCACAGGGTCAAACACCAGCACTCCGCCTTCGGTGCTGGTTCGGCGCAGGTGAACGCGATATTGCCAGAAATCGAGCTGTAATTGCATAAGCTCGGGCCTTTAGGCCCGACGACGTGCCTGGGCAAACATGTCGAGCAGATCCTTGAGGGTATCGCGGAGGTCTTTGCGGTTGACCACAAAATCCAGAAAGCCGTGCTCGAGCAAAAACTCAGCTGTCTGGAAGCCTTCGGGCAGGTCGCGCTTGATGGTCTCGCGAATGACGCGCGGCCCAGCAAAACCGATAAGCGCCCCTGGCTCGGCCATATTGATGTCGCCCAGCATGGCGTAGGAGGCCGTTACGCCGCCAGTGGTCGGGTCGGTCATTAAAGAAAAGTAAGGCAGCCGCGCCTGGGCCAACAGGGTCAGTTTGGCGCTTGTCTTGGCCATTTGCATGAGGGAGAAGGCGCTTTCCATCATGCGCGCACCACCTGATTTGGAAATGATAAGCAGGGCCGATCCCGTCTCGATGGCGCGGTCAATGGCGCGGGAGATCTTCTCGCCCACCACCGAACCCATAGAGCCACCGATGAAGCGAAAGTCCATCGCGGCAATGACGATGGGATTGCCGCCAATTTTTCCTTCTGCCACTGCCATGGCCTCGTTGAGGCCTGTTTTAGCCATGCTCTCCTCCAAGCGTTTGGAGTAGGGCTTTAGGTCAGTAAACTGAAGAAAATCCACCGACACCAGTTCATCGAACAAGCGATGGTACTGCTTGTCGTCGAAGAGCATGTCGAAGTATTCCTTAGAGCCGATGCTCGTGTGGTAGTCGCACTTGGGGCATTTAAAAAAGTTTTCACGCAGTGCTTTGGTGGTACTGGTGGCCTTGCACTTTTTGCACTGGAACCAAAGGCCTTCGGGCACATCCTTCTTGGCTTTAGTAGCGGTAGTGATGCCCTCTTTAAGTCGTTTAAACCAGCTCATACGATGCAGTTGGTGAAAGATAAAGAGCGGTTGCAAACAGAGTTGCTTTTCGTTTCGAGGGCAAAGATAGGCCAAGCTGCATCGTTGCGGCCAAGCTATGTGCAAAAGACGTACTTGTGAAGGAAGGCTACGTGCCTCATCCAACCTTGCCTACCTTCGCGCTGTTTATTTCGCGTCGTGCGGTCAAGTCTGTACGTGCTTTTCTGTGGTGAAAAAAACATCGGCTATATCTTCTACATCGGCACCCTTGTCTCACTCGTCTGAGAATGTATCTGCTGGGACAACAGGTACAGAACCTTCGACTGCCTCGTTTTTTGAAGCGCCACCTAGCCTCAGTCTTGAGGGCATCAAACGACCCATCCAAACCGAGTTGGAGATCTTCGAGAGGCGTTTTCGCGAGTCCATGCGGAGCGACGTAGCGCTGTTGGACAGGATCACCTGGTACATTGTGCGCAGCAAGGGTAAACAAGTGCGGCCCATGCTGGTGCTTTTGTGCGCCCGCTTGTTTGGCGCCGTCAATGAAGCCACCTACACGGCTGCTGCCCTGGTGGAACTGCTCCACACAGCCACTTTGGTGCACGACGATGTCGTGGATGACGCCCACCGGCGGCGCGGCTTCTTCTCCATCAACGCCCTGTGGAAGAACAAGATAGCTGTTTTGGTAGGTGATTTTCTCTTGGCCAAAGGGCTTCTCCTGAGCGTCCAACACCAGCAATTCCGGCTGCTCGAAATCGTCAGCCGCGCCGTCAAGGAAATGGCCGAAGGCGAACTGCTCCAGATAGAAAAGGCGCGCCGCTTGGACATCAGCGAAGACATCTACTACGAGGTTATTCGCCAGAAAACCGCCTCGCTCATTGCGGCCGCTTGCAGCGCCGGCGCAGCCAGCACCGCCTCCGACGCCACCATGATAGAGCACCTGCGCCTGTTTGGAGAGAAGATGGGCATTGCCTTCCAAATTCGAGACGACCTTTTCGACTTTGGCGAAGGCACCGACATCGGCAAGCCCACTGGCATTGACATCAAGGAAAAAAAGATGACCCTGCCGCTCATCTACGCCCTCAACACAGCCGACCGAGCTACGCGCCGGCGCATCATCGGCATTGTGCGCAACGAAAGCGATAAGGCTGAAAAAGTAAGCGAGGTCATCCAATTCGTCCACCAAAGTGGCGGCATTGCCTATGCACGCGAAGCCATGAATCACTTCCGCCGCGAGGCCCTCGACCTGCTCGCGCACACTCCCGACAACGAGGCGCGCACGGCCTTGCGCGAGCTGCTCTTCTTTGCCACCGAGCGCTCCCGATGAGCCACCCAGGGGAGCATGCTACAGCTCCATGACGGTGCCGCACTGCTTGCAAGTACGAGCATCTATGTTGTTCTTAAACGACTCGATGGCTGCCTTGATCTGAGTGCCAATATCCGTCAGCGGAAAGCCCGCCTCGTACAGCTTGTTGCCGCAATGCTCGCAGAACCACATGAGCTTGTCTATCTCGCCAGGGCGGCGCGTGCGCTCCATCACCAACCCAATGGTGTCGGCGGGGCGCTGGGGCGAGTGAGGCACCCGAGCGGGCAGTAGGAACATCTCGCCCTCCCGGATGTCAATCGTTTCGGGCTTGCCCTCCTCATTGATGATCTTGAGCTGAATGTCGCCCTTCAACTGATAGAACCACTCCTCGCCCTCTTCCCAGTGATAGTCCTTGCGCCCATTAGGCCCGCCCACTATCATGACGATAAAATCATCATTGCCTACGTAGAGCTGCTTATTGCCCACGGGCGGCTGCAGGAGATGGTGGTTCTCCTCAATCCATTTCTGCAGGTTAAAAGGTTTTGCGATAGCCATAGCACAGCATTTGTTTGAGTCAACACCAAAGAGAAATGAGCGTGCAAACTTACACAAAAAAATGCCCTGACTCTTTCCCCCAAGCCACTCATGCTGATGGCTCGAAGAGCCATTTCTCCAGCAATTCGCACCAGATATGGCCAATCAGGATATGGCACTCCTGAATGCGAGGCGTGTCTATGGAGGGCACTCTTAGGCAAAGCGTACACACAGAAGCCAGCTGTCCACCGCCGCTGCCCGTCAGGCCCAGCACGATCATTTGGCGCTCCAGCGCCCGCTCAGCAGCGCGCAACACCGATGGCGAGTTGCCCGAGGTACTGATGGCCACCAGCACATCCCCCGGGCGACCGGCAGCCTCCACCATTCGGGCGAACACCTCCTCGTAGCCGTAGTCGTTGGCCACCGCCGTCAGGTAAGACGTGTTGACGTGCAGCGCTTCGGCATACAGCGGCGGCCGGTCGAAATAGAAGCGGCCAGACAACTCCGCCGCAATATGCTGAGCGTCGGCAGCGCTGCCACCATTGCCACACAGAAGCACCTTGCCACCCTTCTGGTAGGCCTCAAGAATCAGGTAGGCAGCCTCAGCAATGCCCGCCACAGCGGCTGTATCTTGCAAGAGAGCCTCTTTCACCGCCGCACTGGCCTGTAGGGTGCGCCTGACGGCATCTTTGGTATCGGGCAAGGAGAGCATATTCTGACGAGATATCGAAGTCATTCAGAGAGAAAACCATTTTTAAAAGCAAAAACGACAGCACGCCAGCGCGTACTCCAACGGGCCATATCGAGCACCATGGCGCGGCGGTCATGCCAGGGCAAAGTTCCGTGCTTTTCGGCCAACTGCTGGTAATGCTGCAGGCAAAAACGCGTGAGCACAGCCAACAGCTCCGCTAAGGCCTTCGCTGCGAGGCGTCGGTTTGCTGTCTCTGGGGGTCCGTCCTCAAGGGCGCAGGCCAGCAACTGCCAGCGCTGCTCGAAATGCTGCACAAGTGCTACCCACTGCCTGTCACTCGCCCACCATCGCGCAGGTGTCCACCAACCTTGTCGCGCATCATGCCACAGGTCGAAGAGGTCGTCGCTGGCCTGTACCATCGCCCCCAGCAGGAGAGCCGCGCGGCGCTCCGCCGCCGAAGGCACCGGCTCTAGCAGAAGACGAAAAAGCAACGCCGACCAAGCGCCTTTTTGCGCAGCGGCCTCCACCAAGCCCCCCACCGATGCCGGCGCATTAAGGCGCCAAGCCGCCCCTGTTTCCATTTCGAACACGCGCAACAGAGCCTCTTCAAAGCTCGCTGCCGTCCCCTCGACCAAACCGTCTTGTATTTTTTTTAGAAAAAACACTAGATCACCGCTGGGGTCGGCCTTCTGGGCGAAGGAAAGCAATGGCCGAGGGATACGGCCAAGCTGGGCGTGCTCGGCGGGCGCCTCTAATGGCGCTAGCGTGCCCCTGATCTCGGCGCAACGTTCGGCGCAGTCGTCAAAAAGTGCAGCTAAGGCAGCTAGGTGAGCATAGCGCCGCATCTCTTGCGCCTCCAAAGCCCACCCCCTGTACGCCGCAAACACCGCACCGAGAAACACCGCGCCGCGGAAGTAGTGCCGACATCGGCGCTGTTGGCTCGCATCAAGCCCGCCCCAGAGCACAGCGCCCCGCCGGTGTATATAGACCTGAGCGCGCCACTGGTGCCAAGCCAATAGCCACAGGGCGCAAAACCACATTCGACAGCGGAGCAAAACCTTCATGAGCAGGTGATTTCCAGTCCATCGTAGCCCAGCGAGATACCGCGAGGCAACTCGGCGCTCACCTCCTCAGCCAGTCCAAGCTCATGGCTGATGTGCGTAAGCCAGGCATGCTCAGGGCCTATCTCTTCGATGAGCGCGATGGCTTCCTCCAGGGTCTGGTGGGTAGGATGCGGGCGCCGGCGCAGTGCGCTCACCACCAGAAAGCGCGTGCCCTTGAGTTTTTCCATCTGCTCAGGGCGTATGCTTTTCACATCCGTCAGGTAAGTTAGCGGCCCAAAGCGAAAGCCCAAGATGGGCAAAGGCCCGTGCCACACCTCAATGGGCTGCACGTGCAGCCCGTTGAAGTTAAGCGGCGTGTCTGCGTCAATGGTATACAGGTCAATGCGAGGCAATCCCGGCCCGGGGTTATCGAAGATGTAGGCGAAGCGATAGCGCACGGCATCGGCCACGCGCGGCTGGGCGAATACAGACATGGAGCGCCCGGTCATGAAATTGAAGGGGCGCACGTCGTCCAGCCCGATGACGTGGTCGTTATGCTCGTGCGTAAGGAGGATGGCATCTACATGATGTACCCGTGTGCGCAACATCTGTTGGCGCAAGTCAGGCCCTGCATCCACAAGGATGTTGGTATCTCCGCAGGTGATTAGCGCTGCCGAGCGCAGCCGTTGGTCGCGGGGGTCGGTTGAGGTACATACCCGACAGTGGCACCCGATGACCGGTACCCCTTGGGAAGTGCCCGTGCCAAGTAGCGTCAGTTTCAGCCTATCCGCCTGGGTTTGCATTGTTATTCACGTCGCCCACCTTGACGCCGATAAAATCGGCGTTGGTTACGTTTTGCTGCAGGTTAGAAAACTGCAGCAGCCCTGCCGGCAGCCCCCCTGCAAACGGATTGGTGGAGTCTGCAAAGGTGGTGGTTGCCGGGAAAAAGCGCCACGAAGGTACGTTGGGAAATGAGGTGCTCAGCGCGAGAATAAGCCTTCGGATCTCTACTTGGTCGAACGTGGTAACGGAGTTACTGCCATTGGCATCGGCAGCAATGATCTTCCAAGGTGAGTCCATCACCTCCAAATCGAGGATATGCCTGTTGATGATGCTCATGTCGAGCGTCGTTACGCCATTGAGGAGGTTGGTATCGCGCAATGGCTGCACGGTGTAGCTCATCCCGGGCGTCAGGTTATCAAATGAGTAGCGGCCTGCCGCATCCGTTCGGGTGGTGGCGGTAGTGCCGCCGCTGAGTTGTACCAGCACGTTGGGCATGGGTACTCCCCAATGCGTCCGCACCACGCCACTGATGCTGAGCTGAGCCGGCGGCGGTGCATAGCCGTTTTGCGTAAGCGGATTGGTACCCGCTGGGTCGAGCCAGTCGCGCAGGCGTTTGTCCGGAGTGGTGCCCTGATCCCAGGAGAGGTCGAAGCGCCCAAACCAGGAGCCGCTCACAGTGCAGGTGTTGGGGTCCAGATTGCCGCCGTGCAACTGCCCTACTACGCGCTTGTGTTGGTCAAAGAGCACGCACCCGGAGGAGCCGGGCTGATAGATGCCCTCATCGGGTATGACCAACCAGTGCGTATTGGGCGGCGAAACACCAAAGGCTCCGCCCCAATTGATGGACTGCGGGAAAATAGTGGCTGGGTCGTTGTCGCGAGAAATCCTCTTGATGTCGCCGCTCGGGTGGTGGATGAACGTGCTGTTTTGCACTAAGTTGTTGGTGGCTGGCGTGCGATTCCACCCATTGAAATAGACGTTGTAGCTGGGCGGTACAGGGTTCAGTTTCAGGAGCATGAAGTCCGTCTCTTCCCGGAAGGCGATGCGCTGGCAACCCAGTACTGAGTTGCGCGAGGGTTCGGAGGAAGGATTGGCGCATCCCGGCGCCTCGTAATTGAAGTCGAAGCGCCAGAGGTTGAAGTTGGGGCTGGAGCCGATGATCTGGCAGTGATGTGCTGTGAGGAAGTACGGTTCGGCCGTGCCTGCGGTATTGGCCATCAGCGAGCCGGTACACCACCCAGCGCCGTTGGAGAAGATCATCAGGATGCGCGCTACTCCGCGCTTTTCGGTTTGCCAGTTTTGGCCTAAGGGGCAGTTGATGTTGATGTTGCATGAGAGGGCATCTCCAAAGTCTTCCGGCTTGCCCTCTGGCCATAGCCCGGCGGGGTCATATACGTAGTCTATTCGAGACAGGTGCAACACTGGGAAAGCTCGGCTTTGGGCCGAAACCACCAACTCCAGTACAGCGGTCTGTCCAGGTACTACGCCGATGAGAAACTCGCTGGTAGGAAGGCAGCTCTTTTCTGTGTAGGCCCCCTCTATGTAGGTGCGATCGGGCGAATAAGCAAAGAGACGGCAACCCGCAGGTAACGCGAGGCGGTCGAAGAGCAGCAATAGCCCAAACGCATCCGGTACCTGCACAGCACATTGCCAGATGCGGTCGCCATTGGGCAGGGTTACCCATCGGCCCGCATTGTCGGGAGAAACTTCTACGGGTTCGCGTACTGGCACTGCAAAGCGGCTACGCTCTGGGTGGGCAGCGTCGTCGGCCAATAGCTGCTTGAGGTCAAGGCTGGGCCATTGCATCACCTCGTAAGGCGCCGCGGCCTCAAAAGAGGAGGCATTCTCGGGTAAAAAACTCGGCGGAAGCCCGCCTTCACTTATCTGCGCTGCAACCTTCAACGCCAGCAACAGACCTACTGCGGGTAATAACCGGTAAATTCTGACCATGGGATGAACATATGTTTGTGAGAAAACCGAATGTGGCGGGGATTAACACAAAAAGCGAGGACGGCAAAAAATGCGAAAAAATCAGGCCAAAAAATGCAAACGCATGCACCTCGGCGCCATCCGAAAAATACTGCTGTCTTTATTAAACACTATCGGAAAACTCCGATCTAAGTACAGATTTCATTCGGCCCAAAGGCCATTACACTGCTTTAAATTAAGTCAGATTCCTCCCTTTACTTAAACTTTGAACACATGAGACAACTCAAATTACTCAGCCTGCTACTGGTTCTCTCCTCTACTCTATCCGTACTCACGGCCCAGACGCTACCACCCATGATGCGCTTCTCGGCCGACGGCCGCCGCATTATTACGGGCGATCGGCCGCCACAAGGGCTATACGACTCTGCCACTATTCGCTCGGTGTACTTAGATTTTTCGCAGCCCAACTACTGGAGCTTGCTCACTCAAAATTACGCCACTAAGACAGACTTGCCAGCAACCCTCACCATAGACGGCGTTATTTACGATAGCGTAGGCGTCCGTTTTAAAGGGCAGACCTCCTACATGGGCACCCAAAATTCCCAGAAAAAATCCTTCAACATCTCTGTAAACTATGCCTTCCCTCAACAGCGGGTAATGGGTTACCGAACCCTTAACCTGAACAACAGTTTTCAAGATCCCTCTTTCCTGCGCGAGGTCTTTTATCTGCATCAGATCCGGCGTCACATCCCGGCAGCCAGCGCCAACTTTGTCAACCTTTACATCAATGGACAAAACTGGGGGCTGTACCCGAACGTCCAGCAGCTGAACAAAGATTTTCTTGAAGAGTGGTTTTTCAGCAACGATGGCGCCAACTGGCGCGCTGACCGCCCAGACTCAGTAAGCGCGCCCGGCCCTGGCCCGGGAGGAGGCTGGGGCGATGGCACCGCTGCCCTCAACTACTTAGGCCCAGACCCAAGCGCCTATTATCGCTACTACGACCTGAAAAGCAGCGACGTAGATAATCCTTGGCACTATCTGGTTACCACCTGCCAGATGCTCAACACTACGCCCCTGAACGAGCTACCTAATGTGCTGCCCCGCTATCTCGACATTGACCGAACACTGTGGTTTTTGGCCAGTGAAATCGCCTGGGCCGACGACGACAGCTACGTGTACAAAGGCAAAATGGACTATTACGTCTATTACGAGCCAGAAACAGGCCGCATGACCCCCATTGAGTACGACGGAAACAGTGTCTTGCTCAGCCAAAACGCGAGCTGGGGGCCATTCTACAATGCCAACAAGGTCAATTACCCGCTGCTTAATCGGCTACTGTCTGTGCCCATGTGGCGCCAGCGCTATTTAGCCCACTTGCGCACCATCATCGAGGAGGAAATGAACCCAGAGGTGTGCAACGCCATGTTGGATAACTACAAAGCCATGATAGCACCCTACGTACAAGCGGACCCCAAGAAGTTGTACTCCTACGCACAGTTTGAGAGCGAAGTGAATGTGCTGAAAAACCGCATCGCAACACGGCGCAGCACTTTACTGAGCAATCCGGAGGTTAGCCAAATTGCCCCTAGCATACAAGAAGTCTTCTGGCAAAATACCGATGGTGAGCCTTGGGGGCAAATCAGACCTGACCAGCCTGTTTACGTTACGGCACGAGTGAGCAGTAACACAGGCATCTTCGGGGTTAACCTGTTTTACTCCAACCAACTGACCGGCAACTTCACGCCAATCCCGATGTATGACGACGGGCAACATCGCGACGGCGCTGCTGGGGATGGCATCTTTGGAGCGACTTTGCCCGCCCAAAGTGCCGGGTCTTGGGTGCGCTTCTACCTCGAGGCCGTAGCCAACAACTCTGCGCGCTCGGTGTCCTATGAGCCTGCAGGTGCAGAGCACGATGTCTTTGTTTACTTCGTACAGCCCAACGCCAACCCCAATGCCACAGTGGTCATCAACGAAATCATGGCTTCTAATGCGACCACCGCACAAGACCCCCAAGGCCATTACGACGATTGGATTGAACTGTTTAACCTAACTAGCCAACCTATAGATCTCAGTGGCTATTACCTGACGGACAAAGCGAACAACCCCACAAAGTTTCGTATCCCTGACGGCGTGAGCATTCCAGCAAATGGCTACTTGATTTTTTGGGCCGATGAAGACACCAACGACGGCCCTACTCACTGCAACTTCAAACTTTCTGCCGAGGGCGAACTGGTCTATCTGTTCGACCCCTCTGTCAACTTGGTGGACTCCGTAACCTTTGGCCCACAACAGACAGACATGGGCTATGCACGTGTGCCCAATGGCACCGGAGCGTTTCGCATTCAAGCGCCCACCTTTGCTGCCAGCAACGATATCGTCGGTGCCAAGGAACCGCAATACACACCTGCAGGGCTGCGCATAGGGCCGAACCCAGCCAATCGAGTACTCACCATCGCGATAGAAAACGCCACACCTGACGCACCACTTACCGTAATAGACAGTTATGGCCGCATTATTTGGCAACACCTTCCGTATGCTACAACCTTCGCCCTGTCGGTAGCAGATTGGCCAAGTGGTGTTTACTGGATACAGTACGCTGGCGAAGTTGTCCGCTTTGTGGTGCAACACTGAAATGCTTCAGAAGCGGAAGTCGTGTAAAAAGCCCGAGGCCACCCTGATGCGAGCAGAAGTGTCGGCGTAACTGCGGGTTGAGCCTACACTACGACTGCGCCGCCACGGCATATGTTTTTTTGGGAAAAAACGGGCCGAGAGCCTTGGCTTGGCACCTACGCGCGCAGGCGGGTCTTGTGGCCTTGGGCTGGGGCTTGGCATGTGCCCGTCTTGCTCTGGGCTTCGGCTAATGGCGTAGCTGTGCGTTAGCGTCTCTGCCTCCTGCGTGCGCGGAGGCGCAAGGCTGCAGTCGCGCCATTATTAAAACCCGAAAGCGGGACGGAAACACGCCCATGGCCAAACAGGAGCTACGCCCACCCGCCGCCCCCACCACAGATGCGCCGAAGTCGGTGGCTGTTTTTCCCCCCAAAAAAAATGGAGGGGAGAAACGGAGGAGGATCCCCGTAGCAACTGCCTACTCGCCAGGGTTCACACAAACGCAAAGCCCTCTCCTCGCGATGGAAGAGAGGGCTTCTTTTCATGGAAAATTAGCAGGTAGGTTGGGCTGCCGCCTATTCTTCGCTTCCGTTGCCTTTCCCGGGGGCAACCACTTCCACCTCTAAGCGGTCAAACTCGCGGATGCCTGTGCCCGCTGGGATCTTCTTACCTACGATAACGTTTTCCTTCAGACCCAGGAGGTTATCGCGTTTCGCCGCGATGGCGGCTGCACTGAGCACCTTGGTAGTCTCCTGGAAGGAGGCTGCCGAAATCCAGGACTCTGTACCCAGCGAGGCTTTGGTAATGCCCAAGATAACGGGCATGGCCGTTGCCGGAACGGCGTCGCGATATTGGATTTCGCGCTTGTCGTTGCGCTTGAGGGAGGAGTTTTCCTCGCGTATCTTGCGCAGTGGCACTAGCATGCCTGCGCGATAGTGCGTGCTGTCGCCCGGGTCAATGATGTACTTTTTGTCGAAGAGCGAGTCGTTATAATCTATAAACTCGTTGCGCTCTACTAACTCTTCCGCCAAGAAGTGTGTATCACCTGGGTCAATAATCTGGACGCGGCGCATCATCTGGCGCACGATGACCTCGATGTGCTTATCATTGATATTAATGCCTTGAGAGCGATAGACCTCCTGTACGCCGTTGACCAAGTAGGAGGAGGCTGCGAAAGGCCCTTTGATGGCTAAGATGTCTTTGATGGATATGGCGCCGTCTGTCAGTGGCATGCCGGCGCGCACGAAGTCGCCCTCTTGCACTAGGATGTGTTTGGCCACCGGAATGGAGTACTTGCGGCGCTGCCCATCTTTAGCCTCGATGATGCACTCGCGGTTGTTTCGCTTGATAGGCCCGAAAGTAACGATACCGTCTATTTCGGCCACTACGGCTTGGTTGGAAGGTGTGCGCGCTTCGAAGAGTTCCGTTACTCGCGGCAAGCCGCCCGTAATGTCGGCGATTTTGCCCATCTTGCGCGGTATCTTGACGATTTGCCCGCCGGCCTTTATCTCCTCGCCGTCGTCCACCGCCACATAAGCACCCACGGGCAAGGTGTAGCTCTTCAGTTCCTCGCCTGTCTTGGGGTCTTGGATGACGATGGTGGGTATTTTGCGGCGGCTCTTGCTTTCGATGATAACTTTTTCGGCAAATCCGGTTTGGTCGTCGCGCTCGATGCGGTAGGTTACGCCATCCTCGAGGTTAACGTATTTGACGATGCCGGCAAACTCGCTGACGATAGTGGCGTTGAAGGGGTCCCACATGCAGATGCGCGTTCCCTTGTCCACTTCCTGGCCATTCTTCACGTAAAGGGTCGAGGCGTAGGGGACGTAATTCTGAGAAAGGACGCGGCCGGTTTTGGGGTCAACGATGCGGACTTCGCCCGTCCGAGAGACGACCACCTCCACAGGTTCGCCTGTAACATCGTCTTTAGAGGTTACCGTGCGCACGGAGTCAAACTCTACGACGCCGGCGTAGCGGGTAACGATTTCGTTTTCGGCCTTGCCCACCATAGCTGTACCGCCGGTGTGGAAGGTTCGGAGCGTAAGCTGCGTACCTGGTTCGCCAATGGACTGTGCGGCAATGATACCCACCGTGTCTCCGATTTCGGCCACGCGCCCGGTAGCTAGGTTTTTGCCGTAGCACTTGGCACACACGCCGCGGCGGCTTTCACAGGTGAGTACGGAGCGGATGGTAACGGTTTCCACGCCAGCAGCTTCTATTTCCTTGGCCAGCTTGTCTGTGATGAAGTCGCCTGCTGCCACTAAGACAGCGTCGGTCTCGGGGTGGTAAACATCGTAGAGGCTGAAGCGGCCTTTGATGCGCTCCGAGAGCGGCTGGATGACTTTGTCGCCCTCGCGCAGTGCGGTCATATCAATGCCGCGCAGGGTATGGCAGTCTTCTTCACGCACCACCACGTCATGGGCCACGTCTACTAGGCGGCGCGTCAGGTAGCCGGCGTCTGCGGTCTTCAGGGCGGTATCGGCCAGACCCTTGCGCGCACCGTGGGTGGAGATGAAATACTCTTGCACCGACAGACCTTCGAGGAAGTTGGACAGGATGGGGTTTTCGATGATGGCCCCGCCCGTATCGCCTGACTTACGCGGCTTAGCCATCAGGCCGCGCAGCCCGCATAGCTGCTTGATTTGCTGCTTAGAACCGCGCGCTCCGGAGTCGAGCATCATGAACACTGAGTTGAAGCCTTGTTTGTGTTGGCTCAGCTCCTGCATTAGGCGGTCGGTGATGCGGTTGTCGGCGTAAGTCCACTTGTCAATGATTTGGTTGTAGCGCTCGTTATAGGTGATGAGGCCCATGTTGTAGTTCTCCCACACCTCATCTACTTCTTGTTGAGCGGCTTCCAGCACGGTTTTCTTGATTTCGGGCACTATCAAATCACCGAGGTTAAACGACAGGCCCGCTTTGAAGGCCCAGCCAAAGCCCAGCTCTTTAATGCCGTCTAAGAATTCAGCCGTCCGCTTCAGGTCTGTGCGCTGCAAGATGTCGGCAATGATGCCCTTCAGGTTGCGCTTCGTCAATAGTTCATTGATGAAAGGCACCCCTTGCGGAACGGCCTGATTGAACAGCACGCGGCCGACGGTAGTCTTGACCCTTCGCATCACGAGTTGGCCGTTTTCCTCCACTGGCACGCGGCACTCGATGGAGGCGTGCAAGTCCACCTGTCCTTCGTTGTAGGCAATCTGCACTTCTTCGCTTGAGTAGAAACGGCGTCCTTCGCCTTTGACTGGGTTTTCGGGGATAGACTTGCGCTCTTTGGTCAGATAGTACAGGCCCAATACCATGTCCTGAGAGGGCAAAGTAATGGGAGAGCCATCTTGGGGGTTGAGCATGTTGTGGCTCGACAACATGAGCACCTGCGCCTCCAAGATGGCGGCATGGCTCAGCGGAACGTGTACGGCCATTTGGTCACCGTCGAAGTCGGCGTTAAATGCCGTACAAACGAGTGGGTGCAGTTGGATAGCCTTACCCTCGATGAGGCGCGGCTGGAAAGCCTGAATGGACAGGCGGTGCAGTGTAGGAGCGCGGTTTAGGAGCACGGGGTGACCGCGAAGGATATTTTCCAAAATTTCCCAAATGACCTGGTCTTTGCGGTCCACCAGTTTTTTGGCCGACTTAACGGTCTTGACAATGCCGCGCTCGATGAGTTTGCGAATAATGAAGGGCTTGAACAGCTCTGCCGCCATGGATTTGGGCAGGCCGCACTCGTGGAGTTTGAGCGTAGGCCCTACCACAATGACCGAACGGCCCGAGTAGTCCACGCGCTTACCCAACAGGTTCTGGCGGAAGCGCCCTTGCTTGCCCTTGAGAATATCAGACAGCGACTTGAGCGCCCGCCCGCCCTCTGCCTTGACGGCATTGGACTTACGGGAGTTGTCGAAAAGCGAGTCCACGGCTTCCTGAAGCATGCGCTTCTCATTGCGCAAGATGACTTCGGGGGCCTTGATTTCCACTAAGCGCTTGAGGCGGTTGTTGCGAATGATAACCCGGCGATAGAGGTCGTTGAGGTCAGAAGAAGCAAATCGGCCGCCATCTAACGCTACCAACGGACGCAGTTCGGGTGGAATGACCGGCAGATAGTGGATGATCATCCATTCTGGGCGCTGCCCAGAGGTTTCCAGTCCTTCTCGGAAAGCCTCTACTACGCGCAAGCGTTTGTTGGCTTCAGTTTTCTTTTGTTGACTGGTCTCAGCATTGGCCTCTTGGCGCAGTTCGGCGGCCAACACATCTAAGTCGAGCGTGCGCAGAAGCGTCTCAATAGCTTCAGCACCCATTTTGGCGACGAATTTGTCGGGGTGCGTGTCATCGAGCTGCTGGTTCTCTTTGGGCAGAGCGTCCAGAATTTCCAGATATTCCTCTTCCGTAAGAAGGTCCATCTTGGAAACGCCGTCGTTAGCCTTCACCCCTGGGTTGATGACTACATAGCGCTCGTAATAGATGATGGACTCCAACTTCTTCGAGGCCAAGCCGAGCAGGTATCCGATCTTGTTGGGCAGGCTCTTGAAGAACCAGATGTGTACCACCGGCACCACCAGTTTGATGTGCCCCATGCGTTCTCGGCGCACTTTCTTTTCCGTTACTTCTACTCCGCAGCGGTCGCATACGATGCCTTTGTAACGGATGCGCTTGTATTTGCCACAATAACATTCGTAATCCTTTACCGGACCAAAGATGCGCTCACAAAAAAGCCCGTCTCGCTCCGGTTTCAAAGAGCGGTAGTTAATGGTCTCTGGCTTGAGTACCTCCCCCTTGCTCCTTTCAAGGATATCGTTCGGGCTAGCCAGTTTGATGACGATGCTGTCAAAATCCTGGCCATTCGGATGGTTCTTGCTCTTATCGGACATATCTGTTACAGTTGAGTGGTTGTTAAGAGAATGAGGCCCCTTTACTTCTTCTGCAGGACGTAGAAGACGCATTGCGGAGCGATGCGCTGCCAAATATTTTGAGGGTGATAATGGTAATTGAAGGCGGTCAGGCGTGCAAGCACGCTATCCAAGAGAACATACGCCCTATATTCGGTAAGGTGATAGCGGAAATACTTGCCAATAGTGCGCTCCAGAAAGGAGTTCATCGCCATGCAAAAGCTTTCCCGCACTACGGCAAAGCCCAATTCAGTGATACGATGCCGAAAGAAGGAGATGGGTATGCCGCGTTCGTGCTTAGTCAACATCTGGCGCGGTTGGCGCCAGTCGCCCATAGAATGTATCGGCTCTCGAATGAGCAGAAAGCCGCCGGGCGCCAAGCAGCGGTGCAACTCCTGCAGGACGAAAGACACGTTCGGGATGTGGTGAAGCGTGCTGAAGCAAGTTTGCAGGTGAAAGTAGTTGTCGGGGAAGGGCATGGTGCCGCGCACTTCGGGTTTGTGATAGCGCAGTGGCACTCCCTGTAAGCTGTCGCGCCTGAGCTGCTCTGATGGCTCTATGATGTCAATGGTACCCACACGAGAAAGGATCGGCAAGAACTCATCGCCTGTTGCCGAGCCAAGCCCCAAGGCGCGCTCGAAGAACGCGTCCTGGGGCAAGTATCGGTAGCCGTGAAAAACATTTAGCGGATGATAGGCATAGCGCCCTTCCGTTTCTGCCCAGCCATATTGCTTGACCAAGTTGGCATAAGCCTCTCTTTCCTCCTCGTGCCAGAGAGCAATCTCTGCCAACGAGAGGTCATCACCATAGAGGTGCTTGCCAGAAAGGTATTGTTCTATGCCAGGCATCTTCAGGAAGGGAAATTTCTTCTATCGTTTTTCTAGTACCTTCTTTCTCTGCCTTCTTCGTTGTCTTCCTTCTGCTTTCCTTCTTTTTCCTTCAGGAAGTCAATCTCCAGTGCCAACCCTCGGAGTTCGTTGAGCAATACATTGAACGATTCTGGGAGGTTAGGCTCTGGGAGATTATCTCCCTTTACGATAGCCTCGTAGGCCTTAGCTCGCCCTTGCATATCGTCAGACTTGAAGGTGAGTAATTCTTGCAAGACAGTGGAAGCGCCGTAAGCTTCGAGTGCCCACACTTCCATCTCACCGAAGCGCTGACCACCGAACTGCGCCTTACCGCCCAGCGGCTGCTGGGTAATGAGCGAGTAGGGGCCGATGGAGCGGGCGTGCATTTTGTCATCCACCATGTGGCTCAGTTTGAGCATGTAGATCACACCCACGGTAGCCTTTTGGTGGAAGCGGTCGCCTGTTTCGCCGTCATAGAGGTAGGTTTGACCGAGTTCGGGCAGGCCTGCGCGTTTTACCCATTCCTCTATCTCATGCCTTTTGGCACCGTCGAAGATTGGGGTGGCAAACTTGACGCCCAAGCGCTCACCGGCCCAACCGAGTACTGTTTCGAAAATCTGGCCCAGGTTCATTCGCGAAGGCACGCCCAGCGGGTTGAGGACAATATCCACAGGTGTGCCATCCTCTAAGAAAGGCATATCTTCGATGCGTACGATGCGGCTAACGATGCCTTTGTTACCGTGGCGGCCGGCCAGTTTGTCTCCCACCTTGAGTTTGCGTTTTTTGGCAAGATATACCTTGGCTAATTTCAGCACGCCCGCAGGCAGTTCGTCGCCAATGCTGATGTTGAACTTTTCCCGCTTATAGCGCCCTACTTCCTCATTGAGCTTGATGTTGTAGTTATGCAGTAAGCGAGCGATGAGCTGGTTGGTGTGTTTGTCGTTCGTCCAGTTGGCGTAATCCACCTGCGTGTAGTCTATCTGTTCGCGCAGCACCTGTAGGGTGAGTTTGGCGCCTTTGGGCACCATTTCCTCGCCGTAGATACTGCGAATACCGTTGGTAACCTTGTCTTTAACGAGCACTTGGAGCTTGTCTACCAGGATGGTTTTCAGCTTATTTTTATTGATAGCGTGCTCGTCTTCCAGGCGGTCGAGGAGGATCTTTTCTTGCTCTTTTTGTGTCTTGTCTTTTTTTGCGCGGGCAAAAACCTGGCGACCTACCGCCACGCCACTGATACTGGGCGGCACTTTGAGTGAGGCGTCTTTCACATCGCCTGCTTTATCGCCGAAAATGGCGCGGAGCAGCTTTTCTTCTGGTGTGGGGTCAGTCTCGCCCTTGGGTGTAATTTTCCCTATAAGGATATCACCTTCACGTGCCCAGGCACCGATGCGAATAATGCCGTTTTCATCCAGGTCTTTAGTGGCATCTTCGCTGACGTTAGGAATGTCAGCCGTGAATTCCTCTTCGCCCAGTTTGGTGTCGCGTACGTCTAGCTCGAAGTGCTCGATGTGAATGGAAGTAAAGATATCTTCCTGCACAACACGCTCCGAGATAACAATAGCATCCTCAAAGTTGTAGCCTTTCCAAGGCATGAAAGCCACTTTCAGGTTTTGTCCTAAGGCCAGTTCGCCATTTTCTGTGGCGTAGCCCTCGCAGAGGATGTCGCCTTTTTCTACCCGTTGTCCTTTGCGGACGATGGGCTTGAGATTGATACAGGTGCCTTGGTTGGTGCTCAGAAATTTGGTGAGGCGATAGGTTTTGCGCGCGTCCTCGAAAGAGACGAGCTGGTCTTCTTCGGTGCGGTCGTAGAGGATGACTATTTCGTTAGCATCCACGTATTCAACTACGCCAGAGCCTTCAGCATTGATGAGCATGCGGCTGTCGCGGGCTACTTTGGCCTCTAAGCCCGTACCTACGATAGGTGAATGCGGGCGAACCAAGGGTACAGCTTGGCGTTGCATGTTCGAACCCATGAGGGCGCGGTTAGCGTCGTCGTTCTCCAAGAAAGGAATAAGCGAGGCCGACACCCCCACAATTTGGTTGGGTGCTACATCAATATACTCAACTTCTTCGGGTGGCAGGATGGGGAAGTCTCCATGTTCGCGGCAGCGCACGCGATCTTCCAGGAAGGCGCCCGTCTCGTCAATAGGCGTATTGGCCTGAGCAATTTTGCAGCGGTCTTCTCCTTCTGCGGAGAGGTATTCCACTCCGCCCTCCATATCTACCCGGCCATTTACCACACGGCGGTAGGGCGTTTCTATGAAGCCCATCTTATTGATTTTAGCGTGTGTGCATAGGGTAGATATCAGACCGATGTTCGGGCCTTCAGGCGTCTCGATGGTACACAAGCGGCCGTAATGGGAGTAGTGCACGTCGCGCACCTCAAAACCCGCTCGTTCGCGGCTAAGACCGCCGGGGCCAAGGGCCGAAATGCGGCGCTTGTGAGTAATCTCAGACAGTGGGTTGGTCTGGTCGAGGAACTGGGACAGTTGGCTAGTCCCAAAGAAGGAGTTAATAACCGAAGAAAGTGTACGGGCATTGATCAAGTCCATTGGCGTAAACACCTCGTTGTCGCGCACATTCATGCGCTCGCGAATAGTGCGCGCCATGCGGGCAAGACCTACGCCGAACTGGGCGTAGAGTTGCTCTCCTACGGTGCGGACGCGGCGGTTGGACAGGTGGTCAATGTCGTCAATTTCGGCCTTGTTGTTGACTAGGGCAACGATGTATCGCACGATGGCTACGATGTCTTCCTTAGTCAGCACCAGCACGTCGGGGCTAATATTGACCTGCAGTTTGCGGTTGATCTTGAAGCGCCCTACTTCGCCGAGGTTGTAGCGCTTGTCTGAGAAAAAGAGTTTGTCAATGATGCCCCGCGCCGTCTCGTCGTCGGGCGGTTCGGCACCGCGCAACTGTCGGTAAATATGGGTAACTGCTTCTAATTCGCTGGAGGTTTGGTCTTTTTGCAGCGTATTATAGATAATGGAGAAATCTTCCTCCACATCCACACGCTGCAGAACGATGGACGGCACGTTGGAAGCGAGGATTTGCTCGATGTTGTTCTCGTCGAGCACTACATCGCGCTCCAGGACGACTTGGTGGCGGACAATGGTAGCCACTTCTCCCGTGTCATCATCCACAAAATCCTCTGAGGATGTTTGCAATACACGAGCAGCCAGTCTACGCCCAATAACCGCTTCGAGATTTTCCCGAGTGCAAGGCACTTCCTCTGCCAGGTTGAACAAGTCGAGGATGGCCCGGTCGCTATCATAACCGATGGCGCGCAAGAGGGTAGTTACCGGGAACTTTTTCTTTCGGTCAATGTAGGCATACATGACCAGGTTGGTGTCGGTGGCAAACTCCATCCAGGCGCCCTTAAAGGGTATCACCCTAGCGCTATAGATTTTGGTGCCATTTGGGTGATAGCTCTGCCCGAAGAATACGCCTGGCGAACGGTGCAGCTGTGAAACGATAACGCGCTCTGCCCCATTGATAACAAAGGTGCCCTTGGGCGTCATGTAGGGAATATTGCCCAGGAAGACGTCTTGTACTACAGTCTTGAAGTCAATGTGTTCTTCGTCGTTGCAGGACAGGCGAAGTTTGGCCTTCAGCGGTACCGAGTACGTCAACCCCCGCTGCATGCACTCCTCGATGGAGTAGCGCGGAGGGTCAATGTAGTAGTCGAGAAATTCCAGGTTGAAGATGTTGCGCGCATCAGTAATCGGAAAGTTTTCCTTGAAGACCTTGTAGAGGCCTTCTGTGGCCCTGTTCTCAGGGGTTGTTTCCAGCTGAAAGAACTCCTGGAAGGACTTCAGCTGAATTTCGAGGAGGTCAGGGTATTGGTCGGCCAGTCGAATTTTGCCGAAGTTGATGCGTTCTTGAACGCCAGTTTTGGGTTGTACCCCGTTGGTGGTGCCGTTAGTGGTCATTTTAGCAAATTGTACTGGTGTGCAGTGGGCTAATCAGGCTAAGAAAAAAGGGCCGAAGGAGCATCAGCGAATGCCTGCGTGAAGAAGGCTGTTCTCGTTTTCTTTGAGGGCGCATCTTGGGGTGTGTACAAATACAAGAGACGGCAACAGGCTTAGCGCTTTTGAAGCAGAGCTCTCAAAAGCACTAAGCCTGAATGCTTGATGTAAGTTGAAAAGTAAGGACTTGTACAACATCCGTAGAGTAAGAAGACAGAAGGTAAGGCGCTTGATTAAAAGGTGCGCAGGAGGCAAAATGGCTAGAAGAAGCCACCGCCGAGGGCCTTCGGTCGCTCTTACTTCAGTTCTACAGTAGCACCCAACCCTTCGAGGGTTGCCTTGAGCGACTCTGCCTCAGCTTTGCTGATGCCGGTTTTGATAGGGCTGGGAGCATTGTCCACGAGGCTCTTCGCTTCTGCCAAGCCAAGACCCAAGAGGTTTTTCACCTCTTTGATAACGTTCAGCTTGCCGGCACCAGCATCTTTCAAGATAACGTCAAATTCTGTCTTTTCAGGAGCAGCGGCTTCGCCACCACCTGCAGCCGCACCCGGTACAGCCGCTACTGCTACTGCGGAGGCAGCCGGCTCAATGCCGTATTCTTCTTTCAGGATGGTAGCTAGCTCGTTTGCTTCTTTGATGGTCAGGTTTACCAATTGCTCAGCTAGTGCTTTAAGATCTGCCATTGTGTCAGAATTTTTTTAAGTGGTTTAGTAAATAAAGAGTGGTTAACGGGGCGTCTTCAGGAGTTATTCAGGGCCTTTGTGTCAAAGGGTGCATATGAAGATGCTTGGAAGCCAATGGAAATGGGCGCCTATTCGGATCGCTCGGCGAGGGTCTTGACGATGCCAGCAATCTTGCTGCCCGATGCCGTAATGAGACTGGCCAAGTTGCGCGCTGGAGACTGAAGGAGACCGATGATCTCGCCCACGAGTTCTTCCTTACTCTTGAGATTCACCAGTGCTTTCAGCTGATCATCGCCGATGAAAACGCTGGAGTCAATATAGGCGGCCTTCAGCAAGGGGCGTTCAGCGCTTTTACGAAATTCTTCAATGAGCTGCGCAGGGGCCTTCGGATTCTCCGAAATGAAAAGCGTAGTAGGGCCGTGCAAACTCTCGTAGAGCGCCTCGTAATTGCGCTGCCCATCGGAGGCGATGGCCTCCAGGGCCTTGCGGATGAGCGTGTTCTTAGCCACTTTCATCTTTATTCCCTTTTCGAAGCACATACGCCGGAGCTTGTTGACCTGCGCTACCGTAAGGGTCGAGGAGTCTGCCAGGTAAAAAAACGACGTATTTCCTAGCGTCTCCTGAAGTTCTGCAATAGCTGCGTTTTTATCTTCGCGTGTCATGGTGTGGTTTACGGTTGAAAAGAAACAAAATAGGTGTTTCCCAAACGCTCGGCTTTTTACAGCTTAATGGTTTTAGGGTCAACTGCAATACCAGGGCTCATGGTGCTAGCCACTGCAATGGACTTCATATAGGTGCCCTTGGCACTGGCAGGCTTCATTCGCACCAAAGTACTGAGAAGTTCAAAAGCGTTCTCTGTCAGCTGTTCCGGCGTGAAGGACACTCGGCCAACCGAAGCGTGCACAATGCCGAACTTGTCCACTCGGAAAGCGATTTTACCTTTCTTAACCTCCTGGACGGCAGAGGCGATGTCATTAGTAACTGTGCCTGTTTTAGGGTTGGGCATCAATCCGCGCGGGCCTAAAATACGCGCGACTTTACCCAGCTGGGCCATCACGTTTGGTGTTGCGATGACTACATCCACATCCATCCAGCCTTCAGATACTTTCTGAATGTAATCCTCCAGACCCACGTAGTCGGCTCCTGCTGCTTTGGCTTCTTCCGCCTTATCTGGCGTGCAGAAAACCAGAACGCGCTTGGTTTTGCCGGTTCCATGCGGAAGCGACACCGTGCCTCGAAGGGCTTGGTCAGCCTTGCGAGGATCAATGCCCAAGCGTACGTGAACATCTACCGAGGCATCGAACTTGGCAGTGTTGACTTCCTTTACCAAACTCATCGCCTCCGGCAGAGAGTACTGCTTGTTTTTGTCCACCTTGCCTTCGATGGCTCGGCGCTTTTTGGTCAGTTTTTTCATGCGTAGAGCATTTTAAAGGTTAAGCGCTTCGAAGATGCGGAAGCTCCCTTTTTGTGAAATTACTCGTTGTAAACTTTTACTTTTCTTGCCAAGGGGGAGTGCCCTCTACGGTAATGCCCATGCTTCGGGCCGTACCGGCAATCATTTTCATAGCCGCCTCAACGGTAAAGCAGTTCAAGTCGGGCATTTTGTTTTCGGCAATAGCACGAATTTGCTCCCACGTTACAGAGCCGACTTTTTTGCGGTTGGGCTGGGGTGAGCCTTGTCCAGGTTGCAAGCGCGCGGCTTCAAACAATTGTACGGAGGCCGGCGGTGTTTTGATGACAAAGTCAAAGGTCTTGTCCTTATACACAGAAACCACCACCGGGAGCACTTTGCCTTGTTGGTCTTGCGTCTGGGCGTTAAAGCGCTTGCAAAACTCCATAATATTCACCCCCTTAGAACCCAAGGCTGGGCCAATAGGTGGCGCCGGGTTGGCTTGGCCGCCCTTTACCTGAAGTTTGATATAAAATTCGACTTCTTTTGCCATAGCTATTTCAAAAACAGTTCATTATGAAAGCACGTGGAAGACAGCGCAGCAGATAACTCGAGGGAAGCATTGCTCGCTTCTAACGGAAACGAGCCACAAGCACTGCATCAACTAATCTTTTCCACTTGCAGGAAACTCAACATGACTTCTGTACCTCTACCGAAAATTTTAACGATGACTTTCAGTTTGCGTTTTTCTTCATTGACTTCCTTCACTTCTCCGGTAAAGTCTGTGAATGGGCCATCAATGATCTTTACCGTTTCTCCGACGATGAAAGGCTCGGCCATAATTTCTCCGGCGGAGAGGCTTTCATCAGCAATACCCAGCAGACGATTGGCCTCAGCTTGCGTCATCGGTATGGGGTGTTCTTTGCCTAAGAAGTAAACGACATTAGGGATGTCATTTATCGTTTTGACTACATCACCTTGCAGGCGGGTGTTCAGGGCCTCAATGAGCACATATCCGGGAAGGAGATTGCGTTCTTGAGCGACCTTTTTACCTGACCTCACCTTGTAAACCTTTTCCGTAGGTACAACCACCTGGAAGATAAAGTCCTTCCAATTCGAACGCTCAATCTCTAACTCAATGCGCTCCTTTATTTTCTTCTCATGACCACTGATAACCCTAAGAGCATACCACCGACGCTCTTCAACGACGGGTTTAGGCTCCGTAGGAGTTTCATCTTTTTTAATGCTTTTTTTAGCCATATGCCAAGTGTCAGGACATGCGTCTGCCCCAGACATCAGAAAACGCCGTAGATATTTTTGAAAGTCAGGCTACAGACTACGTCCATGAGAAAGATTACAAGTGCCAAAAGCCCCGAAGTAACCAACACCACGATAGTGCTCTCTTGCAGTTGAGCCATGGTTGGCCACGTAACATGCTCCATCAGCTCTTGATAGCTTTCTTTCAAGTAAAGCGTAATCTTATCCATACTTTACGAATGAATTAAGGTGCCCTAAGGAGAGGGAGGCACTCTGTCTTTTTTGTTAAGCAGGGGCAGCAGGACTCGAACCCGCAGCCTGCGGTTTTGGAGACCGCCGCTCTACCAGTTGAGCTATACCCCTAAGGAGGAAGGAGGGTACAAAGGTCTTATCTTCTTAAGCTTTGCACCCTCCCTTTTTATCTGAGTGTTAGTCGAGGATTTCCGTAACCTGACCAGCACCGATGGTGCGGCCGCCTTCGCGGATAGCAAAGCGCAGACCTTGTTCAAGAGCGATGGAGCTGTGGAGTGTTACTTCAAATTCCACGTTATCGCCTGGCATCACCATCTCGATATTCGATGGCAGTTTCACGTCGCCCGTTACGTCTGTGGTGCGGAAGTAGAACTGCGGGCGGTAGCCCGTAAAGAACGGGGTATGACGGCCACCCTCTTCCTTGGAGAGCACATAAACCGAGCACTTAAAGCGCTTGTGTGGCTTCACACTGCCGGGTTTGCAAATGACCATGCCGCGCTTGATTTCGTGCTTTTCAATGCCGCGCAACAAGAGACCAGCGTTGTCGCCTGCTTGACCGCGATCGAGGATCTTGCGGAACATTTCCACACCCGTTACCGTAGAGGTCTTGGGCTTTTCGCCGTCTTTCATCAGACCCACGATTTCGACGGGGTCGTTCACGTTGATAACACCGCGCTCGATACGGCCTGTAGCTACCGTACCGCGACCCGTAATGGTGAAGACGTCTTCCACTGGCATCAGGAATGGCTTATCAATTTCGCGTACCGGCTCCGGAATATCGCGGTCACAGGCGGCCATCAGTTCTTCGATGCTTTTCATAGCCTCCGGGTCGCCTTCCAGTGCCTTCAGGGCGGAGCCGCGTATGACACTGGCGTTGTCGCCGTCGAACTTGTAGGAGCTGAGCAGTTCGCGCACTTCCATCTCTACCAGCTCGAGCATCTCGGGGTCATCCACCAAGTCTACCTTATTGATAAACACCACGATTTTGGGAACGCCTACCTGACGCGCCAGAAGGATGTGCTCGCGGGTTTGAGGCATCGGACCATCCGTTGCAGCCACCACCAGGATAGCGCCATCCATCTGCGCTGCACCTGTGATCATGTTCTTCACGTAGTCAGCGTGACCCGGGCAATCCACGTGAGCGTAGTGGCGGTTTTCCGTCTCATACTCTACGTGAGCGGTGTTGATGGTGATACCGCGCTCTTTCTCTTCCGGCGCTGCGTCAATGGATGCATAGTCCATTTTTTTGGCAAGACCTTTCTGGGCCAATACGTAAGTGATGGCAGAGGTCAGCGTCGTCTTACCGTGGTCCACGTGGCCAATCGTCCCAATATTGACGTGGGGTTTGGTGCGAACAAATGTATCTTTTGCCATTGGTTTAGACTAAAAAGTTGTTTGAACAGATTTTTTACTGATGTAAGGTTTTAAAACACTTCAGATTTACCAACACGGAAACACAGTCCAAGCACTTGAGGGCACTTTGTAGTGTGTTTTCGCTCGCTTGAACTGCAATATGGAGCCGTTGATGAGATTTGAACTCACGACCTCTTCCTTACCAAGGAAGTGCTCTACCCCTGAGCTACAACGGCAAAATTAGGCGAAGCCCGTTGCAGAAACTCTCTTCCAGAGTGGAGCGGCGGACGAGACTCGAACTCGCGACATTCAGCTTGGAAGGCTGACGCTCTACCAACTGAGCTACCACCGCATTGCACAAGAGAAAGGTGGGGGTGGTGGGATTCGAACCTACTCAGCTGTGAAGCACCAGATTTACAGTCTGGCCCGGCTCTCCAACTCCGGGGCACCCCCAATTGCTTTTCTCTTCGCAGAGCCAGTAGAGGGACTCGAACCCCCGACCAGCTGATTACAAATCAGCTGCTCTACCAACTGAGCTATACTGGCCGTTTTAGATTAGAGCCTCTAACAGGCATCTTTTTGAAGAAAAAGTCTATTCAAAGAACGCGCCTCATCTGCGGAAAAGCCCGCTTTCTGAAAAGCGTGTGCAAAGGTAAGGCGACAAACCAAATCAAAAAATCTTTTTTAAAAAAAAACTCCACTCACTTCGAAATATCTGTTACTTGCCGTCGCATTACTCTCCTTGCTATCCGAAGATATGTTTGCTATGGGTGATTACGCACATCTTTTGGCCTATTGTCAAGCTCACACTACTTCCCTGGGCCCTGTGCTGACGGCCCTCGAACGCTACACTCACCTGCATACATTGCATCCGCAAATGTTAAGTGGGCCTGTACAAGGGCGCTTCCTGATGCTGATCAGCCAACTTATGCGCCCGTACCGCATTCTTGAAATAGGCACATTTACGGGATACAGTGCTATTTGTTTGGCGCAGGGCATGCCCGAAGACGGCCTTCTTCACACCATCGAGTCAAACGACGAGCTTCAACCAGTCATCGAGATGTTTCTAAATAAAGCTGGCCTTCGCCAGCGGGTAGTCCTTCACTGGGGGGATGCTAGCAAGGTCATTCCGAATTTGGAGGAAACCTTCGACCTCATCTTCCTCGACGGCGGAAAGTTGGACTACTTAACTCATTACGAGCTATGCTTGCCCAAATTACGTGCAGGCGGCTTGCTGCTGGCCGACAATGTGCTATGGGGAGGAAAAACCGTCTGTGGACGCGAGGACGAAACGGCAAGAGCACTACACACTTTTAACAATTATGTGCACGCGGATGACCGTGTAGAAAATCTTCTTCTCCCTCTGCGCGACGGGTTGATGTTGGTGCGCAAAAAGCCTTGAACAACTTTACTTTCTCCAAAGCATCTGACCTTTGTTCCATGATGCGCTCGGCTTTCGTTCGAAAAAGCACGCTGCGGGTGCTGCTTTCTACAGTAGTCATGTTCGCCGTGAAAGACACCTCAGCCCAAACAACGGGTGAGATTGTCTCCTTATACCGCTCAGATACTGTTGAAATAGGCGATGATTTTGAAGTAAAACTGCTGTTAACCTCTCCCAGTCTTCAGCCAACGGTAACGGTGCTGAAAGCATGGGAAAAGATAGTGGCTGAAGAGAATGTGATTGGCATGACATCGTGGCTGCGTTCTGAGCAAGGGTGGAGTCAAGAGATACATCTTATTTTTTTCGACTCAGGTACCGTGGAGCTTCCTCCCCTACCCGTTGTGTTGCTCAGTGGTGATACGCTCTGGACAACCGCCTCTCGTATTCATGTACTCCCCCCTCCTATCCCAGAAGAGGGCGAACTGTGGCGCGACATCAAGGATGTCTGGCAAACACCAATCTCCTGGATGGATTACAAAGAAGTGCTTGTGGCGATAGCCATTGGCATACTGATATTTAGCTTGGTTTTGTATTGGCTATGGCATCGCCCGAAAGAGCCTCGAAAACCACGTGAAAGAGCTTTGCTGAAGCCTCCGCACCAAGTAGCTTACGAGCAGCTCAAAGCCTTGGAGCGTCAACAGCTATGGGAAAGAGGCGAATTCAGGACGTATTATACAGAGCTGTCTAGGATTGTACGCGAGTATATAGAGCGGCAATATGGGCTGCCAGCCTTGGAATCGAGTACAGAAGAACTGCTTGAAATGCTAAATGGCATAGTAAAACCACCGTTGCTTCTCCCTTTGAGAGAGCTGCTAGGCTGGTGTGATTTGGTCAAATTTGCACGCGCTACTTTGCCTGAGCATTGTCATCTGCAGGCGATAAGGGAAGCGCGTCGTTTTGTAGAGCAAACGACGCTAAGTATTGCCGCAGAAACCGAGTCTTCTCAAAACCACATTTCTGAACCGCCTAATTGATTATCCGTGTCCTTGGCTCAACCCGCATGGCTGCTTTTGCTGGTCATTCCTTTGCTTCTGGCTTATCGGCTTTGGAGAAGCAACGGGCGCGCTCACCTATCGTTTTTGATGCCTGCTTTAGCGGCTTTGCCCGGTGGTAACACTTGGCGAGCCGAAGCTATAAAATGGCTACCTGCCTTACCACTGGCCGCTTTATGCGTGTTGGCAGTGGCATTGGCTCGCCCTCAGCGCCATTGGCAGGAGCAAAAAATACGTGCAGAGGCCGTGGACATCATGCTGGCCATTGATGTCTCGCCTAGCATGTTGAGTCGTGACTTTTCACCTGACCGTTTGCAGGTAGCGCAAGAAGTCGCTAGCCAGTTTGTTCGCAAACGCAAAACAGACCGCATTGGCTTGGTCATCTTCTCTGCCGAGGCCTTTACTCTATGCCCTCTGACTACAGACCACGAACTGGTTCAGGAATTCTTGAAACAAATGCAAACAGGCCGCTTGGAAGATGGTACTGCCATCGGGATGGGAGTAGCCACGGCTGTTAATCGGCTCAAGGAAAGCCCATCCAAGAGCAAGATTATCGTCCTGTTGACCGATGGAGAAAATAACGCGGGCTACATTTCACCCCTGATGGCTGCCGAGATGGCTCAGATGTTTGGCATACGCATCTACGCCATAGGTATTGGCAGCAGCGGCATCGTGCTTTCTCCCGTGCAGCGAAACCCGGACGGCACCTATGTGTATGCTCCGCGCCAATCTTCTTTCGACACAGCACTGTTGGAGCAAATGGCCGCGATGACAGAGGGAAAGTTCTACCGCGCCTGGACAGAGAGAGAACTCTCAGAAATCTACGACGAAATTGACCGGCTAGAAAAAACCCAGGTAGAGGCAATCACCCTGAAAAGAACGGCAGATTATTTCCAGCCGCTCCTGCTGCTGGCCGTTGGGCTTCTCCTACTGGAAATTGCCCTCCGTTGGGCTGGCCTGCGCTCCATCACGCAGTAATGTCAACGCTGGAGAGCACAGTAACAGCAACTGCATAGTGCTCATAAAAACGTCCTCTACGGGTGCTTCAATGCTTACCTCTACCTCCCTCGTGGGGTGTAGGAAGCGGAGTGCTTTAGCGTGAAGCAGCATGCGAGAGATACCAAGCTGTTCTTTGAAGAACTTATTATGCTTGTTGTCGCCATACCGTTTATCACCTATAATAGGGTGACGAATGTGGGCAAAATGGCGGCGTATTTGATGGCGCCGGCCCGTTTCAGGCGCAACAAGTACCAAGGAAAAGCGCGCTGTGGCATGGCGATTGCCAATGGCCCAGGGCATCTCGCTGCGAGCCAAGGTAATGTATGCCGTTTGGGCGGATAGTGGCGGCTCTTCAGGGCGATGCAGTATCTTCAGCGGATAGTCCACGAGACCTGACTCCGCTGTCCAGCCTCGTACGATGGCCCAATATTCTTTTTTGACTCTCTTCTCCCTGAAGAGAAGGCCCATTTGACTGGCCGCTTCTTTACTTTTCGCCAGCAGCAGGACGCCAGACGTCCCTCGGTCAAGCCGGTGCACAAGGTAAACACGTTAGCGCAGTTGCTGTCGCACCTGCTGCAATACGAATGAGTCGTCTTCACTAATTTCGGTGCGATGCACCAAAATCCCTGCAGGCTTGTCAATAGCGACGTAGTCCTCGTCTTCATAAAGTATCGCAAACGGCTTCATAATGCTGCAGTGCTTAACGCATCATCCACTCCCATGCCGTCCGATATTCTCCTTGACGACTACAGTAATCGAGAAAAGCTTGATAAAACTTGCTCTTACTAATGGTAGCAGAGTCTCCCAATACGACCAGCATTTTGCGGGCGCGCGTCATAGCCACATTCATACGGCGATAATCCTGTAAGAAGCCAATATCGCCCTTCGGATTTGAGCGCACTAGGCTAATGTAAATAATGTCTCGTTCCTGCCCTTGGAACCCATCAATGGTATTAACGGTGATTAACGGCTCTGGGCGCCCATGCCATGCAGGTGCTTCAGGCGCTGCCGTCCCTCCTTGCCCAGCCATCAGGAGCGATAATAGGGCATCTTGACGAAAAAGGGTTTCCAACTGTATCACCTGCTCGCGATAGGGCGACAGAATACCAATGCTGGGCATTTGGATGCGCCGCGTGCCATCTTGCGGCAAGGCTTGCTCTGCTGCTGAAAATTGGCTAAGCAGCTGCACGAGGTGCTCGCGCAGTAGCAAGGCTTCTTCTGGGTTGTAGCGGCTAAGCGTCCGAACGTGCCCCTCGCCTGTGTGCACGTGTTCATCAAAACCACAGCCAGCAGTATCCACGAAAACAATGGTATTACTCCACTGGAAAGAGGAAGATACTATGGCTTGGTGCTCTGGCGGCGTTTGTAGGATAAAATGCGTTTTCAAGGAACGCTGGGCCACGCTTTCGTGGGCAGTGAGTGCTCCCCCATAAAAGTATTGGTTGGAGAAGTCCATGATGGCTTGGTGCATGCGATACTGCACCGTTAGCAGGTGTACGCGGTCGGGTAGTGAAGCAAGGCAGCGCTCGATGAGCGTAATGCTCAGCCCTTTGCGGGCAGCTTCCATACTCTTGACGGTAGGCGGCAATTGGAACGGATCACCCGCCAACACTACCCGGCTGCACTTGGATATAGGAATCCAGCACGCTGGTTCCAAGGCCTGAGCTGCTTCGTCAATGATGCAGGTGCGAAAGCGCATCTTCTCCAGCACCGGATGGGCTGCACCTACCAAAGTGCATACAATGGCATGGGCAGAGGTCAGGGTTTGCTCGACGAGCCGCTCTTCTAAGGTTCTGGCCCAGGCTTCCAGCTCACGCGCCTGGCTTTTGAGGTGTTCGCGTTCGCGGCGGTCTTCGGGCCGAAAGCTGCGCTTGTAACGCCGCGCTTGCCGTCGGTATTCGGCTGCCTGAATCTTGACCCTCTTGATGTGTTTGCTTTCAGGATGACTTGCCAGAATTCCTTCTAAAGTATGGCTCAGGATGGCTTCATCTACCCGGCTGATGTTGCCCACTCGAACGACATTCAGCCCCGCTTGAGCCAAGCGCTCCGTCAGCAAATCTGCGGCGGTATTGCTGGGAGCGGCAACCAGCACAGTACTTTCTCGGCGAGAAAGCAGTCGGATAGCGGCTACCAGCACAGTAGTCTTGCCTGTTCCGGGTGGGCCGTGCACTACGGTAATATCCCGGTTATCCAGAATAGATTTTACGGCAGAACGTTGCGAAGGGTTCAGTGCAGCCCAAATGGAACGCTCCGCATCGGAGTCCTCCCCAAGAGAAGGAAAATAGGCAGCGTGCTCATCCCATACCAGGCCAACGGCGTCAATGCCATAGTTGGCAACAGCTTCAAAGGGTACCGAAGTGGCTACCAAGTCACGCAGCTCCGCTAAGCGATCGCCTTTGGCGGCCAATACGCGCAACAACGCCGCTTCCATTTCGGCATAGCTGCGATCGTCAAAAAGCGTGTCTACACCTAGCGCCCCTAAGCCAAGCCAATCGGGTACATCTCGCGACTGAAGAATAATTTTCATCTTGTCGCGCTCGACGTAGTGAATGACTCCCGTTCGCTCGGGTTTTTCTACGTGGGGCTCTAACGTGAAAAAACTAACCACCTGCCCTGCACGCATCTGGTGTGGCTCTCCCATCTGTGTCGTGCGCTCCACTACCACGTAGGCTTTTTCACCTAATGCAAAACCCGACTGAAGCACGCGCAACGGATACCACGAGTAGCCTCGTGCCACCCGTTCATGCAGCGGAGTTTCCCGGACAGCCTGCAAGAAAAGGCGGTAGTCCTCTTCTCGCTCTTGCCTCAATAGCTCCAGCAAGTGCGCATAATATGCCGTGGTTTTGGCCGACATCCTCGGTAGAGCCAATTACTCTTCTTCAAATTCTCGCGCCAAAATAGCCAAGACCTCTTTCACTGTTTCTTCTTCCAGGTCTGTGCGGCGTACGATCTCTTCGGGTTGGAGCTCGAGCACTTGGCGCGCGGTATCGCAGCCTATTTTCTGGAGCGCCTCGATGATCCAAGGCTCTATCTCATCTGAAAACTCGGTGAGCTCGACGTCATCTATCTCGTACTCTTGCGGTGTGTCGCGGTACACATCAATTTCATAGCCCGTCAGTTCGGAAGCTAGCTTGACGTTGGAACCACCCTTACCAATAGCAATACTTACCTGATCGGCATCTAAGTACACGCTAGCGACCTTTTTCTCAGCATCTATCTCGATGCGATTGATTTTAGCTGGTACCAAGCTGCGCTGGATGTACAGAGCGGTATTGGTGGTATAGTTGATGACGTCTATGTTTTCGTTCTGCAGCTCTCGTACAATGGGACCGATGCGGCTACCTTTCAAGCCCACACAAGCACCTACAGGGTCAATGCGGTCATCATGGCTCTGCACGGCCACTTTTGCCCGCTCCCCAGGGATGCGGACAACTTTCTTGATCTCGATGATCCCTTCTTCAATTTCAGGCACCTCTGCTTCCAAAAGCCGCTGCAGGAAGGTGGGAACCGTACGACTTATAATAATATAAGGTGTGCCATTGCGCATCTCTACGCGGCGAATGACTGCCCTGACCAAGTCATTCTTCCGATAATAGTCCTTCTTGAGCATTTCGGAGCGAGGCAGCACCATCTCTTGACCCGTTTTTTCGTCAATAACGAGGATCTCCTTCTTGAGCATTTGGCTGACTTCTCCATAAACCAATTGGCCCACCATTTCCGAATAACGGCGGTAAACTTCCTCCTTTTCTAGTTCCATGATTCGAGACACCAAGGTCTGGCGTGCTGCAGATACTGCCCTGCGCCCGAACTCGCTGATATCCAGACGCTCGAAACACTCATCGCCCACCGAGAGGTCGGGGTCAATCTGACGGGCTTCTGACTCACTTATTTGGGAGTTCTCATCCGTTACCTCTCCATCCGGCACCACTTGTCGTTGGCGCCAAATCTCAAGGTCGCCTTTATTGACATTGACGATAACATCAAAGTTCTCATCTGTGCCGTACTTGCGTCGAATGAGCGTGCGAAAAACGTCATCGAGCACTCGCACCATCGTAGGGCGGTCTATGTTTTTGACATCCTTGAATTCAGAAAATACCCCTACAAAATCTTCCATAGTTCTTCCTGATTTTTGTGTTACAACCTTATTGGGTAAAAGCCTCCTAAAGCCAAATTTTTAGTATTTCAAAAAATTTAAAAAACAACTTTGACTACTGTGGAGGCGATCTGTTCAAAGGGTATGGTGCGCTCCGTATTAAGGCGCATAGACTTGCCTCCTTGTTTTTGGGTGATTTCTTGCTCCAGAACGATATGATCTTCTTCTACTGATTTCAACAGCCCCTTGTGGATGGTTTGGTCTGATAAAGTTACCTGTACCATCCTTCCAATGTTGTTCCGATATTGGCGCCAAAAGCGCAGTGGGCGCCCTACACCAGGGCTACTGACTTCAAGGACGTATTTTTCCCCCAGCCAGCCCTGCGTGTCCAGGTACCCTTCCAAATAGCGGCTGATGGCTTTACACTTATCGAAATTAATACCAGAGTCGCAGTCCACAAAGACGGCGAGCTTATTGCTACGCGGATGATGGTTGACCTCCACCACGAAGCAGTCAGCCAGCCGTTCATCGTCGGCAAATAGTCTTTGCAATAGATGTTGGATGCGCTCGGTCAACTCTACGGTGTTCATACGATGTATCTATCGTCTTGCAGAAGAGACATAAACAAAAAGGGAACCAATGGTTCCCTTCGTTGGCCATGCCTCGCAAGGTTAGTGCAAAGGTACGGCATAGACTTGTTTCTGTAACAAAACTTATCGGCCTACATTTTTTCTTCCAAATCGCGCAGCAGCAGCCTCAGCGCTCCAGCCGAAAGGAAAAGCTCCACCAAACTTAGCACCAAAGAGACGATCATAAGCACGAGGCTGAAGGCAAAAAGTACCTTGGCCCACATCTGAAACCCCTCGTAAATGAGGAACATGGTAACGACACAAAGCAGTATGCTCGCTACAGCAAACACCTGCATCCAGCGAATGAGCAACAGGCGGCGCTTTAGGTTCGAGATCTGCGCAATCAGGCTTATATGCTGATTTTTCTCGTAGTCAGAATAGAGCTTTCGGATAAGGTTGGCTATAGCCAGAAATTTATTGGTATAGGCCAACATCAAAAGGGAGACTGCAGGGAACAGGAGGGCAGGTGTCTGAATGGTAAGTTCCATACAAAAAATGCAACGTACCGTAAAATGGCAGTTGCATGGATAGGTGGTACAAGTCGGGATGACTGGATTCGAACCAGCGACCTCTTCGTCCCGAACGAAGCGCGCTACCGGGCTGCGCTACATCCCGCTTCTGTTGAGCCGGACAAGGGATTTGAACCCTCGACCTGCTGATTACGAATCAGCTGCTCTACCGCTGAGCTAATCCGGCTTATGTCAAAGACCATCGAGCAATTTCGACGGAAACGGCGGCAAAGGTATGTGTGCGCGGCTGGTTTACACAAATACCTCCTGCAATTTTTTTTAAAGATAACGGATATGCTCCTGCTGGTCAAGAAGACAGCTCTGCAGCCTTCTGCAAGGTAGAAGGCTGCAGAGCTGTAACCCTGTATTAGCCCAGTTTCTGGCTCCACCACTGTTTGATCTGCCATCCTTTTAAATACATGACGGGCAAGATGACGAGGGTGATGAAGGTGGCAAAAGTCAGGCCGAAGATGATCGTCCAAGAGAGTGGGCCCCAGAAGGCCACAGAGTCGCCCCCGAAGAAAATCTTGGGGTTTCCTGTGGCAAGTAAGCTCTCAAAATCAATATTAAAGCCAACAGCAAGCGGTATCAAACCTAATACTGTAGCTGTAGCCGTCAGCATTACCGGTGCCATACGAACACGCCCAGCCTCGACAACCGCCTCTGGCACCGACAGCCCTCTGGCACGCAGCTGCTCGGTAAATTCGACCAAGAGTATTCCGTTCTTAACTACGATGCCCGCCAAGGCGACGATACCTACGCCCATCATGATGACCGAAAAGTCCATGTTAAAAATGGCAACGCCCAGTAGTACACCAATGATGGAGAAGATAACTTCGGTCAGAATGATTAAGGTCTTACCAAATGAGTTGAACTGAGTTACCAAAACCAGTAGAATGATTAGGACTGAAATGAGTAGCGAGCGCCCTAAGAAGTTGGCAGCATCTCTGACTTCGGCGTCTTCTCCTTTAAAGCCTACGGTAACTCCTTCAAAATTCGGCAGGTTGCGCAAGGCCGCTTTAATAGCATTGACCACTTGGGTCTGTTTGGAGCTATACTCTGCCTCAATATTAGAAGAAAGTGTTACCGTGCGTTGCAAGTCGAGACGGCGCACGCCAGCAAAGGTGTTTTGATATTTGACATCGGCCAAGGCAGCAACCGGGACAGAGCGCAACACTCCTCCCATGGTCATGTCGCGGAAAGTAACACTGAGGTTCTCCACGACATTGATGTTCCCTCGTTGGTCTTCGCGCAAGCGGACGACTATAGGGATCTCATCCTCGCCATCGCGGAACTTGCTGGCCTCACGCCCTAGAATAGCAGCGCGAAACTCACCGCCGATCTGAGAACTGCTAATGCCTTCTCGATTGGCGCGCTCGCGGTCTATCAGAATGCTGATTTCTGGTTTGGTCACCACTAAGTCGCTGGTCAGTTCCTCGACCCCGGGAATGTCCAAAGAGTCGAGGTATCGTTTGACGAAAGCCGAAACTTGCACTAACTGATCTAGATTATCTCCTCGTATTTCAATGGAGATAGGCTTCGGCGTAGGTGGGCCTGCTTGCTCCTGGTCAACTACGATATTGGCCCCGGGGATTAGGCCGCGAGTCGCTTGTCGGATCTTGTCCAAGTATTGGCGGGTGCTGATGCCGTTGCGCTTTCCGTACTCCACGAAAGACACTCCCACCTTGCCTTTGTTAGAAGTTGCCGAGCGGTCGAAGCGATCCTGGGAGGCATTCAGTGCAACGTTGGCGATTACAGACTCAACGATGGGATTATCGGAGCCGATTACCTCCAACACCTTTTGCTCCAGAATACGGGTCAGCGAGTCGGTTACTTCCACATCTGTGCCTTCGGGTAAGGTCAGGTAAACATAGATGTTGTTAGGGTCAGCCTTGGGAAAAAGCACAATGTTAGCCTGCCGATTAGCCGTGATGCCAAGCGAGATAATAAAAAGTAGCAGGACAGCGCCAATCATCGTCCAAGGGCGCCCTAAAGAAAAGCGCAGGAAACTCGTATAGACCCGCTGAACGGCTGGCCAAGTGCGGTTCTGAAATCGCATGACCCAAGCATGCAGAACGAAGCGGTACAACACCACCAACAGTGCTAAAATGACAAGCAGGTTGCCCATAAACCAATTCTGGTTGGCATAGAAGTAAATCAGTGCTAACCCGTAGAGGACATATCCCGCTATTACCCGACGCCGTGCCTTTCGGGCATCTACTACTGCGGTATCATCGTCTTTTCGCCGCATAAACCACACTGCAAAGACAGGGTTGATGAGATATGCTACCAAAAGCGAGGCCGTCAGGGTAATAATAAGCGTTACGGGCATGTAATGCATAAACTTGCCAAAAATGCCACCCCAGAAAACTAAAGGAAAAAAGGGGGCTAAAGTGGTAACAGTGCCTGACAGAACGGGCCAAAACACTTCTGCTGCAGCCTTTTTGGCGGCCTCTACTATACCCAGTTTTTCCTCGTGATAGATGCGATGGGTGTTTTCTATGACCACAATAGCATCGTCCACAACAATGCCCAGACCCAAAAGAAAGGCAAACAGGACGACCATGTTCATAGTGAAGCCCACTGCTGGCAAAATCATAAAGGCTATGAACACGGACAGTGGCACAGATAGCGCTACAAATAAGGCATTAGTGCCACCCATGAAAAACATCAAAATCACCGTTACGAGAATGAAGCCAATAATGATGGTATTGATGAGGTCGTGTAATGTGGCTCGCGTGAATCTACTCTGGTCTCCGGTAATGACAACATTAAGCGCCTCTGGAAACTCATTGGCTTTCATCTCCTCTATAATAGTCTTTATTTGGTCAGAGGCATTTAGCAGGTTCTCACCGGAACGCTTGATAACATTGAGCGTAATAACATTCTTCCCATCAAGACGACTATAGCTTTCTGCTTTTTTGTGCGCCAGTCGGACATCTGCCACATCCTTGAGAAACACCTGAGCGCCGGATTGTGAAGTAATAATGATGTTCTTGATTTGCTCCACATCTCTAAAGTCTCCACGTAGAGATACAGAGCGTGTCATCCCTCCAATATCCACATTCCCAGCTGAGATTGTCATATTTTCAAATGCAATGGCATTCTCAATGTCCCTGAAAGTAAGCTGTGCTGCAGCCATCCTGTATTTATCTACGTCAATCTGCACTTCTTTGTCCAGAGCACCCACAATGTCCACGCGGGTAATTTCTGGCAGTGCTTCTATGCGCTCTTGAAGCAGTTCGGCATAGGCCTTAATCTTGTCCAGGTTGAGGTCACCATAGAGGTTTATGCTCATAATTGGGATTTCAGAGATGTCGAGTTCTGCCACTGAGGGATCCCGTGGAAGGTCATTGGGCAGGTCTCGTTTAGCCCTATCCACTGCATCTTTAACCTTGTTTTTGCATTCCGTTACGTCCAGTTTAGTATCAAACTCTACAATGACAATGGAATAATCCTGGACGGAAGAGGATGAGATCTTCTTTACTCCAGAAATACCCTTGAGTTGTTTCTCAATAGGACGAGTAACCAGTTGCTCGATATCCGTAGGAGAGGCTCCAGGATATACCGTAGATACGAAGATAGTCGGTATCACTACGTCAGGAAACTGCTCCTTGGGTAGTGACTGATAGGACATAATACCTGCCAGGGTAATGATAATGGTAATGATGAAAATGCTCGTGCGGTTGTCTATGGCCCACGAGGTGGGTTTGAAGTCTTTCATAGAGAAAGATTATTATTTTTTAATGCTTAGGAATAGCGTCTTCAATAAGATACCAATTCACCGCCGACTAAGTTTTGCAGGCCGGTAGTAATCACCCAATCTCCAGGCTTGAGTCCGCTGGTGATTTCCACCATGCCATTATATGTGAGGCCCGTTTTGACAGGTGTACGGTGCACGGTAGCCTGTTTGTCCTTTCCGTTCTTCTCTGCAAGGAAGACATAGTTCTCCCCGTCGCTTTCTTGATAGATAAGGTTGACAGGTAACACGACCGCCTTCGGATTTTCGTAGTCAATGATTTTCATCACAGCGATCATATTGGCCCTGTAAGGTCCGCTGCCTGTCGGTAAGGGTGCTTCTACGGTAAAGGTACGATTGGTCGCATTGATAGTGGGGCTGACATAGGAAATCCGCGAGGTTACCCGCTTGTCTAAGTCTGGGAAATACAGTTCCACCGTCGCCCCGCGCTGCACCTTGGCCGCGTAGCTCTCGGGTACATTACCACTGATCTTCAGTTCGCCAAGGTTTACTATTTGGCAAAGTGGAATACCTGGTGAGATAGCTTGGCCGACCTTGAGCATGACCATATCCACTGTACCGCTAATGGGCGCGTAGATACGCGTCTGTTGCCATTGTTCTTTGGTAGTTGCCAAGCGCTGTTCTAGAGCTTCCTTATTTGTGCGTGCTTGAATGAATTGTACCTCCGTGCCAATTTTCTGTTCCCAAAGGCTCTTTTGCCGCTCATAGAGGTCTTGAGCCATTTTCAGTTGTGTTTCCAACTCTGCGATGCTTTTCAGCATGATTTCGTCATCCACCTGCGCCAATAGTTGTCCTTTGCGCACATAGTCGCCGTTTTTCACGAGCACACGCGTGAGCACCCCCGGCATTCTGGAGGTTACAGGAACGCTTTCCTCCGCCACCACGCGCCCTTGCAGGTCAACGTAATGGCGGAAGGGTTGCCATTTTACTTCTTCTATCCCAACGTTTTGAGTGGGCCGAGGCGTCTCCGGCGAGTGTTTATCGGTCTTTTTTTCCAATGCAGCAATACGAGCCTCTATCTGGGCCTTCTGTTCCTTTAGGGCAGCCAGCTCGGCAGCCTCATTCTTAGGGCGATTGCATGCGACAAACAAAGCAAAAGACAGAGCGACAAACAGAAGATGAGTGCTTTTCATAGTCGTATGATTGTGATGTGTTTAATCTGTTAATGGTTAATTACCCAGTGCTTTCTTGAGCGCCACCCGAGCCGCAAGCAAATCGAAGCGGGCCTGCGTCAGAGCCTGCTGTGCTGCATACAGCTGCTGGTCTGCGGTGATGAGTTCGAAGCTGGATCCCAGCCCGGCCTTGTATTTGGCTTGCGTGGTGTCGCGCACGCGTTGGGCGAGCTCGAGATTTTGTTGCTGATTACGAACGCGTTCTGTAGCATTCATCATCTGGCGACGTGCGGTTTCCACCTCTAATGTCATCGCCTGCTCAAGCATTTCTCGCTGGGTTTCGATGGTCTGGTACGACACCAGAGCGCGCTCATATCGGGCGCGGCTTACGCCCCCGTCCCAAAGGTTGATGGATAAGGACACTCCGGCAATCGCAGAGGGAATGAAGAACCATTTAGTGTCATCGCCAAAACCACCCTGCCACGCTGGTTGATACTGAACAAAACCTACCAGCGTAGGCATCCAATATTTTTTGAACACCTCTAACTGTAGGGCATTCAACTCGCGCCCCTTGAGCAATGTGTTGTACTCTGGGCGGTTGCTGAAGCGCAGCTGCTCTGCCAGGCTGACATCGGCATATTGCGCCATAAGCGCCTCTAAATCATCTACCAACGTAATAGGTTGTGCCATGGGCATGCCCATAGCCATCTTGAGAGCATCCAGCACGATGTCGCGCTGCCGCCCCAGGTTGTCGCGTTCGGCGCGCAAAGTGGACAGCGACAATTGGATACGGTCAGCATCGAGCTGCTCTCCGAGGCCCGCCTTGACTATGGCTTGTGTTTCTTGTAACAGCTGCTCCAAGTTGGCGATGTTGCGCTCCAGGATGCGCATGTTTTCCTCGAGCAACAAAGCAGGCAGATAAGCATCCGTAACCTGGTCTCGAACGGTCTTCTGCACAGATTGCAGCTGCAGTTGCGCATACTGCCTGTAGGTACGGGCAGCCTTGAGGCTGGTCAGGTATGGGTTGCTAAAGAGCAGCTGGCTCACCGAAATGCTCGGAGCCAAGCTCTGTACAGCGTTGAAGAACACCTTACGGTCGTCTGGCGCGGGTATTCCGATAGCACTGGCAGGTATGCCAGGCCGCTGAATGAAATACTGGTAGCCCAAGCCTATGCTCAATTGAGGAAGGCCAGTACCTGTGTTCTCTCTTATTTGCCAATCTGCGTCCACTATCTGCAGGCGAGCAATCTTGACCTGCGGATGGTTATCCAAGGCGTATTGGATGCACTCGTTCAAGCGCATGGGAGTGCGCTCTTGGGCAAAGAGCGCAAAAGGCATCAGCGCCAGGGCTACCACTGTACTCAGTGTGCTGTTAAAGCGAGTTCGAAACATGAGATGAGGGTTTTGTTTGCAAGGCATGTCATTATCAGGAATTTAGAGGTTGGCTGGCAGATGAGAGAGCAGCCGAAGACCTTTTTCGGAGACAATTCCGCGCAAATAGTGGGTGAGGTAGTAATAGAAAAGCTCTTGCCGAGAATAGCTCAAGCGGGGAAAGAGCTCTTCATCGAAAATCTGAAAGATGGCAGCAATATGAAGCCGCGCTGTGATGTCTACATTCAGATCCGCGCGGTAAAACCCTTCGCGTATGCCGCGCTCTAGGTTATGGCGAACCACCTGATAAAGAAATCCCTGCTGAAACTCTTTAAGCATTTCCCAGGCATCGCGGTGGTATTTTTGAAGGTCATAAACCACATTCGACTTCATCTGCTGCATCCGCCGGGCGCTGGCTTCCATAACCAGGAATATCTCTTCCACGGCATGAGCAGCTTTGCGCATCCGCTCCTCGTAGCGCATCTTCTCTTCTTCAATGAAGTGGCTCAACACCCGACGCACCAAATCTTCCTTATTCGACACCCATTGGTAGAGGGTCTTTTTCGAAATACCTAATTCTCGTGCAATGTCGTCCATAGTTACGCTCTTCACTCCATAGCGAAGAAAGACCTCCTCTACGCGCTTGAGCCATTTCTCTTGGTATTCCATATGCATCATATCAACGACCCTACGGAAACAATCTTTGCAAAAAATGTTTCCATCGTAGCCATACCTTCTCGACGAAGTCGAATGAAATTCCAACCAAGGGCGTCAAATACCCGCCAGACCAACTTTATTTACAGACAAACAGCCATTCACTCTTGAGGGTACGACGCATTTCCATCCTGTGGCATTCCTGCCTAAAAAACACCAACATTTATTTTGGGTGTTTTCGCACCTCCTCGCAGCACAATACGGCTCCAAAACACCTCCGCCGGCTTATGTCATCTGGCAAACCGCATACTTCGCAGAAATGAGCATTGCTGATGGCTTCAAACCCGCGAAACCCTGTTCCTTCTGTATTGTTTTAACACGCGATAGATAATTTTCAAGTCCGCATGCCAAAGGCCAGGCCTCACTAAGTATGCAGTGCAGGAGTGGCTGCTTGGAAATGTTTCAGAGTGCTCCACGCGCTGTGTTAAAATACCACTCTGTTATTGCTATACCTGTAACAGGGAGTGTTCCGCGCCTACTTTTGCGCCCGCCACACAGGTTTTTCAACAGCACAACAAAACAAGCTTCATTTCACTAACTCATGACTTCCCATTCACTTTCACCCGAACTGGCGCGGCTCCTTCCTTCTATTGTCAGCGCGTACCAGTTGCCTAACCCTCGCAAAGCTGCAAGCCAAGTACTGACATCCTTCTTGCCGTTCGTTGCCCTATGGACAGCCATGTATTTTCTTGTGGATGTCTCCGTTGGCCTGACGCTCCTGCTGGCCGCCCTAAACGCCTTTTTTTTGGTTCGTATCTTCATTATCCAACACGACTGCGGCCACCAATCCTTTACGGCTAACCGCAAGGTTAATGATATTATTGGCGTGGTGTGCAGTGTATTCAGCACTCTACCCTACCGATATTGGGCCAAGAGCCACCACTTTCACCATGGGCACAACGGCATCCTTTGGGAGCACCGCGACATTGGCGATATCGAGGTGCTCACCGTTGAGGAATACAGCCGTTTGAGCTTTTGGGGGCGCCTGCGCTATCGCCTCTATCGCAGCGCGCCAGTTTTGTTTGTATTAGGGCCGCTCTGGTACATGTTGGTCAATACCCGCCTGCCTCTTATCCGCCTCAAGGGATGGGAAAGTGCTCGACGCGCGTTAATGCACCACAACTTGCTGCTCACGGGCGTCTATGTCGCCATAGGCCTACTGCTGGGCTGTAAGGCGCTTTTGTGGGTACAGCTACCTACCCTGCTCTTTTTCGGCATCATCGCTGTGTGGTTTTTCTACGTTCAGCACCAACATGAGAGCACCTATAAAGCCTGGAAAGACCGCTGGGACTACGTCCGCGCCGCCATTGAAGGCAGCACTTACTATGATCTTCCGCGCTTATTTCATTGGTTGACCGGCAACATCGGCTACCACCACATCCACCACCTCAATTCATTGGTGCCTAACTATGAGCTTGCTCGCTGTCATCGCGAGAATCCAGTTTTTGAAAAAATAGCTAACCGCATTACCTTCTGGCAAAGCCTCAAAACGGTGTTTAACCACCTGTGGGATGAGCAGCAGCAGCGCATGATCTCTTTTCGCGAATATTATCGGACATACGCTCGCCCCGCATGCTGACACCAGCCACACGCACACGGTGAGTGATCGGGCGCAACTGCGTTACGCTTTACGCGCGACGAAGCTGCTCGTAGGTGCGATACCCAGGAGAGGCCGGGGAAAGGATGAGGAATACCTCCGCTACTTCATCACTAATGGTCTCCACAACAAGCCCGCCCTCATCGGTGAGCAGGGCAAAGTCGGAAGGGTGCGCTGGTTGGCCGTTAAGCTTCACCTCGCCTTGAATGACGTAAGCCGAAACCACCTTGCCAGACTCCACCTCTAAGCGATGTTGAGCGCTGGGCTGCACTTGTATCTGCAGCACCTCGATACCGGGTGTATCCATGCGGAACGGACTCCCTGGCCCCGCAATAGTGCGAACCGTTACCCGATCAAAGACTTGAACGGGAAACTGTTCTGCGCGATAGTCATCATAACTGGCCGGCTGCAAGAGGGTTTTATCCAAATTCGGATCAAACCAGATTTGGAACATTTCGGCGCCCTGTCCCATCCATTCTGAATGGCTGATGCCATCACCCGCACGGATGATTTGGGCATCTCCGGCGTGCAAAGGGCGCCATTCGCGTAGTTTTGTGTCGCAATGGCGGATTTCGCCTGCTAACACAAAGGAGCATATTTCGAAGCCCCGGTGCGGGTGCAACCCTATTGTACTGTCTTTGAGCGCCCGCGCATGTGCCCAGTAAAAAAGGTTGGAGTAAGGGCGTAGCGGAGAAGGCTCTTGGGGAAAGCCTATTGGCTTATTCTCCACAATTTCGCCGCCATTAAAGGCACCGCGGCCTTGTTTCTCTTTGGGAAAAATAAGTACAGACATGGCACAACAACATTATGCTGAATAAACACAAAAAAATGCGCCGTCCTTTCTAAAGGAACAGATCGAGAACGATATCCCTTCTAACAAATCAAGGAAGGCAAAGTTTGCGCAGCGCGGCGCTGTCACCTCTAAAGACATTGAAGTCCACCCTTCCTTCAATGCCCCGAATACTGCCTTGGTCATTGTGCTGCCAAAAATGCCAGTCAGCGTCATCGGGCATAGAGAGTTCGCCGACGTAGTAGTGGGCTATCCAAAAAGCGTAAGGTTTGAATGCGGGTTGGTTAGCAAAGTGCCTTTTATAGAAGTCGCGATGGGTATAAATAATAGGGCGAACGCCGTAATGGCGCTGAAGACTATCGAGGAAGACTTTTAGATACTTTCGCACCTGTTGGATGGTCATCCCTCTTTGCTCCTCAATATCAACAACAGGGGGTAAATCTCCTGGACGAAGGCGCACCGTCCGGATAAAATGCAGTGCTTGGTCGCGCGGACTTATGTCGGGCAGAAAGTAGTGGTAAGCCCCGCGAATGATGCCATTCCTTTTGCAGTGTTCCCAGTTGTAGTCAAACAAGGGGTCTTGCATCCAGCTGCCTTCTGTGGCCTTGATAAAGGCAAAATGTATGCGTCTATTATCAACATGCACACTGGCTACGCTCTCCCAATCAATACGCTGTTGGTATCGGCTTACATCGATGCCGTGAACAGTAAAACCTGCGGGTAAGCGTATGCCAAAATAGCTATACTCCTCGTAATGCAGCGGATAATCGAGCAGCCTAAAAGCGCGATAACGCAAACGAGGGTTAATGAGCATCAGCAGGCCAAAGGTCAGCAGAAGCCACAATAACAGCGAGATGCGCTCACTTTTTCTCTGTCTGCGAGTGCTGGGAAAAAGGAAAAATGCGGGCATCGAAGGCCGATTTTACTCTCCTCTGAATTCAGGCTTTCGCTTTTCTATAAAAGCAGCTACACCTTCCTGGTAGTCGTAGGTTTGGCCAGCTTGGGTTTGCAACTCGTCTTCAAGTGCCAGCTGCATGTTGAAGTCATTGATAAAGGTGCGGTTGAGGGCGCGTTTGGTCATGCCCAAGGCGCGAGTAGGCATATTTGCCAGGGTTTCTGCGATACGCAGACTCTCCTGCGGGAAGCTTTCATCGGGGAATACTTTCCAAATCATGCCCATGGCAGCGGCCTCTTCAGCGCTAATCTTGTCCGACAGCATCATCAAGGCAGTAGCGCGCTGCAGCCCGACGAGACGGGGCAGCGTCCAGGTGCCGCCGCTATCAGGGATGAGGCCAATTTTGGAGAATGCCTGAGTAAAAGACGCCGAAGCTGCGGCCACAGTAATGTCGCAAGCCAAGGCGATATTGGCACCAGCGCCAGCAGCTACACCATTAACGGCACAGACCACGGGTTTGTCCAAATGACGGATAGCCCGCACAATGGGGTTGTAGCCCGAGGCAATGATGTCGTGCAGGGCCGGGCCGTTCGGGTCCACCACCTCCTGAAGATCTTGGCCAGCACAGAAAGCGCGCCCTGTGCCAGTGAGATAAACAGCGCGGATACTGTCTCCCTTTCGGCAAAGTTCCAATGCGGCGAGCATCTCTTGCCGCATAAGGTGGTTCATGGCATTAAAAACAGCGGGGCGATGGAGGGTAATGCGGGCAACGCCGCCCTCAACAGACCAAAGAATGTGTTCGAACATGTGATTAGGTATGTGCAGGCACCCGAACGCCACGGCTCTTGCGAATACGCACCGCCACCACCTTGTACTCGGGGCAGAGGGCATCCGCATCGCGCTCGTCGGAAGTAACCACGTTAAGCATCAAATCTGGGAAGTGGAAAGTGGTACTCAACACACCGGGGCGCACCTCATCGGTCAGGCGAGCTTTGATGTCCACTTTTCCTCGGGCCGACTCAACGCACACCCAATCACCCTCGGCAATACCGTAACGCGCTGCATCTTCGGGGTGAATGAGCAATACATCTTCGCGCAAAAGCTCCGCATTCCGGGTGCGGCGCGTCATGGTTCCGCAGTTGTAGTGCTCCAGTTCGCGGTTGGTAGTCAGGATGTAAGGATACTCTTTGGCATAGTGCTCTAACTCGCGCGTTTCGCGGAAATCAGAGAACTGGAATGCTCCAAGACCGCGCTTAAAAGTATCCACATGTAGCACTTCAGTATCGGTACCGTCGGGTTTGACAGGCCACTGCTTGCCGTTGGGACCGAGTTCGTCCCAGCGTACGCCCGCAAAGAAGGGCACTATCTGGGAGATTTCCTGTAGTACAGTTTTGGGGTCATAATCGGGCTGTGGATATCCCATGCGGTTCATTATGTCCACCACAATTTGGCCGTCGGGTTTAGTGCCTGGCAGCGGCGGCACCACCTGATTGACGCGCTGGATGCGGCGCTCACCATTGGTGAAAGTGCCGCTCTTTTCCAAGAAGGAAGCGCCGGGCAGCACTACTGTGGCGTATTTGCAGGTTTCGCTGAAGAATATCTCCTGCACTACCAGAAGATCTAATTTCTGTAGGGCGGCAATGACCTTGTGCGTATTAGGGTCGGTTTGCACTAGGTCTTCACCCATTACCCACAGCGCTTTTAATTTACCTTCCAGTGCTGCCTCATACATCTGCGGGATCTTGTAGCCCACATGGCGCGGCAACTTCGCTCCATAGAACTGCTCGTAACGCGCGTGCACTTCTGGGTTGGTAACGTCTAGGTAGCCCGCGCCTTGGTGTGGTTGGCAACCCATGTCGGCAGCACCTTGCACATTGTTTTGGCCGCGCAAAGGATTGACACCCACGCCGCGCCGGCCTACGTTGCCAGTAACCATGGCCAAGTCGGCGATGAGCATGACCGTAAGGGTACCCTGCGAATGCTCCGTAACGCCCAGGCCGTGGAACGACATGGCAGCCTCCGCTTTGGCGTACGTCAGCGCGGCAGCACGCACCTGCTCACGCGGCACACCGCAGGCCTGCTCTAAGCGGTCGAGGTCAAGCCCCAGAATTTGTCGGCGAAAATCTTCGTAGCCTTCCGTGCGCTTGGCGATAAACTCGCGGTCTTCTAGCCCTTCTGAGATGATGTAATACAGCATCATCTGGAGCAAAGGCACGTTAGAGCCAGGTCTCAGCTGCAAGTGATGTGTAGCATAGCGGGCTATTTCGGTGCGGCGTGGGTCAATCACGATGGTCGGAATGCCCTTCATGGCGGCCTGCTTGATCTTGGCCCCCGTAACGGGGTGTGCATCCGTGGGGTTCGCGCCGATGATGAGGATGCATTTGGTATATTTCAAGTCCTCAATGGAGTTGGTGGCCGCTCCCGTGCCAAAGGTGCGCTGCATGCCCAGGGCCGTAGGCGAATGGCACACTCGCGCGCAGCTGTCTATGTTGTTGGTACCAATGACGGCACGGATGAATTTCTGCATGAGATAGTTTTCCTCATTGGTGCAACGGGCCGAGGAGATGCCAGCAATGGCATCGGGGCCGTACTGGCTGCGAATGGCCTGAAGCTTTTCCGCAATGAAATCATAGGCCTCGTCCCACGTGGCGGGTACCAGCTCGCCATTGCGCCGAATAAGCGGGGTGCGCAGGCGGTCGGGATGGTTGTAGAACGAAAAGGCAAAGCGCCCTTTCAAGCAAGTGTGCCCTTGGTTGACCTCCGCATCGTAAGGCGCCTGAATGGACTTGACCTGCTGGCCTACTACCGCCACTTCCAGATTACAGCCCACACCACAGTAGGTGCACACTGTACGCACTTTCTTGTCGGCAACGACAGACTTTGACTCAAACACATCGGAAATGGCTGACGTCGGGCAAGCCTGTGCACAGGCCCCGCAACTGACGCAGTCGGACTCGAGGAAACTGACATTAAGGCCCTTGACGATGTGGCTATCGAAACCGCGCCCCGCCATAGTCAGTACAAACTGGCCCTGTACCTCGTCGCAGGCGCGCACACAGCGGCTGCAGTTGATGCACTTCGACAAGTCAGAGGTCATGTAAGGGTGGCTCAAGTCCTTTTGGCGGTCCAAATGGTTCTTGCCTTCCGGATAACGCACTTTGCGTATACCTACATGAGCAGCTACGTCTTGCAGCTCGCAGTTGCCGTTGACCTCGCAGGTCAGACAATCCAAGGGGTGATCGGTCAAGACGAGCTCGATGATGTTGCGCCTCAGTTTCTGAACACGCGCAGTATCGGGGAAGATGTGGAAGCCCTCCTGCATGGGTGTATGACAAGAGGCCACAACTCGGCGCGGCCCGTCTGCCGAGAGGGCCACATCTACTGAACACACACGGCAAGCGCCGTATGGCTCCAGATTAGGAGCATCGCAGAGGGTGGGCACGCTATTTTTTCCCAAATGACGGCGCACGAAAGAGAGAATGGTTTCGCCGTCGCGCATCTCGCAAGGCTTATTATTGATGTAGGCAAATTTTCCAGCACCCATGGCTTGAGCAAACGTTTGTGATGGTTTGAGCAGCAGCAATATTAGGGCAATTAGCAGGATTTCTTCATGCGAAATAGGGCCTCAATTCGTCTTCAAAATACAAAAGGGCATTTTTCACGGGCAAGGGCAGCCCTCCGCCTAAGGCACACAGGGATCCTAGCTCCAAGGTCTCGACCAAGTCATCAAAAAGCGAGCGGTCAATGCGATATTGCTGGGTTCGGGCCTTGTGTAGCAGTTCCTTACCGCGCGTAGAACCCAAGCGGCAGGGGAAGCATTTGCCACAGCTTTCGTGTGCTGTAAATTCGAACAAGTGCTCGAGGTATTCAATTATGGAAAAGTCCTCGGGTATGCACACTACCGAAGCATGCCCCAGCAAAAAGCCATTTTGAGCAAAGGACTCGAAGTCCACTGTCAGGTCGGGCACTTTATGCACGGGCACCAACCCGCCCAGAGGGCCGCCGATATGCATGGCTTTAACAGGGCGGCGAAAACCTCCGCCCATTTCATAAATGACCGTGGAAAGCGGCGTGCCCATGTCCACTTCGCACAGTCCCGGCTGCTGGAAATGGCCATCCAGGCAGACCAGTTTAGTCCCCGTAGAACGCCCGCGCCCGATGGCGGCGTAGGCAGCACCTCCGTGCTGGAGGATAAAGGGCACACAGGCCAACGTCTCGACATTGTTTACTACTGTGGGCCGGTTGAACAGCCCTTGTTGCGCAGGGTATGGTGGCCGCACGCGCACTTCTGGCCGCTGTCCTTCTATGGACGACAAAAGCGCTGTTTCTTCCCCGCAGATGTAGGCACCTTGCGCCTCAATGATTTTGAAATCAAACGAAAAGCCCGAACCGCAGATATTCTCGCCCAAGTAACCGGCCTCCCGAATGACCTCGATGGCTGTCCGCATGGCGCGGATGGACTCCGGATATTCGCCTCGTATGTACAACACTCCGCGCTGAGCACCAACGATGTAGCCCGCAATCAGCATACCCAGCAATAGGCTGTGTGGGCGCTCTTCCATAATATAGCGGTCGGAATACGCGCCAGGATCACCTTCGTCGGCGTTGCACACAATAAATTTGAGGTCGCCAGGCGTATTCTTGCACGCTTCCCACTTGAATGCCGTCGGAAAGCCTGCCCCTCCGCGTCCGCGTAGGCCAGAGGTCTTTATTTCGGCCAGCAACTCATCGGGCGATTTTCGGAGGCAGACCTCCAAGAGGCGATAATAGGGTTCTATGCCCGGAAACTCGGCCGTGAGCACGGGCGTACCACTCACCCGCACGGCGTAGTGATCGGGCCAAGGTTGCCGATCGGTACAGATGGCTGCTATTTGCGCTGCAGCAGCGCCAGAGTAATTGTTGCCCGCGTAGTGAAAAGCACTGTTCTCATAGCACCGCCCTAAACAACACATGGCGCCTATTTCCTCAGGTGCGAAATGCTCTTTGAGCCGCTCGACAAGTGCGGGTTGTGTGCCAGCTGTCAGGCAAGCGCTGCCGTTGCAGACGTACACCCGCTTGCCCCGGTTTTCCGGGCGCATGAAGTCGTAAAAGGTAACGCTGCCGTACACGTTAGCATCACCAATGAGGTATTCTTCGGCCAAACGCCTCATTTCTTCTGGTGGCACACTGCCGTTGTACTCATCGGCCAGACGCCCTAAGGCCTCAAATAGGTTTTCATCCAAGCCTTTGCGGCCTGAGAGGTAACTCAAATTCTTTGACATGGCGCACTGTTTTACTTGTTTGAGCGATGCCGCAACAAACACAGAATTTGCTCGCAACGGCGTACAAATGTAGGGACAAACACCCGCATGGCCGAGTATAAAATAGACGCCACGGCGCCATCCTTCAGTCGGCTATCCACACCAAGTTGGGTGAGCACACCCGCCTACCCAGCCACATCTCGGGTGCATGGGGGCGATATCCTAACGCCTCGAGCCAGGCGCGCAGCTCCGTGCGCCCCTCGGCATTATCCTCTACAATGAGCACGGGTTGGTCGCGCCGAAGGACTTGTTCTGCGCCGCGCAGGACGCTCAGCTCGCCCCCCTCCACGTCTACCTTGATGAGGTCAATAGACCGCTTGTGTACAAAGGGCTGCTCATCCAGACGCTCCAAATGCACTGGTATCTCCTGAAAATCCTCAGCAAACGGCAAAGTGCGCACGGTTGTGGAGGCCCATCCCGCCAGCGGTATGCCGTTGTAAATGGGCACGCGTAATATTGCCTGCCCTGTATAGTCCGATAATCCAAAGTGGAACACCTGCACGTTGGCCCGTCGCACATGCCACAGGTCGTAGTCCTCCTGCGTGTTGGCCTCGAAGGCATATACTTGCTCAAAAAATTGGGCCATGCGATAAGCATAACAGCCATGATTGGCGCCTACATCTACGGCCGTGCAAAAACGCTTACACAGGCGCCCTAAATAACGCAGCTCCGGCTCTGCATCTGCACTGGCCAGCTGGGCCGCTAGCCGAACGGGCAGCCGCCAACGCTGTGGGAAAAAAGCGCGGCTGTAGCGCAAGAAACGATCGGCCCACGTGGATATAGTTGCCACGTCGGTGTGAGAAAAGAACGAGTCTCAAATTGCCGTATAGCCCTGCTACTCTCAAGCTTTTTTGTCTTCTGGCTTTTAGGCAAAAATACGGTGCCCAATCCAAGAGACTAATGGCGCACTTCATACGTCATTGCAGTGTCCATCTAACCCCCAAAAGCACCCGTTGGCGCTGAATGGGTGCATAGATATACGTTGGGTCAAAGGTGTAGCCGTTAGGATTGCCGATATCTATCTGTTTATCAAAGGGATCAAAAGCTCGCATGATCACTTCCCCTCTGGGAAAGAACCCGAACAGATTTTTTACACCAAGGTATACTTGGACGCCGTGGAAGGTTTCTCTGGTTTTGAAAGCGGCCTCAGGCTTCCAGGTAACTTGCACGTTGTGAATGGAAAACCATGGCGAGTACTCGGGGCGGTAATCATTAGGCAATACGGGCAGGCGCATAGGACTGTTAAAATTACCTGTGTAATCAAGTGTCAGCCCCCAACGAGCAACGGGATAGGTAACAGCCCATGTGCCTGAAAAGGGTGGAGCGTAGAGTTGCGCAAAACGCTCACCTTCTTCTACCCGATAGACCTCCATTAGCGTTGCGCCTGCTGTAACTTTGAGGCCACTGACGAAATTGAAATCCCAATTGACTGACAGCCCTGATGAGACAGCATGGCCGTTCAGGTTGTTGTAGATAATCTTGTTAGGGTCAGTATCGTAGTCCGGTATGATCTGATTAATAAAATAGGTGTAGAACAGCGAAACGTCCATGCCGATAAAGCCCACCTTTTTAGGAAAAAACTTGTGCGAATAATTCAAGTTTCCGTTCCACGAGCGCTCAGGGCGAAGGTTAGGCGCAATGACTACTTCACGAGCGCCGGTGAGCGCAGCATGGTCTTCGGTGAAGATGTTAGCTACCCGGAAGCCCGAACCTGCGGTGAAGCGCAGGGTATGCTGAGGGTTGCGGCTCCACTTCCAGCTGAGGCGCGGCGTGAGGATGCTGCCATGTGCTGAATTGTAGTCGTATCGCAAGCCCAGCAGCAAGCGCTGGCGAGCATTCAGTGTCCATTCATCTTGCACAAAGATGCCCGGCAGCCACATCTGCGAGGGCTGGTTCTCGGTGCCATCGGGTGTTGCCGTAGCGGGTGTGTTGTCGTCGTAGTAAGTGTAGCGCAGAGCAAGGCCAAGCAAGGCATCATGCCGTCGGCCGAGGGGTAAGTCGGTAGTTAACTGGCCGAAAGCCACCTGCTGATGCCCGAGATAAGGCGTGTTGCCGTACATGGAATTTTGGTCGTGTAAGTTCCATGAAGCATCCAAAACAATGCGACGCGACACTATAGGCAATTGATAACGCCCCGTTATCTCTACGCGGTTGGTATATATGCTCTCTCCATAGACGCTATCTGTTCCACGCCAGCGAGGCTCCCACTGTAATTGACCACCCCAGCGATCTTCATACACATAGCGGACTGCAAGAGCAGCTTCGTAATCGTTCTTTCGCTCAAAATTCCACTTGTTAAACAAGGAAATACGGTTCTGCAGCGCCATATCTGTGAAATTGTCGCCATTGATATCGAGCCGGCGATTGAAAGCAAAGTAATTGACTCCGAGCATGGCGTGCACCTTACCTATTCGGCCCGCTAGGGCGCCGTCCAGATTATACTCTCCGATGCTAGTGCCGAAAGCGTCCACAAATACGCTAGGGGCGGTCAAAGCGCTTTTGGTAATGATGTTGACCAAGCCACCCATGGCCTCTGAACCATAGAGCGCACCAGCTGGGCCTTTCACCACTTCGACGCGCTCTATCATGCCATTGGGGATGCCGCTCAGACCATACACTGTGGCGAGACCGCTCACGATAGGCATGCCATCAATCGCAACCATGGTGTATGGGCCAGGCATGCCGTTAATTTGGATATCACCAGTGCCACACACATTGCAATTGAGCTGCGGACGCACCCCATTTACAATAGTAAGAGCCTCGAAGAGATTAGGTGTGGCATTCTTCTGGAAAAATCGGGCTGTGTAAATCTCCACAGGGATAGGCGAAGCATCCTTGCTCACTTCTTTCATGGTGGCTGATACGACGACCGTGCCGAGCGCATTGTCAGCAGGTTGAAGCAAGATTACTTGGTCTTTGGAAAAGTCGCCCAGCTCACCCGTCCAAGGTTGATAGCCCATAGCCCGCACCGTTAATTGCGGTATTTGCCCCAGAAAACGCTCTGCAATAAGTACTTGCCCCAAAGTATCAGCTACAAGAATGCCCGGCATGCCTTCCACTAAAATAGAAGCAGCAACCACAGGCTCGCGGGTAAGCGCATCGAGGACTACAAGTTTACGCGCACCTTGCATTTGGGCGCATATTCGACTTGCAAACAGCAACAATATTACCACTGAGAAAAGCCATTTTTTCATGTAAAAAATAAGTTTTAAAATTTTGCCTAAAATTTTCGGCAAATTTACCAAAATAAAAGTTTAACCTTGGCTAAATTTTTTTTTTCAAACCTCGCGCTCATCATCTGTCCATAATACGAAGACCGTCAGCATGGTATCACGAAAGACAGCATAGAACAAGCGGTAACTTCATTGTTTTTTAACACCTAAAAATCTCCCAATTTTAGATTTCCTGTAGCTACATTTGCTCCTGACTTTTCGGGCAGGCTTTCGCCGAGACGCCCCACTGACCAAGGACAAGGCTAAAGGAATTTCTTAAAACTCGCTTAAATTTTTAGCAGGAGAGCCGTAACGCTGGGGTCATAACCTGTACCATGTTCTTTTTTATATCCTTATGCGAAGGGTAAACTCTCTTCGTGGACTTTTTGATAGTTAAACAAGGATAATCGGAACATGGCCTACAGCAACATTTTAGAGACCATCGGTAAGACGCCGCTGGTTCGCCTGAACAAGACTGTTGGCAACATCCGCGCGCGGGTGTATGCCAAATTAGAGTCGTTCAATCCAGGACTCAGCGCGAAAGACCGGATTGCCCTACACATCATCGAACGCGCTGAACATATGGGGCGGCTCCAGCCGGGCGGCACGGTGATAGACGCCACGAGCGGAAACACGGGCTTCAGTTTGGCGATGATATGTGCCTGGAAGGGTTATCGCTGCATCCTGACTGTAACGGACAAAATCTCCAAAGACAAGTTGAATAACCTGCGCGCCATGGGAGCTGAGGTTATCCTCTGCCCTAAAGACGCAAAACACGACGACCCTCGATCCTATGTACGGCGTGCAGAGCAGTTGGCCCGCGAAATTCCGGGGGCCTTTTATGCCAACCAGAATTTTAACCCGGATAACCCAGAGGCGCATTACCTGAGCACTGGCCCGGAAATCTGGGAAGAAACCAACGGTAAAGTAACTTGGCTCATCGGCAGCGCTAGCACGGGCGGTACGCTCTGCGGAACAGGCCGCTACCTGCGCGAACAAAACCCAAATGTGAAGATCATTGCCGTAGATGCTTACGGCTCAGTATTGAAAAAGTACCACGAGACCGGAGTCTATGACGAGAATGAAATCGGCCCTTATCACATCGAAGGTACAGGGAAGAACTTCATTCCGGGCAATGTGGACTTTGAATTGATAGACCGCTTTGTAAAAGTTACAGATAAGGACAGCGCCTTGCGCACACGAGAATTAGCGCGTCAGGAAGGTATTCTGGTAGGCTATTCCAGCGGAGCGGTTTTGCAGTGTTTGCACCAAATTCAACATGAGGTTCAACCAGAAGACGTTGTGGTGCTGCTTTTTGCAGACCACGGCAGCAAGTACGTTTCCAAAGTATTCGACGATGACTGGATGCGTTCCCAAGGTTTTCTCCCAGAGGAAGAGAGCACGCCTCAAAACATCTCCATTGCACCAACGACGCTACTATAAGACCTCAAATGGCCTTTTACCTTTGCGCCAATTTTTAAAAAACTATGGACTTATTTGCACGCATTTTAGAGCAGGCAGGCCCCTTAGGAAAATACGCCGATGTAGGCGAGGGCTACTACATGTTTCCCCAACTCGAAGGCGAGTTGGGCAACCGCATGTACTTCCAAGGCAAGGAAGTCATTTGCTGGAGCATTAACAATTACTTAGGCTTGGCCAACCATCCGGAAGTGCGCCAAGCTGACGCCGAAAGTACGGCGCGCTGGGGCTTGGCCTATCCCATGGGCGCGCGCATGATGAGCGGCGAAACCAAGCGCCACCAAGAACTGGAAACTGCGCTAGCTCACTTTGTAGGCAAGGAAGCTGGTTATCTGCTTAACTATGGATATCAGGGCATCCTCTCTGTGATTGACGCCCTGCTGACGCGCCGCGACGTAGTAGTGTACGACGCCGAAAGCCATGCCTGCATCGTGGACGCCGTGCGAATGCACTTAGGTAAGCGTTTTGCCTTCGCCCACAATGACATCGCCAGCCTGCACAAAAACCTAGAGCGCGCTGTCAAGATTACGGAAGAAACAGGCGGTGGCATATTGGTTATTACGGAAGGGGTCTTCGGCATGCGTGGAGACCAGGGCAAGCTGCGCGAAATTGCAGCCCTTAAGGAACACTACCCCTTCCGTCTGCTCATTGATGACGCCCACGGCTTTGGCATGTTGGGCCAAACAGGCGCAGGTACTGCTGAGGAGCAAGGTGTTACGGACGCCGTAGACCTTTATTTTAGCACCTTTGCTAAAAGTATGGCGCTTATTGGCGCCTTCGTAGCTGGGCCTAAAGATATCATCCGCTACCTGCGCTACAACATGCGCTCTCAGATCTTTGCCAAATCACTACCCATGCCCATCGTAGAGGGTGCCCTCAAGCGCTTCGAACTACTCAAGACCCAACCAGAACTGCGCGAACGGCTGTGGAAAAATGTCCATGCTTTGCAAAACGGCCTGCGCGAGCGCGGCTTCGACATCGGCGATACCAACACTTGCGTAACACCTGTGTATATGCGCGGCGCGTTGGAAGAAACCAGCCTCTTAGTGCGCGACTTGCGCGAGAACTACGGCATCTTCTGCTCAGTCGTCATCTACCCCGTAGTGCCCAAGGACATGGTTATCCTGCGCCTGATACCTACCGCCGTACACACTGATGAAGACATCCGCCTCACGTTAGAAGCCTTCTCCGCCGTGCGCGAGAAATTAGAGTCGGGCGCATATCGAGAGAAGATACAACTGCCAGCTTAAGACGCATTTTCGGGGTACTTTGAGGCATGAAAGATTTATTTTCTGCGCAATCTGCCGCATACGCTCGCTTTCGGCCCGGGTACCCCGATGCGCTTTTTGCCTTCCTTTTCGAGCACTGCCTCTCCTTTCAGCGGGCATGGGACGCTGCTACGGGCAACGGGCAAATAGCCCTTCGTTTGGCCAAACGCTTTGCCCATGTGTATGCTACTGACCTGAGCCGCACGCAATTGCAGCAGGCTCCTGCGCACCCCCACGTGCACTACGCCGTAGAAACGGCTGAAACCACCTGCCTGCCACCAGCCTCGTTTGACCTGATTACCGTAGGGCAAGCCGCCCATTGGTTCGACCTGGAGCGCTTCTATGTGCGAGTGCAGCGTTTGCTGAAGCCGGGAGGGCTGCTGGCCCTGGTGGGCTATTCGCGCCCGCAACTACCTTCAGAGGTGGATGCGCTCGTTGAGCATCTTTATACCAACATCTTGGGCGAATATTGGGAGCCAGAGCGGCGCCTGGTAGAAGAAGAGTACCGCTCCTTGCCGTTCCCATTTCAGGAGATTACACTACCTAAAATGTACAGCACTTACGCCTGGACGCACGCCCAGCTGATAGGCTATTTGAGCACATGGTCTTCTGTACAGCGTTATATGGAAAGCGCTGGTCAGTCGCCTTTTTCTGCCGATTGGCTCGAGCATCTGGCTATTATTTGGCCCGAAAATGAAATCCGCCAAGTGTATTTCCCCATTTTTGGCCGCATAGGCCGCTATTCATCATGAGTTAAAAATTGCTCAATTCCTACTACATCATGGCCGATACCTATTGTACCCTGGCCGGCCCGAGTGTGGGTGAGTACAAAGACCGCGGGAGTAAATTCATCGCCTATGCCTTTCCAGTGGAGACCGACGCAGAGGCGTTATCTCGCGTAGAGATGTTGCGCAAAGAACACCCCAAAGCGCGCCACCACTGTTTTGCATGGCGCCTGGGCACTGATGGGCAATACTTCAGGGCCAACGACGATGGAGAACCCTCTGGTACTGCAGGGCGCCCCATCTTAGGCCAGATTGATGCGGCAGGGCTGACCAATGTAGTGGTGGTAGTGGTACGCTACTTTGGGGGCACACTGCTGGGTACATCGGGCCTCATTCAGGCATATCGCGAAAGCACTGCGGAAGCACTCCGGCACGCAGTACGTGTGGAGCGCGTTGTCTTCGGTTACCTGCGCGCAGAAATAGCTTACGGCATGCTGCCGGAATGGCTCAGCACCCTGAAAAGGAGTGGGCTAGAAGTGTTGCAAGAGGAATACGGCGAAACGACGGCCACGCTTCGCTTAGGCGCTCCTCAAAGCCAAATAGAGAGTGCACTGCTTTTGCAAAAAGCCCTTCTTTGGAAAGCAAAGCCCCAGGAAGCCCTCAAACTTCCATGGCCAGAAGGCGTCTTAAGCGTAGAGCCAGAATAGCATAACCTCTTTTTACCAATACGACGGCAAGTACAGCTCGCCATCAAGTACATGGCGCGAGATGACGATGCGCTGCACTTCTGAGGTACCTTCGTAAATCTGAGTGATCTTGGCATCGCGCATTAGCCGTTCGACATGGTATTCCTTCACGTAACCATAGCCGCCGTGTATCTGGACGGCCTCGACTGTGTGGCGCATAGCCACTTCAGAAGCAAATAACTTAGCCATGGCTGCCGCCTGTGCGAAATCAAGCCCCTGATCCTTAAGATAGGCCGCGCGGTACACCATCAGGCGCGCTGCCTCTATTTCGGTGGCCATGTCGGCCAACTTGAAGGCAATGGCTTGGTGTTGGCTGATGGGTTTGCCGAATGCCTGGCGCTGCTTGGCATATTCTACAGCAAGTTCGTAAGCACCAGCAGCAATGCCCAATGCCTGGGCGGCAATGCCAATACGGCCGCCGTTGAGGGTATTCATGGCGAGCTTGAAGCCAAAGCCGTCCTCACCGATGCGGTTTTCTTTGGGCACCTTCACATCGTTGTACATAATGGTGTGCGTATCGGAGGCCCGAATGCCCAACTTATCTTCTTTGGCCCCGATGACAACGCCTGGCCAGGAGGCCTCTACAATGAGCGCATTAATGCCGCGATGCTTCTTTGCAGGGTCAGTTTGGGCCATCACCAAGTGCACCTGTGAGGTACCACCGTTGGTAATCCAGTTTTTAGTCCCATTGAGCAGGTAGTAGTCGCCCATGTCCACAGCGGTGGTGCGCTGACTGGTGGCATCAGAACCGGCTTCTGGCTCCGAAAGGCAGAACGAGCCGATCCACTCTCCCGTGGCTAGCTTAGTGAGGTACTTCCGCTTTTGCTCCTCAGTGCCGTACTTCTCTAACCCCCAGCAGACGAGTGAGTTGTTGACGGACATGATTACGGAGCAAGAGCTGTCTACCTTACTGATTTCCTCCATGGCAATAACGTAAGAGAGCGTATCCATTCCGCCGCCGCCATACTCAGGGGAGGTCATCATGCCCATAAAGCCCAGCTCAGCCATTTTGCGCACCTGCTCGTGAGGATATAGCATCTTGCTATCGCGCTCAATAACGCCGGGTTTGAGTTCATTTTGAGCAAATTGGCGAGCCGCTTCGCGCACTGCCTCGTGTTCTTCAGTCAGACGAAACATGGTTTAACACAAAAATTTTATCCGGTTAAAAAGCCGGGGCAAAGGTGCGCATTACAGCGGAATATGTTTTTCGGTAGCCTGCAGAACTTCCTTATTTGGAACGCCTCCGCGGTGGACGAAAGCCACGACACTGCAGTGTTTCGCCTCCCACTCGGCAGGAAGCGTCAGGGTAAAAGAACGCTCCAAGGTTTTATTGGCCTGTAAGGCGGGTAAAGCATCCCCTGTAGCTGAGGTGAGCACGCTGCGCAAGACGTGGCGATGCAGGTAATTCGGTTCTGTAACAAGCAAAACCTTCTGGTAATCCACGATGCTGTCTTGAGTGATGAGTACTGTAAGGCGATGGTCTCCGTCCAGGTCTTGTTTGGGGGTAATGCTGACCTGGACATCTAGTTTACGCGAAGTAGCTTCATAGGTGGGTTTTAACGAGAGGCCTACCAGCAAGGGCTTTTCCAGCTCCTCTGCAATGATGCCTGCCCACAGCTGACGCGGCAGGTAGGGTTCCGTTTCAGGCGGTATAATCCGCCGATTGATGGCTGCGGTGGGAAAGAAAAAGGCGGCGCCGATATAGTTGGCCATTTCGGTGCCTTTGGGAGTACGAAAGTCGTAGCGGCTGCTAGGAAAGGGCTGGTCGTAGCCGAGCGCGGCGTGAATGGACACCACCACCAGCTGATCGCGATACTGTTGCTGCAGTGCCACCAAGGTAGCCGTTCCCTCCGGGCAATTAGGGCAACGCACTCCTGTCAGTTCTTCAGCCAAAACGACCCGTTTTTCCTGGCCCGGCTCAGGGCCGCCACCTGAGTCTATCGGCTCTATAATGACCCAATTTTCGCTGCAACCGGCCAACAGCCCTGCCAATGCTGCTCCGCAAAGTAACATTCTTACGTTCATAATCCACTGACTTTTAGAAGACTGAACTGAATTGAAGGCGTACACCGTGAAAGGTGGGTTCGTAGCGGCAGATGCCGCCGGCACAGTTGATACCTTCCACTTGTTTGACATAAGACAGCGAAAAACGGTTGGCCCGATGCGTGTAAACAAAGCCAATGCTAGGGTAGTGCAAGCCGTCGTACTTGGTCTTTTCAGGATCGTAACGCTCCGGATTGGCGTGTGGCACCTTATACATATTGGACACAAATATGAGCCAGTGAGGGGCTAGCCCCAGTTCTGCCAAAACAAAGGCCCAGGAGCCAAACTCATCATCGGTGAGCAAGTACTGCGCTTCAAGCCGCAGCGAACGACGCGGTGTAAAGCGGTAGAGCCACTCCACATAAGGCGTAAAGGCATCTACGTACCCCTGCCAGCCGTTCCTGACCCACGGCACGATGTCATTGGGGTCTTCTGGGTCATCCTTAAACTGGTAGGTGCTGATATCGTATTTGAGGAACTGCAGGCCAACGAGCAACTGCCATTTGCGGGCCTTTTTATAGGCAAATTCGGGAGCGATTTCGCGGTATAGGCTTCGCCCGTCCAGCAAATAGATATCGGCTACATTCAGCCCTATGGTGGCGTTTTTATTGAGGCTGTAGCGAATATCCAGTTGATAACCCTGCTCGCCCAGCTCCTGCGTATTCGGAGCAAAGCGCGCCGGAAGGCGAAAGGTATTCTGCCTAGCCAAGGGCGGCAGGTAATTGATTTGCCCTTGCACGCCTATCTGGAAAGGGTCGGTGCGGAAACGGAAGTCTTTGGTGTACTTGGCCTCCAACGTAATACCCAAACCTTCTTTCGCAAAGGCCAGGCTGGTGTAGGCCATATAACCGTCGGTATTGACCAAGATACCGGTGATGGTGTCCGTTCGGATGCCGCCAACGGAACCATCAGGGAGGAAGATGGTGTCGTGAGTAACTAACTGCCTGAATTCATTGAAGATAACATCGCGTGTTTTGTAAGCGACCTCAAAGAACCAGGTGAAGCTGCCTGCCGTCAGAGTGTTGTAAAGCGAGAAGGCGTAAGTGTTGTACAAGAGGCTGTCGCGCCGCTGATACCGCCTCATCTCGCTGACTACGCGATTGACTGTTTCGCGATCATAGGTACGGCCTACAGCCCCAAAGCCCGGGGCAAGAGTGAAGTTCTTGGCTGTATCGGGTTGGATAAAGCCCTCTATAGCTGTCCCCCGAACAACGGAACCATAGGTGCTGAACTGGCGCTTTTGCCGACCGGTGAAAGCCTTTACCTTCCATTTGTCGTTGAATCTGTAGCCCGCTTGTACGCCGTACAGGGCATTGTCAATCATAAGCACGCGCTCTTCGTAGGCGCGAAAGATGATGCCCGAGCCGATCTGGTCGTACAAGTACCCTGCCGACACATCGAAGCCGTGTATTTCCTTGTGAATGTACCAACGCCCAATGCCCTCCCCCGTAAACGAACCGGTCGGGTTGAGCAGGTTAGAGTTATTAAACAGGTCGAAGCGCAGCCCCATGTCAAAGCCCCAGTTGGAATAGTTCAACGCCAACCAGCTCTCGGCCCCAAACTTCTGGTTGTCGTACTGCGGCGTCCCTGTAGCGCCTATTTTGGGATCGGCAATGAAAAAGTTGCCATTCGATTGCACATTACCCGTAATCCTAGGGGTGTTGACCTGGGCGAGGGAATGACCTACAACCAAGAGAAACAGGAAGGAGAGTAAACAAGGCTTCATAGCAACGCTCGGGCGGGTATGATGTCCCTCCCGGCAAAAGTAGTTCAGGGGTTACTCTGCATCAGGGCAAAAAAATCCTTTGATTGATGCGCTACTTAAAAATCCATACATTAGCTGTTCTAATTTGCTTTATTTAAGCATTCGTTCTTCTTAATCTGCTGACTTTTAATCTTTAAGACAACTCTGCTGAGCATTTGTCTTGAAAGATGTGAGTTGGGTTTTCTGGTCGTCTCGTTCTGCATTCCCTTTCCGATGGCACTTTGGCAGCCTATCAGGAAAGTTTATTTTTTAATCCCAGCAGCATAACTATGATGGTCTCTGCACCATAACAATGTCAACCTTTATTCTTAATCCATCTCATCGCAGTCGCTCATGAAAAGTTGTTCTACCTTAAAAGCTTTCCCCCCATTCTCCCTTCCAGCCAATTACATTTACTTAAATCTGGCGCCTTTTAGCAGCAGTGATGAGCTATGGCCACTATGAGTCTCTTTTGCAGATTTTCAGTCCAACAATACCTCACCCTCCAAAACTGCTTCTATGCGCGACTTATCCGAACTTATCCACCGCCTTCCGTGGAGCCGTTTGCAGGGCAGTGCTGCGTGGAATGCCCTGCTACCGGCCGACACCAAAATGGCCCGCCTCTTCTCTTTGGTGAGGGCCGATGCCAATCTGTCAGAGGCCGAAGCTGCTAAGCATCTCTACGGCGATGCCAGCGCCTTGGGGCCTCTGCGTAGCCTGAAGAGCAAGACCAAGGAGCGCCTTTTGAGCGCTATATTCCTACTCGAGCCAAACGAGGCTACTTTGGGCGATCGCCAGCAAGCCTACTACGAATGCCAGCGGCGCTGGGCAACAGCCATCGCCCTCTCTGCCAGAAGGGTCTCCACCGTGGCCATCGAGCAGCTGGAGCACATGCTGCGCTATGCCCAGCACTTTGAGTTTACGGAGCTGGCCATGGGCGCCGCCTTCCATCTGCGACATCATTACGGCGCCATTATGGGCGATGTAGAAAAATACCGCCACTATCGCGAGCTATATCGGCAGTATCAGGCGCTGTGGGTTGTAGAAAACGAAGCCGAAGAACTCTACACCGACATCATCAGCACCTTAGCCAATACACGTGCCCCGCAGCAGGAAATGGGACAGCTGGCTGCAGGATACTTCCGGCGCATTGAGCCGCATCTGAAGCAGCACACTTCCTTCCGCCTGCACCTGAACGGCCGCCTGCTGCAAATGCTCGTTCACAGCAGCGCCAATGATTACTGTACAGTAGCGACTCTGTGCGAAGACGCACTGACCTTCTTCCAGAGCAAACCCTATCGCAGCCAATTGGCACTGCAGGTCTTCTACTACCAGCTGGTGGTCTGCTGTGTCCACCTGCGCGATTTTGGGCGCGGCCAAACCGTCATTCGGCAATACGCCCACATTTACGAGCGCGGATCATTCAATTGGTTCAAAATTCAGGAGTTGTGGTTCTTACTTGCCTTGCACACCCAACACTACGACGATGCTTTTGACACTTGCACAGCAGTACTGCAGGAGCCTGACCTGGGCAAACAGCCGCAAACGCTGCAGGAGATGTGGAAAATCAACGAAGCCTATGCCCAGTTTTTAGCGCGCATCCGACGGGCCGACCGCCTGCCCAATCCCAACTTCCGCATGGGCAAGTTTTTGAACGAAATCCCCACCTTTTCGAAGGACAAGCGCGGGATGAACATCCCGGTACTCATCGTTCAGATGCTCTTCGACCTACTGAACAAGCGCTATGATACGGCCATTGACCGCGTGGAAGCCTTGGGCAAATACGCCGACCGCTACGTGCGCAAAAACGACCACTTCCGAAGCAACTGCTTCTTGAAAATGCTCTTGCAAATCCCGCACGCTGCCTTCCACCGCGAAGCCGTGGTGCGCAAAGCACAGCGCTATCGCGACATGCTCAGCCAAATGCCCATTGAGATAGCCAATCAGCCACACGAGATAGAGATCATCCCTTACGAAGACCTGTGGGAAATGATACTCGAACTGCTGCCCACTGGGCATATCCACCTTAGAAAGCAGAGAAAAACACCCTTCAAAGAGCCTCTTTAGGCCTTAAAGAGCTACCTTTGAGAAGAAATATAAGCGCTGAATTCAAACTCAACATAAATTTAATTTTCAGCGCTTTATTTTTTAAACTGACAAAAAAATTCTAAAAAACCGCGCCATCGAAGCCGCATAACTGTCTCTTCATCAGGGGCAGGGTGCCTGGACTTTTGACTTCGCAAACCAACCACAACGCGAAGTCATCATGGCACACTTGAACAACATCACACTCGCAGGCGCTCAAGCGCAAACCCCTAACACCAACGCGTCATTTGCTGAGGCTGTCATCATCATTGACATCACCGGTGTGTAACTGCCTACCGTAAACGCGCCACAGAATCGAACGGTTTGGGCGGCGTTTTTTCTTCCGGCAAGGGGCGTTCGTCGGTGTTGCGGAACGGGATTTGAGGGAATGCCGTAGGTTTGTTGCCACAGCGATCTTCCTTTTAATTACCCGCCTTCCCAAACGGCGTAAGACATGCACGAACTCCGCGAACTTGTCTCTATTGTAACTAAGCAAAAACTGCGCTCTGCCTCCTTGCTCACCGTCAAAGCCCTGCAGCCTGGGCCGCTGTCCATGCAGCTATACGACCTCATTGCTGAGGGCAAGGTGGATACCGATGAACAAGCCATGGTAGCCCTGTACCCCGACAACCCAGAGCGAAACATCTCCTATCAGCGCATTAAAAAAGCCTTGCGCGATTACCTAGTGCAGATGCTCCTCGTCATTGACCTGCAACTGCCGCATTACAACCAACGCCAACGCACCTATTTTGATCTATGCAAAAAGTGGGGAGCCATCAAGATCCTCTTGGGCAAAAACGCTCACCGCGCCACACTTCAATTGGCTGAGGATGTGCTGAAATCTGCCCTGCGCTACGACTTTACCGACATGGCGCTCGATATGGTGCGCGCCATGCGCCTATATTATGGTTCCATCGAGGGCAACGTCAGGAAATACGAACACTATGGCCAACAGGTAAGATACTTAGAAGACGTACTGCGCTACGAAAACCTCGCCGAAGAACTGTACACTGACCTCGTCATTCGATATGTGAATGACAAGTCCACCAAGCACGATGTGCCACACATAGCCCGACAATACTTTAAGCAGTTGGAGGAGGCCTTGAACAAGTACGATACCTATCGCCTCCATTTCACGGGGCGGCTCATCGAAATCATTATTTACACAAGCGTCAATGACTACCGGAAAACTATAGACATCTGCGACAAAGCCATCCGCTTCTTCGAAGCCAAAGACTACACGGCCAATGTGCCATTGCAGGCATTTCTCTATCAGGAAATGGTGTGCTATGTGCAGCTGCGCGACTACGAGCGCGGGCGCAATGCTGCTGAACGCGGACTACAGCTGTTGGAGAATGGCTCATTTAACTGGTTCAAGTACCAGGAGCTTTTCTTGTTACTCTCTCTCCATTCCGGCCAGTACCAAGAGGCGTACCGCATCTACAAAACCACCGTAAAGCATCGGCGCTTTGGAGGGCTACCCGAAGGCATCCGACAGATCTGGAAAATTTTCGAGGCCTACCTTTTCTACCTCATCCAGATTGGCCGCATCAAGCCGGACGAGCTGGAAACTGTCATTAGCCGCATCCGCATCATGCGTTTTATCAACGATGTGCCCATCTTCTCCAAAGATCGGCGCGGCATGAACATCCCCATCCTTATCTTCCACATCCTATACCTCATTCTGACCAAAGACTACGATGCCGTCATTGACCGTATGGAAGCCATCAAAAAATACACGACGCGCTACCTCAAACGCGACGACAATTACCGGAGTAACTGCTTCATCAAGATGCTGCTCGTCATGCCAGATGTGGGTTTCCATCGCGCCGCCGTCGTTCGGCATGCAGAAAACTACGTCAAGATGCTGCAGCGCGTCCCATTGGACTTTGCCAACCAGTCGCACGACATCGAGCTCATTCCCTACGAGGATCTGTGGCAGATGGCCTTGGACTCTTTAGAAAACACCATCTACAAGCCGCGCGCTCGGCGGGCCTCCGGCTCTACACCTTCACCCTGAGCCGTTGGTCTGTCCTACAGACACACCTGCAGCAGCTGGGCCAAACGCTCGAAGGCCGATTTCCAATCTTCGTTGACAAAGACCCACTCCTTCTTGCGATAGCCCTTGGTGGCCAAATAAAACAGGTTTTGGCTGCGCCAGATGTCGGGCTTGAGGTTCATCTGTCCCAAAGCCTCGAGTACCTCGATGAGCCAGTGCAGACGACTAAGGGGCGGATCTTCCCGGTGCAGGCGCTGGATCTCCCGGTAAATACACTGGCTGGCAGCATGCAGGACGGCCTCTTCGTCGGTCAACTTGAGGTTCCATTGCTGCATGTCATGTGCTACGCGCTTGAGCAGTTGGACGGAGTTGCCGTGGTTATTTTGGAAAAAGCGCAGTAAGTCGTTTTGCAATACGTAGGCTGCCAGCTGCCGCCAAGTGTCGGGCACGGGCAGGCCCGCTTCTTGCAGCCCCACGACAAGTTGGTAATTATCATTGAAGACGTTGCGCAAGTTGACTTCTGCCAGTTGCAGGCTTTGCGCCGTAATAGCGCGCATGATGCGTATGCGCTCATCCGCGAATAGAGTAGCCAATGAGAAGCGCGGATTACCAAAATGCTCTTGTTGGTACTGGATGACCGCCCCCAGATCGGCTTTTCTGAAGGCTTCTGTGATGTTACGGCGTATTTCCTCAAACCGGGGGCGCGGAATGGCGTCGCTAACGTGGCCCAAGATATGCTGCTGGCCCAAATAAAGGGCAGAGAAGGCGTAGGTCAATTCTGCCTGAGTAAGATGAGAGCGAATACGCAACCGACCAATAGTGAGGCGCGGCGTGCCAGCCTCGATGCGCTCGAAAGCCTCTAAATGAGCGGAGTAGTTGTGCAAATTCAATTCCTCTACAGCCTCCTCGAAAATGGAGGCTACGGCAAAATGCGCGGCTACGCGCTCCATGGTAATGCGGGCCGGCACAACATTTTCCAGATAGCTGGCCGCTCCGTCGGGGTATCGGTTGCTGGGTGCTAATCGGAGGCGTCTTTCAAAGTCCTCGTGTAGTTGTAAGCCGGTGGCTTCCTGCGCATAGTCCATGGCGCGCAGGGCATACTGCAAGATCTGATTGGTTTCGATGCCGGAGATTTCATCGAAGAACCAGCCGCAGCTAGTGTACATGAGCACGGCAAAACGCTGCATTTCCAACAGGCGTAGGGCAGTTACCTGTTCTAAGGCGCTCAATGTGCGGCGGGTGTATTTTTGAAAGAAGGCTTGGCGCGTCCTTTCTGTGCGGTCGAGCACAACCTCGATGTAGCCGTTACGCGCCTTCCAGGGGTCAGCGAAAAAACGGCTGGCTTCGCGCTCGAAGGCCGGGGCCAAGTGGTCGCGCAAATAGTCCAGCGTATCGCGCAAGGGTTTGCGCCAGCGCTGGTGCCATCCGGGGTGCATGCCCGTGTTGCAACCGCAATCACTGCGCCAACGCTCAACGCCGTGGCTACAACTCCACGATGTATTCTCTGCCAGTTGCACCTCCCATGTGGGTGGAAACATTTCCAAAAACTGGCCGTAGTTGGTCAGTTCAGCTTCGCCACTGTCTTCTATGTAGTTGAGCGCTGTCGCCAAGGCCATTTCGCCAAAGCGGTGGTGGTGTCCGTAGGTTTCGCCATCCGTGGCGATATGAGCCAGCTGAGGTTCCTTTGTCTTTTTATCCAAGATACCCAGCAAGCGCTGGGCAAAGGCGTGGCCATCGTTGAGCAAGCGTTCGAAAGCCACCGCCTGAGACACCGGGCCATGATAGAAGAAAAGAGCGATACGGCGCCCACTGGGCAAGGGACACCAGTATGCTCGTCGGGTATCTAAGGTAGCTGCGCTAACGGGTTGCCATTCCTCCTCTCCCATGCGGCGCACGGCTAAGGCCTGATGCGGCGCCAGAATAGTGAACTGAATGCCGTGGGCCGCCAGTACCTCCAAAGTTTCCAAATCCACGGCTGTTTCAGCCAGCCACATGCCTTCCGGATAACGGCCAAAGCGGTGTTCGAAGTCGCGCACGCCCCAGTAAACCTGAGTTACCTTGTCTCGATAATTAGCCAGTGGCATAATCAAATGGCTGTACACTTGGGCAATTGCGTTGCCATGACCTCCGTAGCGCTGTTGGCTGACGCGATCGGCTTGCAAGATGAGGGCGTATGTTTCGGGGTCGTTAGCCTCCAGCCAAGTAAGCAGGGTGGGGCTGAAATTGAAGGAAATGCGGTTGTAGTTATTGCGGATTTTGATAATCCAGCTGTCTTTATCCAGAATACGCGCTGCTGCATTCGGAGCGTAGCATTCGAAGTTGATGCGCTCGTTCCAATCGTGATAGGGCCGAGCGCTTTCCTGCTGTTCCACCACCTCCAGCCATGCATTCTCCCGAGGCGGCTGGTAAAAATGGCCGTGAATACAGACATATTTCGTGGGATTAACCATACCGGTGAAAGTGCTTTGTCTGAGGCAAAAGTAGGGCTTCAGCAATCTTCTAACAGGACGAAGCCCTGGTCAAATGGCTTTAGTTGTGCCATTAAGGTCTCCAGAAATTGATCGCCGTATTTCAGGTAGTAAGGGATGAAATTATCGGTGCGCTCTTGCAACCCTCCTTGCGGAAAGAGCTTTTCGCGCAGGGCACGCAGTTGGCCGATGGTTACCTCGTGTCGCTGTTTTTCTGCGCGCAGTAGGCGGTTTTGCCAGTGTTCTAATTGCCCCAAGGCTTTGACGGCGTCAGCGCGGACGGCTCCTACTAAGGTAGGGTCAATGGCCTTGGCCCGCTGGGCGAGGCGCTCGTAGATGCCCTGCAATTCGGCCATTTCTGCACTCAGATCTACGCCTGCGTCGGCGCGCGCGGCGACCAGCTCGCGCACCAAGGTATCGGGGTCATCAAAATAGCGCTGGGGCGGAAAGCCAAACTTGAGCGAACGCTTGATGGCGTCTTTGTCGAACCACAGCACGGAGTGTCGGCGTATCAGCATAGGATAAGGCACGCCGTAATGTTCGAAAAGCGAGCGCCGCTCCAGCCAATAGGCCAGTTCACCGCCGCCGCCCAAGTAGACGATGTTGGGCAAAATGGTTTCCTGATACAAAGGGCGCAGCACCACATTGGGGCTGAAGCGCTCGGGGTGGGCCTCCAATTCGGCCATCATAGCCTCCTGAGTAAAAACCAATGGCGTGTTGAGGACTTTGTACACATCGCCCTCCCACACGATACGCTCACGGCTGCCGGGTTGCAGGTAAAACAGGTTAATGGGCCGCGGGGGTGCTTGCTCTTTGTAGCCCAATGCCTTCAGTTGTTCGATGGTTTCGCTTACCAGCCGATGCGCTGTTTGATGCAAGAGCTCATCGCGCATGATGGGCATGAAGTGGCGCTTCAGGCGGGCGTCGTTAAGGTCTGCCACCACCAAGCCATAGGTACCGAAGAAATGGTGCAACAAAGCACGCGTAGCCTGGGCAAATGTCGGCTGCTCCTCATAGGCGGTGCGGATGACCTCCCATAAGGTGCGGGCGTTCTCGCTCTCGCCAAGGATAGCCTTCAGCGCCTCCAATACTGGGCGCAGGGTATGGGTAGGCATAATGCCCACGGGGCCGCGCAAGCCGGGTTCCCAGCGCAGATCTCGCCCAAAGAGTCGCACCTGGTTGAGCTCCTCCAGGTCGTGGTCTTCGCTGCCGAGCACAAAGACGGGGACTACACGCCGACCCGTAAGACGCTGGGCCTCCTCGGCCACTTTGATAGTGCCGATGGCCTTGTACAGAAAGTACAACGGCCCTAACAGCAGCACAGGTTGGTGTGCCGTCGTTACACAAAACACCCCTTCTTGCCCCAGCGCCTCGATGTTTGCCCTGACGCGCTCTTGCACGGGCAAGGAGGCGTACTGCTCTGTCAGCACTGCCGAAAACACCGCTCGAGGCACCTCTACTTCGGCACGCGCCGACAAGGCAGCGGGCAATTGCTCGGGCACAGGCACCCAGCGATAAAAAGGCCTTAGATCAGGAGCCTGTTCAGCATAGGCTACATCTGTGCGCGCCAACTGTGGCACCGCTGAAAAGGGAATAAGGATCTTGTGCATGGACAATCGCGCGGGTTTCAGGAAAAGCCAATACAATAGACTGCGAAAACAGCCTCGTTAGAGGATTGTTGCTCCGCTAGGCTTTCCCATTTGCGCCGCCAAAGAGGGCATTAGCAAAGGCCAAAACTGCGGTATCTTGCGCAGTGGCTTCATCCACAGCGCGAAAGGCCCAGACTTGAGACCATTAAACGCCCACGCCAAGTGGTCTTCTTGGTTAGCGCGCCAACGCTGTCTGAAAGAAGCATTACTCATGCCTCCGGTACGCATACGGACGAGCACCTTAGGCAGATAGCAAACGGAGAGGCGATGCCTGTACAGAAAGCGCAGCATAAGCTCGTAATCTGCCGAAATACGCAGACGCGTATCGTAGCCGCCCAGTTTTTGGTAGTGCTCTTTATAAGTAAAAAAAGTGGGATGTGGCGGCATCCAGCCCCAGCGGAAGCGTTCTGGATGAAAGAGGCCCGAGCGCCAATGCCGCACAATGCGCCCCGGATCATCGCGGCGCACGTACTGCAGGTCGGCATACAGCGCCGCCGCCCCTGTCTGACGCAAGCACTGCGCCACCCATTCGAGGGCAAAGGGTGAGGCGTAGGTATCATCGGCATTGAGCAAACCAATAATGCTGCCCCTGGCCAAAGCAATACCCTTATTCATGGCATCGTAGGCTCCTCGGTCGGGTTCGCTAATGAAATGCGCGACGTGCCCGTAATTGCGCACGATGTCAGGCGTGCCGTCGGTAGAAGCACCATCCACCACGATATGCTCCACATCAGGGTAGGTTTGCTGGCAAACGCTCTCTAGAGTATGCCGAATGGTATCAGCACTGTTGTAAGCAACGGTAATAATCGAAATCAAGCAAAGGCGTCTTTGAATGGCAAAGATATCAGTGCGGCCATAAGGGATGCGGGTTTCACTACCTTTGCCACGGATTATGGAAAAAATTGTCATCCTCGATTTTGGCTCGCAATACACGCAGCTCATTGCGCGCCGAATTCGCGAGTTATCGGTGTACTGCGAGATAGTCCCCTATCACCGCATGCCAGAACTAACGCCTGAGGTTCGGGGCATTGTGTTGTCAGGTAGTCCCTTCTCCGTCAAGCAGCCCGATGCGCCGCGCGTACCCTTGAAGCAACTCATCGGCCAGCGGCCTGTGTTGGGCATTTGTTATGGCGCCCAACTCATCGCTGACCACTACGGTGGCGTGGTAGCCCGCTCCGAAAGCCGCGAGTACGGCAAGGCCACTTTAGTACTACACGACGCCTCTGACCCCTTCCTCAAGGGCATCTCCAAACACTCGCAGGTGTGGATGAGCCATGGCGATACCATTTTCCGACTACCTAGCAGTTTTCGCGCCCTGGCCGGCACGGACACCATCCCTGTAGCTATCTTCCGCGCTGAGGAAACCTTCAGCCCCGTGCCCGTGTACGGCATCCAATTCCACCCTGAAGTGTACCACACGGTGGAAGGCACGGTATTCCTAAAAAATTTTGTCCTCGACATCTGCGGCTGCAGTGCTGACTGGACGCCAGCACACTACATTCAGGAGATAGTAGCCGCCCTTCAGCAGCAAATTGGGCAAGACAAGGTCATCATGGCCCTATCCGGCGGCGTGGACTCTACCGTGGCTGCCACCCTCCTGAGCCGGGCCATAGGCGACCGTCTAGTTTGCTTTTTTGTGGACAACGGCCTGCTGCGCAAAAACGAATTCGAAACCGTCCTTGAAACCTACCGGAACATGGGCCTCAACGTAGAGGGCGTGGATGCCAAAGAACGCTTCTACAGCGCCCTTCGCGGAGTGAGCGACCCAGAAGCCAAGCGCAAGACCATTGGCCGCCTATTCATCGAGATTTTTGAGGAAGAAGCCCGCGCCCACGCCGACTGTCATTGGCTAGGTCAAGGCACCATTTACCCAGATGTCATTGAGTCTGTGAGCGTACACGGCCCTTCCGTTACCATCAAAAGCCACCACAACGTGGGCGGGCTGCCCGAAAAGTTTAACCTCAGAATAGTGGAGCCGCTTCGCATGCTTTTCAAAGATGAGGTGCGCCGCGTAGGGCGCGAGCTAGGCATCCCTGCCGAAATTCTCAACCGCCATCCTTTCCCCGGCCCAGGGTTGGGCATCCGCATTCTGGGCGATATCACTCCCGAAAAGGTGCATCTGCTACAAGAAGCCGACGCTATCTACATCGAAAAACTCAAAGAATACGGCCTATATGAGCAAGTATGGCAAGCAGGCGCCATCCTGCTGCCCATCCACTCCGTAGGGGTCATGGGCGACGAGCGCACCTACGAGCGCACTGTTGCCCTGCGCGCCGTCAACAGCACCGACGGCATGACTGCCGAGTGGAGCCGCCTGCCCTATGATTTTCTAGCCGATGTGTCGAGCACCATCGTCAACCGCGTGCGAGGCATCAACCGCGTCGTATACGACATCAGCACCAAACCACCGGCTACTATAGAATGGGAGTAATGCGTTAGAACCCGCCAAAATTGCTACTGCTATGCGCATGCCTCTGCTCTTGTTAACCCCCTTGTTGGCTTGGGTCTTCGCCCTGCAAGGTTGCTATTCGTTCAAAGGCATTTCCATAGACCCTAAAGTCAAAACCTTCTTTGTACAAAACCTCGACAACAACGCCCCCAACGCGCCGGCCACCTTGGCTGTGGACTTCACAGAACGCCTCAAGGACAAGATACGCACCGAAACGCCGCTGCGCCTGAGCAGCGAAGCGCCAGATGCCGAGTTCAGCGGCCGAATTACGGACTTTCGCGTGGTACCTGTGGCCCCAAAACCAGGCGAAACTGTCTCCCTCAACCGCCTGGAAATCCGCCTACAACTACTGTACACCGTCAACGTCGAGGGCGCCGAAGGCTCCTGGCCCGCCGAGCGCACCTTCAGCCACTTTGCCGAATTTGGCGCCGACCAGGACCTGCTCGCCATTCAAGAAACACTCATCCGACAGATTACTGACCAGTTGCTGGAAGACATCTTCAATGCAGCCTTCAACAATTGGTAAACGACCTGCCATCTTGCCATGACCCAAGAACGCTTCCTGCGCTTCGTCGAGAATCCCGACCTCCTTTCTACCATTCCTTACGAGGAACTCAAGACGCTGGCGCTCAATTACCCATACGCCGCCAACTTGCGTGTGCTGCTGTTTCTCAAATCTGCTCAAGAAAAACACCACGAGGCAGAGCGCAACCGCACCATAGCCGCAACCTATACCCTTGACCGCCGGCGCCTGTTCTTGCTCACCCATAGGATCATCAGCCCCGCAGCAGTAGAAGAGGTAGAAGTACTCGAACTAAAACCACTCAGCGAACTGCCCTCGCGCGATGAGCCGCCTACCCAACGCGGCAGCATAGAACTACCCCCTGCGCCCCCCCCAGCAGAATCACAAACCGCTGGACCACCACCCAAAACACCCACACCCGCACCTGACCAACCACCTCCCGCGCCCCAAGTGCCCACTCCAGCACCAGCAGAGGAGTCCACCACCCACTTTTTCAGCTTTGCAGAATGGGCCAGCCAGTTCAACGCTCCGACCCTAACCCAGCCGCCCCCATCGCCCGCAACCTCTGCTCCCAAACCCAAGGCAGAGCGCTCCGCTACCACCGGTATCGCACAACAACTGGCCCAGAAAAGCATCAGCGAAAACCCCGACATCGCCTCCGAAACACTTGCACGCCTCTACGCGCAGCAGGGCTACCGCGACAAGGCCATCGAAATGTATGAACGGCTTATGGTGTTGCATCCCGAAAAAAGCGCGTTCTTTGCCGCCCAAATTGAGGCTTTGACCAAACACACGTAAAAAACATGTTAGCAACTCTGACCGTATTGATTGCCTTAGTGAGCGTGCTGCTGATGGCGGCTATCCTGATACAAAACCCAAAGGGCGGAGGCATTGACCCCACCCTAGGCGGTCAGGCGCAGCAGCTGTTCGGCGCTGCCCGCTCCACGGAGTTCATCGAAAAAGCAACCTGGGTGCTCGCCGGCGCGCTGGCGGTACTGTGCATCGTGGCTGTGCTCGTGGTTGGCTCCGGCGGCACAGGGGCTGAAACCATCCCGCTGCAGAGCGGCAACTAAAGGTGCATCTCCGACGGCGCCCCTCGGCGCTGAAGCCCTCCCTGATACGTGCGCGTTTCAGGGAGGGATTTTTTTTAGAGGGATTTGAAAGGGTACACATCCTCCTGCGAGGGCTGTTTCCCAAACCTCCCGCGCTGCGTTCGCCGCCGCCTACACCTCCCCTACCGAGGCCGTTTTTTTGGGGAAAAACGGCTCCAGCACTTCGGCTTGGCTTTTTGGCGCCCCTGCACCTGCGGAGCTCCGGCTTGGGCTTGGGCTTGTGCCCGTCTCGCCCTGGTGGGGGTTTAATAACAACGTGAGCAGCTCCTCCGTGTCGCCGTGCTTGCAGGCGCGGAGGCGGGAGGCCGCTGTTTCGCCATTATTAAGGCCCGAAAGCGGGACGAAAACACGCCCGGGGCCAAACAGGAGCCGCGCGCCCAGCCACTACGCCCATAGCAGTGGCTCCGAAGCCGGCAGCCGTTTTTTCACCCCAAAAAAATGGAGGTGAGAAAGGCGATGGAGGTAGGAAGCGGCCGGTTCTACTTTTCACTTCAAAATGGCAGGCTCTGAGGGCACTTTGGAAAATATCATTCATCATTCATCATTCATCCGCGCCGTTATTAAGGCCAAACGCGAGACCGACACACGCACAGAAACAGGCCGAAGACGGCAGCATGCCTTTGGGCGATAAACTTTCAACAGCGCCGAAGAGCCGTTTTCCCACAAAAAAAATGGACGGCAGAAAGGCCCTGCTCCCGTTTTTTACGGCCAAAATCGGAGGGCCTTCATGCTTGTATCTGCTATCGCTGCCGTTGCCCGCAATGGCGTCATTGGTCATAACAACGAGATTCCCTGGTACTTGCCGGCTGACTTGGCCTATTTCAAGCAGACGACGCTGGGGCACTGCGTGATTATGGGGCGGAACAGTTTTCGCAGCATTGGGCGGCCACTGCCCAAGCGGACGAACATCGTCATCACGCGCGATCCGTTTTTTGTTGCGGAGGGTGTGCTGGTGGCGCACTCGGTGGAGGAGGCGCTGGACCTTGCACTAGATATCGGTGAGACGGAAGCGTTCATCATTGGCGGCGGCGACATTTATCGCGAGAGCATGGACGTGTGGGACCGGCTCTACCTGACGGAGGTGGATGTGGCGCCGGAGGGAGATGTGTTTTTTCCGGCGCTCGACCCGACGGAATGGCGGGAGGTGTGGCGGGAAGAACACGAGGCGGACGCCAAGAATCCGCACCGGTACACCTTCCGCATGCTGGAGCGCGCAGGCTCCGAGGAATAAAGAGCGCGAGCCACGCCCAGTGTGTTGGGGTGGCTCGCGCGTGGATGCTGACGGGTCAGCGAGCGTGGGTTAGAAGCGTTTGCTCACCACAATCTTGCGCACCAAGACCTGGTCTTCGACGCGCAGGAGGAGGGAATAGAGGCCGTCGGGCAGGTCGGAGAGGTCGAGGCGGAAGCGGTGCGGGGCCTCTACGATTTGCTGGAAGACCAGGCGCCCTGTCAGGTCGAAGAGGACGAGGTGGGCGTCGGTGTTGAGCGGCTCTGGGAAGAGGATAGTCAGGTGCCCTGGCGTGGGGTTGGGCATAATAAGCAGGCCGTTGGCCCATTGGGGCTGGGCCTTGGTGCTGGAGAGGCTATCCACGACGAAGGGGCCGGCGGTAGCTGTGCAGCCGAGGTCGTCGGTAACGATGACGGTATAGGCGCCGCTGTACACGCTGTCGAGGTTTTGGGTGTTGGCTGGGAAAGGCTCACCGTTTCGGAACCACTCGAAGGTGTAGGGCGAGAGGCTACCGCTGACGTTAATGCGAACGGCGCCGATACCCAGGTCGCCTTTGTCGGGCAGGATGGTGTCTAAGGTAACGATGAGTTCCGTCAGGATGGTAACCTCGAAGGTGCAGGAGCCTACGTTGCCTCCGGCGTCGGTGTAAGCATAGGTAACGGGAGTGGTGCCGACGGGGAATTGAGCGCCGCTGGGCAGGCCCTCTACCAGATCAAACGTGCCGCCGATGCCGAGGCAGTTGTCCACGGCCACGGGGGCTGGATACTGCACGATGTCATTGCCAAAGCATCGGATGATGCTGTTAGGACAGGTGAGTTTGGGCGGCAGGGTATCGCGCACGATGACGGAGATGGTTTGTGTGGCGACATTGCCGACCTCATCGGAGGCGGTAACGGTGAGTTGTTGGGCGCCTACGTCTGCGCAGGTGAATGCCTTGGGCACGAAGGATACCTCGTCCACGATGCAGTTATCCGAAATGAGGAGACCAGGCAGGTTTTGCAGGCTGAGGGTAACGCTGCCAGATGGCCCGAGGAAGACCTCGATAGCGTCACCTTCGATGGTAGGAGCGATGGAATCTGTAACGACGACGGTAGCCTCGGCGGTAATGGTGCAGCCGTTGACGTCGGTGGCGGTTACAGTGTACGTGCCAGCGGCCAAGTCGGCAGCCTCGGGGCCAGTGGCGCCGTTGCTCCACTTGTAGGAGATGTTGCCGGTGCCGCCATCGGCGCTGACGGTAGCGCTGCCCTCTGGGCGCCCGAGGCATTCGGTGTTGGTGGTGGATACGAGTTCGATGGTGAGGGTTGGCGGCTCGGTGATGGTGGTTTCGTCGGTTACCTCGCAGCCGTTGATGTCGGTGATAGTAACGGTGTAAGTGCCTACGCCCAGACCGCTTTCGGTCTGGGCGGTACCGCCGGAGCTCCACTGGAAGGTGAAGGGCGGGTTACCACCGGTGAGCACCACGGAAGCACTGCCGCTGGCCTCGCCGTTGCACTTTACGGGTTCTGCCAGTACGTCGGTAGTGAGGCCGCAGTTTCCGGGCAGCACCTCGACGGTTTGTTCGGCCGTGCATCCGTTGGCATCTATGACGGTAACGGTATAAAGCCCTGCGGTGAGGCCGGAAATGGTTTGGGTGGAGTCTCCATTGCTCCAGGCGAAGGTATAGGGCGGTGTTCCACCTGTGGGATCAACAGTGGCCGAGCCGTCATTGGTGGCAGGGCCACTCATGTTGACGGCACTAGCATTAGCCACTACGGCTGTTGGCTCCGATACGGTGAAAGTGAGCACTTCTGGGCAGTTGGCACCATCTACGACCTCGACGGTGTAGGTGCCGGGGGCGAGGTTTGCCACGGCTTGGGTGGTGTCGCCTGTGCTCCAGGTGTAGGTGAAAGGTGTAACTCCTTGCACGATGAGGACTTCGGCGGTGCCGTCTGCGGCGTTTTTGCAGGAGACATTTTGGGCGCTTATCTCTACGTCAATGGTACAGGCGTAGGCGCTGACATTAGCCACGCCGACAGCCGTACAGCCGTTGGCATCTGTGATGGTAACGGTGTAAACCCCCGGCAAGAGGTTCTCGATGACGGCGGTAGTGTCGCCAGTGCTCCAAAGGAAAGTGTAAGCGGGAGTGCCACCTTCGGGCGTGGCAGTGGCGGTTCCGTCGGCGGCGCCGTTGGCCATTTGCGGTGTGCTACTGGTGTTTGCCTTGAGTAGGGGCGGTTGGGTGACGGTAACACTGGCAGTGGCAGAACACCCCTCGCCATCGGTTACGGTAACAGTGTATGTGCCAGCGGGCAATCCTGATACTACAGGTGTGTTGGCGCCATTGCTCCATAGGAAGGTGAAGGAGCCATTGCCTCCGCTGGGCGAAACAGCAATGCTACCGTTAGACTGCCCGAAACAGAGCACCGGTTCGACACCCTCTGCACTGACGGACACAGGTGGATTTTGGACGACGGTAACGGTGGCGCTTGCAGTGCAGCTGTTGCTTTCGTTTGTGATGACCAAGACGTAGGTGCCCGGTTCATTCACTTCAAAAGTAGGTGTGTTGCCCGTATTGAACTCGATACCGTCAGGGCGGCGCCACAGGTGTGTGCGCTGCGAGGGTGGCAGATTGCTGGAAGCGATGAGGTTGACGGAGGCATTTTTGCAGTTGAGGTTGGCCGATGCACTTACACCTACCTGGGGTGGGATGGTGTCAATGGTTACTTCTGCCATGGCGGTGCTGGTGCAGCCGTTAGGGCCAGTAACCGTAAGTAAATAGGTGCCTGGCAGGTTGGCAATGGGGTTAGGCGCGTTGGAAGAAAACCCTCCGGGGCCCGTCCACGAGAAGGAGGCGTTGTTGGTCGGTGAAGCGCCGGAGAGGGTTACTTGCTCGAAGATGCAGTTCAGCTCTCCGCCAGTGGCCGAGGCGCCAGGCGCCTGAGTGTCGCCAGCCACGACAGCGACGGCAGAATTGGTGCAGCCCGTATTGCCATCGCGCACGGTAACAGTGTAAGTTCCAGGTGCATTGACGGTTGGGTTCTGTTGGCTGGAGGAGAAACCTCCTGGCCCAGTCCACTCAAAAGTGGGAGTATTGGCATTGGTGCTGACGCTGACGGTGGTCGTTGGAACAGCGCAAGAGATGGTGCCTCCCGTAGTACTAGCGGTGGGTGGCGTAGTGAGTGCCGTTACGATGACGTCATCGGTCTGCACACAGCCGTTGATTTCATCGGTAACGCGGAGGCGATAACGGCCCGCGGCATTGACGAGTGGCTTGAGGGTAGTACTGCCGGAAACGATATTTCCACCTTCGAGAGCTATCCAGAGGTAGGAATATTGCGGTCCTACGGGGCCGACGCCCTGCAGCTGGATGACTGGCTCTTCGCAGGTAATGACCCTGTCGGGGCCTCCGTTGGCGTTGGGCAGTGTCAGGTTCACGGGCACTATCACCTCGGCAGTGTCGGAGCAAATGATGCCACCGCTGACATTGTTGACGATGAAATAGAAAGGTCCGGCAGTGGTTACGTCCGCAGTTTTCGTGGTACTGATGGTGTTGCCGAGGTTGTCCAACCACTTGTAGAAGACGGAATTTCCGGTGGTAGTCAGGCTGTCGGCGCGTAAGGTTACGATGGGTCTTCGGCAGTTGACTGTGTCGGGCGTTTGAATGCCGGCCCGAGCGCGCACCTTGAGGATAGAGAAGACTACAGTACTATCGCAGCCATCTTCGGCAGTCATGATTTCCTGAAAGTTGCCCGACTCGCAATAGGGGAAGCCATTAACTTCTAAGCACTCGTCGTTACACAGACGCGTCAGGGGCAAGACGCGCAGTTTGCGCGGCTGTGCAATAATGCGTTGTCGGACGGTGCTGTCGCAGCCCAGATAGGAGACATAAGGCGTAGAGGTCAGCGTGTATGTGCCAGGCGCAGAGATGGCGGTAAAGGGTTCTTCTTCCCAGAAGAAGGGCAGTTCTTCGAAGCAGATTCTGAGGTCTGGCAGTTGGGTAATGGGCAAGGGTTGGTTGGTAACGAGGGTACACGTCGTCTTGGGCGTATCGCAGGCGCTGTTGGCCGTTACGCAGATGGCTCCGCCTTGGTTGGCAAATTCGACCTGAATGGTGGAGGGCGCATTGGGCGTTGCCGGCAAGGTGATGACGTTATTATTGCCGCCGTTAATTTTCGTGTTAGGTGGCGTCGTCCAGGTATAGGAAATGGCGCCGGATACGGGTGGCAAGGAGTAGGTGGTGGTGGCGTTGGGGCACACCTGCTTAAGACCTTGAATGGTATCAATAGCGCCCAGCGGTATTTTGGTGGAGCCAAAAGCAAGGCGTATTTCGAAGCGGCAATTAGCATCATTTACACCATCCACAACGAGGTAGTACACGCGCCCCACCGTCAGGCCTGTAGCGACCACTAGGGGGTTGAGCGGATCCACTGGGCCGCAGGTCAGGGCAACATTAGGGAATTCGCAGCCTATGGCGATAGCCGCCTCTATGTCGGTGCCAGAAGAACAGCCTAGATTCCGGATCCAGAAACCAATTGACTCGGAACCAGCGATGAAACCGTACCAACGCGGGCGCTCCAGTACCATGGGCGGGCTGCCCGAGCCACAGAAGGTGAAAGCAGGCGGTGGCTGAGAGGGCAGCGGGGGCGGTAGAGGGATATTGGCCTGGTCAACAATACTGTCAAAGTTGCACAGGATGCAAGCAGATTGACAAAAAAGCGCTCCGCCCGGAAAGGGAGTCGGGCAGGGAAACGGTCCTGAAGCCGGTTGTTGGGCCTGACTCCAGAAACTAAGCGCGCTTAAAAAGACGAACAGTAGAAAGCGCATAACTCGGTACGTTTAGAGATGAAGAAATGAATGAGCGATTAAAGGACGCAAGGAAGGGGAAAATAGCGTCTTTGAGCAGCCCAAATTTAGGGCATTACCCTTCTCATATTTACGAACTTTAATGACATCTGACGCCACGAAGACATGCCCGCAAAAAATAGACCTCTTTACGCACATTCGCACCTGCCTCCCAGCTTCAGTCCTGTTAATTCTGCAAATCCTGCCCATTCTGATACCTTTTTCACACATTCGCACCTGCTAACCTGTTTCTGAGCAAGAGGATTGCTAATCTGGGTATTTTTTCAATACCCGCGTATTTTATGGTATAAGCAGCGACCACAGGGGAGAAATGGCTCTGTTTTGGACTGAGTACAGACGCCTTGCTCTTTTTGAAAAATCAATGTTTAGACTCTGTATTACTTTTACGCGCTCGACAAATTAAATCCTACATTATTGCTCAAACTTTTACACGCTTGCTATGAGTCTTACTGCTGCTCTGCGGCTGCGATTTAGGATCGCGGCCATTCTCATTTTTGCCTCGCTACTGTGCACTGATCAGATAGAGGCCCAATGCATGGGGGCGCCCTGCACGACGCCTGTACCATCTACCAATGCACAGACGGCGTGCGTTCTTCCTAATCCAGCAGCCTTAAACTGCTACGAAGGGGCGACGACACCCAGTACTCCGGAGTCCTTTCCTCCCTACTGGTGTACTACCATTGAGAACAACCACTGGTTTGCCTTTACGGCGGATGCGCCTACGGTCTCCTTTACGCTCGAAGTAATCAGTTGCTCCTCGGGCGACTGCTTACAAGCTGCTGTACTCGGAACGACAGACTGCATCAACTTCACCTTCATGGGGCCTTGCGTAAGCGGCATAAACCCTGGCGGACAGGCGAATATTACGGGATCTGGGCTTGTGCCTGGAGAGGTGTATTTCCTCATGATAGACGGCTGTGCCGGTGCCATCTGCGATTATGTCATCAATGGAAATGCGCCGCGCATCGTGAATGCTCCGCCACTCGTTTGCTTGCCCGCCGGCCCCAGTGTGCTGACGAGCACACTGCCGGGCAACTGGAGCCTCAACCCACCCAACGCCGGCTCTTTCGCAGGTAACTTCAACAATACCAGCAGCGTAGGTATCAACTGGAACAACAACTACCAGGGGCCAGTGGAAGTATGCGTAGCCAGCCCCACATGCAACAACCAAGATTGCCGCCAAATTGAGATTGGCCGCCGCGAAGCCACCACCGTGGAACTCTTCCTGTGTCCTGGAGAAACCGTAGAGTGTGCCGGCAACACCTATAGTACAGGGGGCGTCTTCACCACAACCTTTCAGACCTATCAGGGCTGTGACAGTGTGGTAACCTGCCGCATCACTCCGGTGCCTAGCCACAATCCACCACTCTTACAGATCAACAGATGCGCTCCTGCGTCCTACGTAGTATGCGAAGAAGAATACACTGAGACGGGTGGTTACAGCCATGTGTGCAAGGACTATCGCGGTTGTGATAGCCTCGTCAATTTCATTCTGGCAATTATGGAGCCCAAGTCCATCATCAAACCACCCGGTATCTTAGACTGCGACCAAAATAAGGTAATCACGCTGGACGGGAGTATGTCTGTAACTAACCAGGCGGCACAGTTCGGAGGGCTAACCCTCTACAACTGGACGGGACCGGGAATAGTGGGGCCATCCAACCAGCCGACGGTGCAGGTGAACCAGCCAGGGCAGTACTGCCTCATCGTAACCCACACGCGAGGAGGAGTGTACTGCAGGGATACTTCCTGCGTAACCGTCTCTGCAGATTACTCCAAGCCACCGATGCCTCAGATATTGGGTAACCCCAATCCGTGCGGCGACTCGACAGAGATCTACGTCGTCAGGCCGGTGGGAAGCCCAGCACCCACATCCTTTACCTGGACGCCTCCGCCAGGGGTGAGCATCACTCAGCTTAGCCCCGATTCTATTCGGATTACGTGGGATACCCTCATTACTGGCCCGCTGTGCGTTACGGCCAACAACGCCTGCGGAGCATCATCACCAGCCTGCTTGCCCATCGTGGTGCAACAGCCCATTATTCCGCCTCAGATGAGCGGCCCCAGTGCCGTGTGTGCCAATGGGGGGCAGTATCTATTCACCCTGGACACTATTCAAATAGGCACAACCTATAACTGGACGGTGCCGCCAGGTGCCGTGCTTACCGGCGCCAATGACTCGGTGTACGTGGACTTTGCCAACGCCTCCACCGGGCAAGTATGCGTGCAGGCGTCCAACGCCTGCGGCTCCATAGCGCCCATTTGCCGCAATGTACAGGTGGCGCCTCTGCCCACGGTATCACTGAGCGGCGGTGGAGAAATATGCTTAGGCGATAGCATCACCCTGACATTTACTACCTCTGGCAATGGCCCCTTCAATGTGGTGTGGTCGGCCAACAACCAGAACAATACCCTGAATGGCATCAGCAACGGGCACACTATCCGCCTGGCGCCAGCAGTGAATACCAACTACGGCTTGGTCAGCGCCACAGATGGCTCTACACCGACCTGTCAGGCGGTAGTCAGCGGCACCGCATCAGCCACAGTGCACCCGCACTACACGGTGGATGCAACGGCCCAAATCTGCGAGGGCGACTCTATCTTCTTACAAGGTGCCTATCGCAAGAGCTCAGGAACTTATCGCGATAGCCTGAAGAGTATCTACGGTTGCGACAGTGTTATCGTAACGGCGCTTACGGTCTTTGACATTGACACGACGCTCATCAATACAGGTTCCTGCGACCCCAGTCAAGTGGGCGTATTCACCAACATTTACAGCCAAACCAACGGCTGCGATAGCGTAGTCATTACCACCGTAGTCCTTTACCCAACGGACACTACCTACCTCTTTGGTACCAGCTGCGACATTGATAAAACAGGTGTGTTCACCCAAAACCTGACCAACCAATTCGGCTGCGACAGCACGGTTATCCTCACAGTCAGCTTTTCGCAATCCGATACGGCGCTATTCTTTGGCACTTCGTGCAATCCGAACGAGGTGGGCGTTTTTGTGGAGCAATACGTATCTTCTTTGGGCTGCGATAGTGTGATCATTACGACCATCAACTTCTCTGGCATTCCGATTACCAACTTGACGGCTACGACCTGTGATCCGGCCCAGGTGGGCGTATTTTCCCAGACATTTACCACACCAGCGGGCTGCGATAGTACCGTGGTAACTACTGTAACGCTGCTGCCCAGTAATACCACCAACCTGACAGCCACCACCTGCAACCCAGCAGAAGTAGGGGTCTTCGTGCAAAACCTGACGAACCAATACGGCTGCGACAGCATCGTAACCACCACGGTAACGCTATTGCCCAGCAACACAACAGACCTCTTCGAGGTAACCTGCAACCCAGCCAATGCGGGTGTCTTCGTGCAGAACTTGACCAACCAGTATGGCTGCGACAGCATCGTAACTACCATGGTTACCTTTGTGCCTATTCCACCTACCCAGCTCACAGCAACGACATGCGACCCCGCCGCCGCTGGTGTATTCTCCCAGACGCTCATCACGGCAGAGGGCTGCGATAGTACTGTTATCACAACGGTAACCCTGTTGCCCAGCGACACGGTGTACCTGTCGGCGCAGAGCTGCAACCCAGCCAACGTGGGTGTTTTCACCCAGAACCTGACCAACCGCTTTGGGTGCGACAGTATCGTCATCACCACGGTTGACTTCTTTGAGTTACCCATCACTCAGGTAGCTACCACGACGTGCGACTCCACTCAGGCAGGCGTGTTCACCCAAACGCTGAAAACGGCGGAGGGCTGTGACAGCACGGTCATCACGACGGTAACCTTGCTGCCCAGCGACGAAACCTTCGTCGAACGTACTACCTGCAACCCGGCCAAGGCGGGGGTCTTCTTCGAGGGATACCTGAACCAGTACGGTTGCGACAGCATCGTAACCATTACGGTAACCTTCGTCCCGCTGCCACCGACCAACCTGACGGCCACCACCTGCGACTCCGCTCAGGCGGGCGTCTTCAGCCAGACCCTGAAGACTGCCGAGGGCTGCGATAGTACTATTATCACTACTGTGCTCCTGTCGCCTACTGATAATATCCTCCTGCACTCTGCGACTTGTGACCCATCCAAGGCGGGTGTCTATGTGCAAAAACTGACTAACCAGCACGGTTGCGACAGCATCGTAACCACCGCAGTAGCGCTACTGCCAAGCGACACCATTCGTCTGACGGCTGCTACCTGTGACCCCAATCAAGTAGGTGTTACTCGAACGGTGCTCACTAACCGCTTCGGGTGTGATAGTACCATCATCACAACGACCTACCTCTCACCACCGGGCTTTTGCAGCGCGCAAGCCACAGCCACAGGCTCGGAGATCCCCTGTGCTGAAAATACGGGTAAAATAACTTTGGTGGCTACTTTAGGCATTCCGCCTTTCACCTACGAAGTGCGGCAAGGCAGCCAAACTGTCAGTACAGGCACCATTGGCGCTCTGAATACACCAGAGGTAGTCAGTGGGTTGCCGGCTGGCACGTACACCATTATTGTAACAGCTTCCACGGGCTATTCCACGACGGTACAGGCGACGATTGTCCAACTGCAGCCGCCCATAATCAGCAACCTGACGACACTCGACTATGGAGGCTACGGCGTGAGCTGCGTGGGCGCTGCTGATGGCGCTGCCCGGGCAACGGCCAGTGGCGGAAAACCGCCCTACGCCTTCGTCTGGTCGTCGGGCGACACGGGCAACGAGGCCAAAAACCTGAGCGCTGCTACGTACACAGTTACGGTAACGGACGCCAACAACTGCACTGCCACGGCATCGGTTACCCTTACCGAGCCTACGCCGCTGTCTATGGCCTTTACCGTTACAGACATCACATGTTTTGGTCGGCGCGATGGCAAGATCACGGCAGAAGTCAGCGGCGGCATTCCGCCTTATCGCTATGCCCTCAATAGTGGCGTCTATCAAAGCAACAACACCTTTACCGGCCTTAGCGCCGGCATCTTCACAGTGCGCGCCATAGACGCCAGCGGCTGCGAAATCGAGGAAACCATCGCCATCAACTCGCCACCGCCAGTAGAGGTAAGCCTGGGCGGCAATCAGACCATTGCTTTGGGCGATACTACGAAACTGGAGGTCATTGTCAACGTTCCACTCGATAGCATTCAGTCCATTACCTGGGGGCCACCATTGGATACTGGCGACTGCGCCCGCTGCTTCTCGCAAGTCGTAGCGCCCTTCATAACGACGACCTACTCTGTAACCATCGTAACGAACCAGGGTTGTACCGACTCCGACCGGGCCACCATCTATGTGGACCGCCGCCGATACATCTATGTGCCCAACGCCTTCGCACCGGGCAGCGACGGGGCAAACAGCGTGTTCTACATCTCGGCAAAACCCAACACTGTTAAGAACATCAAGACGCTGCAGGTCTTCGGCCGATGGGGCGAAGCCGTCTTCCAGTTGAACGACTTCCAGCCCAACAATCCTCAGTGGGGCTGGGATGGCGCCTTCCGCGGTCAGCCACTCAACCCGGGTGTATTTACTTGGCTACTGGAAGTGGAATTCATTGACGGCGTTACGGAAGTGTACACCGGTGATGTAACCATCATGCGCTAAAGAGGCCACTGCGAGCATCGCCGAGAGACTTTGCGTTGTGAGGTTCACCCACAGGATTTCTGAGGTTGAACCTCACTTTTTTTGCTGCGTTTATCGGCCATGTGTTTTTTCAAAAATTTGAAAGGGTACACATTTTCCGGTCAGGGCTGTTCCCCAAATCACCCGCTCTGCGTCTGCCGCCACCTGCACCGCCCTCACCGAGGCTGTTTTTTGGGAAAAACGGCCTCGGTGCTTCGGCTTGGCCTTTTCGCGCACCTACACCCTCGGAGCTTCGGCTTGGGCTTGAGCATGTGCCCGTCTCGCCCTGGGGCCTTAATAACGGCGTATCGGCATCGGAGAGGCGCCGTGCTTGCAGGCGCGGAGGCGAAAGGCCGCTGTTTCGCCATTATTAAGGCCCGAAAGCGGGACGAAAACACGCTCTGGGCCAAACAGGAGCCGCGCGCCCAGCCGCTATGCCCACAGCAGCGGCTCCGAAGCCGGCAGCCGTTTTTTCACCCCAAACAACGGAGGTGAGAAAGGCGGCGGGAAAGTGGCCGGTTCTACTTTTCACTTCAAAATAGCAGGCCCCGCGGACGCTCCGGAAAATATCACTCATCATTCATCATTCATCATTCATCATTCATCACTTCAAAATGGCAGGCACTGCGGACGCTTTGGGGAATGTACCCTTTGCAATCCAAACGCAACAACACCATGTGTAAGAAAGGGTGCCAGCGGCCCATGTCCGCCCCTAAGGGTGCCCATGCTTTTTTCTCCAAACCTTGTTTGTGAGGGAGGCACCGCGACCCGTGCGCAATTCACCCTCCGGGGCAAAGGCCTTTTATCCAGTTTCAGCCAAAAGCACCCGCGTGCGATAACCCACCTGAATACGAGCGAGCACGATTACTCACTGCCCGAGGTGCTGGGTGGCGGTGCTGGGGTGCGGGCGCCCTCTCTGACAGACGGCGGGCTTCTGCGCCCAGGAGAGCACGAGGGCAGGCGCGGCGTGCAGTACATTTGTGCGAGATTTTAATCGTTTACAGGTTACTCTCACCACACGAACAACATTAACATGGCAAACACCGATTGGAGCGACGAAGCGTTAGTTTCGGGCATTCGGTCTGGCGGCTCGGCGCGCGAAGAAGCGCTAAAGCGGCTGTACCTGATGCCAGGCTTGCGCGAGACAGTTACCCGCTACGTATTGGCCAATGGCGGCACTCGCCAGGACGCGCAGGATATGTTCCAGGAGGCCTTGGTCATTCTGGACAGAAACGTCCGCGAGGGTCGCTACGAGGCTCGGAGCGCACTCAGCACCTACTTTGTAGCCATTGCCAAATGGCGGTGGGTAACGGTGCGGCGCCAACAGGGGCGATACACCGACCTGTCGCCGACCCATTACGACGGAGAGGTGGAAAGCCCAGAGGCTGAGGCCATCCGAACGGAATACCGCGAGCTGTTTCAGCAGGCCTTAGCCCAAATCGGTGAGCGCTGCCGCGAACTGCTGCGCCTTTATCAGTTGGATCACTCCATGGAAGAAATCGCTCAAATCATGCACTACAACAGCGCCGACGTGGCCAAAAAAGAAGCCTACCGCTGTCGGATGCGATTTCGGGAGCTGCTCCAGAACAACCCTGCCTTTGCGGCCTTGTTGGAAAACCGCCCTTGACACCCTGACCATCCACCCAAACGTTTGTCGCCGTGCTTCGCTTCGAACAAATAGAAAGATACCTCGCGGGCCATATGTCGCCCGCCGAACACCAGGCTTTTGAGGCTGAAATGGCTAATGACCCTCAGCTGCAGGCGCTCGTACAGCAGCACCGCATCGAACGCATCGGGCTGGAACTGCTCGTAGAGCACGACCTGATGGCCAAGATGCGGGCCTGGGACAGGGAGACGGAGCTGCTCCAACAGCTGCAGCCCGCCCGCTCGCGCACACTCTCGCTTACGTGGGTGCTGCGCGCAGCAGCTGTGGTAGCGACCCTCGCCGTGGGCTATTGGCTACTGCGCGACCAACCGGCCGAACCCGCGGCGCCAGAAGTAGTGCAAACGCAGCCAACACCGCCCAAGCAGGCTCCTACGTGGCGCAAGCCCAAACAACACTCGACTACACCGAATACGCCCACTTCCTCCGACGTAGCAAGCACAGACTTGCCGCCGGCACCCATCGAGGAAATGCAACCTGAAGGACCTGCTATAGACTACGCGGCAGTGGCCGATGCCTTCTTTCAAGAGCGCGATTTCTTGCCACCGCGCGGCAGCAAGGGTGGCTCTGCAGAATACCTCAGGGGACTGCGCAAATTGCAAGACGGCCAATACCAGGACGTTACCAATACCCTGCGGCCCGACTGGTCGGCTGCGCCTTCCGTCGAAGAGGTGCAGCAACAAGAACTGCTGGCAGTGGCTTACTACAAAAATCAGCAGTACACCGAGGCAGAAGCAGCCTTTCGTCGCATTGCTGCCGCGGGGATGCAGCCCTATGCTCAGCGCGCTGAATGGGGTGTTGTGTTGACCCTGCTGCAGCAGATGCCCCAACGCCGAGCCGCACTTCAGCCGGCCTTAGATATCATCCTACGCCAGCCAGAGCACCTCTTTTACGCCAAAGCGCAACAACTGCGCGAACGCCTGCAAGGTGCGGGAAACTGAATGGCCGCTGATTTTGCCGGGCAAATTCATTACCCGAAAACCATGCTTGAAGTACACGGCTGCTATCTTTGCCCGCACATAGGCCGTGGAGATGAGTTTACCTGCCGACTTCTTCGAGGAATTTCCACCCATCAGCAAGGCTGAATGGTTGGAGCGTATTGCCAAAGACCTCAAGGGCAAGGCGCTCGATGACTTGTACTGGACGCTGGGCGATGGCTTGCGCGTAGATCCCTTTGGGCATGCAGATGATCAGCCCACGCCACCAATGCCTCTGTTGGAGGAGGCTCAAGGCTGGACCATCAATGAGGATATAGCCACTACCGATACGGCAGTGGCCAATCGCCAGGCGTTAGAAGCGCTGGCTTTTGGCGCTGAGAGCGTGTGTTTTGCGGTAGAGGCGCTCAAGGCGTTGCCCGACTTGTTGAACCGTATCTATCTGGACTACGTCCAGCTCAATTTTCGAGGTGTTGTCGTCGAATCGGTGCCGGCAGCGATACTCGAAATGCTGGGCCAAACAGCTGAACAGCAGGGTGTAGAACGCCAGCGCTTGAGCGGCGCGCTGCACTTTGACCCCCTAGCCAGCCTCATAGGGGCAGACTGGCGCTATATGGGCGACCTGATTGCCTATGCGCGGGCGGAGTTCCCGGGGTATCGGACCGTGTCGGTGCGCGCGGCGGAAGGGTACTGTCGGCCCGAGGGGGCCGTTGCCTCGTTGGTGGACATGTTGCGCCGAGGTGAGGCCTACTTGCGTTTAGGCGCGGAGCACGGCATTGAGCCGGCGCTGATGGCGGAGCAGTTGCAGTTCGAGGTGAACGTAGGGATGAGCTATTATGTGGAAATAGCGCGCCTGAGGGCTTTTCGGTTGTTGTGGCTCCATGTGTTGCAGGGCTGGGAGGTGCCGCTGGCTTATCCGGTGCTGGATGTGCGCTTTGCTCCGGCGGCATATACAGATGAGCTGTACACCAACATGATCAGGGCGACAACGATGGCCATGTCGGCTGTGTTAGGGGGCGCTCAGCGGCTGACGGTGCTGCCATATGATGCCGGGCGGGAGCACTTGGCCCAATACCCGCAGGCGTTTGGCCGGCGTATTGCGCGCAACGTGCAGCATTTGCTGAAGCTGGAGAGTGGCTTTGCGGAACTGACCGACCCGGTGGCTGGCAGCTATTTTCTGGAAAAACTTACGGCCCAATTGGCCGGCCGAGCCTGGAATGCTTTCCTTGAGGCTGAGAACGGCATTTAGCCCGCCCAGCAGAAGACGCCAAGCTGGGCCAAGAGCAAGGCGAAAGGGCTGCCTGGCCAAGGGCAAGGCGAGAAAGCCCAACGGTGCTGCAGTTTTCTCATTTTCTTAACCCAAAACAAAAAGCAGGCAGCGCTTAAAAGTCCTTTTTTTCATACTAAATACACGCCATGATACAGGTTTTGCATATTGCCGCAGAGTGTTATCCGGCGGCTAAAACGGGAGGATTGGGTGATGTTGTCGGCTCGTTACCCAAATACAACACGCAGGTGGGAGTGCTCTCGGCAGCCATCATACCTAAGTACGATTTGCGCTGGATTAACGGTCAGGAATGGGTTACGGTCTTTGAAGGGACAACTTGGATCAATTGGCGCCCTTGGTATTTCCGCATTCAGCAGCAGGCGGGTAACACGCTGGGCTACCCGCTGTTTGTGGCCGACATTCCGGGGCTTTTTGATCGCCCGGGCATTTACAACGATTCTTCGGGACGGCCTTATGGCGACGAAATCACGCGCTATGTCTGTTTTCAGCAGGCAGTGTTGGAGTGGCTGTTGTCGTTCCCGTGGTACCACCGGCCGCGGGTGTTGCACTGCCACGATCACCATACGGCGCTTTTGCCCTGGATGGTCAAGTATTGCCCAGCGTATCAGCAGCTGGCGCCCATCCCAACGGTCTTCACCATTCACAACGCGCAGTACCAAGGGGCCTTTAGTTGGAACAACGGGCATTTGCTGCCGCCCTATGAGGCTGCTGCGCGTAATTTGCTGGACTGGAATGGCCTAATCAACCCGATGGCCACGGCCATTAAGACGGCCTGGGCCGTAACGACGGTTTCGCCTTCGTATCTGTTTGAACTACATCAGAACAGCCTGGGGCTGGAGTCGCTCTTCCGACACGAGTGGCACAAACAGCGGGGCATCCTCAATGGCATTGATGTGCAGGTGTGGAACCCAGCCACAGACTCGGCACTTGCCTATCGCCTCGAGGGCAGCGACATAGCCGAGTTTAAGGCGCGCAACAAGCGCGTGCTGTGCGAGTGGTTCGGGTTGCCGGAAGACTATCCGCTGGTGAGCTTCATTGGGCGGTTGGTGCGTGAGAAGGGAGCTGACTTGCTTCCCGATGTGTTTCGGCGTTTCATTTACTCGGGGGCGCGCGTGGGCTTTTTGGTGCTGGGCACAGGAGAGCGTTGGACGGAAGACCAATTCCGCGCCTTAGCCCACGAGGCGCGGGGCCGCTTCAACGCTGTGCTGGATTACAATGAGCCGTTAGCGCACCAGATATACGCTGGCTCTGACTTCCTCATCATGCCCTCGCGCGTGGAGCCATGCGGCCTCAACCAAATGTATGCCATGCGCTATGGCACCATTCCCATTGTGCGGGCGGTGGGTGGGTTGAAAGACACCGTGCCCGACATTGGAGAGCCTGATGGCTCGGGGCGCGGCTTTCGCTTTGAGCAGTTCAACGTCGAGGATGCGGCCTACGCCATCTATCGGGCGGTCTCGATGTGGTACAATGATCCTTACACGACATCGGTCTTGCGCGAGCGCATTATGGCGGTGGACTTTTCGTGGGAGAATACCATTGAACAATACTTCGCGGTTTATCGCTCTTTGGGGGCCACCATAGAGCCAGCAGTATCGCCGTCGGCAGACGGACAAGGGGCAAAAAGTACTCCGACAACGGCACTGACGGAAGAAGACTTGCCCATGACGCCGCCTAGGCGCAAGACCACACGCCGTAAGCGCTCTGTAGTCAAGAAGTAGCCCTGCGATGCCTCAACCAGCGCTTTTTTTAGACCGCGATGGCGTCATCAATCGGCGCTTGCCGGGTGATTATGTGCGGCATCCCGACCAGTTTGTTTTTGAGGAAAATGCCTTGCTGGCCCTACGGCTGCTGGCAGCCCACTTCAGCCCAATAGTGGTAGTTACTAATCAGGCGGGTGTGGGCAAAGGGCTGATGGGCCTCGACGACTTGCGCGCAGTGCATGCCAAAATGCTGGGCGCCATAACCGAAGCAGGCGGGCGCATTGACGGGGTGTATTTCTGCCCGCATCGGCCCGACGAAGGCTGTAACTGCCGAAAGCCAGCCACGGGCATGGCGGAGCAGGCGCGGCGCGACTTCCCGCAGATAACCTTCGACAATGCTTGGATGGTGGGCGATGCGCCCACCGACATGCAGTTTGGGGTGGCTCTGCGAATGCGGACGGCTTTCATCCTGAACAGTGGCGAAGAGCCAGGCACGGCGTGCGATCTAGTAGTAGCTTCACTGTGGGATTTTGCTCGCCACATCGCGCCATAAGCTATCGGTTTCTGGTAGTGGTGCGGTGAAGCGCATCAGTTGCTGGCTGATGGGGTGAGCCAGTTCCAATTGCCAGGCGTGAAGGTGGATAGAACGGTCGGGGTTGGCTCGTCGGGCGCCATAGCGGACATCGCCTTTGATAGGGCAGCCTATAGCAGCCAGCTGGGCGCGTATTTGGTGGTGGCGGCCGGTGATGGGTTGCAACAATAGATAGGTGTAGCGTTCGCCGTGCCCGGCAAGGCGGTAGTGCAACTCGGCGCGGAGGGCACCGGGCTGCTCGCTTTCGTGGGCATAGGTGCGATGGGTGCGGGGGTTTTGAGTCAGATAATGAATGAGCGTGCCAGTCTCTTTTGGCGGAGAGCCTGCCACGATGGCTATGTAGGTTTTGCGCACTTGCCCTGCGCGAAATTGGCGTTGGGCTTCGGCCATGGCTGAGCGGATCTTGGCCAGCAGCACTATGCCGCTGACGGGGCGATCTAAGCGGTTGATCAAATGCAGCCGCTGCCTGGTGCGTTGCTCGGCCCAGGTCTGAAGAGACAGGTCTGCTGTGGTATCAGGCTGGGTAGGCATACCCGCCGGCTTGCATAGGGCTAACAGGTGCTCGTCTTCAAAGCAGGGCTGCGGTTCGCTCATGATACGCTTGAAAGCAGGCGTGGAGCAGCGGCATCATTTGCCGCTAGCGATGAACTTGTGGGCAACGACGGCCCCCGTATGGGTGCGGAAGGTGAGCACGTACATACCTGGCGGAAGGATGCCCGTTTCGAGCGCGCTGACGTCTTCCCCCATAGGTTTGGGCGCGCTCAGCAGGATGCGGCCGGTGGCGTCGGCAATAGTCAACATTCCGCCCACTCCAGCAGGAGTGTGTACCCACAGGCGCGGGCCATTCAGCGGGTTCGGATAGAGGAGCACGGGCAGGGCGCTCGCTTGTTCGTTGACGGAGGTAGGGTTCAATCCGTCGGGTATGGGCACGAAGTAGTCCAAGTAAAGGCGATATTCTGCTGGAGCGAGGGGCATCTGTACGGTCGTGTTGCTCACGTCGAGGGTGGTGCCGGTGTAGTACTCGTACCAGGTGCCGGTGTGTTGGAAGTTGATAGTCGCCGTCGTGTTGTTGATGCCCGTGTTAGCCACAACGACGGCATTGGCCGTTGGGCTGTTGAGGTAAACACTCTTCACTTGGCCGCTGCCGAGGTTGACTTGGGCATTGGAGGTTTCGAAGACGTCCTGGGTAGTGCGCAGGTGAATGAGGGCGGCTGTAACGTCGAAGAGGCGTCTGCGGAAGGGGTCCTGATAATAGTCCCAGCGAATGGGCTTAGGGTCGAGGCGGCAATTGTTGCTGATGGTGCCGTTAGGGCAATAGTTGATGGAGAAGTCGTAGCCCAACTCACCAAATTGCCAGAGCATTTTAGGCCCGGGCACGGTGTATAGGAGATTAGCCAACATTTCGATGCGGCGCAGGGCTACGATGGGCGAGCGGACATTGTGGGCGGTGTTGGCCGTATTGCCAAAGGCGAGGCACTCGTATGCGATGCGTTCTTCGTCGTGGCTTTCCATGTAGCCGATGAGGTGGGGTGCGCTCCAGCCGCGCTGCTGGTGCCATACCCAGCGCAGGTCGGCATTGATGCCGCTGCTGAAACCCAAGGCGACCTCTTTGTAAGGCCAATACATGTTGCCCCAGAGCATCATGCCGTACTGAGAGAGTTCTTTCTCCTCGTCGTTGTCAGCAAAGTGTTCCAAGATGACGTAGGCGCCGGGGCGGATACTCCAGATGTGGTCAGCGTAGTCCTTGAGAATGGCGACGCGAGAGGCGTCGTATTGGCCCCAGGCGACAGTGTTACCGAGGGTGTTACGCTGGGTGAACCCTTTGGAAAGATCGAAGCGGAAGCCATCGAGGTTGAACTCTTCAAGCCAGTACTTGAGGCAACTCTTGACGTAGATTTTGGTCAGGGCACTTTCGTGGTTGAAGTCATTGAAGACGTTAAAGTCGTGCCGGGGTATGGGGTTGAGCCAAGGGTTGTTGGGCGCAGGGCGATTGTTGGCGGCATCCCAGTAGAGCTGCGCCAAGGGGCTAAGGCCAGTTGCGTGGTTGAAGACCACATCCACGATGACGGCGATGCCGCGCAGGTGGCACTCGTCTACAAAGCGCTTGAGGGCTTCTGGTGGGCCATAGTACTTGTCCAAAGCCCTGTGAAAGGATGGATTGTAGCCCCAGCTGTTGTTGCCGTCAAACTCGTTAATGGGCATCAGTTCGATGGCATTGACGCCTAAGCGCTGCAGATAGTCGAGCGTATCCAAGAGGGTCTGGTAGTTGTGTTGCGCTAAGAAATCGCGCAGCAGCAGTTCGTAGATAACCAAGTCCGTTTTCTTTGGGCGGTCGAAATTGGGCACTTGCCAAGGGTAAGGCTTCTGGTCGGTTTGCAGCACGGAGACGATGCCAGAGGTCTTGCCAGTAGGGTAGGGCAGCAGATTGGGATAGGTAAGCGGCGGGATGTAGGGGTCGTTCCAGGGGTCGAGCACAAGGGTGCTGAAAGGATCGGCAATGCGCAAGGTGCCATCTACCAAATACTGAAAGCGATAGGGCTGCCCTGGGGTGAGGCCCGAGAGTTCGAACCACCAAATATTGCCCAAGATGTTGCGCCGCATTTGGTAATCGTCGGAGGGCGTCCAGTCGTTGAAATCGCCGATGAGGTGCACTACTTGCTTGCCGGGGGCGTATAACTGGAAGCGCACCGTTTGGGCGTCCACGTAGTTAATGCCGTACTCAGTGCCAGCTGGTGGGTTCTGAGGCGGCAGGTTTAGCGGAGCGATGTAGATGAAACGAGCCGTATCGGTATCATTACCAGCCTCGGCCACAAACTCTACCGTATGGACGCCAGAGCCAGCAGTGATGCTCGTCTCCAACAGCGTGCCTGTGGTCGAGGCAACCAATGAGCCGTTGTCGTACAGGTGCAGGCTGGCTGGCAGCGAGGCCGCGGCGCGCACCGTCAGGCTGCTGCCTACTAACGTGAGCACGGGACTGCTGGCCGGAGTGAGCAATGCTGTCTGTAGGCCCAAGTTGTCCGGATAGACAGGGTAGAAAATATCGCTGCCGTCTGTGGCGCGCCCTACAATGGAGCCGTTGGCATTCCGGAAAACAAAGGCCAACTTGAGCACCTGCTCGCCCTGCGGGATGCCAAAAAATGAGCGGACGTTAAATGTCTTCGTCCACAGATTTGGGCCAGCAGATTGCATCAGCCCCACTGGATCTGCTATGCCCCAGGTTGTCTTCACGTATCGCCAATCATTAGGCGACGTGCTTTGCGAGGTAATTACTCCCATGTGCGCATACACGGGCGAGACGCCCACCAAGGCCCCATTCCCCAGCGTAGCATCGTAAGTGATGGTAACGTCGTCGTCCAAACGGGGGAACACAGGTATGCACGTTACCTGTGCCCCAAGCGGAGCGCTAAAAGCTAAAGCTAATGCCAGTAGTAAGGCGGCGCAAAGGCGGTGGTGGAAAATAAACATAGGATAACCTGTCATGGCCGATTTGCTGTGAATAGTGGAAGGTACCATTGCACAAAGTTAGAAAAGGTATTAGTCTCTTAGGCCTTAGAGCCAGAAACGTTGAATGATAATATAAGCAGGTGCACATTTTTCGGCGAGGGCTGTTTCCCAAACCACCCGAGCTGCGCCTGCCGCCGCCTACACCTCCCCTACCGAGGCCATTTTTTTTGGGAAAAACGGCCTCGGCGCTTTGGCCTGGCTTTCGGGCGCACCTGCACCTACGGACCTCCAGCTTGGGCTTGGCATGTGCCCGTCTCGCCCTGGGGTCTTAATAACGGCGTATCGGCATCGGAGAAGCGCCGTGCTTGCAGGCGCGGAGGCGAGAGGCCGCTGTTTCGCCATTATTAAGGCCCGAAAGCGGGACGAAAACACGCACGGGGCCAAACAGGGGCCGCGCGCTCAGCTGCTACGCCCACAGCAGCCGCCCCGAAGCCGGCAGCCGTTTTTTCACCCCAAAAAACGGAGGTGAGAAAGGCAATGGGGGTGATAGTGGCCGGTTCTACTCTTCACTTATCACTTTTAACTTTCCACTTCAAAATGGCAGGCCCTACGGACGCTTTGGAAAATGAAATAAGCAAAAGAGACAGACTACTGTCGCTCATAACACCCTGCATCAGGCATTATAGGGTCGCGCGGGGTCCCTTCCAAGTCGGTACCAATGCCGGGTAAGGGCATAGCATATCCATCTGCCTTGGAGAAGAGGGTATCGAGCCGGAAGTTTCGCTCGGCGATGTTGAGAAACACGGAGTCTGTGTTGGACAGGTTCAGGCAGGGCTTGCAGTAGTCGAAGAAGTCGGGGTGGTCGTTAGGGCGCAGTAGGTCGCGTACGCGCACTAAGCAATGTTCGAAGCGGTAGTCGAAGTCGGAAGGTTGGCCGGTGCGGTTGAAGAGGGTTATCTGGTCGGGTCGGCTGCCCAGGAGGATGCAGTTTTTAAAGCGGGACTGCAGGGGGAAGGCGTCAAAGTCTTCGCAGAAAGGGTCTCGGCACAGGGCATTGCCCATGCGTAGGGCTTCGCTTCGCCCGCCGAAGTTGGCGGCAGTGCAGTAGGTAAATTCGTAGTCGCCGCCGTATTCCAGCTGGATAGCGTAGGCGCCATTGGAATAGAAGAGACAGTTTTCAGCGCGGATTTTGGCATGCACGCCGATGATGCCGCTGTTGGCTGTATTGTACACTTGGGTGTTGCGCAGCGCAAGGTCGGCAGCGGAGTCCACCCGGATGCCGATGATGCTGTTGCGGATGATGGCGTGCTCAATGCGGTGGCCTGAGGTGCCGGGGCGAAGCCAGATGCCCGTCCATTGACCCGAGACATTGGCGAACTCTTGCTCCAAGCGGTCGCCTTCAAAAATGACCGGGCGTTCGGCGGTGCCCTCCACGATGAGCCGGCCAGCACCTTGGAAGACGAGCAAGCCGTCGTTGTAGCGAACGGTAACGCTGTCTTGCTTCACGCGAACGAGGCCACCGTGCACGTGTACGCGAGCGCCTGCAGGGATGCGCACCGTACAGCTGTCAATGACCACAATGCCATAGATGACGTATGGGCGAGGGTCGTTCCACACCCACTCTGCAGCGCCACAGTTGTACTGCACTGCTCCGCCAGCGCCAAAGCGAGAGGGCAGGTAAATAGCGTTTTGGCCCCATGCCTCCAGCACCACCTTTTGCGTATTGCCATTGACTTCGAAGATAAGGTCTTCTGCGATGACGAAAGGGCTGATACTCGGCGGTTCGTCGGGGTTAATGGTTACCTCAGCAAAAACATAGAGGCTGTCATTAGGGGCTATATCCATGTTCTCGTGTAAGGCCCCGGGCAGGCCGTCCACATTGAGGCGAAAGCGCGACTGGGCGCCGCTGCCCAGATAGATGCGGCTGATGCGGATGCTTTCCCGATGTCGGTTGTACACCTTCAGTATGCGCGTAGCCGAGCCTAAAGAGGTAAAAACCGTGTCGAAACGCAGGGTATCTGTGCTGAAAGCAAGCAAATCGTCAGGGTTTGTGGTAAAGCGTTCTTTCTGACAAGAGAGAAGCCACAGGCCGACCGCGGCCATAGCGGATAGAAGCAATGCTCGATGTAGCACAAACATGTTGAAGGTTATCATCAGTCAGGGCAGCGAAGGTAAGACTGGAAGCGCAAAGCAAAATTGCCCACCATGCGCACGCATAGCAGGCAATGTAGAAACCATGAAAACTTTTTCTTCGCGTTTTATTCGTGGCGCAGAGGCATTACAGATGTAAACGCGCTTTGCGCGCAAGGAGCTCTTCTTTCGTCTCTACGCGGTCTGGGTCAGGCACACAGCAGTCCACTGGGCAGACAGCAGCGCATTGCGGTTCCTCGTGGAAGCCTACGCACTCTGTGCACTTGTCAGGCACGATGTAGTAGTAATCGTTGGAAATGGGTGGTTGTTTGGCCGCAGCATCTACGACCCGCCCATCCTCTAAAGTGTAGGAGCCTTTTACAGTAGTACCGTCGGAAATGGCCCATTCCACACCACCTTCATAGATGGCGTTGTTGGGGCATTCTGGTTCGCAGGCGCCGCAGTTGATGCACTCGTCTGTAATGATAATAGCCATGGGTTTTCTGAATAGTAGGCCTGGTCAACGCTAAATTACCCTTGTCGGTTTTCACGGCAACAAAGGTAGAGCGTCTTTTCGGCCCCTGTATCGCGTCCCTATTGCAGTTTGGACACGTAGCGGATGAACGAGTCAATATTCTCGCTGTCGAGTTTGCGCTTTAGGGCATTAGCATCTTTGCGGTTGGCAAAGCGGTCTACGCAAACTGAGAAATAGGGAGAGGTAGGGAACTGAACGATTTGGGCGTTGGAGTAGCCCGCAGCCAGGATGCTTTGTAGCTGTGTGTGGGCGCGCGCCTCTTCTTGGAACGACCCTGCAATGACGTAGTAATGGTCAGGTACAATGCCAGCACCTGCATTACTCGATGGAGCTGTATTGACGTTTCTTTTGGGCGTTGTCTTATCAGGCAATACTGGTGCGGCGTCAGCCACTTCTGGTGAGAGCACTGGTTTGCCGTCCACATACATCATGGCAGCCCCTTCGATGCCGGTGAGGATGCGGATTTCAGTGCGGCGATTTCGGGCATGTTCTGCCTCTGTGCACGGTATGCCATCGCGGCAGTGGTTGCGCGGTTCGCTTTCGCCGTAGCCTACAGGGCGTAGGCGGTCGCGGCTGATGCCGTTTTGCACTAAGTAGTCCACTGCACCGTTGGCGCGGCGTTGGCTGAGTTCCTCATTGTACTTGGCAGAGCCTCGGCAATCGGTATGGCTGGCGATTTCGATAGTAACGCTGGGCTGCTGTTTGAGCAAAGAGACTACCAGGTCGAGATCCTTTCGCGCGTCGGGGCGCAAGGTGGCGTCATTGAAGTTGTAGTAGATGTTGGGCAGTTCGATGATAGTTCCCGGCAGTAGGGGAGCCACGGAAAAGTTTTGCATCATGATTTGGTTGGGCATGCTCCATCCAGCGGTGTTGATCTCCGAGCTGCCTACCAGGCGGGCGCCCTGAAACATTTCTATCTTGTACTTGGTGTTTTTGTCCAATTGGTGGTCAATCTGGCCGTTGGCGTCAGTGATAACAGTATCTTTTGCCTTAGTGGTCTGGTTTGTCAGCACCAAGGTGGCCCCTGCCAAGGGGGCGTTGGTAACGTAGTTGAATACCGAGGCATTCCAACGCACTTTATTTGCGTTGGCTGAACGGTCGAGGGCAATAGTCAGCTCATTACCCGCTTTTGAAATAGGTAAGCGCACTTGACGGGTCTGGTAGAGTTCTTTGGAGGCGATGATGACGTAGTTACCTGCCTTGACATCGGCTGAGAAGCGCCCACCATGGTCAGAGAAGCCGCTGATGCCCTTGTCAGGTGGTAGGGTAGTGATGATTTCTTTGCCATCCACCTTCTGTACGCTGATGAGGTTGCCGCGTTCGTCGCGCCCGATGACAGTGCTGGCGTCGTAATTGAGCATGCGTACTTCGGCGCCTTCGATGGGCATACCAGTACTTTTGTCTGTAACCGTTACCGCAACATCCAGCAATCGGTCAGGCACGCGCTGGTTCTGCAGCAGATAATCATCCAAGTTGCCATTCTCGACGTGGAAGCTATAAATGTCGTCGCCCTTTCCACCTTTCGACTTTTGCCCATCAGTGGAGAAGTAGCCGTTAATCTTGTTCAAGTCCACAATCAGGCCGAAATCATCCCCTGCCGTGTTGAAGGGTTCGCCCAGATTGATAGGCTTCGTCCAAGTGGAGCCGTCTTGTACCACGTAGTAGAGGTCGAGTTTGCCTTTGCCGCCGGGCAAGCCATCTGAAGCAAAATAAAGCGTATTATCGGCGTGAACAAAGGGGAACACTTCATTACCTCGCGTGTTGATTTCGGCGCCGAGATTAACGGGTTCGCTCCAGGTGTCGCCGATGCGGTAGGAGACGTATAGGTCCATACCGCCAAAACCTCCTGGGCGATTGGAGGCGAAAAACAGTTTGTCGCCGTCAATGCTAATGGCGGGGTGGCAGTCGTCAAACTCGTTGTTGTTGAATGGCAATGGTTGTGGTTCGCTCCACGTATTGCCTTCGCGTTTTGACCAATAGAGGCGCATTTTCTGAGTAGCGTCTTTGGCCAGCTTCACTTTGCCGTTGATGAGCGCATTGCGCGAGAAGAAAATGGTTTCAGCGGTGCGGTCGAAGCACACCGGACCTTCGTGGTAGAGCGACGAAAGTTCTGCGGCAAATGGCTCAGGAGGCAACAGATTGCCTTCGCTGCTGCGGCGCGAGCGCAGGATAGACATAGCAGGTAACTTCAGCCGGTCATCCGTCTTCTTTTTCAGACCGGCCGTATTGGTCGAGATGAAGACGATGCCATCCTCATAGAATGTGGGGCTGAAATCAAGCCCTTCGGTATTTATGGCAGCCTCGTTTCGTATATCTACTGTAACAGGGGGCTGAGGCGAAGGGACTGTTTGGGCGTTGGCGCCTACCCACTGTATCAGAAGCGCCAGGAGGGTCAACAGCGATGCGTGCTTATAGGCATTCATGGTTGTAATTGATTAAGTAAACGATTGGACGCATTTCAGTTTTGGCGTTACATGAAGAAACGCGGGTTGGACATTTTTCGTTTGGGCGCTTTCAGGTCAGCCTGCAGGAGCAGCTCCAAACTGCCGGTGGTATAATCCCGAATACTTGACAGCGAAAAATCATAAGCCACTCCTATGCCAAACTGTTGGCTGGCTTGCCAATAAAGAATTAAATCTACAGACTCACCCGCTCCGTTGCCGCCTGTTCGGTAGGATAGCCCAGTGATGATCTTCTCATTAATCTCCAGGTTCAGGTTGATATCGAGGTTAAGCGGAGCATTTTTCACGTATTTGGCAAAAAGCGCCGGCATTAGGTTGAGGCCATCGCTTAGAGGCAGTACAGCGCCAGCCATGCCGTAAAAATGCTGGAATTCTCGCGCTGTTTCGAAGCCTTGAGGCAGATTTTCGTTGCGGCCCAAGGTATTGGCGTAGATGCGCGGTACTGAAAACCCCGCGTAGAAGCGGTTGTCGTAGGTCAGATATAAACCAGCTCCTACGTTCATGAGTAAGTTGTTTTCGCGTACAGTATTCAGCGACTGGTCAAACTGCTCATCAGGCCGTGCTTTGGAAAAGTCTATGGTCAGTGACCGAAAGGTGCCCATCAGACCCGCCCGCACGGAGAGCTTGTCATTGTCCACCAAGTCGTAGGAATACGACAGCGAACCAAGCAGATCGCGGTTCAGGCCAATAGATACATGTGATAGTACAAGGCCCATACCCACTCGCGGCGTGATAAATGGCGTGTTGAAGGACGCCATAACCGACTGCGGTGCCCCCTCAAAACCCATCCACTGGTTGCGATACACAGCAGTAACGCTGGGCACTTTGCGCGCCCCTGCATACGCTGGATTAAAGGGCAATTTGTTGAACATAAACTGAGTGTAGTGCTGCTGCTGTTGGCCAAAACCACCAACCACTACCGCAGACATTATGAATAGAGAAAGAAAAATCTTCTTCATGATGGGCTTAGTTTTTAAAGTGCTATGTTGGAAAAAGGCGGCAGGAGAGTCAATGTCTCAACGGTGAATTTGGATAAAGCCCTTTTGCACCGGCTCGCTTGGGCTGGGGCGGAAAATGTAGTAATACACTCCATCGGGCAAGTCTTTGCCATCCTGACCGTTGAGTGTACCCTTCCAGTCGTTGTTATATGGCGAGGCCTCAAAGACCTTGTCGCCCCACTGATTGTAGATAATAACCGAATTGCTCGGATACAGACCGGTAGCAATGCATGGGATTCGGAAGACATCATTCACCCCATCGCCATTAGGCGTGAAAATGTTAGGGATGATACTACAGTCGGTATCTTCCAGTCGGATAGTAACCACCTCTATTCGGCTGCATGTATCGCATATGGAAGAGCAGAGTTCATAGAAGAAGGATACTGGCCGGAAGTTAGGCGGTACTTGGTAGCGGAAGACACCGTTGCCCAAATACGTCAGCCCTTCTGGCATGGGATCAGGCGGGTTCACGATGAATGCGCTGTCTGGAATGATGATATCGTTCAACACGACGCTGAAGGTATCCACCGTAGCACCCACGGGTATGCGTATAGTATCAGGAACGGCCCGTACACCAGCTACCACGACCTCTACAGAGGCTGGCATGGAAGTGCAACCATTGACAGAAGCCGAAACCGTGTACCTACCAGCTGTCCCAGGGCTAGCCACCACGCTTATCTGGCTGTTGTTCGGATAGTTGCCCTCTGGGCCTGTCCACGTGTAAACAGCGCCTGGGATAGGCAAAGCCATAAGCGTAACCGTTTCATCTGGGCACGCTATGGGCGGGTCCACCGTAGCCACAAGCGCTTCCAAGCCCACCACAGCCACACTCACAGAACACGTGGCCATGTTGTTGCTGGCATCTGTAGCATTAAAGGCGAGAGTTGTAACTGCCCCTGTGTTGAACACGTCGCCCGGGGCTGGCCCAGCGGTTTGGGCTACAGCAGGCACATCACAGTCGTCAGAGGCGTTAGGCAGCAAAAACTCCAATATCACCCCTTGACAGTCTCCCGTTGTATCGGCTTTGATGATAAAACCACTTGCATTTCCAGCAATGATTTGCCCCCCCACGTGAACGACAATAGGTTCCGTCGGGCAATTCACAAAAGTTGGCGCCGTGGTGTCCTGCACTGTAATGAGCAGATCCTTCTGAAACAAGGTGTCGCCTTTTACTTGGTCAACCAAGTAGTAAGTGATAGGCGTCGTGCCTATCGGAAAAGTATCACCTGGCACTAAGTTGGGCCAAAACAGGATAGTATCCGGGTTGCACGCTTTGCCGTTCGACACAGGCAATGTCCAGCTCACTGGCTGCGGGCAGCCGTATACGGTGATGTTGTTAGGGAAGTCGGCAAACGCCGGCGGGATAATGAGCACATCCAACGTAATAGTGAATGAGCACGTATCGGCATTGCCCGAGGCATCCACTGCCCGGATAACTACATTCGTTACCTGCGCGAAGATGGTGTCGGTAGGCAGAACAGTAGAGACAATGGTGTCCAGAAGACAGTTATCTGATGCGGAGGGGAAATTCCAAAGCACTACCTGGCCGCAAGGGCTAGCTGGTGAAACGACAGTATCAGAAGGACAAGAATTAAACTTAGGCGATACAATGTCCAGTATCGAGACTAGGAAAGAGCACGAGGCGCTATTGCCCGATACATCGGTGGCTACATACAGTACTGCATGCGTGCCTGTGCTGAAGATGGTGCCCGGTACGTGCTGCGAGCCGCTCAACATCAGCCCCTGCGAGCAGTTGTCCGAGGCGGTGGGCGGCGTCCAGAAGACGGCCTTGAAGCACGAGTCTGGCGGCAGCACAAAAGTCATATTGCTTGGACATCCGCTGAACGAGGGCGCCACAGTGTCTTGCACGATGACTTCGAAAGAACACACTGCAGAGTTGCCCCCTGCGTCTGTGCCGATGATGCTCACCTCATGCACACCCACTGGGAAGAAGTCGAAAGAGTAGTTAGGCGGGTCCACGCTCACATTGGCACTGCAGTCATCTACAAAGGTTATGGCACCCCAGGTCGCTGTGGCACCACAAGAGTCCGGGGCCGCATACACCAGTAGGTTATCTGGGCACCCTGAAACGACTGGTGGAGCCGCATCTACGACCGTGATGAGAAACTGGCAAGTCGCCGTATTACCTGCTACATCCGTCGCTGTTATGACAACGGTTGTTACACCTGCATCCAGTGTGCTATTCGGAGCGACGTTACTCGTTACCATAGGGCTAACGTCGCACGCATCCGAAGCTTGCGGCAGGCTAAAGTCTGCTACAGCGCTGCAATTCACCTGGCCACTGCTATCGGGCTGAATGGCGATGGTCATATCCGGAGGGCAGGTTAGCGATGGCGGCGCGGCGTCCACTACAGTAACAACAAAAGAGCATTCACTCGTATCTGCCCCAGCTCCGGCCTTGAAGGTAACCACGTGAGTACCCACTGGAAAAGCCGTACCGGATGTGTCGGAGGCCGTTACGGCTACTGCCGAGCCGTTACATGGGTTTATGGCCTGTGGCAAATCCCAGAAAGCAGGGGCAGCACAATCGGTGCCGCTTGCATTTACCGTGAGGTTTTCCGGGCAGTTGCTAAACTGTGGGGCCGTCTGGCCTTCCACAAAAATCGTCACAGAGCAAGCAGCGCTATTGCCCGCATTGTCAGTAGCCGTGAACACCACTACCGTAGGGCCGGGCGGATAGACATTGTCCAATTTGTCTGAGCTGATGCTCTCGATACCGCTACAGGCATCCGAAGCATTGGGTAGGTCAAGCGCTAAAGTCGCCGTACACACACCGCTATCCGCCGAAACTGTCATGTTATCTGGGCAAATGACCACGGGAGGTGAAAAGTCGGCGATGTCGAAAAAGCCGTGAATGAGGGTTACAGGAATAAAGTTGAAACTGGTATTGACGGCATTAATAGTGCCCGTAAAGTCGAGTGGGCTAGTGCCCAAGGTTTTTACAGAAAAATAGATGGTAAACAGCACCTCATCGTCTGGTATGCTAGGATAACCACTGGCATTACCGGCGAAAAACTTGAGCGTGTTTCCATTTATGGCAGACGTGAAACCAAAGAAGTTGGTAGAATTAAAACCAAAACCGGGTCTGAGATTGCCCACGGAGTCGAACTGGATGCGGGCAGAGTCCCAGGTAATGTCGAATTGCAAACCGGTAATGTTGACAAAGTCGCGCACCGAAACATCCACAGCAAAAGATACAGTGCTGTCCTGACAATCCACAGATACTGTGTCTAGGATTAGCGTCAGCGGCGTGCCAGCATCCACCAGCACTGTAAACGAGCAGGTGCTTGTGTTGCCCGCGTTGTCGGTAGCCGTGTAGGTAACTACTGTCGTACCTGCGTTGTAGGTGCCATTAGCTGGCCCGTTACCGTTGCCAGGAGTAGTGCCGCTGCGGATGAAAGAAAGCGCCACAGGTGCGCTGCAGTTGTCGCTTAAGGTAGACGGCTCCAGGTCGTTGAACGTGTGCGTTAGCACGCCCGGAGGCGTGGACACTGAGACATCTGCCGGGCAGACCAACAGCGGCGGCTCGTTATCTTCAATGGAAACCGAACTGTTGACGGTTAGGAAGCCGATTTCTTCAGGTGGAAATACTGCACTGGTGAAGGCTACGCGGTCTGTAGGAAAGTCGCCGAAGGTGATAGGCGAAGCGCCATTACTCGGCGCCACAACGGTGAATTGAAGCGCAAATATCACGGCTCCGTTAGGCAACGTCAGGCCAAAGGGCAGCGGGCTAGTCCAGGCAAAACCCAAGAAGCCGTTATTCGCTTGCGCAAAGCCAAAGTTATTGGATGTCAGCGCCATGGAGGGATGGGCATTGACGATGGTATCCAATTTCAGGATGCTCGTATCCCAGCCTAATGAGAACTGCAGACCGCTGATGGAGTCGAAGTTGAGCACAGATATGTTGACTATTACCGTCTCGCCACACCCAGCGGAATGATTGGAGGCTATCAAGGTCAGCGAGTCGGTAGGTGCCAGGTTCACCGTAACAGAGAACGTGCAAGTGGCTGTATTGCCGCCGATATCCTTAACCGTGTAGGTAACGACGGACTCGCCCAAATTGAATAAGGCACCGCTGGCATCGGGGTCATTAGGGTGGTTACCCTCCGTAGCGCCCGTGGTTGACCAACCGATGCTTTCTAGCGAACAATTGTCGAGCAGCGAGTCTATGCCGATGTCATAAACCGGCGTAGGGCCAAAGCCTTCTACCGTTACACTGGCCGGACAGATGATGGTCGGAGGAAGGCTATCTATGGGCGTTACCATACCCGGTTTCGTATTTACTGGCACTTCATTGAACATGCCGTCGAAGGCCACAATATCGGTGGGGGTATTGACAAAGGACACTAGCGTAGCTGGCCCGCCAAGACGCACAAAAGCCGCGGAGAGCAACACTGTGCTATCTGGCACGGAGACACTCCCTAATGTCGTCCAAGAGAAAGTAAATTTTCCCTGAGGGATGAAAGTAGTAGTGTCAAACCCGATACCTGTAAAAGATGGATGAATATCCTGGATGTGCACATACTGCAGATGGGCTGGGAGCCAGGAGAAGGTAAACTGAAGCGCTGCAATATCCTCAAATTGGAAGAGGCGTATGGGCATCAGGAAGGTGTCGGTATCATGGCAGGGTACTGCAACAGAGTCAGCCCTGAGGCCTATGCCCTGCCCAGATAGCCGCATCGGAGTCAAGGAGAGCGCAAAAAACAGCGCGAAGAGTAATGAGTGTCTCATGGATTTGTTTGTCATGAGTGAGAATAACCCGGTTTAAGGGTAAAGGTGAGAGTGCACTATCGAAATAAGGGAGGAAAGGTAGGGAGCATTCATCGGCTCCCCACCTTTCTTTCCCGCGTGCTTACTCGAGCAAGAGCATTTTCTTGCGGTCGCTATGCGTTTGCGTGCTTAGCTCATACCAATAGATGCCCGGCGAACCAATATCGCTCTTCAGCAACCATACGGCATTGTGTCCGGCAGCAAACTGGCCGCTAATGACTTTTACCAAACGCCCATCTGCGGTGAAGATGCGCAAGTCAGCCCGGCCCGCCTGCGGCAGGCGGAAGTGAATGACCGTTTGCTCGCGGAAGGGGTTAGGCTGGTTCTGATAGAGGGTAAACTCCTCCATAGCCGAAGGATCGCCGTAGCTGGTAGTCTTGGCAAAATCGAAAGCTATTGGGATGATGTTGCCCTCTGTATCTAGGGCTTCAGCAGCCGTAATGTGAGACGACAGACGCAACACATTGGACAGCGCCGCGCGGTTTTCCCGTACGCGGAACACCAGTGTGAACAGTACCTCGTCATCGGGCAATGTCAGCGGCGTTTGACCCACCCACAGATGCGTCAGGTAGCCCTCTGGCAAGTAGGCAGTGCCAAAGTTCGCCATGCTAAGCCCCGGCAGCGAGCCAGCCTGAATATCTGCCAGCTCAAGGGCGGCTGGGTCGAAGGCGAGCGTCAGCTGATACGCCTGGCGATGGTGGAAGCCCAGCGCATGGAAGGGTACCGCTATCACCTCGCCAGCGCGGAGCGAGCGGTCCTCCAGGCGGAAGTAGAAGGCGCCGCTATTGCGCTCTTGCATTGGGCTTTGGGCATTGTTTACAGGAGCGTTGCCTGTTACATCGCCCATACGCACGGCCACGAAGTCATCATCGAGGAAGCTGGCCGTAACATTGGTGTGTGAGATGCTTTGCGGGAATGACGGCAATAACGGGTTAGGTGATGGGAAGACATAGTCTGCCGGGACAAATTTCCAATCCGGCGCGCCGTTGGAATAGTGCTGCACGGTACCCAGGATGAGCTGCTGCACCAGCAGGTAGTCCACGATATCCACCGAGCCGTTGTTATTGATGTCGCCAGCCACCCACTGGTAGGGGTTGGAGAGCAGCAACACAGAGGCGGCGTGGTTTTGAATGGCCAACAGGTCGCCTACGTTGATGCCAGCGCTGAAGTTGGACGTTACCGTCTTGCTCGGCGCTACGGTGGTGTTGGCGCCAAAAGGCACACCGAAGGAATAGGTACCTGCAGCAGGTGTGGTTTGGTTGGCAGATATGGTGCCCGTCAGCGCGACATTAACGCCAGGCACCGGAATGCCGCCACCCCACCACGTCTTGATGCTGCCGGCCACCTCGAGGTCGGGCGAGGCCGCGCTGTCAATTTTCACTAGACCCGGTACTAAGTTCGCATTGATAGAGGCTGGGAAGCCCGAAGAGTCTTGCTGGAAGCTGATAATGGTCGGCGTGTTAAAGAAATCTAATGGGCTGGTAGAGCCTACAGGAGCTGTACCTAATTGCACCGTTATGTTGAAAATCACCGTACTATCGGGCAAGTTGACCGGAGGCCCTGGGCTGGTCCAGAACACCGTCAGGAAGTCACCCACGACGTTGAGCAACAGGGAGCCAGGAAGGGCACCCGTAGATGTGGCACCGGTAATGGTACCTACCAAGTTGTTGGTTACCTGCATGCTGAATGACATGCCCAGCATGTTCTGGAACGCATTCACCGTTACCGGTATCTGCACCGTACCGCCTTGCTGACCGCCGCCCATGCCTGCAATTACGGCGAGCTTCGGCCCGGCCAGCACCATCACTGAGTCCACCTGCTGGCAGCCAGTATTCAGGTCTGTGGCGGTTACGTAGTAGATGCCGGGGTTTAGGTTAGTAATAGTCGCCGTAGAATCTCCATTGCTCCAGACAAACAGGAAATTGCCAGAACCACCCGTGGCTGTAGCGGTAGCCGTGCCATTTTTAGCACCGAAGAAAGTCTCTGGCGTGCTCGAAACGGCAAGCGTAAAGCCTACACCACTGCCCAACGTTACCTGCACATTGACCGTGCAGACGTTGGAATTGCCCGAGTTGTCCACCACCGTTAAGGTTACGCTGTTGTTCCCCAGGTTGGTACAGTCGAAGTTAGACTGGCTCAGGTACATGGTGTCAATGCCACAGTTGTCGGTACTACCATTGTCAATATTCTCCGGTGTAAGCGTAGCCATGCCATTGGAGCCTAAGGAAATGACAACACTGTTATTGCAAATGACCGTTGGCTTGCTGTCATCAATAACGATAAGGACAACAGAGTCCTGGCCGACATTACCACAAGGGTCAGTGGCGGTGAAAATGATCTTGTAAGTGCCTGCCTCATAGTTGCCGCTGGCGCTGAATGCTCCATCACCCTGAGGAGCATTATTCGTTACCGTCAGCTCAGAGGGCGGTGCGCAGTCCACCAAGAGATTGGTAATATCCAGTGTTACGGGGATGAGACAGCTGTCCGCATTAGTAAAGTTGGAGGACTTAACCTCAATAGTGTCTGGCAAGCCAGGGAACGACGGCGGCGTGTTGTCCACCACAGTAATGGTGTTGGTATGGGTGGTCTGGTTACCACACTCATCTACCGCCGAGCGCGTGCGTTGAATGGTATAGTTGTATTTGCCACATGGCCCCATCGCTTTAGCAATGGTATCCTCAACGAATGTTACTCCGACGAAGGACGTGCAGTTGTCCGAAGCTGTTACCGCGACGGGCGGCGTCATGGTCTGTTCACACGAGATAGTTACGTTAGGCGGATACTGAGACAGGATAGGCGCTGCAGTGTCAATTACAGAGAAGGTCTGCACGCAAGTAGCGGCATTACCAGCCAAATCAGTTACTTCCCAGGTGCGCTTGACGAGGCTGCAGGCGATGCTGCTTGTGTCCGTGTTAGGTTCGCTCTCGTCCTCGTAGGAAATGGTCAGGTTGGCCGGGCAATTGTCATCCACCGAAATTGTGCCATGGATGGATGGTGCCAAGTTATCTGTACACAGTACCGTCTTGTCGGTTGGGCAAAGCGTAATGGTCGGGTTGACATTGTCTTGAATGACAATGAAAGTCTCGCACATAGACATGTTACCGGCCGGGTCCGTAACAAAGAGTTTGACCGGGCGCTGGGTAACACCGTCTGCGTCAGCACAGTCGTATGTCAGGGTATTGCTCGGCGTCTGCAGAGGAGTCTTGTCCAAGCGTTGGATTTTTAGGTCGAGCATGCCTGAGCAATTATCGTAGCTATTATTGTTGAACTGCGCCGTAGTAACTACTACAAAGCCCGAAGGCTGCAAGCTAGCGCTTACGCCGTTGATGCACACTGCCGTGGGCGATGTACCATCTTTCACAATCACGGTTACGGCCTTTGTTTGCGAATTCCCTGATACATCCGTTGCCATGAAGATGACCGTGTGCGTGCCTACTGCAAAGGCGTCCTTCAGGTTACCGCCGTCGGCGGGCTTCTTATTGTTGGTTACCGTCAGGTCGGCGCCCGTGGCACAGTCTGACACAAAGGGCAGGATATTGATGCTTACCGTATCGTCGCAGGTAGTGCGGTCTGGGCTGGTAGTTATCATGACGGTATCCGGCGCATTGGCGGCAAAAACCGGCTTCTTCGTATCCTTGACGGTGATGGTCTGGCTGACGGTTACCGAGTTGCCCGAAGCATCCGCCGTCGTCCACGTGCGCGTGATGACGTAGTTGTAGTGCTGGAAGCCCGTCGGCGTCTGGGTGGAAGACTCCGTTGCCGTTACCGGATAGGTGCCAGCGCAGTTGTCAGAGGCTATCAAGGTCGGCGGAGCCGGAATGGTATCGCAGGCCTCGATGGTGATATTGGCCGGAACGCCTGCGATGATTGGCGCCGTTACATCGCGCACGGTGATGGTCGTGGTACAAGTGGCCGGATTGTTCTTGTGGTCTCGCGCGGTCAAGGTTACCGTCGTATTGCCCAAGTGTGCGCAGGTCAGGGTGTCGGGTGAAGCGCTGAAGGTGAGCGGGCCGCAGTTATTGGGGTCATAGCTGCCGTTGTTTAGCGCTGCTGCATTGACGGGTGCCTTGCCAGTAGTCGGGTGCAGGTCTATCGTCAGGTTCGGCACACAAATGGCCACCGGCGGGAACACGTCGTTAAGCACCGTGATGTTTTGCGGCTGCGTGCTGATGTTGCCGTTGCCATCATTGTACACCCACGTGATGACGTAGTTGCCCGGATTGAGTTGATAAGAGGGCGGGTTAGTATTCAGGAAAGTACCCACCGGTGTCGAAGGCGTGCCATAGATAGTATCTACCAACGGGTTGCACGGGTCAAGTGCCTTAGGCGCAAAAACGATGAGTGAGCCGCACGAGTCAGTCAGGTCGGGTAGGGTAGCTAAAACGGGCACCGGAGCCTGGCCGTCTTGCAGCGTAACGGTGAACGAACAGGTGCTGCTGTTGTAGCCGTCATTGCCCGTGATGGTGATGTTGAACTGGTCGCCCGGCAGCGGTGAATTAGGCGCGAAAATGCTCGCTAAGGTCGTGCCTGGTGGAATACTCTGCGTCAGCGCTACGTTGCCTGGGCAGTTGTCAGACATCGACACTGAGTTGGTATAGTTAGGCACAGTAGCCGTCGGGCAAGTAGAAGGCAGCGTTTGATTAGGCGGGCACGTCAGCGATGGCGTTTGCGTATCTTGTATTTCCACAGTGAAGGAACAAGTGCTCTTGTTGCCGTTGGCATCGGTAGCCGTGTAGGATACGGTGGTGATCCCCACTGGGAATTGTGCCGACGGGAAGTACTGGAAGGGCAAAGTGGCGTTGTAGCTAAACGGATTGGTCAGGTTAAGCGCTGATTGCACCGTTGGATTGCTAATTTGTTCGCTCACCGTAAAGCCCAAGCAGTCGGCAACGTGACCAAACAGGAAGTTCGGGCGTGGCCAGGCGAACAGGTTCGAGCAGGCTCCCGTAGTGTTGGGCAAGACGAATGCCTTGCCGCACAGGGTATCGTATCCGTTGGTAAATATGGGTGCCTGGGTATCGCTTACCACAATGGATACCGTGGCAGTAGCCACGTTGTTGCATTCGTCTTCTACTATCCAGGTAACTACTGTCGTACCTACAGGCCAAAAGCCCGAAGGAATGGTCGCCCCTGAGGTCGGCGTAGTTACATCCACATAGCCATAGGAAGGCGTCGGGTAGTCAATGGTGTACTTGATGTCCAAGGCGCTGAAGGCCGTGCAATTATCCGAGACACTATCTTGGGTCAGTTGCGGTGTCAGCGGAGCATCGCAGAAGTTGGGGTCATCCGTCTCGAGGTTAATGATGCTCTGGATAGAGAGGACGGGCTTTTCAATATCCTGAACCACAATGGTCTGCGATGTAGTGGCCGAGTTGCCTGAGGCATCGGCTACTTGCCAGGTGCGGATGATGGTGTAGGCATTAGTGCAGCCGCCAGGTACCGTAACATCAGGCAGCAGGGTCAGGGTCGGGTTAGCATCGCAATTGTCCGAAATGCCGGTGGGTGTACCAGTGTTGGAAGGCGCATCTGACTCATCGCAGGCAATAGTAGTGTTGGCTGGTGCCGTAATGGTCGGCGGTGTAACATCGAGCACCTGCGTGGTTTGCGAGCAGGTGGCCGTGTTGCCAGCAGCGTCCGTTACTTGCAGGGTGAGCAGGCGGTTGCCTAAATGTGCGCACGTAAAGTTGAAAGAAGGTGCAACAGGCCCGCCGTCCACCGAAATGCCATAAGTAAGGCTGCACGGAGGCACCGTATTGTCGGTGCTGCTACTGTCCACTGTTGCCGCAAGCAGCGTGGCATTGCCCGTGCCATCTAAGTTGATCACCGGGATGCTTGTACATGCTGCCACGGGCTTGATGGTATCGGCCACCGTTACTGTTGCCACACAGGTGGCTGTATTGCCCGAACCATCGGTGATTTCCAGGGTGTAAGTATTTGGTCCCAGGTCTGTGCAATCGTAGCTGACCGATGGCGAAGTGAAGCTGAAGAAGCAATTGTCTGTACTGAAGTTGTTGACTTGGCTCGGGTTCACCGTAACCACACCAGAGCCATTGAGGTACACCGCGATGTTTTTGCATTGTGCATTGGGCGCCTGCGTATCCACCACATTTACCTGGAAGCTGTGCACGAGCACATTGCCCGCGCCGTCAGTAGCCGTGTAGGTTACCGTCGTCAGGCCGAAGGGGAAGAAGGAACCTGGGGAATGCGTCTTCGACACCGTTACCGGCGGCGTACAAGCGTCGGAGAAAGTCGGCTCTGTCCAGGAGGCCGAAGCTGTGCATCCACCGAGGTTAGCGTTCACCGTAACGGTAGAGCCGGCGGCTTGGCCAACACCCGTCCAGACTGGCGGCGTGTTGTCCGCCACATTCACAGAGAAGTTGCACACAGCAGTATTGGCGCCATCGCTAATGGTGTAGGTTACTGTAGTTACCCCCAGGTTAAAGGATTGCGACATGGGTACCGAGCCAGTGCCTGAACCCGTGGTAGCTCCGCTCAGCGTCCAGCTCACGGTAGCGCCGGGGCAGTTGTCTGAGTACTGGCCCGGCGACAGCGGAGCGACGCCGAGGCTCATGCCCAGGCTGGCGATACCCGTTGCCGTGCAGCCTGCGTTGGTCGTTACGGTTTTGTTGCCCGGGCAGAGCACTGTAGGCGCGATATTGTCCACCACATCCACCGTAGCCGTACACGTGGCCGTATTGCCGGCCAGATCTTGAGCAGTCAGGGTAACTGTAATGAGGCCCGGCAGGTCGCTGCAGGTGAAGCTCGTCAGGTCAATGGTCAGCGTATCCAGCCCGCAGTTGTCGAAAGAGCCGTTGTCCACTTGGCTGGCCGTCAGCGTAGCATTGCCATTGGCATCCAGAGGCAAGGTAATAATGCCGGGTTTGCACTTCGCTACTGGCGGTACATTTTCCAGCACATTCACCACAATGGTGTCCACCTCCTTGTTGCCGGCCCCATCTGTCCAGGTGTAGAAGATGAGCGTCTGGCCCACCGGGAAGGTCAATGTGGCTTGGGTGCCCCAGAAAAAGCCCATGCGCCCTGCTGTCGGGTTAAACAGCGTGAGGGAGGTCAGAAATGCTGTGTCCACCACGCCGTTCACTATCGCAGGGCCTTCCGTCAGGGTCAGCGGTGGCGTGCAATCGGCTGGATCATGGAAGGAGAAGCCAGGGTACTCGTACGTAACACTCTTGGAGCAATCGCCCGGTGTTACACTCACGGTAATCACTTGGCTGGCTGGCAGTGGTGCCATAGGGCCAGCGGGGGGCAGGGAGTCCTTGACCGAGATGGAAAGACTGCAGGTCGCCGTATTGCCAGCACCATCGGTAACTGTCCACGTGATGTCGGTGGTGCCTAACGGAAATACCGCCCCGTTCAGGGTAGCCATGCCGTCGTAGTCGTTGGTAACGGAGGCCACGGGCGGGCAGTTATCTGTGGCAGTAGTGTAATCCAGCTCTGTGCCTGCAGTATAGTCGCATGCGGGCGGAGCGCTGGCCGCTACCGTTATCGAGGGCGGGCAGCTGATATTGGGCGCCTCCGTGTCGTTGACGGTGATCATAAACATGCAGCTGCTGGTGTTGCCCGCGGCATCTTCTGCCTCGAACGTTACGGTAGTGGTGCCTAAGCTGAGCGTAACGATGAGGGTATCGTTAATGCCTGCGAGCGCCGAGGCTGCCGTGGTGGCGCCGGTGGCCGACCATGTTACCTTCGTTACGTCGCAGTTGTCCGCATAGGCGGCCACTATGCTAGTAGCTGCAGTTATTTGGCGTGTACACACGCCCATGTCCGTTGAGAAGGTCTGGTCCAGTGGGCAGGTGACGCTCGGGTCTTCGTCATCCGTAACCGTTACGGTAGTGGTAAAAACCAGCGGGTTCCCCGGGCCTGGAGGGTTCTTTTTGTCATACACCCGATAGGTAACGTTGGTTACGCCCACATAGAAAGTATCCAGTCCGGCATCCCATTGGGGCGGCGACACGAAGACGAGCGGCGCAGGCGTTTCGCCTTTGACGGTAGCTCCGGCGAGTTGATAAGTAACATAAAAAGTGCTGGTGTCCGGGCAGTTATCCTCAAAACAGCCTATGGTGGCGAAGGTGCAAAAGCCCGGAACGTCGGCTTTCAGAGAAATGTCCTGGCCGCCGCCGAAAGTAGAAATATCCGACACCCAGCAGTTGCCCGTGCCGTCGTCTGAGGTATTCAGTACGGCCGTATTCACGAGGTTCTGAGGGGCGGGCAGGGTGTTGTCCAAGATGTTTACTCGCAACTGCACGGCATTGCTTTCACTGAAGGGATTCATGCTCATGTTGCCCGAAGTACCGTCATTAATGGCTACCCAAATAGTAAATGTCTTTCCGCCATCATCACAGTCGAAGTTGACCTCATAGGGGGTCATCGGGTCGAAAAAGGCAGTTTTTGCGGAGTCTACATAAAAGCGCACCTTGTCTTCTGAGTCTAACGGCCCACATGGAGCACTACTGGTAACACCCGAAGACTCGACTACCACGTAGTCCAATTTGGCGTTGCCAAAGGTGGGGTCGAGGACTAAGTTGATAACGACAGGGTTAGGGAAACCCGGCCAGGTGATGTCGCATGGCTGGCCTGAAAGGTTAGTTACGGCTGCGAGCAAAAAAGCCAAAGGCATGGCTGCCCAAAGCAGCCAGCGCCGCGTCGAGTTTCTGTTCATGGTAAGCAGAATTGATGAAAAGGGAAGGGAAAAAAATGAGGTGAGGACTCGGATTGTGGGTACAGTTTTGTGCATCGGGTGTGATCGGTTTGGATATAAACGCTTGTTGTAGCAGTAGCAATAACCAGTTGAAGACTTCACTGGAGATGTACACGGGAAAGCCTACTGCCTCACAACCGACCGCAGGAGAAGGGATTAAGGATTAGAAAACGGGCGCAAGGTTACTGCGAAAACGCCTGACGAAGCAGCGACATTTTTTCACATCGAGCGAGGCTCCGTCTTCTGTTGGGCGGCAACAAGCCAGGAGATGCGCGCTTGCGCCGCGGCGCCCAGGAACATTTGTCGCCAAGAGGCCAAAAATTGTACCAATTCCAAGATGAGGTGGCGTGTGCCTGGAAGTTTAACATGCGCTGAGTTACCGGCTGTCTTTACTCCCGGAGCAAAGTGTGGGCGCAACTGCGAGTTAGGCTGACACTGCGACTGCGCCGCTACGACGACTGTTTTTTGGGAAAAAACGACCCTGGTGCTTCGGTTTGGCCTCCTGTGCGCACAGGCAGCTCTGGTGCCTTGGGCCTGGGCTTGGCGTGTGCCCGTCTCGCCCTGGTGCCTTAATAACGGCGTAGCTGCGCGTTGGCGTCGCCGCCGCTGCATGTGCGGAGAGGGGAGGCTGCTGTCGCGCTATTATTAAGGCCCAAAAGCGGGACGAAAACGCGCCCAGAGCCAAACAGGAGCTACACCCTTCGGCGATACCTGCAGTGGCTGCCTCGAAGCCGGAAACCGTTTTTTCCCATTAGTAAGGGTACACATTTTCTGAAGAAAAATCCGGGACTAGTTCTTTGAAATGTCAAAAAAGAAAAATGGAGGGGA
>FWWM01000649.1_pt1 | contig 115411 bp, 113 predicted proteins | sample 2228351 | NCBI WGS metagenome assembly FWWM01 (sample SAMEA103939774, study PRJEB20133) | metagenome
GGCCGTCGACCTGGCGCTCGTGCTCCAGCACGGCGAACGGGCTGCGCGGCCGGTAGGCGTCTTCCCCGGCGAGCTCCGGCGCTGGCAGCGGGTGCCGGAATCGGCGTGGCGATGGCTCGCGGCGACGGCGGGCTCGGAGGTGAGGCTCCTGCCGCTCGCAGATGCGCCCGAGCCGCTCCAGCTCGCCTTCGGGGAGCGGGGCATCGGGAGCGTCCTCCAGGTTCCCCTGGTGAGCGAAGGGGAGGCGCTTGGCTGCCTGCTCCTCGGTTGGCGGCAGCGGGCTCGGCCTACCCCGACCGACCGCAGCTTCGCCGAAACGCTCGCGACGCTCGTCGCCCAGGGGCTGGCGCGGGAGCGGATGCTGGCGGCCCTCAGGCGGGACGCGCGCGAACGGACAGCGGTGGCGCGGGCCGCGGCGGCAGCCGCCGGCGCCGGAGGCGTCGCGGACGTCGTTCGGCGGCTCGTGCCGCCGGTCGGGCTCATCGTGCCGAGGCCCGTCGTTGGCTGGGCGTTCTCGGGAGAACATCGTGCCCACTTCGCAGCCGGACGTGCGAGGACTGCGGAGGTGCCGGCGGAACTGCTGCCGAAGGTGGAGGATCAGCCGTGCTGGCTCACGCTGCCCGCGGTGCCTGCGCCCCTCGCCGACCTCGGGGTGGTCACCCCGACGCTGGCGGTCGTGCCTGTGGCCCTGGACGGGGACGTCGTCGGCGTCCTGTACGCCGCCTCGCGCGCGGCGAGGGCGAACGCCGACCGCCACGCGCTCGAACAGCTCGCGCTTGTAGCCCAGATCGTCGCCCCATCCCTCCGCAACCGGCGCATGGCCGAGGAATCGGAGCGGACGCGGCGCGCGACGGAAACGATTCTCGGGGCGCTCTCGGAGGGCGTCATCCTGCTGGACCAGGACGTGCGGGTCGTGTGGGCGAACGAGCTGGGAACGCGCATCGCCGATTTCATCGACCGGGAGCGGAAGCTGCGCGGCCTCGAAGCACACCGCCCGCGCATGACGAAGGAGGCATGGGAGGCGCTGGCGGCAGCGCTGCGCGAGCGCCGGCGCACCCGCGGCCGCACGCAGGTCTTCGTCGAGGGCGAGCGGCGCACCTTCGATTTCGAGATCATCCCCGTCGACCACGGGGAGTACACCGCCGTGGCCGTGGCCCGGGACGTCACCGCCGAGGTGGAGGCGAAGGCGCGCGAGCAGCGGCACCAGCAGGAGCTGCAGCAGGCGGCCCGGCTTGCCACGCTCGGTGAGCTCGTGAGCGGCGTGGCCCACGAGCTGAACAACCCACTCACCTCGGTGCTCGGCTTCGCGGAGCTCCTGCTCGAGCACCCGGAAGCGGAGTCATTGCGGGAGGATCTGGAGCTCGTTCGCCGGGAAGCAATGCGCGCGCGGGACATCGTGCACGACCTCCTCTACATCGCCCGCCCCCGCCCGGCGGAGCGGCGTCCGTTCCGCCCCTCGGACGTCGTCGGGCACGTGGAGCGGCTCCGCCGACCCGAGTGGGCGAAGCGGGGCCTCGCGGTCGACGTCTGCGTTCGCGAACCCCCGCAGCCGATCGTCGGGCCGGACCAGCAACTCACACAGGTGCTGCTCAACCTCGTCACGAACGCCGAGGACGCGCTCGCGCGGTCGCCCGACCCACGCCTGCGCATCGAGGCCGAGGTCGCTGACGGCCGGCTTCGGCTCCTCGTCGCCGACAACGGTGAGGCAATCCCGCCGGAATTCCGCGGCCGCATCTTCGACCCGTTCTTCACGACGAAGGGCGGATCTGGGACGGGGCTTGGGCTCAGCCTCTCCCGGAGCATCCTCGAGGCGCACGGTGGGACACTGCGCCTGCGGGAGGAGGGGGGCTGGAAGTACTTCGAGGCGGAGCTCCCGGTCAGCGAAGACGGGGAATCGCCCGGCCTTCACGGCGATGGCGGCCATGCATCGAGCGAGGCGCGGCGGATCCTCGTCGTCGATGACGAGCCTGGCATCAGGGCGATGCTCGAGCGCGTCCTGGGCGGGGCGGGTCACGACGTCCGCGCGGTCGGCTCGGTGGAGGAGGCGACGGCGCTGCTGCGGACCTGGCGGCCGAACCTCCTGCTTTGCGACTACCGGCTGCGGGGCCAGACAGCCGACGACCTGCTGCCGGAGCTCCAGCATCTCGCACCGGAGCTCCCCTGCCGCACGCTGCTGCTGACGGGCGCCCCCACGGACCCGGGCGTGGCTGCCCTCGCGAGGCGGCTGAAGGCCCCGATCATCACCAAGCCGTTCTCGACGGAGGAGCTCCTCCACGCCATCGAGCGGTTTCGCCGGGAGAACGGCGGCTAGCCTGCCCGCTGGGACGCTCGGCGGCCGAGCTGCGGCCCGCCCGGCTGGCAGGTGCGGCAGAAGCTCGTGACGCGCTGGTTCGCCGTGATCTCGGTGATGGGCGTGCCGCAACGCGGGCACGGCTGCCCGCCGCGCCGGTGCACGCGCAGGAACTCGCGCCGTTCCTCATACCGCAGCTCGCCGTCCTGCACCATCGCCGCCCTTGCTAGGGGAATGGCCCACTCGATCACCGAGCGTGTGGCGCGGAAGAGTGAGCGTAGCGCCTCGTCGTCCAGCTCGGTGCGGGGCGTGTACGGGTTGACGCGTGCTTCCCAGAGGATCTCGTCCGCGTAGGCGTTCCCGATTCCCTGCACGAACTTCGCGTTCGTGAGGACGTTCTTGATGGCGCCGCGGAACCGCCGGATCCGCGCCAGCCACTCCTCCTCCGTCAGCCCGGGGTCGAGGACGTCCGGCCCGCCCTCGCCCCAGCCAGGAATCCGGCCGAGCTCGCTTCGGGGCAGAAAGTAGACCTTCCCCATCACGCGCTCATCCACGTACCGAAGCTCGTGCCCGTCCTCAACCTGGATGACGAGGCACGTCTTGCTGTGCCGTTTCTCGCCGGGGCGTACGTATTGGAAGCGGCCGGTCAGCATCGGGTTGATGACGAGCACACGCTCACTGGCGAAGGGGAAGAGGAGGAACTTTCCCTGCCTGAGGACGGTCCCGAACACGTCGCCCGGGAGAAGCTCCCGCAGCTCGGCGGCGGGCGTGCGGAAGACGGGCGGGATGCGGGGCTCGACGCCGGTCACGCGCCGCCCCGGAAGCCGCTCATTGAGGAAGGATCGGATGGCTTCGAGCTCCGGCACCTCGGGCATGCGCCCACGGTAGCACGGCTTCAGCCGCGGCGGAGGGCGCGAGGGAGGACCTCCGGATTGACGCAGGCAGGAGGCTCCCTGCCCGCCAGCACGGAGATGAGGTTCTCGCGGGCGAGTTCGAACATGGCGCGGCGGGTTTCCACCGTGGCTGAGGCGGCGTGAGGCGTGATGATGACGTTCGGCAGCGTCAGCAGGGGGTCGCCGGGAGCCGGGGGCTCCTCTTCGAGCACGTCGAGCGCCGCCCCCGCCAGCCGCCCGGCCCGGAGCGCTTCCACGAGGGCCGGCTGGTCGACGACCGCCCCGCGGGAGGTGTTGACGAGGACGGCGGTGGGCTTCATGAGGGCGAGCTCCCGCGCCCCGATCAGGTGACGCGTCGTCGGATTCAGATCGACGTGGAGCGAGAGCACGTCGGCGGTGCGGAGCACCTCCTCGAAGCTGGCGAACTCCCCCTCCGCATCTCCGACGGCGCCGCGGGCATCGTAGTAGCGAACCTTCATCCCGAGCGCTCGCGCTCGGCGGGCCACTTCGCGCCCGATTCGCCCCATGCCGATGATCCCGAGCGTCTTCCCCGCGAGGTCCCAGCCGAGCGGTGGGGGCGGCTGCCGTCGCGCCCAGGCGCCCTTCCCGTAGGTGGCGTTTTCGAGGAGACGCCGGGCGAGCATGAGGATGAGCCCGAGCGTGAAGTCGGCGACGGCGCCGCTGAGGACGCCGGGCGTGTTGCACACGGCCACCCCGTGCCGGGTCGCCGCCTCGACGTCGATGGCGTCGTAGCCGACGCCGTAGCTCGAGAGGACGCGCAGTCGCGGCGCGGCGGAGAAGAAGCGCTCGTCGAGGCGCCACTGGTTGCTGATGAGCACGCCCTCGGCATCGGCAAGGGAGCGGAGGAGCGTCTCCCAGTCGAGCGGCCAGGGCAAGCGGCGCACCTCGGCGACGGCGGCGACGGGCTCGAGATCCGGGTCGGTCGCCGGAAAGGCGATCACCGCCACGGGCCGGACCATGGCGGCATTCTACCGGGGGTCACGGCGCGCTCGCCGCTCCGGGGAAGGCCGGCGTCGTCTCGATATCCGGGTCGCGCTCGGCGATCACCTCCGCGAGCGATGCGTACGCGGAGTCCAGCGCGGCAACGGCTTCGCTTTCGTCCGGCGGCGCCAGCGGGAGCGCGAGCGCCGCCTCACAGGAGGAGCGAACGCGCTCCTCGCTCGTCGCCTCCGGGAGCGACGAGCAGCGGAGTCGCACCTCGCCGAGGCGGGCTTCGACCGCCGCGCGGGACCCGCCTGGTGCGTGACGCAGCCACAGCGCCAGCTGCGCCTTCGTCTCGAGCACGAGGGCGGCGAGGCGCTGGAGGGGGAGGAGGCCGGGGTCGTCGCTGCAGGCGAGTGCGCCGGCGAGCGGCTCGGCGGTGCGGTCGCCGCCAGCGGCCGCGGCGAAGTGGCTGCAGAGGGCGGTCCAACCCTCATCGGTGCCGGCGGAGCGGAGGAGCTCGGCGGCGGGCCCCCACAGCTCCGGGGCAAGCGGGTCCTCTGCTTCCGGCGGCGTGAAGAGCGCGGCGGCGTCGAAGGAGGGATTCGGCGCCGGGGCAGGCGTGCCCAGCGCCTCGATGGCAGCGTTCGCCGGGACCCCGGCTCCCCCGAAGGGGAGCGAAAGCCTCTGCCAGTCGACACTCCACGCGAGCGCCAGGAGGGCGATCAGGGAGGCCAGGAACCCAAAGCCGAGCTTCGCCACGCCAAGATCTTCGGCCGGGACGGCCCCGCTCCCGACGGGGTACGCTGGATGCGTGCGGGTGGCGTTCGACGACCGCTGTCCCCTCTGCCGGGGCGCGGCGGGCTTCCTCGCGCCGCGCTGCGGGGCGGTCTTCGTGCCGCTGGAGTCGGACGCGGGGCGAGCCATCGCGAGGCGCGTCCCTGAGCGAGAACGGGGGCGGAGCATCCACGTCGAGCTCGCCGACGGGACGGTGCGCTGGGGCGTAGACGCCCTGCTCGAGGTCGCGGGTGCATGGCCGAGGGCGCGGCCCTTCGCCCGTAGCGTCGCGCGGTGCCGGCTCGCCAGGGCGGCAGTGGCCGTCCTCTACCGGGTCGTAGCCGCCCTGCGGCCGCGCGAGCGAGCGCCGCGGCGAGCTACGCCGAGCCGCCCGTAGCCAGGGCTCCGAGCCGCTGGGCGACCTCGTCCAGCCGCTCACGCTGCGCCGAGGACAAAGCGGCGAGCCAGCGCTCCGGGATCGCCTCGAAGCCCCAGCGGACGCCCGCGAGTCCGCCCGTGATGGCGCCGATCGTGTCCGCATCGCCGCCCAGGTTGACCGCGCGAACGACCGCATCCTCGAAGCTCGATGACCCGAGAAGCGCCCAGAGGGCGCAGTGCAGGGAGTGCACGGTGAAGCCGCTCGGGATGAGCGGCTCCCAGTGGCGCCGTCTCGCTCTTCCGACGAGTTCTTCGAGCGTCTCGGCAGGAACGTGCGGCCGAAGGTGCGCAACGGCGAACTCCAGCGCGTGGTCAGCGGCGAGGCCCCGCCGGAGCATGGCGTATGCCATGAGGCTTGCGATCGCGCAGGTGAACCCGGCGCGCTGGTCCCAGTGCGTCATGCGCGCGAGCTCGACCGCGACCCGGTGCACGCGATCCGCGTCGGTATAGGCGAGGCCCACGGGGAGCGTCCGCATGAGCGCGCCGTTGCCGGCGCTCTTCCCCTGCAGCTCCGCGTGCGCCTCCCTCGCGGCCCGGTGCCACTCGCGGGGCGCGAAACCGCTCTGCGCGATCCGCCGCAGCACGGCGCCGATGGTCACGCCGATGTCGGGAGGGTTCGTCGCCGCCCACTGGAGGAAGCGCTCGCCGACGTGGGGCAGGGGATCGCCGGGGTCGTCGAGGATCCCTTCGGCGAGCGCCAGCGTCATCTCCGTGTCGTCGGTCCACTCGCCCGGGCTGAGCTGGAGCCAGCCTCCGCCGACGATCTCGCGCAGCTCCCCCCACCGGCGGCGGATGTCCGCCGCATCGACGAACTCCACCGTCGCCCCGAGGGCGTCGCCCACCGCGACCCCGTACAGGCCGCCGCGAATGCGGGCGAGGAGGTTGCTCATCGCCGAGCCGTCCGCGGTGATTGCGGCGGGCTCTCGCCTAGTGCCGCTCGTAGACCCCGACCAGGCGGTTCATGCCGATGACGTTCGGCTCCACCTTGGCGAGGAACTCCCAGAGCGTCAGACCCGCCGGAAGCGAGGTCTCCTGGTTGAGCGCCAGGAGCCAGAAGTAGTACCGGTGCGGGCCGTGCCCCGGCGGCGGCAGCGGGCCGCGGTAGCCCTGCGTGCCGAAGTCGTTCTTCCCGGCCGTGTACTCCTGCACCCCCTCTGGAAGTGACGTTGCCGAGGCGGGGATGTTGTACAGCACCCAGTGGACGAAGCCGTAAGTGCCGTTGGGAGAGACGAGCGGCGCATCGGGGTCGTGGCAGATGACCGCGAGGGAGCGGGTGCCGTCCGGGAGCTTCGCCCAGGACAGCGGCGGAGACACGTCCTCGCCTTCGCCTGTGTACTTCTTCGGCATCATCCCGAGGTTCGGGAAAGCCGGGCTGGAGAGCTCGAGGTCGGAAAGCGCGAATCCCACGAGATCACCTCCGCGGCAGCGTCGTCGCCAGCGAGTCTACCGCGGCGCCCGGCGGCCCGGCGAAGGCCGAATGGCCTCTCAGATCTGGCTGTACCCTGAGCCGGGCCGGTCGACGCCGAGGCCGCGGGCCTCCTCGATCCAGCCGAACTCTTTCAGGATCTGCTGGTCGTAGCAGACCCGGCCCGTGACCTTGTCGAGCGGCTCCGTGGCGAGGAGGAGTACGGCCTTCGCCATCAACTCGGGCGGCTCCCCGCGCGGATCGTCCGGACCACTCACGAGCTTGTGGTAGATGGTTCCCGGCGTCGGAACGACCTGCGACGGGGAGACGCACGTCACGCTGATCCCGTACTCGTACACCTCCGACGCCAGCCCTTGCGTGAACCGTTCGAGTGCCGCCTTCTCTGCGCCGTACAACGTGCCGCCTCGCGGGACCTCACGCGGGTAGGGGCCACGGCCGGGGCCGATCGCGGCGCCGGAGGAAATATTCACGATGGCGCCCGACCGGCGCGGGATCATGTCCTTGAGAACGAGCTGGCTCAGGTAGAACGGGGCGTGGAAGTTCACCGCGAAGGACCGGTGCCACTTGTTGATCGGAAAGTCCTTGATCGGAATGAAGTAGGTGAGCGCAGCGTTGTTGACGAGCACGTCCACCGGGCCGTAGATACGGTGCGTTTCCTCGACCAGGCGCACGCACTCCTCGTACTGGGAGATGTCGACTGCGACCGCGGCCGCCTCGCCACCGTTCGCGCGGATCTCCGCGACCGTATGCTCGAGCGAGCCCGGCAGGGGGTGGTCTCCCTCCCGCATGGTGCGCGCGGCGCACACGACCTTCCCGCCTTCGGCCGCGAAGAGCTCCGCGATCGCCTTGCCGATGCCGCGGCTCGCGCCGGTCACGATGCAGACTTTCCCGTCCAGCCGGCCCATCGTCGCCTCCTTACGTGCACGTGAAGGTGCGACGAATTGTACGCCTAGCGGCGGGGAATGGAAGGGGCCTCAGGGCCCGTGATGGATAGGGCGGCGTTCGACGGGCCGAACTGCGCGCGGGTCGAGGGGCTCGCCGCAGCTCTGGCAGCAGAGCACTGGAGACGTCTCCTCGCCGCAGGTGAGGTGGACGAGGCGAAGCGGCGGGCCGTCCGGCCCCGCCGTCCACCGGTCGCCCCATCGCAGGATGGCGAGCAGGATGGGGTACAGATCCCTTCCCTTCGGTGTCAGCCGGTACTCCGCCCGGGGCGGGTGCTCCGAGTACTGGCGGCGCTCGAGGATTCCCGCGTCCACGAGCGCCCGCAGGCGCTGGGAGAGGACGTTCTTGGCGATGCCGAGGCTCTCGCGGAACTGCTCGAAGCGCGTCGCGCCCCGGAAGGCATCACGGATGATGAGCATCGTCCACTGGTCCCCGATGAGCGCGAGGGTGCGGGCGACGGAGCAGTCCATGTTCCTGAGCTGGGACCTCGGCATAACTCCAGCCTACCAGCCTCCACGTCCTCGGGACATCGGTTGGCGCTCGGCCGTGATCGTCAGTCGACGATCGCGCCGTTGACGATCGCCTGCAGCTCGCGCCGGATCGGGTAGGAGGAGGACGGGAGGAGCTGCGTAAGGAAGATGACGATCACCTCCTCGCGCGGGTCGATCCAGAACGCGGTGCTGGCGGCGCCGCCCCAGGCGAACTGCCCGGGGGAACCCGAGATCTGGGCGCGACGGAGATCGAGAAGTACGGAGAAGCCGAGCCCGAAGCCGGTGCCGGAGAGCACCGCCTCCGAGAACTGGCCCGGAGGGGCGAGCGCGGCGAGGTCCTTCCCATCCGCGAGGTGGTTCGTCGTCATCAGCTCGATGGTCTTGCGGCTCAGGATGCGGGCGCCGTCGAGCTCTCCCCCGTTCAGCAACATCTGGCAGAAGCGGAAGTAGTCGCGGGCGGTCGAGACGAGCCCGCCTCCGCCGGAGAGGAGCTTCGGCGGCCGCCGGTACGGGCTCCGCTCGGGATCGTCCTGGAGCACGCGGACCTTCTTGGGATGGAACGCGTAGCAGGCGGCGAAACGGTCAAGCTTCTCGTCCGGTACGAAGAAGGCCGTGTCGCGCATGTCCAGCGGCTCGAAGATGCGCTCCCGGAGGAAGTCGTCGAAGCGCTGCCCGCTGATCACCTCCACGAGGTAGCCGCAGACGTCCGTGGACACGGAGTAATTCCACGCCGTCCCCGGCGTGAAGAGGAGCGGCACCTGCGCGAGCTTCTTCACCATGTCGGCCAGGGTCTCGTCGGGCAGGGCCATGTCATCGGTGCCGCGCTGGAGGATTCCCAGCTCCCGGTAGGCGGCGTCGACGCTGTTGCGGAAGTGGAAGCCGTACGTGAGCCCGGACTGATGGCTGAGAAGGTCGCGAACGGTCATCGCTCGCTCCGGGCGGCGGGTGACCCAGTTCGGGTGCGCACCCGCCACCCAGACGCCGAGGTTCTCCCACTCCGGGATGAACTTGTGGACGGGGTCGTCCAGTTGAAAGCGCCCCTCCTCGTACAACGTCATCAAGGCAACGGACGTGATCGGCTTCGTCATCGAGTAGATGCGGAAGATCGTGTCCTCCCGCATCGGTTTCTGCCGTTCCTCGTCCATGTACCCGATGGCGGAAAGGTAGGCGATCTCGCCACGGCGTGCGACGAGCGTGAGCGCGCCGGCGTATCGCCGTGTTTCGAGGTAGTTCCGTTCCAGGTGCGCGTCGATGCGGCGCAGCCGCTGGAGAGACAAGCCCGCCACGACGTCCCTGCTCACCGTTGCCATCGTTCTCCCTCCGGGGTCGTTCCAAGGCGCGGATTTTACACCTCACAACCGGCCGTCGCGGTGCTTACTTCCGCCGGCGTATAGTTCGACGCCGCAACGTCGACGATTCGCGGGAGGTAGGAAGCATGGACGTCGCCATCGGCTTTGGTGCCTTCGCGAGGGGCCCTGAAGCGTGGAAGGAGGCGGTGCGGTTCGTTCAGGAGGCGGAGCGACTGGGGGTGCGGTACGTCTGGACGGCAGAGACCTGGGGGTTCGATGCTGCCACACCCGCTGCCTACATCGCTGCCCATACGGAGCGGATCGAGATCGGGACGGGCGTGATGCAGCTCGGCTCACGGTCGCCGGCGATGATCGCCATGACCGCCATGAGCCTGAATTCGATGTCCGGCGGCCGATTCGTCCTCGGCCTGGGCGCGAGCGGTCCCCAGGTGGTCGAAGGGTGGCATGGAGTGCGGTTCGCGCGGGTTCTGCCGCGGATTCGGGATGCCGTGGCGATCGTCCGCCTCGTCACCTCCGGGCAGCGGGTGGAGTATCACGGCGAGTACTACGAGCTCCCCCTCCCCGGCGGAGAAGGGAAGGCGCTCCGCTCCGCCGCGCCTCCGATGCAGATCCCGATCTACCTGGCGACCCTCAGCCCAAAGAGCCTCGAGCTCACCGGGGAGATCGCTGACGGCTGGCTCGGGACCTCGTTCATGCCGGAGCACGCGGAGATCTTCTTCGAGCACCTCCGGCGCGGAGCGGAGCGCGCCGGCCGTCGCCTCGAAGACCTCGACCTGCAGGCCACAGGCGGCGTGGTGGCGTTCGGCGATGACCTGAAGCGGCTCATCGAGCCGCGGAAGCCCGGGCTCGCCTTCACCCTCGGCGCCATGGGGTCTGCACGACATAACTTCTACAACGACGCCTACCGCCGGGCTGGGTACGAGGAAGCGGCGCGAGAGGTCCAGCGACTGTGGCTGGAGGGGAAGCGAGAAGAGGCGGCGCGCCGGGTCCCGGACGAGCTGGTCCTCAAGTCGAACCTCATCGGCACCGAGCAGATGGTGAAGGAGCGGCTGCGGAAGCATCGCGACGCAGGCGTGACCACCATCCGGGTGCAGCCGGAGGGCCGCACACCGGCGGAGCGGCTGGAGACGCTCGCGCGCTTCATGGAACTGGTGCGGGAGGTGAACGCGGAGGCCCCTGCCCGAACATGATCCGGCCGGCGTGCCGGCCGCCGAGAGGGTACGATCGGGCGCGTGCTCCCCGAGGCCGAGGCGGTGTTCGTGCGCAGGGACGGGAAGCTGGTGCCCACGCGACGGGCGCTCAGGCCCTGGGGCTCGCACCTCCTCCATGGCGGCCCGGTGACCGGGGCGCTTGCGTTGGCCGCCACCCGGCAGCTGGAGGAGATGGGGCTGAGGCTCTCCCGGCTCACCGTCGACCTCTTCCGCCCGGTCGAGGCGGCTCCCATCGAGGTCACGTCCAGACTCGTCCGCAGCGGGCGGCGGCTTGCGCTCCTCGAGCTCACGCTGGCGGCCGATGGGGTGCCGTCGGCACGAGGCGCAGCCCTCGCTCTCCGCGGGGCGGACGCCGGATGGCTGGATGGGGCGGATGCGGTTCCCCTGCCGGACCCGGAGGCGTTGAGGAGCGAGCCCCGGCCGGCCGTGGCGGCCGTCCGGCCGGGATTCCACACGACGCTCGAGGTACGCGGGTTAGAGCGGCGTGAGTGGAATGGGGCGGTGGATGCACGTGCCTGGGTGCGGCTCCCCTGTCCGTTCGTGGCCGGCGAAGAGGTCCCCGCGCTCGTCGTCGCCGCGGCGATCGCGGACTTCGCCAACGGCTTGGCTCACGTGCGCAGCGGCGCGGAGTTCGGCTTCATCAACGCCGACGTCACGTTCCTCGCCGTGCGGGCTCCCCGGGGGAGCTGGGTTGGCGTGCACGCCCGCAGCCGGGTCACGGCCGGCGGGCTGGGCCGGATCGAGACCCGGTTCTTCGACCGGGACGGCGAGTTCGGATCGGGCCTGCAGACGCTGCTCTCGAACCGGCGTGCGGTGCAGACCTAGGTCGGCGGAAAGGCCCCGAAACGAACTGGGGGGAGGCCGATGCAGCCTCCCCCAGGAAGAAGGTGAGCCTGATGGAGTCAGCCCGCGCGCCGCTCGAAGGCGCGGCGCCGGAAGAGCGGCAGCCGCCAACGGCGGCCGGAGCGCTCGACGCGCTCGACGCCGCTCGGCGTGACGCGGATCACCTTTCGCCGGGCCGCCTCCGTCTTCGGGAGCACCACCTCGAGCACGCCCCGCTCGAGGTGCGCCTGCGCCTTGTCAGCGTCCACGGGCCCGGGGATCCGGACCGCCGCCTGGAACCGTCGCTGCACCGCGGCACGGCCGTCGCGCCGCTCCTCCTCGTGCTGCTCGTCGACCCGGATGGTCAGGAGGTCACCTTCGAGCTCGACGTGGACCCGGTCCTCCGGAACACCGGGAAGCACGGCGCGGACGACGTAGTCGTCGCCGCCCTCGTAGAGCTCCACGTCCATCGAGCCGCCGAGCAGCTCATCGAAATCGAGCTCCCAATCCCAGCGCCACGGCGCGAGCGGCGCCCGCAGCAGCTCTTCCCACTCCCGCTCGAGCCCCTCCATCAGGCTGCCCGGCTCCCAACGCACGAGCTGCGTCGTCGCCATCGACCTCACCTCCTTCCGCTTTCGCTTCGTGCGCCCAGCTCTTTTATAGCACCACGACAGGAAGATTGACAACCTTCTTATCAATCCGGTCGCTCGCTTGCTGTCCGCGGGCCCATGGCGCGCCTCACGCGCTCCTCCAGCGCGGCGCTGTCCGGAGAACGCTCGCCCCGCACCTTCCGGCGGCGGTCGAGCCTGGTTGGCTCCTGGGCGAGGCGGGCGGCGAGAGCTCGCAGGCTCCGCGCCGCGGGGCTGCGCGGTCTCGCCTCCACCAGCGGCTCGCCGCGCTGGAGACTGATGGGAACGTGCGGGTCGAACGGTACCTGCCAGACCGCGTCGAGGCCGGCGAGCTTCGCGACGTCCACGGGCGCGAGACCCTCGCGACGGTCGAGGGCGTTGAGCACGAGCTGGATCCGTTCCAACGGGTAGCCGTGCTCGCGCAGCAGGTCGAGGAGAATGACGGTGTTCTTCACGCTCGTGACATCCGGGGAGGTGACGGCGAGCGTGTACTCCGCTCCGCCGAGGGCGACGATGACCTCGTCGTTGTACGCGCCCGGCGTATCGACGATGACGAAGTCGAACAGTGTCGACGCGAAGTCGAGAAGGCGCGCCAGCTGGTCCGGCGCCGTGCGAAACCACTCGCGGACGCGTGAGGGAGCGGCGAGCACCCGCACGCCTGAGCGGTGGTGGGCCAGGAATGCCTTGAACGCCTCCCGGTCGAGCGATTCCAGGTGCGCGGCGAGCTGCGAGACGGTGACCTCGGGAACCGCGTCCAAGGCGAGGGCGGCATCGCCGTAGTGGAGGTCGAAGTCTACGAGCAGCACGGGCCGGTGGAACTCCCCCGCCAGCGCCACGGCCAGGTTCGTCGCGATCGTCGTTTTCCCGATCCCCCCTTTCTGCCCGACGATGGTGACGACGTGGCCGAGCCCCGCTCCCTCGTGCCGCCGCTCCAGGAGGCCGACGTTCGCCAACGCCCTGCGAACGGACTCACGCTTCGGCTCGGCCGGAAGGAGCGCCCGAGCCCCTGCGACCGTCACCGCCCGCAACGCGGCGAAGGAGTCGTCCGGCCCATAGGCAAGGATCGTGCGCGTGGGGAAGCGGTCGTGCAGGTACTCGATGACCCTCACCGATGGCGCAATCGGGTCACCCACGGCCACAAGGATGACGTCCGGCGCGGCGCTCGCCAGGCGCTCGGGGGTGGCGAGCGTCCACGCTTCCTCGCCGACGACGCAGAACTCGCCGGCGTCGATGAGCTCGAAGGCCAGCCGTTTCCGTCTTGCCGGATCGTTATCGATGATGAACACGCGCATGAACCTCTTCGGCCCCCTCTATGCCTTGATGCTCTCTCCAGTTCTCACTCGACACTCGTTCGGCTCAGAAACAGGGCCGAACCCCCCGCTGCGGGTAGAATCCCCCAAACGACGATGCATCGCCTGGAGGAGGGACGGTTCGAGTGGACTGGAAGCGCGCCTACGAGGAGAAACTGATGACACCCGACGAGGCTGCGCGGCTCGTCAAGGACGGCGACCGGGTGTGGATCGGCATGTTCGGGAGCACGCCCGAGACGATGTGCAACGCGCTGTATGCGCGGCGAACGGAACTGCGCGGGGTCGAGCTGCACCACTACGTGGCTCCATTCGTGTGGACGGCGCCGGAGGCCGCGGAGGCGTTTCACGTCCACACCGGCTACACGACGCCGGCGGATCGGGCGGCGGTGAACGCAGGCAGGGCGGAGTACATCCCGCTGGGCAACTTTCGCCAGTCGTGGGTCAAGGAGGCCATCGGAGGCGAGCGGGGCTTCGATGTCTGCATCGTGAAGACCTCCCCTCCGGACGAGAACGGGTTCCTCAGCTTCGGCACCGCGCTCTGGATCAACCGCACGATCGTCGACATTTCGCGCCAGGTGATCTGTGAGGTCGACGAGCGCCTCATCCGCACCTTCGGAGAGAACTGGGTCCACATGTCCGAGGTGACGGCGCTGGTCGAGCACCGGGAGTCGGACGACCGGCCCCCTCCCATCCCGCCGCGCAGCCCCGAAACGGAAGTCGCGACCGAGGTCATCTGCACGCTCATCGCCCACGAGCTGGTGCGGGACGGCGACACGCTGCAGATCGGCATTGGCGACGTCACCGCCGCCCTCGCCCTGTATCTCGAGGAGAAGCACGATCTCGGGATCCAGACGGAGCTCATCCCGGGCGGCGTGATGGACCTCGTCGAGAAGGGGGTTGTCACCGGCCGGTACAAGCAGATCGCGCCGGGCAAGGTCGTGGGCTCCGCCTTCGCAGCCGTCCCTCCGGAGGAGGCGCGCAAGGCACACCTGAACCCGCGGGTGGAGCTGTGGGACTTCTGCCATACCGACGACCTGCGGCTGCTGGTGCAGCAGCGGAACTTCGTCGCGGTCAACAACGGCCTGCAGGTGGACGTTACGGGACAGGTGACGGCCGAGACGCTGAACGGCCAGATCTTCTCCGGGCCCGGCGGCCAGACGGTGTTCGCCGTGGCCGCCGCCTACTGCGAGGGGGGCCGCTCGGTCATCGCCCTCCCCTCGAGTTCGGTCGTGAACGGGGAGCGGCACTCGCGTATCGTGCCCCAGCTACCGCCGGGCTCGATGGTCACCGTCACCCGCGGCTACGTCGATTACGTGGTCACAGAACAGGGGATCGCTACCCTGCGCGGGAAGACCGTGCGGCAGCGGATCGAGGAGCTCGTCTCCGTTGCCCATCCGGACTTCCGCGCCGAGCTCCGCAAGGAGGCGAGGAAGCTCTATGGTGTCTGAACAGGGACGGGAGCGGGCTGCCAGGGCAAAGATCGAGGTCAGCGGCGGCCCAGAACGGTTCACCGTGCGGGTCGACGATGGGCACGCCCAAACCGAGCACCGCGTCCAGGTCACGCCCGAGGAGGCGGAGCGCTTCGCTCCTCCCGGCGTGCCGCTCGACCGGCTCCTGGAAGCCTCATTCCGCTTCCTCCTGGAACGCGAGCCGGCGCAGAGCATCCTGGCGGAGTTCAGTCTCTCCACGATCGAGCGGTACTTCCCGGAGTACGGGGTCGAGATCCGGAAGCGGCTCGGCGGGAGCTAGGCTCCCGGGAGGGCGGTGCGGCGTCCGGTGCGGAGCTCCGCCGGAAGGTGCGCGTCTGAGGGGGGCTGGACGAGGCGCAGCCCATGCCGGTCTCGAGCCAGCACCGTGATCGAGCAGTTCGGCACCTCGAGCGGCACGACGCGGTCGTCGCCGAGGGCAGCGCCGATAGCCGCCGCGATGGCGATGTAGTGGGAGACGACCACGATCTCCCGCTCGCCGGGGACGGCCTGCGCAGCGAGTGCGAGGAAGGTGTCCACGGCGCGCTGCCGCCACTCCCGGAGCGCGGGCCGCTGCTCGCTCCAGCGCCCCGCCATGAGCGGCCCGCTCATCGTCCGCCGCTCCTCGGTGCTCATCCCCGGGTCGAAAACCTCCGCCACCTCCCGCCGCAGCTCCGGACTCAACGCGAGCGCCCTCGCAATGGGCTCCGCGGTCTCCCGCGTGCGACGGAGCGGAGAGACGACCAGCCGTGCGATCGGGTGCGGGGCGAGGGCGGCAGCCGTCAGCTCCGCCTGCGCCCGTCCGACCTCCGAGAGGCCCGGGTCGTGGTCCTCGAGCCCGGCCGCCGCCTGTCCGTGCCTGACGAGGTACAGGGTCACCGGCTCGTGGCGCCCGCCGCGCTGTCAGCGAAGAAGAGGCGTTCGACCTCGTCGGGGAGTTTCATCCCCATGACCCGGGCGCGCTGGAGCTGCTCCCAGTAGTACCGGTACGTCGCGCGGTCGTGGAGGTTCCCCTCGTGCTGGATCGGGCCCCAGTCCGCCTCGTACGCCTTCAGGAGGATGGCGCACGCCTCCTCCACCTCGGGGAGCTTCGGCTGCATCGCCCGCACGATCGGCTCGATCTGGGCCGGGTAGATCGACCACATACGAAGGAAGCCGAACTCCTCGCGGGCGCGCTTCGCGTCGCTGTAGATGACTTCCTGGTCGCGCAGCTCGAGCGTGACGTTGTGCGCGGGCACGACCCCGTTGGCGATGGCCGCGGCGACGACCTCTGCCTTCGCCCGGCGGATGAGCGCGTGCTCGAACTGGAGGGGTGAGCGCATGCACTCGGAGCTCAGCGCGCCATGGTGCGCACTGACGAAGTCCATCAGCCCGAAATCGAGCACCTGGACGTTGGGGAGCTGCGCGATCTCCCACACCTCGTGGAGCGCCCCGTGCGTCTCGATGAGCGCGTGGATAGGGATCTCCCGCTTGATCCCGGCGCGGGCGGCGGTCTCGCGGATGTACTCGATCATCTCCGCAAGGTGCGCCGCCTTCGTCGTCTTCGGGATCGTGATGTACGCGATCCGCTCGCCGGCTCCCGGGACGACGATATCGACGTCCTGCCTCCAGTACGGGTTCGTGTAGTCGTGGATGCGGACGCCGGCCATGTTGAACTTGTTCAGCTCGCTGTTCTGCATGCGCACCACCATCTCCGCGTGCTCACGCTCGCGGCCGGTGGGGGCGCCGTCCTCGAGGTCCATGGTGATGTCGAAGATCGGCCCCATCTGCTCCTGGAGCTGTAACGCTTTCGCGATCCGCTCTTCGGTGCCCGCGAAGTGCTCGCAGGCGGGGATGATGGGAAACGGCTTCTCTCCTTCGAACAGTGCTTCGTTCGGGTGTCGCGGCATGGAACCTCTCGCTGCGTTCTCTGCTGGGGATCGGCGGGCCTGACCCGCCCACGTGAGGGCATTATAGGCGCACGCCCGTTTTCGGCCGACGGCGTGCCCGTTGCCCACAGGCGCGCGCTCGCCTACGCTGAGCTCTCGAACAACCGAAGAGCCGAAGACAGCAGGTCCCGGGTCGCCGGGGTAATGTCGCCAGACGCCTGCCGAGGCAGCTGGTTCCGCGCTCGCTTCGGAGTGCCTGCGAGCCCTGCCTTGGCGCAGGGCTCGTTCCGTTCCTGCGGTCTTCGGCGCGAGGAGGAGTGAGCGTGCCGACCGAACGCAAGGTGCGCATGGTCGAGGAGCTGCGCGACCTCATCTCGCGCGCGAGCGTCGCCGTGAGCGCGGAGTACCGCGGGCTCACCGTCGCGCAGATGACCGCCCTGCGGCGGAAGCTCCGCGATGCGGGCGGCGAGCTCCACGTGGTGAAGAACACCCTCGCCTCCATCGCGGCCGACCAGGCGGGCCGCGGCGAGTTCAAGGAGCTGCTCAAAGGCCCCACCGCGGTGCTCTTCGGGTTCGATGACCCCGTCGCACCTGTGAAAACGCTCATCGAGCACCTCCGCTCGGAGCGGCTGGAGGTGCCGATCACCGCCGGGTGGATCGAAGGGCGGGTGCTGGGGCCCGAGGAGGTACGGAGCCTCGCCACGCTGCCGTCACGGGAAGAGCTCATCGGCCAGGTGGCCGCAAGGCTGCAGAGCCCCCTCTACAACCTCGCGATGCTGCTGCAAGCCACGATTCGCGAGTTCGCGGGCCTCATCGATGCGCGCGCCCGGCAGCTCGAAGAGGCTGCCTGAACACGCTCGGGCGATAGAACCGAAGGAAGGAGAGACGCGATGTCGGAGAAGGTGCAACAGGTTCTCGAGCTCATCAAGGGGATGACCCTGCTCGAACTCCGCGACCTCAACAAGGCGATCGAGGAGGAGTTCGGCATCACGGCGGCCGCGCCGGTGATGATCGCTGCCGGCGCTGCGGCAGCGGGTGCCGCCGGCGGAGCCCCGGCCGAAGCGGCAGAGGAGAAGACGGAGTTCGACGTCGTCCTCAAGAGCTTCGGCGAGAACAAGATCAACGTCATCAAGGCGATCCGCGAGGCGATCAGCGGCCTCGGCCTGAAGGAAGCGAAGGACCTCGTCGAGTCCGCCCCCACGAAGGTGAAGGAGGGAGTCTCGAAGGAGGAAGCCGAGGCGATCGCCAAGAAGCTTCAGGAAGCAGGGGCGACGGTCGAGATCGTCTAGTCCCGCTCCCGGCCCGCGCGCCGGGGGTGCTCCGCCCGCGTGCCCGCCGTCGTCGGCGCGCCGGGGATCGGTGTGCGGCGTCCGTCTCCGCCGCACACCGAGCAGGTGACGAAGCGCCCCTCGACGAGCCTTCGGCCGCGCCCCTCGCAGGCGCTGCAGAAATCCGGGGAACGCCGCATGGACCGGACCCACTCCGGCGCTCCTCGCCGCCACCAGGGAGCCTTCTTCGGCGCGCGCCCGAAGGCGAAGCGGAAGGTCCCGGCGGGCGAGCGCACCGTGTACGGCTGCGGAGCGGTCGCGAGCGCCTGCTCGGTCGCCGCCACCACCTGCTCGGCCGCCGGGCGGTCCACGTCGACGATCGTGAGGTCGAGCCCGAGCCTGGACAGGTGCCCCTCAGGCGCCGTCGTGGCGACTACCCGTGAGCCTGGCGCGAGCTCGGCCAGGGTGTCGACGAGGTCCGCCCCGACCTGTCCCGTTGGCGTGACGAGGTACACGCGCCCGCGCCCGAGGCGGCGGAGGAGCGTCCGCTGGTTCGCGTCGCCCCAGAACGCCGGGAAACCGTCCTCCGCCGCCAGCCGCGCCAGGTCCGCGTCCCGTTCTACCACGTACACCCCGATCCCCCGCGAGCGGAGGAGGCTCGCGACCTGGCGGCCGAGGCGCCCGTAGCCGATGAGCACCACGTCGGCCGGCCCGGCCTGCGCTGCCGGCAGGGCGCCGCGGCTGAAGAAGGCCGACGCGATGGAGGTGAGAAGCAGCGATGCGAGGACGACGAGGACCATCGCACCGCGCGCGCCCGCAGGGATGACGTCGAGGGAGGCAGCCTCAGCCACCGCGAAGCTGAACTCGCCCGCGTTCGCAAGCAGCAGCCCGATGAACGCCGCGCGCCGCCACGGCCAGCGGGCGAGCCGCGCGAGGAGGGTGACGGCCCCGAACTTCACGACCACAGCCGCTCCGAACAGCACGAGCAGGAGGTCCAGCTCCTCGGTGATCGCCTCCCGCTCCAGCAGCAGGCCGGCACTGACGAAGAAGGCCGCGGCGAAGACGCTACTGAGCGCACGAACCTCCGCCAGCGCCTGGTCCGCATACCCGGACTCGCTGATGACCAATCCGGCCACGAACGCGCCGAGGGCAATCGAGAGGCCGAGCTCCAGGGAGAGCGCGGCGACGATGCCGATGCTCGCGATGACAGTGATGAGGAAAAGCTCCCGGTCCACCTGCCGGGCCACGAAGCGGAACGCGTAGTGCACGAGCCCGCTCAGCAGCGGCAGCCCCACCGCGATGGCCACGATGGCGCCTACGATGCGGCCGAGCGCCAGCAGGAACTCCGCCGTCCCCCCGCCCGCGGTAAGGCGGGAGGCAGCGCCGATGAGCACGATCGCCACCACGTCCTGCACGATGAGAACGGCGACGACGACCGGCGCCACGCGCTGCCCTCGCTCACCGAGGGTGCCGAGCAGGCTCAACACCGCCGCCGTGGACGAGAAGCCCGCGGCCCCGGCAAGCAGGAGGCTTCCTTCCGCGGGAAGCCCCGCGTACTGCGCCCCGACGAACACCACCGCGCCCACGGCGACCAGCTCGCCGAGGCCGATGAGCAGGGCGCTGCCGAGCGACGAGAGCAGCTCCCGCAGCGAGAGCTCCACGCCGACGACGAAGAGCAGGAGCGCCACGCCGAACTCGGCCACGAACCGCGTCTGTTCCGGATCCGTGACCAGCCCGAAGCCCGCCGGCCCGATGAGCGCGCCCGCGAGCAGGTAGCCGCCGATCTTCGGCAGCCGGAGCAGGCTGGCGACGATCGCCCCGCCGGCCGCCGCGAGCACGAGCAGGAACAGTAGCTCCCCAGTCTCCTGCACGAGCCCCATCGTAAAGCAGGGCTCGTCCGGTTCGGCCTCCTTGCGCCTGCCTGGTCGCGTATACTTTGGCGGCACCGAAGCGCACGCCTTGCGCCGCCGCAGGAGGGAGGGTCAATGAAGTTTCACTGGTTCCATCTCATGCCCTGGCCGCACCTTCCGGAGGACTTCCAGCAGAAGCACCGCTCCGTGTGGGTGGACGTGGACTATTCCCTGTACGACCCGGAGCGCGGCAACACCGTGTACCACGAGTACCTGGATGAGCTCGAGTTCGCGGAGAAGTGCGGCTTCGACGGCATCTGCGTGAACGAACATCACGCCAACGCTTACGGGCTCATGCCCAGCCCGAACCTCATGGCCGCTGCCCTCGCCCGGCGAACCGACCGCGCCGCCATCGTCGTCATGGGGAACTCCATCGCCCTGTACAACCCGCCCCTGCGCGTGGCGGAGGAGTTCGCGATGCTCGACGTGCTCTCCGGGGGAAGGCTCGTTGCCGGTTTCCCCGTGGGCACCAGCATGGACACGAACTTCGCCTACGGCGCGAACCCCGCCCAGCTCCGCGAGCGGTACTACGAGGCGCACGATCTCATCCTCCAGGCGTGGACGAACAAGGGCGTGAGCCACTTCAACGGGAAGTACACCCAGATCCGGTACATGAACCCGTGGCCCCGGTCGCTCCAGCAGCCGCACCCGCCCATCTGGATCCCTGGTGGTGGCTCGATCGAAACGTGGGAGTGGTGCGCGGACCGCGGCTACCTGTACTCGTATCTCTCCTACAGCGGGTACAAGCGGGCGGAGAAGGTGATGCAGGGATTCTGGGAGCGAATGGAGCGCATGGGGAAGGAGAAGAACCCATACCACGCCGGCTTCGCCCAGGTCGTCTGCGTAGCCGAGACGGAGCAGGAGGCCAAGGAGCTGTACTGGCCGCACGTGGACTACTTCTACAACCGCTGCCTCCATGTCTATCCGGGCTTTGCCGACGCACCCGGCTACCGGACGCTCCGCACCGTGAAGGCCGGCCTTCGCTCCCAGTTCGAGCAGGCAGCGCAGAACGCCCGTGCCCGGCAGTCGTGGGAGGGGCTCGTGGAGCAGGGGTACGTCGTCGCCGGCAGCCCGTCCCGAGTGGCGGAACAGCTGAACGAGCTCGCCGAGCGGCTGCACGTGGGGCACCTCATGGTGCTCATGCAGATGGGAGACATGCCGCGTGAGAAGGCGTACTACAACACCGCCCTCTTCGCGGAGAAGGTCATCCCGCTCCTGCGAGACAAGTTCAAGGAGTACGAGGACCACTGGTACCCGAAGCCGCTGCCGCCCGAGCGGCGTGCGCGGCCGCAGCCGCTTCCCGACCCGCGGGACGTGCTGCGGGCGCCAGCTCCGGTTCGCTGACGCTGGTGTGCCGGTAGGGGGTCAACCATGACCGAAGGTCGTACGGCCTCGCTCGAGCCTCGCCTGGAAGAGGTCGATCGTGGGATCTTCGCCTACATCCAGCCGGACGGGACCTGGTTCCTGAACAACGCCGGCTTCATCGTCGGTCCGGAGGGGCTCCTCGCCATCGATTCGACGAGCACCGAGCGCCGCGCCCGTGCCCTACGAGACGCCCTGCGCTCGGTGAGCGAGGCGCCGGTCCAGGTGCTGGTCAATACGCATTCCCACGGGGACCACACGTGGGGGAACTTCGTTTTCGCCCCCGCCACGGCGATCGTGGCACACGAGCGCTGCCGAGCAGAGATCCTGGCCTCCGGAACCGCTGCGACGGCGTTCTTTCCGGACGTCGAATGGGGGGAGCTGCGCGTCGCCCCTCCGTTCGTGACCTTCGAAGAACGCCTGAACCTGTACGCGGGCGACCTCCGCATCGAGCTCCACTATCTCGGGCCCGCCCACACGACCGGCGACGTGGTGGCCTGGATTCCCGAGCGGCGCATCCTCTTCACCGGCGACCTCGTGTTCAACGGAGGGACTCCCCTGGCGCTGACCGGCACGGTGAAGGGATGGCTGGAGGCGATCCCCAAGCTGCGCGCGTTCGGCGCCGAGCGCATCGTGCCCGGGCACGGGCCCGTGTGTGGTCCTGAGGCCTTCGACGTGGTGGAGGGGTACCTGCGGTTCGTGCTCGAGGAGGCCCAGCGCGGCCTCGAGGCGGGCGTGGAGCCGCTCGAGCTGGCGCGCGACCTCGACCTCGGGCCCTACCGGGAGCTCACAGACGCCGAGCGCCTCGTGGCGAACCTCCATCGCGCGTACGCGGACCTGCAGGGAGCCGCGCCGGGCTCGCCGCTCGACGCCGGTCGGATCTTCCAGGCGATGGTGACGTACAACGGCGGCCGGCCGCTGCGCTGTCTCGCCTGAACGAAGTTCGCCCGCGCGGTACGATGCGGGAGCGACACCGAACGAGGAGGAACGAGCGATGCCCATCGACCCGTCGAAAGCCCTTGGCGCCTCCATCGCCGGGCGAACCTTCAGCTGGGACCCGGACCGGGTCATCCTCTATCACCTCGGGATCGGCGCTGGTAACCCTCCCACCGACCCGAACGAGCTTGCCTACACGTACGAGAAGAACCTGAAGGTGCTCCCGAGCTTCGGGGTCATCCCCGCGTTCGGGTCTCTCGCCGGCTTGGGGACCATCCCCGGCCTCCAGTTCAACCCGGCGCTCCTCCTGCACGGCGAGCAGGACCTGGAGATCCGGGCCCCGATCCCGACATCGGCGACGGCGGAGACGACCGGCAAGGTTGCCAACATCTACGACAAGGGCCGAGCTGCCCTCGTCGTCCTGGAGACGGAAACGCGCGACGGGAACGGCAACCTGCTCTTCGTCAACCGCTTCTCCCTCTTCCTGCGGGGTGAGGGCGGCTTCGGCGGTGACCGGGGCCCCGAGGCGGGGAACCATCCGCCGCAGCGGGATCCGGACCTCGTGGTCGAGTCCCCGACGCTCCCCCAGCAGGCGCTCCTCTACCGTCTCTCGGGCGACAAGAACCCGCTGCACGCGGACCCGGAGTTCGCCAAGATGGCGGGTTTCGATCGGCCGATCCTGCACGGCCTCTGCTCGTACGGCGTCGTCTGCAAGGCGGTGGTCGACAAGGCGGTCGGCGGGGACACCTCCAAGGTCGCCCGCTACCAGGCGCGCTTCTCCGGCGTCGTCTTCCCGGGGGAGACGATCGTCACCGCCATGTGGCGGGAGGGAGACCAGATCATCATCGAGGCGAAAACGAAGGAGCGCGGAACGCCCGTCATCTCGAACGCGGCGGTGTGGGTCAAATAGGGCCGTCGGCCTGAAGCGGGCCACGGGGGGCTGCCGCGGCAGCCCCCTCTCTGCGGCCGTCCCTAGCCGGTCCGGAGCCTCGGGTCGAGGATGTCCCGCAGGGCGTCGCCGAGCATGTTGAAGCCGAAGACGGCAGCCGAGAGCGCGACGCCGGGGAAGACGGCCAGCCACCAGCCCGCGGTCATGTGGATGCGCGCCTCGCGGCTGAGCATGCCTCCCCAGCTGGGCACGTCAGGGGGCACGCCGAGGCCGAGGAAGCTCAGGGTCGCCTCCGAGAGGATCGCCGTACCCAGGCTGAGGGTGGCGAGCGTGATGATGGGCGCCACGACGTTGGGAAGGATGTGGACGAGGATCATCCGCGTGTGTCCCACGCCGATGGCGCGGGCGGCCTCCACGTACGTCGCCTGGGAGACGGAGAGCACGGCGCCGCGAATCACGCGCGACTGCCCCACGCCGAAAAGGATTCCCAGGGAGGCGATGATGAGGAATACCCCGGTGCTGAACACGCCCTCGTCGGGGAGGAACGGCGCTCGCCAGTCCCGGAAGATGGCCACGACCCCGAGCAGGAAGACGAGCGCGGGAAAGGCGAGGAAGGCGTCGACGAGCCGCTGTACGAGGATGTCGAACACGCCCCCGAAGTAGCCGCTTACCAGGCCCAGGGAAACCGAGATCAACGTGGCGATGGCCACGGAAGCGAAGCCCACCCACATCGCGACACGCGCTCCCCAGACGACGCGGCTGAAGAGGTCGCGGCCGAGGTTGTCGGTGCCGAAGAAGTGCGTGCCGTTCGGCGCCTCGAGCCGGCCGCCGGTGCCGAGCTCGTTCGGGCCCCAGGGTGCCACCCAGGGCGCGAGGATGGCGAGGACGGCGATGACGAGGACGAGGAGACCGCCCACGAGGCCGAGCGGTTTCTCCTTCACGAGCCGCACCAGCACCTGTAGGGCGAGCGGGAGCTCGCGCCGGAACTCGAACTGGGGGGCCTGCTCGATCGGTGTCGCTTGCTGCGCCATCGCTTCTCCTCTCCTCCTCGCCCCGAGCTCAGCCGTAGCGGATGCGCGGGTCGAGCCAGGCGTAGCTCAGGTCGACCAGGATGTTCACGAAGACGACGACGATCGCCAGGACGAGGACCGTTGCCTGCACGGAGGGGTAGTCCCGCTGGAAGATCGCGCCGATGAAGAAGCGGCCCATGCCGGGCATGTTGAAGATCGTCTCCAGGATGAGGGTGCCGCCGATGGCGACGCCCACCTGGAGGCCGACGATGGTGATGACCGGGATGAGCGCGTTCTTGAGGGCGTGGCGGAGGATCACCGCCCGCTCCCGTAACCCTTTCGCCCAGGCCGTTCGGATGTAGTCCTGGCGCAGGACCTCGAGCATCATGTTGCGGGTCATGCGCATCACCGAACCCGCGAGGCCCACACCGAGCAGCAGCGCGGGCCAGAAGTAGAAGTAGAGGTGGCCGAGCGGGTCAGACCAGCCCTTGTAGACGAGCGGCGGGGACCACCCGAACCACTGCGACGGGAAGACCACGAGCAGGAGCGCGGTGAAGAAGTACGGCACGGAGAGGGCCAGGATGGCGAAGCTGCGGGCCGCATAGTCGGCCAGGGTGTCCTGGCGCACGGCTGAGAGCACCCCCACCGGCAGGGCGATGATCAGCCCCAGTAGGATGGACATGAAGCCGAACTCGAGGGTGACGGGCAGCCGGTTCTTCAGCTCGTCCGAGATAGGGCGCTTCGTCCAGGGCGACTCGCCGAAATCGCCGCGCAGCACCTCGGTCAAGTAGACACCGAACTGCTGGAGGATGGGCTTGTCCAACCCGAGCTCGGCTTCGATCCGCGCACGGTCCTCGTCGGTCGCGTACGGGTTCTCCGCCATGATGAGCTCGACGATGTCGCCGGGGACGAGCCGCAACATCACGAAGGTGGCGAAGAGCACGAGGAGGATGGTGGGTACGGCGAGCAGCAGCCGTCGCAGCATGTACTCAGTCATGGGCGTATCCCGGGGAGGAAGGGCCAGGCCGTTTCGGCCCGGCCCTTCCTGCTCGCTCCTATAGATCGAGCCACATCGTCTCGATGCGGCCGTCGTACAGGTCGGTGTGGTACCACCAGTTCTTCACCCGCGGGTCGAGGAACTCGTGCAGGTTCGTCGTAAACATGAACTTCATCGGGAAGTCGAGGACGATCATCCGCTGCGCCTCGAGCACGAGCTCCCGGCGCTTCTCGGGATCGAGCTCCTCGGCCTGCCGGTCGATGATGTCGAAGATCTCCTCGTTGTAGTGCTTGTAATACGTGGAATTTCGCCCGAAGTAGGAAGAAAGGTTCTCATCGGGGTCGGGGTTGTTCAGAGGGACGTGGTGCGAGAACGTGTACTTGTACGAGTAGGTCTGGTTGTAGTACTGGGCGAGCTCAAGCGGCGTAAGCTCGACCTCCACGTTGATCTGGGCGAGCTGCTGCTTCAGGATCTCGCCGATCTGGTCCGCCTGCGGGTTCGTGGCCCAGATCATCGGCCCCTTGAAGCTGGAGACGCCGGCCGCCTCCATGAGCTTCTTCGCGTTCGCGAGGTCGAACTTGTGCTCGGGAAGCTCCTCCGGCAGCGCCCAGTACTCGTAGATGGGGAGGATCGGCCCGAACGCCCGCACGCCGTCCCCCGCGTAGACGAGGTCGAGCACCTGCTCCGGGTTGATGGCCTGCACGACCGCCTGGCGGAAGCGGATGTCGTCGAACGGCGGCTCGTACGGCTGATCCTTCGTCGTCGGCGGCATGCGGAACTGGCGCCAGAACTGGCTCGGTACCGCCTTGTACGCCGCGTCGGGCCGGCCGGACTGGACGCGGTCGAGCTGCGGCTGGCTGACGATGACGCCCAGCGACTCCTTCTGGACGAACATCGTCGCCGCCGTATCGGGGTCGGTGACGAAGCGCCAGATGGCGCTGTCGATGTACGGCAGCCCCTTCTTCCAGTAATCCGGGTTCTTCCGGATCTTCACGTGGACGTTTTTCTGCCACTCCTCGAAGATGAACGGACCCGTGCCGACGATGTGCTCCGTGAGGTCGCCGTACTTCTCGACCGTCTCCCGGTTGATGATCTGCGTCCACGGGCTCGCGAGGTAGCTGAGCATCGGCGCGTACGGCCGCTTTGTCTTGAAGATGATCGTGTAGTTGTCCGGCGTCTCGATGCTTTCGACCTTGCCGAGGAAGTAGTAGGCGTGCTGGAACTTCCCTGGCTCGTCGGTCATCTGCCGCTCGATGGAGTACTTGACGTCCTCGGCGGTCATCTCGCGGCCGTTCGCGGGCTCGACGTTCTGGAACTTGATGCCCTGGTTGATCTTGACGATCCAGGTGAGCTCGTCGGGGTTCTCCGGCAGGGCGACGGCCGTGTCGGTCACCACTTCGGCGAAGTCGGGGGTCCACTTGTACAGCCCGCTATGAACGTTGGTCGTGATGGCCGTGTTGTACTGGAACGTGTCGAAGTGCGGGTCGAGACTGCGCGGCTCGCCGCCGAGGATGCTGTAGAACTCGCCTCCGTACTTCGGCTGCTCGCCGGCCGGCGTCGGCGATGCCCCGCCAGCGGGCGTCCCTGCGCCGGCGGGCGTCGTCGCTGCCGGCGCCTCCTCGTCGTCGCCGCAGCCTACCAGCGCGGCGGAGGCGATGCCGGCGCCGGCCAGACCCGTGCCGTACAGGACGCGCCTTCGGCTGTACCGCCGTCGCCGCCAGCGCTCCCAGTAGTTCGAGCCCGTTGCCATCGTCGCTTCCCTCCCTGTTCTGCTCTGCTCCTCACCCGTCGGCAGCCGGGTGTACGCGAAACGTATGGACCTCGCTAAGCGTTGTCAATACCAGAAGGCCGTGAAAGCGTTGCCAACCTATCATCGGAACAGCACGGATTTCGGCGAAGAACAGCGGTCGTGACATTCTTCACATGAAATTTATTTCCGCCGAGAGGTCGTGGTGACTCTCCGAGGTACACTTCGAGGCGAGGGCTTCTCATGCGAAACGTGCTCATCGTCTCCCGGCGGGCGGACGGCTGCGCGCTGGCTCCCGCACTGGAGAGCTCCGGGTTTTCGGTCACCGTCCTGCGGCCGGACGAGTTCGCGGAACGAGCCGACGAGGAGCGGCCGAGCGTGCTCGTGCTCGACGCTCGGGACTTTCCCCAGAACGCCATCGAGCTGGTGGTGAGCTCGTATCGGGAGACGACGGTCACGCTGCTGCTCTGCGAGGAACAAGGACTGGAGAACCTCCCGCTGACGCTGGAGCTCGACGACTTCGCGGTGATGCCGGTCAGTCCGTCCGAGCTGCGCCAGCGGATCGAGCGTGCGCTCTGGCGGCGGTTCGGCGTGGACGAGCGGGACGTGGTTCGCTGCGGCGCGCTCGCCATCGACCTGGCGAACTACCGCGTCACGGTCGCCGGGGAGCCAGTCGTGCTCACCTTCAAGGAGTACGAGCTCCTGCGCTTCCTCGCTATGAACGCCGGGCGCGTCTTCACACGGGAGCAGCTGCTCAACCGTGTTTGGGGGTACGACTACTTCGGCGGCGCCCGCACCGTGGACGTCCACATCCGGCGCATTCGCGCCAAGATCGAGGTCAAGGGCCACCGCTTCATCGAGACGGTGCGGAACGTCGGCTACCGCCTGGTCCCCTCCGCGGGCCGGGAGCCGGTAGCGGGAGAGTGAACCCGATGGCGCGTGAGCCGTCGAAGCGAGCGGGGGCGAGCGGCCGGCGTTCACCGGTTCCGCAGTGGTACCGTAGCGGTCGATGAACGAGAGACGGACGCGCTGGGTGTCAGCGGCAGCGTTGTTCAGGGCCATGGGCGAGGCGGAGCTGGCTCGCGGGGAGCTCGAAAGCTGGCGCGTCCGCCAGTCGGGCAGCGAGCGGGAGGAGCGCGCGGCGCGGGCTCGCCTCCTGCGCGCCCTCAGCCGGGCCGTGCGGGCTGCGGAGCGCGCTGCACGCCAGGCCGCTCCGCTCGCGGTGACGATTCCGGACGGATACGGCCGCTTGCGGGAGCTCGCAGGAGCCCTGGGAAGCGCACGCCGGGCGGCGGCGCGGGCCCGCGCGGACGCGGACCTCGTGGAGGCAGCGGCACAAGCTGACGAAGCGCTCGGCGCACTTGAGCGCGCGTTCCGCCTGATCGGCGAGCTCGTCGTCGAGCCGAACGGGGACTAGGGCCTCAACCGTTCATATGCGTCGAGAGCAGCGCGGATTGCCGCCAGCGCTTCCTCCTTGCCGCGGAACGGGTCCACGACCCGGACCGGTTTCTCCTCCAGGACCTTGTAATCGATGAAGAATCTCGTGATCTCAGCGAGGCGATGAGGGGAGACGTGGGCGAGCTCGAGCACGTGGGCGAACTCGGGGTCGTCCTTGCTCACGGCGAGGACCTTCAGGTCGGGCTTGCCCGCGTCGATCATCTCCAGCAGGCCAAGCGGCCGCACGAGCACGATCGTCAGCGGATCGATGGGCTCCTGGCCGAGCACGAGCACGTCGAGGGGATCTCCGTCCTCGGCCAGGGTGCGGGGGATGAACCCGTAGTTCGCCGGATAGTGAACCGCGCTGTGGAGGACCCGGTCGAGACGCAGGAGGCCGGTCTCCTTGTCGAGCTCGTACTTGTTCTTGCTCCCCGCAGGGATCTCGATGATCACCGGTAGGGCGTCCGCAATCTGCTCACGGGGCACCGCCACGTCGTGCCAGGGATGGACCACGGAGGACTCACCTCGTGCGAACCTGCCACCATGGTCGAGGCTGCGAGCCCTCCGCTCAACCGTTCCGCAAGCTTGCCCCAGTTCTGGGGCATAGTACGGTTACAAGCACATGGCGGGTCCGACCTGTTACTACTGCGAGGAGCCTGCCGAGGCGGAGTGCCCCACCTGCGGCCGGCTGTACTGCGCCGAGCACGGGGAGGAGGTTTGCCTGCGCTGTCTCGCGCCGGATTCGGTGCTCCCCTCCGGAACCGTCTTCCGCGGCTCCCTGCTCGCCCTCATCGCCGCCACCGTCGTGGGCCTCTTCCTCTGGATACGGCCGCCTACCGCGCCGGCGAGCTCCGGGGTGGTCGAGCGGCTCGCAACGAACACGCCCGCGGTGACGGCCACCGCTACCCCCACGCCGGTCCTAGTGGAGACCCCGACGCCGCGGCCAAGCCCCATCGGCGGGGCGCAGCCGGTCGGCACCGCCACCGTTTCCCCGAGCCCGACGCCTACTCCCACTCCCGTCGGCGAACGAACCTACACCGTCCAGCCCGGGGATTCGCTCTTCGGCATCGCCGAGCGCTTCGGGACGACCGTGGAGGCGATCCTCGAGCTGAACCCCGGGATCGTGCCGGAATCCCTCCAACCTGGCACTGAACTACGAATTCCTCCGCCCGAACCATGAAGCACCCCGTCGACGACGCTCTGCGTGAAGCCCTTCAGGAAGCGCGGGCGCGCGCCGCCGTGGTCCGGCAAGCGGTGATCTGGACGCCCCTCTTCCTCATCGCCCTTGCGGGCTTCGCCTTCTTCTTCATCGACGAAGCGCGCGGCGGGGATCGCGGCAGCTGGTTCCTGGTCGGGTTGCTCGGGGTCTTTGCTTCCCTCTTCGGTTACATGAGCGTCCAGGCGCTGCGCGATCTGATGGGGGCGCCGGTCGAGCGGGAAGGGCTCGTCACGCGGCGGTGGGCTCGCACCGACTCCTTCTTCTTCCGCAGCCACTACGTGCGCGTCGAACCGAACCTCATCCTCCGCATCGATCCGCACGAGCACGACGTGCGCGAGGAGGAGTACGTCGCCGTCCGGTACTACCCCCACACGATGGTGGCAATCCGCTTCGAGCGCCGGGAGATGCCTGAGGAAGTGCGGGAGCGGCTTCGGCGGCGGCGCCGGCTCGGCTGAATTCGAACTTGCGTCCAGTTCGCGAGCGATCGAGCATACGCCCGTGGAGCGCACACCCGCGTACCGGACGATTCGCGAGCTGGCGGACGATGAGCGGCCGCGGGAACGACTGCTGCGCTTCGGACCGCAGGTGCTGAGCGATACGGAGCTCGTGGCGCTCATCCTCCGTGCCGGCACTCCCGGTGAGAACGTCCTCGACCTCGCGCGGCGCCTCTTGGAGCGCGTGGGCGGTCTGGCGGGGCTCGTGCGCGCGGACGCTCAGATGCTGGCCGCGGAGCGAGGGATCGGCCCGGCGAAGGCAGCGGTCGTGGCGGCCGCGGTCGAGCTCGGCCGTCGAGCCGGTCGGCTTGCCCCGGAGGACCGGCCGCAGCTCCTCTCCCCCGAAGCGGTGTTCGGCTACGTCGGCAGCTACTTCCTCGGGCGCACGCGTGAGGAGCTCCTCGTGCTCGCCCTCGACTCCCGCGGGCGGCTGCTCGGCAGCCCGCACTGCATCCCCGGCAGCGTGAACGCCGTGAACCTCCGCCCGGCCGAGGTGTTCCGCCACGCCATCATCGCGGAGGCGGTCTCCATCATCGTCGTGCACAACCACCCCTCGGGCGACCCAACGCCGAGCGCGGACGACGTGCGCGTCACGGAGGAGCTTCGCTCCGCGGGCCGCCTGCTCGACATCGAGCTCCTGGACCACGTCGTGATCGGACAGAACCGCTTCGTAAGCATGCATCGAGAGCGTCTCGGCTTCCCGTGAGCGAGCGGTGGCTCTGCGGTGTCGAAAAGTTAACGTTCGCACCGCTGCAGCGCGGCTGACATAAGCGTATGCTGGGGGCGAGCTCCCGCGCTGGGTGTGGCATGCGGGTCGAAGTGATCGAATTCGAGCTCACCTGCCCCGAGCACGGGGCGCAGCGCACGGTCGTCCCTGCCACGCTCCCCTGGCCTCGGGCGTGCGTCCACTGCTTCCGGCCTGCCGAGCGGCGCCTCGTCCAGCGGTTCACCGTGGAAGCCCCGCTCCCCGGCAGGTTCATCGGCGGCGAGGCGTACATCGGCTGAGGTTGGGCCGCGTTACGCCGGGATGAGCACCGTCCGCGCGACCTCGCCCGCTTTCATGGCGCGGAAGGCCTCGTTGACGTCCTCCAGCCGTCCCCGGCGGGTGATCATCTCGTCGAGCTTCAGCTTCCCCTGCATGTACCACTCGACGAGACGCGGCATGTCGCGGCGGAAGCGGTTCGACCCCATAGCGCTTCCCTGGAGCTTGCGCTCGCGAAGGAGGGAGGGACCGTCGATCTCCACCTTCTGGCCGACGGGGATCATCCCGATGATCGTGGCCACGCCCCCGGGCGCGAGGCAGTCGTACGCCTGCTCCGCGGTCCGCTTGAGGCCGATGGCCTCGAAGGAGTACTCCACGCCCTCCCCGGTCAGCTCGCGGATCGCCTCCACAGGGTCGCGAGAGGAGGCGTCCACGACGTGAGTGGCGCCGAGCTCTCGCGCCTTCGCGAGCTTCGACTCGACGGTGTCGACGGCGACGATCATCCGTGCGCCACCGATGCGGGCGCCCTGGATCGCCGCGAGGCCCACGCCTCCGCAGCCGAAGACGGCGACCGAAGCTCCCGGCTCCATCTTCGCCGTGTTGAGGACCGCCCCGACGCCCGTGATGACCCCGCAGCCGATCAGCGCGGCCGCCTCGAACGGCATATCCTCGCGAATCTTGACGACCGCATTCTCGTGGACGAGCATCTGCTCGGCGTAGCTGCTGAGGTTCGCGAACTGGTGCACCTCCTGGCCGCGCCAGCGAATTCGGGGCGGCTGGTCCGGGCGGCGCCGGGTCTCCGGGCTGCGGCAGAGGTTCGGTCTGCCTGAGAGGCAGTAGTCGCAGTGGCCGCAGAAGACGGAAAGGCAGCAGATGACGTGATCGCCCGGGCGCACGTACTGGACGTCCTCTCCGACCTCCTCGACGACGCCCGCGACCTCGTGCCCGAGGATCGCCGGCGCAGGGAAGGGATAGAGGCCCTCCACGAAGTGGAGGTCGCTATGGCAGACCCCCGTGGCCATCACGCGGACGATGAGCTCCCGCGCGAGCGGGCGGTCCAGTTCGACGTCGTTCTCAATGGTGAGCGGCTGTCCCGGTCCATGGAAGATGGCGGCTTTCATCGTGTCCCTCCCGTTCCTGCTCTGCGGGCCCGCATTGTACGCCTCTCTTGAACAGACACCTACTGCTCGCCCTGTTCCTCCCCGCGGATCGTGCCGAAAGTTAGCCACGTGGGAAGCTTCTGGCTTTGGGGCGTCCGGCCCCTGGCGCTTTCGGTTGGACTCCTGGCCCTCCTGGCGGCGGCCGGCGAGGTGGTGAGCTGGAACCTGGGGCTCGCGTGCTTCGCTCTGAGCGGCCTCATGGCCCTCATCGCCCAGTCGGCCGGCCGCATCGCGGTCCGCCGCCGCGAACTCCGAGAGCTCGCCGCCGAAGAGCGCCGCATCCGGCAGCTGGCGGAGGAGGCGCTCAGCGAGGAGACGATGCGCCGGGCGGCGTGACGGGCTTCACGGAGGAGACGCCCGGGGCTACGATCCGAGGCGATGGAGGGCAGCATCGACGTCCGACAACGCCCCGAGATCGAAGAAGGCACCGAGGAAGCGCTCGAGCCGCTCTACCACCTCATCCTGCTCGACGATGACGAGCACACCTACGAGTACGTCATCGTCATGCTGAACGCGATCTTCGGCTACTCGCCAGAAAAGGGGTTCGCCATCGCCTGCGTGGTCGATTCCCAGGGGCAGGCGATCGTGATGACGGGCCCGAAAGAGAAGGTCCTCGAGAAGCAGCGCCAGATCCACGAGTTCGGCGCTGACCCGCTCATGCCCACGTCCAAGGGGAGCATGACGGCGATCATCGAGCCCGCTCGCTGAGCTCAGCGCAGCCGCCGGAGGAGCCCCCGTACCCGCTCCAGCGACTCGAGGGAGTCGAAGGGAAGGAAGAGGTCGACGTACGGCAACGCGGCCGCCATGCCCTTGGCGGTGGGTTCGTACCCCGGGTAGGCCGCGAGCGGGTTCAGCCAGACGATGCGGTGAGCCCGGCGCCGCAGCTCGCGCATCTCCCGCTCCAGAAGGGAGACGTCGCCTCGCTCCCAGCCGTCGCTGAGGATGAGCACGACGGTCTTTCGGCCTGCGATCCGTCTTCCCTGGCCGCGGTTGAATTCGGCCAGCGACGCCCCGATGGCGGTACCGCCGCCCCAGCGGTTCGCCGCCCGGGCGAGCGCCCGCAGCCCCGCAACCGCCTCTTTCCTCCTGAGCAGCCCGGTGACGTCCATGAGGCGGGTGCTGAACAGGTAGGTGCGAACCTCGCCCCGCTCCTGCTGCAGGCCGCTGAGCAGCTGCAGGAGCGGCTCCGCGTACCGTTCCATGGAGCCGGACACGTCGCAGAGCGCTACGACCCGCAGCCGCCGCTCCTTCCGGCGGTGTCGCAGGATGCGCGCGAGCTCGCCGCCGGTGCGCTCCGCCGCTCGAATCGAGCGGCGCACGTCGACGAACGGGCCTGAGGGGCTGGGCTCGAGCCGCCGCGAGGGGGCGGTCGCCAGGTAGCCTGCCAGCCGCCGGACGCGGCGGCGCCCTTCGACGAGCGATCGGCCTGCGTGCCGTTCCAGGTCACGCCGCGTGACGAGGTCGGCCGTGCCCGCAGTGCGTTCGCCGCCGGGGAGGCGCGCCTCGCCTCGGGCGGAGAGCCCGAGCAGCGGCGCCGAGGCCGAAACGTACCGCCGCGCGGCGGTCGGAGCGGTCGGAGGCGGCGGAGGCGGTGCGGCGCGCTCCGCGCCCCCGTCGGCGGTGTCGCCGAAGAATCGATCGAAGAGACGGTCGAAGGTCGGGTACTGCTCGACGCTCGTCGTGCAGAGCGCCCGCAACGCGCTCCGGAACGACCCTCGTTCCTCGATGGGGAGGAGCTCGAGCGCGCGCACGACCTCGGAGGTGCGGCCGACGGTTGCGGGCAGTCCGGCCTCCCGGAGGGCGCGCAGGAACTGGACTACCCGGCGGCTGAGCGTGCGCTCCACAGGACCATGGTACGGGGCCGTCAGGAGGGCTCGCTCAAGATCTCGTCCGTGTGTTCGCCCAGCAGCGGTGGGCGCCGGCGGAACCCCCCTGGGGTGCGGCTCCAATCGGCGTACGAGCGTACGAGCGTGAGGCGGCCGAACTCGGGGTGGTCGCACTCCCAGAAGAGGCCGTTCTCCCGATGCCAGGGGCTGCGGAAGATCTCCTCCGTGCGCAGGGCCGGAGCAGCGGGCACCCCGGCTGCGAGGAGCGTCTCGAGCGCGTCGTCTCGAGGGAGGGCCGCCAGCGCCTCGGCCAGGAGGCTGGCGAGGCGGCCATCGTGCGGCTCGCGGAGCGCATCGCGGGCGAGGAAGCGCGCGGCACACTCCGGGTGGCCGAGCGCCGCCGCGAGGGCGTGGAACTCCTCCTCGCTCCGGCAGCTCACGTGCAGCCACTCCCCGTCGGCACAGCGGTAGAGGCGCTCGAGCGCGCGCAAGCCCGGGAAGTCGCGCCCGCCCCTCGGCGGCGGCGGAGCGCCCTCGTACCGGGTGAGCTCCCCGCTCTGGAAGAGGAGGCTTTGGGCGAGGAGGCTCGTCTCCACACGCTGGCCGCGGCCGGTCCGCTCACGCGCGAAGAGCGCCGTGAGGATGCCGAAGGCCGCCACCATCGCGGTCGCGGTGTCGTTCACCGGGATCTGGTGGAACACGGGTTCGTCATCGCCGCCCTGGGCAGCCATGAGCCCGCTTTGGGCCTGCAGGAGGGGGTCGAAGCCGGGACGCCGCGCGAGGGGGCCGCTCGACCCGTACCCGGTCACCGAGGACTGCACGATGCGAGGGTTGAGGGCGGAGAGGCGGCGGTAGTCGATGCCGAGCCGCTCGAGCACACCGAGCCGGTAGTTGTCGAGCACCACGTCGGCCGTTTCCGCGAGCCGGTAGAAGCGCTCCCGTTCATCCTCCTGCTTCAGGTCGAGGACGATGCTGCGCTTGCCCTGGTTGTAGCCGACGAACGCGAGCCCGTAGCGCCGGAACGGGTCTCCTTCCGGCGGCTCCACCTTGACGACGTCGGCGCCCAGGTTCGCGAGGATGGCGCCGGTGAAGCTTCCCGCGATGACCATGCCGAGGTCGAGCACCCGCAGCCCGGCAAGCGGCCCCCCGGGAGCGACGGGTGGCGGCTCCGCTCGGCGCGGCTCGCGCGCGGGCCGCTCCGCGAGCACCGCCTCCTGGCTCGTGTCCGTGAGGAGGTGGCGCACCGACCCCGGCGTCTCGGACAGGCGGACCGCCACGCCGGGCATCTCGATCGGCCCAAGCTCCGGGTGCTCGAGCACGGCGCGCATCCCCACCGCGTCGATCTGTTCGTGGGCGAACCACCGCTCACGGGGCCACACCGGTGCGTGCGGGACGTCGGCGGCGTCCAGGAGCGCCATCCATTCCTCCCGGGTCCGTTCGGCGAACCGCTCGTCGAGGCGGGCGATGACTGCCTCGCGCACGCCTGGCTGCATGAGGTTGGCGAACTCCCCCTCCACCCCCTCCATCGCCATCACGTCGAGGAGGTCCAGCACCTCGAGCGCCTTGAGGAAGTGGTGGGGCATCAGGGTGCCGAGGAAGAGCCACTCCCCGTCCGCGCACCGGTACAGCCGGTAGTTGGGCAAGGCGCCGCGGGCACCGGGGCTGCACATGCGCAGCATCTCGCCCGCGCGCACCGCGCCCCCGCTCTCGACCAGGGCGAAGGCGTGAAGCCCACTTACGACCACTCCCTGGCCGAACCCCGAGCGCGAACGCTCGAGGAGGCCGGCCGCGATTGCCACGGCCGCCAGCGCCCCTTGCGCGTAGGCCAGCTGCGGCGTGACGAGCTGGACGGGCACCTCCTCCCAGCTGAACTGGAACCAGCAGGCTCCGGAACAGGCGGCGAGCAGCCCCTCGTCCGCTGGCAGGTAGCTCCAGCGCCCGGCCCGCCCGTGCGGCGGCAGCCAGACGTGCAGGAGGTCCGGGTAATCCGCGAGGAGCGAGTCCGCGTCAAACCCCAGCTGCTCGAGCACGCCCGGGAGGGCGTCGAAAACGACGACGTCCGCAGAGGAGATGAGCTGCCGCGCCGCTCGCCGCCCTTCCAGTTGATTGAGATCGAGGCGCAAGCGCCGCTTGTTCCGGTTCCAGCACCAGTAACCCGGGTGCTCGCGGAGCCGATCTCCGCACGGGGGCTCCACCTTGATGACGTCGGCGCCGAAGTCTGCGAGGAGCATCGTCGCCATCGGGCCCGCGATGCCTTCGCTGAAGTCCACGACGCGGATTCCTTCCAGCGCGCTCATGGGCGCGAGTATACGGAGCGCGTAGCGGTCCCGTTCGATCGCCGGCCGTCCTGGCGCGGCGCCTCCGGCCAGGCGAGCCGGCTTCACCGGCGGCGAGCGCTCACCTCGCCGGCGGCAGGTCCTCGGGGAGCTCCACGCGGATCTCCCCTGAGAAGCCGTGGCGCTCGAACCAGCCCTGGTTCACCTCCAGGGCGTACCGGTATTCGGTGCCCGGGTCGATGATCGTCTCGTCGAACGGGCGCCCGTCGCGAATCGCGACCACGCGCCCGCTGGCATCGATGAAGGCGATCGTGAGCGGGATCTTCGTGTCCTTCATCCAGAATCCGGTCCTCGTGTCCCGCGGGAAGAGGAAGAGCATGCCGGCGTTCTCGGCCAGCGTGTCGCGGAACATCAGGCCGCGCTGGCGGTCCGCCGGCGTCGCAGCCACCTCCACGGTGAGGGCGACGCGCCGATCGGCGTCGCGCACGACGATGGTCGCCACGGGCAGCGCAGGTTCGGGAGTGGACGAGGGGGCCTCGCTGCTCGCGGGCGCCGGGGTCCCTCCGCGACATCCAGAGGAGAGGACCAGGACGAGGACGGCGAGGGTGACGAGCCGGCGCATCGATGCTCAAAGGTACGAGGAAGCGAGCGCGTGCGGCAGCGGCAGGTTTAGGACGTTTCCCCCGGCGCAGTAAGGGAAGCCGTCGATACGCACTGGGGCGGCGCATGGGTACGTTCGGGAAGACGTGGAAGAGGAGATGTTCCCGACACCGTCCCGCGGCGGCCGGGGCTGGCGTTCGCCCTCGTACCTGCTTCCGGCGGCTGCCCTCGCGGCGGTGCTGCTGGGCGTCATCGTCGTTCAGCCGAGCGGGGAGGGAAGCGCGGGCGACCGCGTCGCATCGGCAGCCGCCGTGCTGGCCTCGACGACCGCGCAGGCGGTCGAGTCGCCGACACCCGCTCCCGCCGAGTCGCCGACGCGCGTGAGCACGCCGACCCCTGTCGTGGCGGAGGAGCACGCGGGCGTGGCCGCGGCCGTCTCACCGAGCGCTGAGGTCGCAGGGGCTCGGGCTACGCCGACGCCGGAGGCGGCAAGGGTGTTCCGCGGCGGCGCCAGCTGCGGCTCGCTCAAGGAGGCCTCGTTCGCTCCCGCAGTGGAAGGGAGCGTGGCCGGTGTCGGGGTCTCCGTGCGCGCCGTGTCGGTCTACCCCCTCGATTACCTCGTCTGCATGTTGCAGGCGGCGGGCGGTTCGGCCGCGCTCGCCCTGGCCGATGCGCTCGCGGAGCGAGCGGCGGCGGGGGACACCGTTGCCGTGGTCGTCGAGCTCTGGGTCACGAACGCCAACCGCGGGCTCGCCCAGCTGAACTTCGCGGCCGCACAGCTGGCGGGGAACGGCACCTCAGGGAACGTCGTCGCCGTCGTGGGCGGTCGCGCAGAGGCGGTGCTCGGTTCCGGCGAGGGCCGCCTGGTGACGCTCGTCGCCACGCTTCGGCCCCTGGTCGAAGAGCGCACCGGGCCGCTCACGCTGATCGTCGACCCTCCCATCGTCGGGGGCGCGCCGACCTCCGGCCGCTACCAGCTCTTCCTTCCCCTCCCGTAAACCTTTGGGAAACGGTCTCTTGGCGGCACGGATGTAGACTTCGTGACAGATTGCACGAAGAGGACGTTCCATGCGTCGAACGGTCGTGGGACTGGGGGCGGCTGTCGCACTCGCGACCCTCTCCGGGCTCGCAGTGCTGGCGATTCGTCCTCCAGCCCATGAAGGGCGGCCCGAGTCGCCTCCCGGCGAGGCGGTGGAGCGTCTCCTCGTCGTGTACCACGACCCCGCTTGCGGCTGCTGCACCGCCTGGATTCGCTACATGGAGGCAGCGGGATACCGCGTGCGCGCGGTGGCGACGAACGAGATGGAGCGAGTCAGGGAGGAGGCGGGCGTCCCTGCGAAGCTGCGGGCGTGCCACACCGCGTTCCTCGGCGCGTACGTCATCGAAGGCCACGTGCCCGCCGAGGCTGTCGAGAGGCTGGCGACGGGAGTGCCGGCCGACGTTCGCGGGGTCGCGGTGCCGGGGATGCCGTTGGGTTCGCCGGGCATGCCCGGAGAGCTGGGAGGGCCGCTCCAGATCTTGGCGTTCGGCGCCGCGGGCGTCACCCAGTTCATGAGCGTCGCGCCGTAATGCTCTAGCATGAGCCGGGGGATAGCGTGGCCGATCTCTCCGTCTACCTGTTCTGGTCTGGGCTGATCACGAGCGTGGCGGCGGTGGTCGCGTACCTCGCGCACGGCTTTGCCGCTGGGCTGTGGCCGGTGCGGCGCGCGGCCGCCGAGGGCGTTGGCGTCGTCTCCGTGCAGGTCGCGGGGGATGACCGCGGCGGGGGGCGGTTCGCGACCATGGTGGCGGCGCTCGCCTCGGGATTCTTCATCGCGTCTACCGCCGCGCGGTGGGCTGCCAGCGGACGGCCGCCGCTTGCGAACATGTACGAGGCCACCGTGGCGCTTTGCGGGTTCGTCGGGCTCGCCTATCTCCTCTTCGAGCGCCGTGCCGGCACCCGCCGCTTCGGCGTTCTGGCGATGGTGCTCGTGGCCGGGTTCGCCGGCGTGGCGACGCTCTTCCCCTCCGATGTCCGGCCGCTCGTTCCCGCGCTGCAGAACGCCCCCCTCCTGCTTTTGCACGTGAGCGTGATGATGGTGTCGTACGCCGTCATCTCGGTGGCGTTCGTAGGCGCCGTCGTCTACCTGCTCCAGGGGGGCGAGTCTGGACGCCGCATCGCCGCCCTTCCGAGCGGCGAGGCAGCGGGTGAGCTCGCCCACCGTGCGGTGATGGCCGGCTTCCTCTTGCTCGGGCTCGGCATCGCGCTCGGCGCCTGGTGGGCGAACAGCGCCTGGGGCCGGTACTGGGGATGGGACCCGAAGGAGACGAGCGCCCTCGTCCTCTGGCTCTCCCTCGCCGCCTACTTCCACGCCCGCGCAGGTAGCGGGACGGTCGCGAACGCACCCGGGTTCCGCAGGATCCTGCCCGCTCGGCTCCGCCGCGGGCCGCGCCCCGACCCGATGTGGTGGGTCGTGGTCGCCTTCTTCCTCATGCTGTTCACCTATTTCGGCGTCAACCTCTGGGTGACCGGCCTCCACTCGTACGCGGGCGTCTGAGGACTTGCGGCTTCCAGAACATTTGTTCTATAGTGCTCCCACGACTCCGCCACTGGAGGGTGGGAGATGGAGCGTGAGCGACTGGAGCGGCCGAAGCGGATCGACGCGCTCCCGGAGTACACGGAGTACCGCGACACCGGCTGCGACCTCCACCCGAGCTGTCTGAGCTGCCCCTTCCCCCGTTGCCGGTATGACGAGCCGGGCGGCGTGGCAGCGCTGCTGCGGGCGGCGAGGGATGAGGCGATCCTGCGCTCGTACGAGGCGGGCCGCAGCGTCGAGGAGATCGCCCGCGTCCACGGGGTCTCGCGGCGCACGGTCTTCCGCGTCCTCAGCGCGCACCGGCGCGGGGCGGCCTGACATCGCTGCTTCCGGCTCGCCTCGCCGGCCGTGACCGTGTCCCGGGGCCGCAGGTATCATGCCCTCTCGTGAACGGAGGTGCGCCCTGATGGAAGGGACGGCGGTCACCATCCGCGTACCGGCGACGAGCGCGAACCTTGGACCGGGGTTCGACGCCCTTGGAATGGCGCTCGACGTCTTCGCCTCGGTCACCGTCACCTTCGCGCAGGAGCCGCTTCCGACGACGGACGACGTTGCGGAGAAGATGGTGCTGAGCGCGGTACGGCACGCCTACCGGCGGCTGGAGAAGGAACCGCCGCCGGGCGTCATGGCCCGCTACACCGTCGCCGTCCCGGTCGGGAGAGGCCTCGGGGCGAGCGCCGTCGCGCGAGTGGCGGGCGTGCTGGCCGTGAACGAGCTGGAGCGGCATCCGTTCGACCGGGAGACGGTCCTCTCCCTGGTGGCGGAGCTCGAGGGACACGCCGACAACGCCTGCGCCGCCCTCTTCGGAGGCATCCAGGTGTGCGTTCAGGACGACCAGGGCCGCTACCTCACGGCCCCGTGCCGGTACCCGCCCGACCTCGAGGTCGCGCTCCTCATCCCGGAGGCCTCGATGCCCACCCGCGAGGCGCGGCGCGCCCTTCCGGATGCCTACTCCCGGGAGGACGTGGTCTTCAACCTCTCCCGCGTCGCGCTCCTCATCGCCGCCCTGGGTTCAAACCGGCTGGAGCTGCTCGCCGAGGCGACCCGCGATCGCCTCCACCAGCCGTACCGCCAGCCGCTCTTTCCGCCGATGGAGGCGGTGTTCCGCGCCGCCCATGGTGCCGGCGCGCTCGCCGTCTGGCTGAGCGGCGCGGGCTCGACGATCGCCGCCCTGTGCCGGAAGGACGGCGGTCGCCCGGTAGCCGCGGCGATGCGGGGGGCGCTGGAGGCGTCGGGCGAACAGGGGCGCTCCCTCGTCACGCATATCGCTCCTCGGGGGGCGGAAGTGGCTCGGGTCGAACTGGTCGAGATCTGAGCCATGGCCGTCCGGTGGGCCACTGAGGCGGATCTCCACGAGATCGCAGCGCTCATCCGAGAGCTCGCCGCGTACGAGCGGGCGCCCGAGGCGGTGGTGTTCGACCTCGAGGAGCTACGCCGCCACCTCTTCGGCCCTGACCCGAAGGCGCGCGTCCTCATCGCGGAGGACGATGGGCGCGTCGTGGGGTTCGCCCTCTTCTTTCGCACGTTCAGCACCTGGCTCGGCAAGCCGGGGCTCTTCCTCGAGGACCTCTTCGTACGGCCGGAGTTTCGGCACCGCGGGCACGGGCGCTCCCTGCTCGCCGCGCTGGCGCGTGTCGCCGTAGCGGAGGGCTGTGCCCGGCTCGAGTGGCGGGTGCTCGACTGGAACGAACCGGCGATCCGCTTCTACGAGTCCCTCGGTGCCTGGCCGCTTCGGGAATGGATCAGCTACCGGGTCGAGGGCGAGGCGCTCGACCGCCTCGCGGCCGCGAGCCCTGCGCCGTAGCCGAGCCCGTTTAGCCGGAGCCTGGCGCGGGCTCCGCGCGCGGCCGTTCCTGGCGCACCGTCTTCGTGGCTGGGCCGAAGCGCAGGTAGCTGTACCCCACGAGCCCCGAGAGGAGGGATCCTGCCAGGATCCCCATCTTCGCCTCGTCCTGCACGAGGCCGGGCTCGAAGGCGAGGCCCGTGATGAAGAGCGAGACGGTGAACCCGACGCCCCCGAGGAGGCCGACCCCGAGGATCTGCCCCCACCGGGCGCCGCTGGGCAGCGCGGCGATGCCGAGCCGTACCGCCAGGAAGGTGGCGAGGAGGATGCCGATGGGCTTCCCGAGGAAGAGCCCGAGGGCGACGCCGATGGCCACCGGGCTCTCGACGGCTGCCGAGAGGGCCTCGCCGCTGATGTGCACCCCCGCGTTCGCCAGCGCGAAGATGGGCACGATGACGAAGCTCACCCAAGGGGCGAGCTGGTGCTCAAGGCGGTCGAGGGGGGACTCCGTCTCCCGCGCCAAGCGCTCGATCTCGGAGAGGACCGCTTGCTGACGCTCCTCGTCGCGCGCCTCCATGGAATCGTGGAACTCCTTCACGAGTGGCTCGAGCGACCGTTCGAACTCCTCGCGCGAGTAGTACGGCGCAGCCGGCGTGAGGAGGGCGAGGATGACCCCGGCGATGGTGGCGTGGATCCCCGATTCGAACACCGCCGCCCACATCACCAGCCCTAGGAGGGCGTAGATCACCAGGCTCCGCACCCCGAGCCGGTTGAGGGCGAAGATGGTGCCGGCGACCGCCGCCGCCACCAGCAGCGGAACGAGCGCGATCCCCTCGCTGTAGAAGAGGGCGATGACGAGGATTCCCCCGAGGTCGTCTGCGACGGCGATGGCGAGGAGGAACACCTTGAGCGAGAACGGGGCTCGCGAACCGACGAGCGCGAGGACGCCCACCGCGAAAGCGATGTCCGTGGCTACCGGGATCCCCCAGCCGTGGCGGTACTCGCCGCCCCCGTTCAGCGCGAGATAGATCGTCGCAGGGACGACCATCCCGCCTGCCGCGGCGATGACGGGCAGGGCGGCCCGCCTCGGCGAGGCCAGCTGGCCGTGGACGAGCTCTCGCTTGATTTCGAGCCCGACCATGAAGAAGAACAACACCATCAAGGCGTCGTTCACGAAATCGGCGAGCTCATGGTCGAACTCGAGGGCGAGGAATTTGATGATGACCTCGCGGTGCCAGAGCTCGAAGTAGCTCTCCCGCCAGGGGGAGTTCGCCCAGACGAGGGCGATGACGGCGCCGACGAGGATGACGATCCCCGCCGACGTCTCCGTGCTCATGAACGCCTGCAGCGGTTCGACGACGCGGCTCTGGAAGACGCGAGCGGGGCGGGAGTTTGCTCTGGCGGAGGCCATCGCCAGGCTCGACGGTATCCCCCCGTTCCCCTTCGGTCAAAACCCCGTGAGCGGCTGCCATCCCGTGAGCCGTGCCCGGGTATGCTGATCGGCGTCGCGGGAGTGGATGGGGCCCGGTGGCCCCCGCCGTCTTCAAAACGGTTGCCCCGCCGCCCGCGCGGCGGGGGGTGGGTTCGACTCCCATGCACTCCCGCCACTTCCACGCCCGGCGGCAGGAGGCACCCGTGACCAAGGTCTTCGTCCAATCGCTCCCCGACTACTCCCTCGCCCAGCTGCTCACGGCGGAAGGACGGGCGTTCGTCGCCGATGAGCCCCGCGCCGACGGAGGCGACGACCTGGGCCCAACCCCGTACGAGCTGCTCACCTGGGCGCTCGGTGCCTGCACCGCGATGACGCTCCAGATCTACGCGCGCCGGAAGGGGTACCCCCTCGAATCCGTGGCCGTCGAGGTGGAACACCATCGCATCCACGCGCGCGACTGCGAGGAGTGCGAAGAGGAGCGGCAGGGGTACATCGATGTGTTCGAGCGGAAGATCGTCGTCCAGGGCCCGCTCGACGACGCCCAGCGGGACGACCTCCTTCGGGTGGCGCGCAAGTGTCCCGTCCACAAAACCATCACCTCCTCTCCTCTTGTCCGAGATGCGATCGAAGTCGTCTCCTAATCGGTAGCCCCGGCCAGCGGCTCCCGAGAAAGTTCGACAGTCCCGAACGGTTGCCGCGGCCGGGGTACGTGGGCGCCGCTCGGGCGCCGATGATCCGGGGCGAAGGGGAAGACGACGGGGACGACCGTGCAGCTGGCTGTCGTATCACAGAACGCCCCCTCCGAGCGGGCACTCGCCCGGCTGCTGCGATCGTGGGGCTTCGAGGCCGAAGCGGGCGCGGAGCACGCGGCCAACGCCCAGGCCGTCATCCTCGATGCTCGCTGCGGGCTCGGCCCGGTGCTGCGCCGCGTGGAGCGCGGCGTTCGTACCCTCGCTGCTCGCCCGGTGCTCGTGGCCGTGCGCGCCCATCCGGACGACATCACCCCCGTCGAGCTCGCCCGTTGTGACGAGGTCCTCTTCGGCCGCCTGCGGCGCCGCGAGTTCACGGCCCGGCTCTTCGCTGCCGTCCGGCGGGCGGAGTTCGAGGGAGAGCGCCGTCCCTTCAGGGCGCTCGTGGAAGCGTTGCCGCTCGGGGTCTTCGTGACGAACCGCGAGGCGGAGTGCGAGTTCACCAACCCTGCCTACGAGCGGATCACGGGGCTCTCGCTCGTGGAGGCGAAGGGTGCCGGCTGGGTGCAGGCGTTCCATCCTGACGATCGGGACCGGCTGTTCGACGACTGGACGGTCGCCGCGCTCGACAACCGCCCCTATGAAGGCGTCGTGCGCCTCCTGCGCCCCTCGGGCGAGCTCGCCTGGGTGAGGATCCGGACGGGCCTCGTCCGCGACGGCGGCCGTACCCTCGGCCACGTCGGGGTCTTGGAGGACATCACCGCCCAGCGCGAGGCGGAGCTGCGGCTGCAAGAGGCGCACACCATCCTCGACGTCATCCAGCGTGCTTCGCTCGACGCCATCTTCGTGGTGGGGACGAACCGCGAGGTGCTCTTCTACAACGAGCGCGTCCTCGAGCTGTGGGGCTTCGCAGACGAGCGGGAGCTGCACGACTACCAGAGCCGGGTTCGGCTCATCGAGAGGGAGCTGCGCGAGCCGGCGACGTTCCGGCGCTTCGTCGAGCAGGCGTACGAGGACGCAGAGTTCACGGGCCGCATCGACCTCGCCCTCCGCGACGGACGTCACGTCGAGCTGTACACCGCTCCCGCCGTCACGCCCGACGGCCGCTGGCTCGGCCGCGTCTGGTACTGGCGCGACATCACCGAGCGGCGACGGGCGGAGGAGGAGAGGGATCGGTACTTCCGGCACTCCATCGACCTGCTTGCGGTCACCGACTACGACGCGCGGTTCGTGCGGGTGAACCCCGCCTGGACGCGCGTGCTGGGGTGGGAGGAGGAGGAGCTGATCGGGCGCTCCATCACCGAGTTCGTCCACCCAGACGACCTCGAGCTGACGAGGGAAGCGATCGCCCGGGCTCAGCGGGGCGAGGAGCTGCGCGACGTGCGGGCCCGCTACCGGACGAAGGAGGGCGGCTACCGCTGGCTCTCGTGGAACACCGCGCCGAGCGCCCGCGGCGTAGCCTACTCGGTGGTGCGGGACGTCACCGAGCTCGTCCAGGCGCAGGAGCGACAGGAGGAGCTCCTGGCGGTCCTGGAGGCGCGCATGCGCGACCTCGAGGAGCAGGCTCGGGCGCTCGACGAGCTGCGCGCGCAGGCGGAGTACGCAGCGACCCACGACGCGCTCACGGGAGCGCTGAGCCGGCGAGCCTGGTTCCAGGCGGCGGTGGAGGAGCGGCCCACGGCCCTTGCCCTCTTCGACGTCGACCACTTCAAGCGGATCAACGACACGTACGGGCATCCCGCGGGGGACGCCGTGCTCGTGGAAGTGGTGCGCCGGCTCACGGAGGCCCTCGGCACGGACACCTTGCTCGGGCGGCTCGGCGGCGAAGAGTTCGGCGCGCTCTTCCGCTGCCCGCCCGCCGAGGCGAAGTCTCGCGCGGAGCGGGCCGTGGAGGCGACCCGTGCGGCTCCGGTGGTCGTCGATCGTCGGACCCGCATCCCGGTCACCATTTCCGCCGGCATCGCCCCGTGGCTCCCCGCGGGTGAGACGCGGGAGGCCTCCCTCGCCAAGACGTACGAGGCGGCCGATAAAGCCCTGTACCGGGCCAAGCGCGCGGGCCGAGACCGCCTCGTCGTCGCGCCTGCCTGGCAGCGAGCGGCCTGATTCCGCGCCCCGAGCGGTGTAGACTCCTCGCCAACGACTCCCCCCGGTTGAGGAGTGAGATGGATACCGCACCCCATACTGCCGGGTTCTCGGCTCGCCGCCTCGAACGAATCACGGAACACCTGGAGCGGAGCTACGTCGAGCCGGGGAAGATCGCGGGCTGCCAGGTCCTCGTCGCCCGTCGCGGGATCCCTGCCTACTTCCGGTCGTTCGGGTACATGGACCTCGAACGCCGCCGCCCGATGCGCGAGGATACCATCTTCCGCATCTACTCGATGACGAAGCCGATCACGTCCGTCGCGCTCATGACCCTGTATGAGCAGGGGAAGTTCCAGCTCAACGACCCCGTGTACCGCCTCCTCCCTCGCTGGCGGGAGCAGCAGGTGTACGTCTCCGGAGAGGGCGAGGAGATCGTCACGCGCCCGCCGGCGCGGCCGATGACGTTCCGCCATTTGCTCACGCACACAGCCGGCCTCTCGTACGGCTGGGGCGACCACCCGGTCGACGCGCTCTACCGCGCGCGTCGCATCGTCCGGGAGCGGGGGGAAACGCTGGCGACGTTCGTCGAGAAGCTCGCCGAAGTGCCGCTGTTCTTCGATCCCGGTGAGCGCTGGATGTACTCCTACGCCACGGACGTCTGCGGCTAGCTCGTCGAGCTGCTCTCCGGCAAGCGGTTCGACGAGTACCTGCGCGAGGCGATCTTCGAACCCCTCGGCATGGTGGACACCGACTTTTGGGTGCCGCCGGAGAAGCGCGACCGCTTCGCCGCGAACTACGAGCGGACTGCCGAAAAGACCCTGCGCCTCATCGACGACCCTGAGCGGAGCCCGTACCTGGAGCCGCCGACGTTCCTTTCCGGCGGCGGGGGGCTCGTGGGGACGACCGCGGACTACTTCCGCTTTTGCGAGATGCTCCGCCGTGGCGGCGAGCTGGACGGGATTCGAGTCATCGGCAGCCGGACCTTGCGGCTCATGACCCGCAACCACCTGCCCGGCAACGCGGACCTGCGCCAGCTCGCCCTGGGCCGGTTCGCGGAGACGCCCTTCGAAGGGGTCGGGTTCGGCCTCGGTTTCGCCGTCACCCTCGATGAGGTGCAGGCGGGAACCGTGGGAGCGGGGGATTACTACTGGGGAGGCGCGGCCTCCACGATCTTCTGGGTGGACCCTCAGGAGGAGCTGGTGGTGATCTTCATGACCCAGCTGATGCCCTCGGCAACCTTCAACTTCCGCGGCCAGCTCCGGAACATCATCTACGCGGCGATCGAGGACTGAGCGGCGCCGGAGCCCACTACCGTCCGGTAAACTGTGTCTGCGGAATCATCTTCGGGGGTCGAGGGAATGCGTCTGCCGAGCGTCCTTCAAGACGCCATCGAGCGCGTCGGGTACCGCGGGCTGCTGTTCTGGGAGCGACTCGAGACAGGGGTCGTGTTCGACCCGCTCGACCCGCGCCTGCGAATGAACCCGTATCCTGTCTACCACGAGCTGCGGGAGCGCGACCCCATCCACCGCTCGCGGATCGTGGACGGCTGGGTGTTCACCCGCTATCGCGATGTATCCGCCATCCTTCGCAACCCTGAGCTGTCCGCTGACGACCGGAACCGGCGGAACTTCGAGCGGGAACGGGAGCGGCTGCGGCGGCGGGGCGTTCTCGACCCGGAAGCGGAGCAGCGCGGCCCTTCGTTGCTTCGGCTCGACCCGCCCGACCACACGCGACTCCGCAGCCTGGTGGCGAAGGCGTTCACGCCGCGCCGCGTGCAGGAGCTCCGCCCGCGCATCGAGGAGATCGTCGACTCCCTGCTCGACCGGCTCGAGGAGCAGGAGTGGGTGGACCTCATCGCGGACTTCGCGGTGCCCCTGCCGGTGACCGTCATCGCCGAGATGCTGGGCGTCCCGGCGGAGGACCGGGAGCGATTCAAGCGCTGGTCCGATGACGTCGCTCGCACCGTCAGTGCGGACACACCCGAGGACATCCGGCGGGCGAACCAGGCCAGCCGGGAGCTCCGGGCCTACCTCGAACCGATCATCGACGAGCGGCGGCGGAACCCGCGCGAGGACCTCATCTCCGCGCTCGTGCAGGCGGAAGAGCAGGGCGACCGGCTCACCCGTGACGAGGTCTTCGCCACCGTCATCCTTCTGCTGGTGGCGGGGAACGAGACGACGACGAACCTGATCGGCAACGGGATGCGGGCGCTCCTCCGCAACCCGGACCAGCTCGAGCGGCTGCGGCGGGAGCCGGAGCTGACGGAGAACGCGGTCGAGGAGCTCCTGCGGTACGACAGTCCGGTTCAGGTCACGTCGCGGATCGCCAAGCACGACTTCGAGTACGAGGGGCGCCGCATCGAGAAGGCCCAGTCCCTCGTCGTCGTCCTCGGCGCGGCGAACCGGGATCCGGAGGTGTTCCCTGACCCGGACCGGCTGGACATCAGCCGCAAGGAGATCCGGCACTTCAGCTTCGGCCAGGGGATTCACTACTGCCTTGGTGCGCCGCTCGCCCGGCTGGAAGGCCAGATCGCCTTCCGGAAGCTGCTGGACCGGTTCGACCGCATCGAGTTCGGGCGCGGGAAGCTCGTCTGGCGGAACAACCTCGTCCTGCACGGGCTCAGCCGGTTCCCGCTGCGGGTCGCACGCACCCGCACGGTCGAAGCCTCCGCCGCGCGCTGAGTTAGGAAGCAGCGGCGAACCGCTCGCGGAACTCAGCCTCATCCAGCCGCGCGCCCACCCGGCGGGCGGCGACGGCGAGCTCCATGCGGGAGAGCTGTGCGAGCCCCTTGCGCGTGTCGCTCGCGACGCGCGCCTTGTCCTGGCGGCGGAGCCGGAACTTGAAGAGCCAGTACGTGAACTCGAGGAGCTCGTCGTAGCTAATCGCGTCGTCGAGGAAGCGGCCCGTTTCCTCGTAGTACCGCGCTCGAAGCTCCTCCCTCCCGTAGCCGTAGATGCGCTCGAAGACGACGGAGTCGTCGGGCAGCGTCTGTCCCCAGACGCAGGAGCGGATCTCCTTGTGCACCTCCTCCTCGACGTGAAGCTGGAGGGCCTGCTCGACGAGGACTCCGTAGAGGAAGTTCAGGTGGGCGGCATGCTTGGCCGGGCCGATGCGGGTCGCGAACTCTTCGTCCCCCATCTCGAGCGGCCAGCGCCCCTCGAAGAGGAGGGCTTCGGCCTCGCTGGGGGGGATGAGGTCGTGGGCGGCGTCGATGAGCCGCTCGGCGAGCCGGAGCCAGTCGAACGCCTCACCACCGATCAGGTACCGGTACCGCTCGCCGTCGACGACCTCCTCCGGGACGCGCCAGCGGGCAACGGTCGCCAGCAGGGCCTCGAACCAGTGCCGCCCGGCCCGGATCTCGTTCCGCATCTGCTGGATGAGCTCCTCCGGCGAGGGGAACGTTGCCTCCGGCAGCAACTCCCCAGCTGCGGGCTCTACGACCACGTGCTGTTCGGCCATCCCTGGCGATGATACGAAACCGATCCCGGTCGGGGCAGCAGCAAAGGACGCTCCAGCGCCCCCCTCTGCTGCTGCCCCGCCTCAGTCAGCCGGCAGGGGGCGCCGCCGGCTGCCGCAGCCCGATCACCTCGGGATGCCACAGGGTGGAGATGGTCAGCACCCCGAAGCCGCCACCTACGATGATGAGCGCGACGCCGAGGACGATGGCGAAGGTCGCGATCTGTTCGGCGAGGTACGACATGTACAGGGCGGTCCGGAGCGCGGTGGCCGTCACCCAAGTGTTGCGCACGGGGTTCGGGATCGGGTTGCCGTTCTCGTCCTTCGCCGCCTCGTTCGGGTCGTTCGTATCGCCGCCGCCTTCTTTCAAGTACCTACCGAGCTGCGCGTAGGTCTTCCCGCCTGCAGCTTCGAGCGCGTGGCGCTTGATGACGTCGGCGAAGATCTTGGCCTCGCTGCCGGTATCGACGAGCTGCCCTGCGATGGGAGAGTCCTCCGTTCCGTAGATCTGCTCGCTCCGCAGCTGGTCGCGGACCTCTCCCCGGCCCCAGACTCCCATGGCGATGAGGGCGATCCCGACGCCGATGAGCACCAGGCTGGAGACCAGCCCTCCTGCCACGAACACCTTTCGTGCACTCATCGTTTCTGCACTCCTTTCTTTCTCGCGTTCTCTCGACTTCACGTTCGCTGGCGATGGCACCGTGGTCGATGGCCGATCGGGCCCACGTTCGTGCCCCGGATGGCCCGGTTTTTCGGAAGCCTCCTGGCTGGTAAGCATGGAAGCGCATGCCCGACGTGCTTCCTCCCGCGGACCAGAAGGCGGCCTCGGTGCGGGCGATGTTCGACCGCATCGCCGACCGGTACGACCTGCTCAACCGCGTGCTGACGGGAGGAAACGACCTGCGCTGGCGCCGGGAGGTCGTGCGGCGGCTCGGCGTCGGACCCGAGGACCGTGTACTCGACCTGGCGACGGGCACTGGTGACTTCGCCGCCATCGCTCGGGCTGCGGGGGCCGAGGTCATCGCGCTGGACTTCGCTCGGAGAATGCTCGAGATCGGCCGCGACCGCCGCCGGCTCGACGTCCATTGGGTGCAAGGGGACGCCCTCAGGCTCCCCTTCGCGGACGGCGTCTTCTCGGTGGTGGTTTCCGGCTTCGCCTTGCGGAACTTCGTGGAGATCCCGCCCGTGCTGCGTGAAGCGGCGCGCGTGCTCGCACCGGGCGGGCGGCTCGGACTCCTCGAGGTGGACGAACCTGGTTCGCCGATCGTGCGCCGCCTGCACCAGGTGTACTTCCGCCACCTGGTGCCTCTCGTCGGGGGCCTCCTGTCCGGCGATCGAGTGGCGTACCGGTACTTGCCCGCCTCGACGGCGTACCTACCCCCCGCCCGCACGCTGGCGCGCTGGCTTCAGGAGGCGGGGTTCCGCGAGGCCCGGCGGCGCCGGTACATGTTCGGTGCCATTCAAGCCATTACCGCGGTGCGAGGGTGAGGAAGTTCGACGCCTGGAGGATGGCGGCGAGGCCGGCGACCCTGCCGGCCTCGCTGGGGCCCGTCGCCACCGGCTGGGGGGCGGCCATCGGCGAGGACGCGTTCCGGATCGGCCCGGCGCTGGCTGCGCTCGTCGGCGCCGTTCTCCTCCAGGTGGGAGCGAACATCGCCAACGACCTCTTCGACTACCGCAAGGGCGCCGATACGAGCGGACGGCTTGGCCCGCCGCGGGCAGCACAGCTCGGGGTCCTGAGCGAGCGGGAGCTGCTCGGGGGGATGGCGGTGACGTTCACTGCCGCGCTCCTCGTCGGCCTCTACCTCCTGTACGAGGGTAGCTGGCCGGTCGTGGCGATCGGGCTGGGCGGCATGCTCGCGGCCATCACCTACACCGGCGGCCCGTGGCCGTACGGCTACCGCGCGCTCGGCGATCTGTTCGTCTTCCTGTTCTTCGGCCCGGTGGCGGTGGTGGGGACGTACTGGGTGCAGGCGCGAGAGGCGCCCCTCCTGCCTTGGCTAGCTTCACTCCCCGTCGGCGCGCTGGTCACCGCGATCCTCGTCGTGAACAACCTGCGCGACCGTGAAACGGACCGCAGGGCGGGAAAGGTGACGCTGGCGGTGGTGGTCGGGGACCGCGGTACGCGGGCCTGGTACAGCGTGCTCGTCCTCGGTGCGCTCGCCGCCCCGCTGCTCATGTGGGCGTTCGGAGCGGGAGGTCCGAGCCTCCTCATCGGGCTTTTTGCCGCCCTCGTTTTCCTGCGCCCGCTGGCGGCCATCTGGACGGGCGCGGATGGACGGGCGCTGAACCCGGTCTTGCGGGACACCGCGCGCGGGGCTGGGCTTTTCGGGCTCCTCTTCGGGATAGGGCTCGCGCTGAGCTAGGGAAAATACGATCGGCGGCCCCGGATGGGGGCCGCCGAGGACTTCACCAGCTCGGTTGTCCCGGACGCTCAGCGACGTGGCCGTCGTCCCACCGTGCCCCTACCCGGGGCGGTCCGGTACGCCTCACGAGGAGGCGGGGCTCCCGGCAAGCCGGAGAAGTCCCGGGACTCCGGCCACGGGTCGGTCCGGTCGGCGTGCACGTTTCATCGCGCATCACCTCCTTTCCAACCCGTTTCCGGTTTCCCGTCGGGAGCTGCTCCCGCAGCTCCACCTCCTTTATAGGCAAGCCAGAGGGAAGTTGTCAATACCGTTGTCGAGTCTCCTTCCGGAGGAGTGTGCGCCCGCCTGGGGAGGTTGCTGGGAACCAGCGGGAAGTTGGGGGCCGTGCCGGGGGCTCAGAGAGCCGGAAGCGAAAAAGGCGCCTGGCGGTGGGGTGGAAGGCGAGCAGCTCGACCGGTGAGCGCAAGTGAGCCCTCCCAGCTGGGAGGGCTCACTCATCTCCGCGCCATCGCTGGCGGAGTGCGATCGCCCGGCTCCGGCTCGCCGTTCCGTTCGGGAACGATGCCACCGAGCTCAACGCTCCTGGCGGCGCTTCTCCGAGGGGCTATGCCGGCTGCCGTGGCGGCTCGATCGGCAGCCCGCACCGGCCTCTGCCGGCACGGGCGTTATTTCTGCACGATCCAGACTCCGTAGAAGGTATGGAGCTTGGCTCTCATCTGCTCACCTCCCATACCTTCTGGTCTGGTCTTCAGCCACCCGGTCCGACCTGGCGGCTACCTTTACTATACCGCGGTTGTCAAGCCCCGGAAGGGGGACGTCAGTCGGTTCCCTGGATCTCGTCGCTTCGCTCCAGCTCGAAGGCGTCGTGGAGCGCACGCACTGCCTCCTCCACCCGGTCCTTCCGGATGATGCAGGTGAGCCGGATTTCGCTGGTCGAGATCATCTCGATGTTGATGCCGTGCTCGTAGAGCGTCCGGAACATCTTCGCCGCGTAGCCCGGCGCCGTCTGGATACCGGTGCCGACGATGCTCACCTTTGCGAGCTCTGCATCCGTGGTGTACCCGGCAGCGCCGATCGCCTGGCAGATCGCCGGCATGAGCGCCTCCGCGCGGCGCAGGTCCTTCCGAGACACGGTGAAGGTGAGGTCCGTCAGGTTCTCCTCGCTGGCGTTCTGGACGATGGTGTCGACGCTGATCCCGGCCTCCGCGAGCGGTTCGAAGATCTGCGCCGCGATTCCCGGACGGTCGGGCACGTGGCGGATCGTGATCTTCGCGACGTCGGTGTCGTGCGCGATGGCGCGGACGCGGTTCCGTTCCTCCATGAGCGGGCCTCCGTGGATGAGGGTGCCGGGAGCATCGACGAAGCTCGAGGCCACGAGGATGGGCAGGTTGTACACCGATGCGAGCTCGACCGCCCGGTTGTGCATCACCTGCGCGCCCTGGGTCGCGAGCTCCAGCATCTCCTCGTACGTGATCTCCTTCAGGCGACGAGCCGTGGGCACGATCCGGGGGTCGGCCGTGAATACCCCCTCGACGTCCTTGTAGTTCTCGCACCGGGCTGCTCCGAGGGCGACGGCCAGGGCTACCGCGGTGGTATCGCTTGCGCCTCGCCCGAGGGTGACGATCTCCTGGTCTTCCGTCGCCCCCTGAAAGCCTGCCACGATCGGGATCCGGCCAGCATCGAGCTCCTTGCGGATGCGCTTCGTGTCGACACGCACGATGCGCCCCGACCCGTACGTGGGCCGTGTGTAGATGCCCGCCTGGGGCCCGGTGAGCGAGACCGCCTCCTCGCCGAGGCTGCGCAGCGCCATCGAAACGAGCGCGATCGACATCTGCTCTCCGGTGGAGAGCAGCATGTCGAGTTCCCGCGGGTCGGGATCGTCCGTGACCTGCAGGGCGAGGTCGATGAGTTCGTCCGTCATGTTCCCCATGGCCGAAACGACGACCACGACCTGATCCCCCGCCCGCACGCGACGGACGATCCGGCCGGCCACGTGCTTGATGCGCTCCGCATCGGCCACGGAGGTGCCACCGTACTTCTGGACCACGAGCACGTTTGTGAGCGTACCGCGCGGTGCGGCCTCGTGATAGGCGCACCGTCCTTGTCGCCCGGGCGCTCGCGTGTCAGGATGACGCCGCGATGGTGCAGGGCGCTTTCTCCGAGAGCTGGGAACGCTTGGAGGTGAGGCGCGACGACCAGGCCTCCGAGATCGCCGTCGTCCGCCTCGCTCGGCCCGAGAAGCTCAACGCGATCGACGGGCGGATGCACGCCGAGCTGCAGGATCTGTGCGCGCGCTTGGAGCGGGACGCCTCGGTACGGGTCGTCGTCTTCACCGGCAGCGGCCGCGCCTTCTCCGCCGGTGCGGACCTCGGCCAGCCGGCGCGCGGAGGCCGCTCCGGCTTCGCGGCGGACGCGCTCGCGGTCCGGGAACCTCCCCTGGAGGAGCGGGAGCGGGCGCTCACGGGTGTTCGGACCGCCGAAGCCATCGAGCGGCTCCCGCAGGTGACGATCGGCGCCGTCAACGGCCTCGCGGTCGGCGGGGCGGTCGTGCTGCTCGCCTGCATGGACTTGCGCGTGGCCGACGCCACCGCGTGGTTTTCCATCCCCGAGGTGCCGCTCGGCATCCCCCTCACTTGGGGGGCACTCCCGCGTCTCGTGCGCGAACTAGGGCCGGCGCGCACGCGTGAGCTCGTGCTCTTCGGCGACCGGTTCACGGCAGAGGACGCGTGGCGGTGGGGATTCGTGAACCGGGTGACCGCCCCCGGCATGGCGCTTGAGCTTGCGCTCCACCTTGCGCGTCGCCTGGTGGCCCTCGATCCGGTCGCGGTGGCGGTGACGAAGAGCGAGGTCCGCGCGCTCGCGGACGCGATGGTTCCCGCCAGCGTCGCCCACGCCGACGCCGACCTGCTCCTGCTCGCTCGCGCCCTGCGCTCCCGCCAGCAGTAAGGGGGCGCTAGAAGCCGAAGTCCCAGTTGCCGCCCTCGTGGTAGACGCGGAGGACGTGCTTGGCGATGAGGATGCGGTGCACCTCATCCGGCCCATCGGCGATGCGAAGGACGCGGGCGCCGCGGTACATCCCCTCCAGGGGCAGGTCGCTCGAGACGCCGGCGCCTCCCCAGACCTGGATGGCCCGATCGACCACGCGCTCGAGGGCGGCCGGCACGAAGACCTTGATGGCGGAAATGTTCGCGCGGACGTCACCCACGCCGGAGTCGATGACCTCCGCGGTATGGATGGTCATCAGCCGCGCGGCCATGATGTCGATGTACGAGTCGGCGATGAATCCCTGGATGAACTGCTTCTCCTCGAGCTTGCCCCCGTGGACGGTCCGCTCCGTCGCGCGGCGCACCATGAGGTCGAACGCGCGCCACATCTGACCGACGCAGTTCATGCAGTGGAACACGCGCCCCGCTCCGAGGCGGTGCTGGGCCGCCTCGTGCCCCTCGCCCTCCCGGCCGAGGGTGTTGGTGATCGGCACGCGCACGTTCTCCAGCAAGATCTCGCAGTGGTCGCCCTCGGTGTGCCCCCAGACAGGGATGCTGCGCACGATCTTGAAGCCGGGCGTGTCGGTAGGGACGATGATCTGGGTCATCCGGTCGCGCGCTTTCCCGGTGCCGTCGTCCTCGCGCGTGCGGCACATCACGATGGCGAAGTGGGCCCGGCGCGCGTTGGAGACGAACCACTTATGGCCGTTGATGACCCACTCGTCCCCTTCCCGAACCGCGCGGGTCTGGATCGCGTAGGGGTCCGATCCCGGCGCTTCCGGCTCCGTCATGGCGAAGCAAGACTCGATCTCTCCCCGCACGAGGGGCTCGAGCCACTTCTTCTTCTGCTCTTCCGTCCCGTAACGGAGGAGCACGGTCTGGTTGCCCGAGTTCGGCGCCACGACGCCGAAGAGCCGCGCACCGAAGGGGCTCCAGGCGAGGATCTCGTTCATGTAGGCGTGCTTCATGAAGCCGATGCCCATCCCCCCGTACTCTTTCGGCAGGTGGGGCGCCCAGAGGCCCTCGGCCTTCACCGTCTGCTCGATCTGTTGCCGCAGCGTCCTCGCCTCCTCCGTGCGCTGTCGCAGGAGGTTCTCATTCGGGATGATGAGCTCGCTCACGATACGCGCCGTCCTGAGGCGGATGTCGTTCGTCTCCGGGTCGAGGGTGGGAATCGGTGAGATGCGCATCTTCCTCCTCCTGGCGACGTGGTGGGCAAAGCGTACTCCAGTCGTGGCGCCGCTGCAGCACGTGGTAGCATCCCCGCCGTGACCGGGGATCCGTATGCAGTGGACGCGCGGTTCTACGACCTCTGGCATCCCTCCGAGGGCCCGGACGTTCCCCTCTGGCTCTCCTTCGCGGCCCGCACGGAACTCCCCACCATCGAGGTGGGGGTCGGGACGGGGCGCATCGCCTTGGCCCTGGCGCGCGCCGGCCACAAGGTGGTGGGCGTGGACCCCTCCCGGGCGATGCTCGAGCGGGCCCGGGAGAAGGCCGAACGGGATGCGCTCGAGGTGCAGCTCATCGAGGGCCGCCTCCCCGACCTGCGGCTCGAGCGGGGCGCCTACGGCCTCGTGCTCTTTCCCGCGGACGTGTTCCTCGCCTGCAGCGACCGGGAGGAGCAACAGGCCAACCTCGAAGCGGCACGGGCGGCGCTGCGCTTCGACGGGCTCGTGATCCTCGACCTTCCCGGCCCCGCGCTCTCCCTCGACCCGGCGGCGAACGGGCAGCCCATGCTCGTGGCGAGCCGCCGGCTCGACACCGGTGAGCTGCTCGAGGTCTGGCAAGTTCATGAGGATGACTGGGCGACGCAGACGCGGACCCTCCGCGTGGCGTACGAGCTCACCGGCTCCGACGGCGTACTGCGACGGTTCGTGAGCGAGCACCGGCTCCGCTACGTCTTCCCGGCGGAGGCGGAGTACCTCCTGGAACGGTCGGGGCTGGAGCTCGTCGCGATGTACGGCGACTACGAGCTCGGGCCGCTGGGGAACGAAAGCGAGCGGATGATCGTGGTCGCGCGCCCACGCGAGTGACGGCCGGCTCCCTAGCGCTGTCCCCGAGTTCTCGCGAGTATTGGGCTGAGACCATTCCTGCCGTCGGTACAGGCAGCAAGACGGGGACTGCAGTGGCCATCCGTGTGGCGATCGATGCGATGGGCGGGGATCACGCGCCCGACGAGGTGGTGGCAGGCGCGCTGCTGGCGGCGGACCGCCTCCGCGTGCAGGTCCTGCTCGTGGGGCCCGAGGACCGGCTCCGCGGGTATCTCGGCGAGGTTCCGGCCGGGGGCGCGGTAGAGCTCGTGCACGCCGCCGACGTCGTCGGGATGGGGGAGCATCCCACCGAGGCCGTGCGCGCGAAGCCGAACTCCTCCCTCGTGACCGCGGTGCGCCTCGTCAAGGAGGGGCGCGCGGATGCGGTGGTGACGTGTGGGAACACGGGAGCGGCGATGGCGGCGGCGCTGCTCCTTCTCGGCCGGGTGCGCGGGATCGCCAGGCCTGCCCTGGCGACGGTGGTCGCTACGGGAAACGGTGGCCGCGGGATGCTGCTCGACGTGGGGGCGAACGCCGAGTGCCGCCCGCTCCACCTGGTCCAGTTCGCGCACATGGGCGCCCGGTACATGGAGCGCACGTACGGGATCGAACGACCCCGCGTCGGGCTTCTCTCCATCGGCGAGGAGGACACGAAAGGAAACGCCCTCGTGCTGGAGACGAACCGCCGCCTCCGCGCGAGCGGCCTGAACTTCATCGGGAACGTCGAGGGCAAAGACCTCCCGAAAGGCGTCGCCGACGTCGTCGTGACAGACGGGTTCACCGGAAACGTCGTGCTGAAGACGGCCGAAGGAATGGCCGAGTTCCTCTTCGACGAGCTTCGCCGAGCCGTGACGGCGAAGCCGTGGACCAGGGTTGCCGGGCTCGTCCTCCTTCCCGAGCTGCGCAGGGTCCGACGGCGCTTGGACTACGCCGAATACGGCGGGGCGCCGCTCCTGGGCGTGAACGGCATCGTCGTCATCGGGCACGGCCGTTCGAACGCGCGGGCGGTCGCGAACGCGGTGCGCGTGGCGAGGGATGCCGTGCGCAACGGTGTGCTCGACCTTATCCGCTCGGTTGCGGAGTCCGTCCCGGCCCGCGGGCCGAGCGAGGAGCCGGAACACGCGAAGGAAGGAGAGCCTGGTGAGGACTGAGTTCTACGAGGCGGACCCGTTCGGCGGAGGGAAGGGGGAGCATCTCGTGACCCTCGACACCGACTACCGGTTCGAGAAGGGCGACGAGGTCTGGATCGAGGCGAAGGGACGACGCCTGAAGATCCGGGTGACGTGGGTCAACGTCACCGTCCGCGAGTCCGGCGAGGTGTCGCGGGAGATCCTCGGCCTTCGCCTCTAGCCCTGCCCGCGCTCCTGCGCCAGCCGCGCCTCCGCCAGCGCGCGGCTGTACAGCCCCGCGAGGATGCCTCCATCGGGGTAGACGAGGGTGCCGTTCATGAAGGAGGCGTCGTCGCTCGCCAGGAAGGCAGCCACCGCTGCCACCTCTTCCGGCTTCCCTACTCGCCCGAGCGGCGTGCGGTCGACGAGCAGCGCCTCGATGGGCGGGAACTCCCGCATGAAGGCGGTCATCGGCGTCTCGATGAATCCTGGCCCGATCCCCGTGCAGGTGATCCCGAAGGGGGCGCCGGCGATGGCGAAGCTCTTCACAAGCTGCTTCACTCCCCCCTTGCTCGCGCAGTAGGCGGGCGTTCCTGCCGAGCCCCACTCGGCCATGATGCTGGCGATGGCGATGAGCCGGCCGCCCCTGCCCTGCGCCCGCATCTGGTTGGCCGCCGCCTGGAGGGTGAAGAAGACGCCCTTCAAGTTCACATCGATGGTGCGGTCCCACTGTTCCTCCGTCATGGTGAAGCAATCGGTCTCCCGCTCCACGACGCCGGCGTTTGCCACGGCGATGTCCAGCCGGCCGAACCGCTCGGCCGCGCGTTGCACCGCCTCGCGGATCTGGGAGACGTCGCTCACGTCACAGCGGAGCTCGAGCGCCTCCCGTTCCTGTTGCCGCACGAGGCGCGCGGTCTCTTCCAGCCCCGCTTCGTCGATGTCAGCGAGGGCGCAATGCGCGCCTTCCTGGGCGAACCGTACGGCAATGGCACGCCCGTTCCCGGACGCCGCGCCGGTGACGAAGGCGACCTTTCCGTCCAATCGATACATGTGCCCCTCCCGTAAACGCTCGCCCGAAGTGTACGCCATGGGCGCACCTCGAGGCGCGGGCGCGTGCCGCCTGCGGCTCGGAGGGGCGGCCGCGAGGCGGAAGTGGAGCAGTCTCCCGGTAGCGCGGCTCCTTGCTCAGGAGGCGTGGTCGTGCAGACGGCGCAGGATCTCCTCCAGAATGCGCCGCTCCTGCTCGAGCTCCGCGTTCACCCGGCGAGCGCTCCCGTAACGGGCGACCGTGCGCATCACGTCGAGGTACCGTTCGACCACGTGCTCCAGGACCTTCGCCTGTTCCGGCGTTAGTCGGAGGTCGATCATCCTCTCCCCCAAATGGCGCCTTTCCTTCGCCGGAGGCTAGAGACGCAACTCCGTTTGACACATGGCCGGAAGGTCATCGAGGGATGGCCGATCGGCCCGTTTTCTGTTGGGATCGGCGGGCGTCGTACGCCTCGCCTGCTGCCAGTGCCCGCTCGAAGGCCTCCCGCGGCGCGAAGAGAACCAGCAAGAGCGCGGCGAGGAGGAGCAGGAGTAGGTCATCCGCGTGCCCGACCACCGGCAGGAAGTCCGGAACGAGGTCGATTGGGAAGGCGAGGTACACGAGGGAGGCCGCGAGCAGGACGCGTAAGAAGGGCGAGAGTGCCGGGTCCGTAAGGAGCGTGCGGGCGAACCGCACCTTCCCCCGCCGCGAGAGCGTCAGGAGCCGGCGACCGCGCGCGCTACGCCGAATCGCGGCGTAGCCGAGTGCGGTGAAAGCGAGGAGGACGGCGAGGGAGACGACGATCCAGACCCACCAGGGCACGGCAGCGTCCGGTCATGCGTTCGATGTCGGAAGGAAACGGAAGAGCGGCGGGTACCGCCGCAGGTGGGCGCCGCCATCGAGCAGGATCGTCTCCCCCGTGAGCCAGATGGCGGCGTCCGAAGCGAGGTAGACGGCCAGAGCAGCCACGTCCGCGGGCTCCCCGACCCGGGGCAGAGCCATCTCCTCGAGGAACGCCTGCTCGACGCCGGGCACGGAGCGCAGCGGCTCCGTCAGGGGTGTTCGGATGAGCCCCGGCGCAATCGCATTCACCCGGATGCGGTAAGGGCCGAGCTCCAGCGCCGCGACCTTCGTGAGCATGGCCACCCCAGCCTTCGCCGAGCAGTAGGCGCCCAGCCCCTCCGCCGGCTGCACCGCGTTCAGCGAGGCGATGTTGATGATCGAGCCGCCCCGTCCCTGGTCCCGCATGCACCTCGCCTCATGCTTGAGGCAAAGGAACGTCCCGGTCAGGTTGACGTCGAGAACCCCCCGCCAGGTCTCCGCGTCGCACTCGGTCAGAGGCGAGAATCCGCCCACGCCGGCGCTGTTCACGGCGATGTCGAGCCGGCCGAAGCGCCGCACGCAGCGGTCGACGAGCCGCTCGACCGATCCCTCATCGCGCACGTCCATCGTGAGGCCGTCGACCGCGTTGTGCCCGAGCGTTGCCACCAGCGCCCCGATCCCTTCGCCGTCCGTGTCCCCGACGAACACGCGGGCGCCCTCGCCCACAAACCGCTCGGCGATCCCGCGGCCGATGCCGCTCGCGCCGCCGGTCACGATGGCGACCATCCCCTCGAGGGCGCCCACGGAACTACGCTCCCGCGTGATTAGAGGTTGGCCCGGAAGAAGGCGAGCACCTTCTCCCACGCGTCTCTCGCGGCCGCCTCGTTGTACACATCCGGCCGCTCATCGTTGAAGAACGCGTGATGCGTTCCGGGGTAGGTGATGAACTCGAAGCGCTTGTTCCGCTTCCGCAGCTCCTCCTCGTACCTCGGGACGTTCGGGTTGACGAAGTCGTCGTGTTCTGCCCAGATGCCGAGGACGGGCGCGGTGAGGTTGTCCCAGTCGTACGTGACGGCCGGGTGCCCGCCGTAGAAGTCCACGCAGGCTCCCACGTCGCCGCCCCTCTTGCAGGCCGCGAAGAGGCTCAGCGCACCGCCCATGCAGAAACCGACCGTTCCGACGGGACCGCCGGTGAGCTCTTTCAGGTAGCGAATCGCGCCCCGGAGGTCCTTCTCCGCCTCGTCGATGCGCAGCGCCATCATGAGCTTGCCCGCCTCGTCAGGCTCGTTCGTCACCTTGCCGTGGTACAGGTCCGGAGCGAGGGCCACGAACCCCGCCTCCGCGAACCGATCGGCGATGTTCTTGATGTTGGAGTTCAGCCCCCACCACTCCTGGATGACGACGACGCCCTTGCCGGTCCCGGAGGCGGGCCGGCTGAGGTATCCGGGGCACGTCCGGCCGTTGGCGGGAAATTCGATCATTTCGCCCATCTGACTCCCCCTGCAGATGCTTGACGCCGTTCCGATCCGGCGCGCACGTAAGCGTACCGGTACCGGTCCGACGTTGTCAGGTCACTGCCGCCGGTTGGGCGAGGTCGGCGAGGGCGAGGTGGAGCTCTTCGCGGACGTAGGGGTCCGTCTCTTCCGCGAGGCGGCCACAGAGCCGGTCGTGCACGCGGGTACGGAGCTCAGGTTTCGTACCTGCGTGCCGCGTGGCGATGCGTGCTGCTCCCCACGCCGCGTGGCCGCGCACGAGCGGCGAAGGGTCGCTCAATGCTCGCTCGAGGGCCTCGAGGTCCTCTGGAACTCCGACGTTTCCGAGAGCGACGCACGCATTGCGCAACAGCCCATCCCGCTTCGCGCGCATGAGGGGCCGCCCGCGAAAGCGCTCGCGAAATCCGGCCTCGTCGAGGGACAGGAGCTCGGCCAGCGGGGGAAAGGCGTGGTCGAAGGTGGGTGCGAGGAAGTCCGGGTCAGCCTCGTGGCGCGTGGAGCCCACCGGGCATGCCTCGAGGCAGAGGTCGCAGCCGAAGATCCAGGCGCCGAATCGCGGCCGCAGCTCCCGGGGGATGGGCCCGCGGTTCTCGATCGTGTGGTAGCTGATGCAGAGCCGGGCATCGAGGGATCCCCCGTCGCCGGAGAGGGCACCGGTGGGGCAGGCCACGATGCATCGGCGACAGGTGCCGCAGCTCTTGCGCAGCCGCTCGTCGGGCGGGAGCTCGAGCGTCGTCGCCAGGGCACCGAGCAGCATCCAGGGGCCGAAGCCCGGGACGAGGAGCATCGTCGACTTCCCGATCCAGCCGAGGCCGGCGGCCAGGGCGAACGCCCGCTCGAGCAGGGGTCCATAGTCCACGGTGGAGCGCACCTCGGCGCCGAGCTCCGTCCGAATGCGCCGCGCGAGGCGCCGGAGGCGAGATTCGAAGGTGCGGTGGTAGTCGCGACCCCACGCGTACCGCGCGACGCGCCCCCTCGTGACCGCGGGTGTGCCGGGAAGCGCTGGCGGTGGGGGAGCGTGCGCCGGCAGCGCCACGACAATGACGGCGCGCGCCCCGGAGAGGAAGCGGCGCGGGTCGGTGGAACGCGCGAGCCAGTCCTGCGTGATCCAGGACATGCCCTCGAGATGTCCCTGCTCGAGCTCCTGGCGCGCGCGCTCGTACGCCCGCAGCAGCGGCTCCGCGCCGGCGACTCGTGCCTCGGCGAAACCCTCGGAACGCACGAGCTCGAGGATTCGCTCCTTGAGCTGCAACGGCTCCATCCTTCCCAGCCTACTCGCAGCGCCACTTCCGGGGCGATGTTCGGAACGGGATTGACGATAATCTTCCTGAATTGCTAGAGTTGCGGCGAACATCCGTTCGGACGAGAGGCGATGAACGATCTGAGCCCGCGGCAAGCGAAGATCCTCGAGTTCCTGCGGCGGTACATCGAGGAGCGGGACTATCCGCCGAGCATCCGCGAGATCCAGGAGGCGTGCGGCATCAGCAGCACGTCGGTCGTCGACTACAACCTTCGGAAGCTGGAGGAGAAGGGGTACATCCGGCGCGGCCGGGACATCTCCCGCGGGATCGAGCTCCTCGGCCCCGGCGGCCGTCGCCCGCGCGTGGTCGAGGTTCCGATCCTCGGGACCATCGCCGCCGGCCAGCCCATCCCGGTCCCGACGAGCGACCGGTGGCAAGCGGATGCCGAGGACACGATCGCCGTCACCGAGGACGTCGTGCGCGGGAAGACGAACGTCTTCGCGCTGCGGGTGAAGGGCACGTCGATGATCGAGGACCTCATCGACGACGGGGACATCGTCTTCCTCGAGCCCGTGACGACGGTGCAGAACGGGGACCGGGTCGCGGTGTGGCTGAAGGACCGGCAGGAGGTCACGCTGAAGCGCATCTACCTCGAGGGCGATCGCGTGCGGCTCCAGCCCGCCAACCGCACGATGGAGCCCATCTACACGACGCCGGATAACGTCGTCATCCAGGGGCGCTTCATCTCCTCCCTGCGTCCCGCCGACTGAGCGGCCTCGGGGCCATGGCGAGCCCGATCCTCTCCGTTCGCAACCTGTCGGTCCGCTATCGCGGCAAGGAGGAGTCGGTCTACGCCCTCCAAGAGGTCTCGCTCGACCTGATAGCGGGGCGCATCAGCGCGGTCGTAGGCGAGTCCGGCTGCGGGAAGACGACGCTTGCCCTCGCCCTGCTGCGCCTGCTCCCGGGGGAAGGGGAGGTCCTTTCGGGGACGGTCGAGTTTGAGGGCAAAGACCTGCTGCGCCTCTCGGACGGAGAGATGCGCAGCCTGCGCGGGCGCCGGCTCGCGATCATCTTCCAGGACCCCGTCGCGGGGCTGAATCCGGTGCTCACGGTCGGCGACCAGGTGGCGGAGACGCTCATGGCCCATCTCGGGCTCAGCCGCCGTGAAGCACGCCGCCAGGCCGTGGACATCCTCGACCGCGTCGGCCTCCCCTCGCCCGATCGCGTCGCTCGTGCCTATCCGTTCCAGCTGTCCGGCGGGATGTGCCAGCGGGTGATGATCGCCATCGCGACGGCGCTCGACCCGGCCGTGCTCATCGCCGACGAGCCCACGAGCGCGCTCGACGTAACGGTTCAGGCGCAGATCCTGCACCAGCTCGACGAACTGCGCCGCACGCGTGACACTGCCATCCTGCTCATCACCCACGACTTCGGCGTGGTGGCGAAGGTCGCGGACGAGGTGTCGGTCATGTACGCGGGCCGGATCGTGGAGAGCGGCGATGTCCGTGAGCTGCTGAAGACGCCCCGGCACCCGTACTCGCGCGCCCTCCTCGACACCCTTCCCCGCGTCGACAGCCCTTCGGCTCCCCTCGCGTCCATCCCGGGCGCGCCGCCTGAGCTCACGGAGCCGGCCGCGCACTGCCCCTTCCTTCCGCGCTGCGGGAAGGCGCTCAGCCGTTGTCGAACGGAAGGCCCGCCCTCGCTGGAGGCGGTGGCGGGCACCCAGCGCGTGGCCTGCTACAACCCCGTCTGGTACGGCTGAAGCTACAGGTCCAGCAGCTGCGGCAGGTCGGGGAGCAGGTGCCCCAGCCGCTCGTCAGGGACGGCCGGCGGGCGCTCCGGGAACTGGAGGCGGTGCCGATGGATCCAAGCAGCGCGCAGGCCGACCGCCTTCGCCCCGCCGATGTCCGCGAAGAGGTTGTCGCCGACCATCACCGCGAGCTCCGGGGTCGCCTCAACGGCGCGGAGGGCATGCGCGAAGACGGCGGCGGAGGGCTTCCCCTGCCCGAACTCGCCCTCGATGACGACCACGTCGAAGTAGCGCTCCAGGCCGAATCGCTCGATCTTGCCGCGCTGAAGGGGCGCGGGCCCGTTGGTGAGCAGCCCGAGCCGAAGCCCGCGGGAGCGGAGGAGGTCCAGGGTTGGAATGGCGTCCTCGAAGGGGCGGAGGTTCGCTCGGTGCTCTTCGGCGAACCGCCGGCTCAAGCGGGGCGCCCAGGCCGGGTCGAGCCCCTCCCGGGCGAGCGCGGCCCGAATGACGATCTCGCGAGCCTCGTCCAGGCGGACGCGCCAATGGCCTGCGCGGCCCTCGTCACGCCAGAAAGCGGTCGCTTCCCGCCGGATGGCCTCCCGGAGCTGCTCCGGCTCGCAGCCGAGGTGCTCCGCGGCTTCCGGGAGGACCGTCGCCCAGGCGCCCTGCATCGCGGTGACGCCGTCGAGCAACGTATCGTCGAGGTCGAAGAAGACCGCCGCGACTCGCCTGCCCACACCCTCAGTGTGGCACGAGCTCAGCGCGCCTGCGCGCCCTGGACGCGGCGGACGGCAAGGGTCACGGGCTCGCCCTCCAGGTCATAGTGGCCAACCGTGGCATCGGCGGGCGGGTCCTCGTTCCGGAGCTCGACGGAGAGCGTCTCGCCGGCGATGGTGTCCCGGAAGCGCTCCATCACCCGCTCGACGTTCGGGCCGCCGCGGTACCAGGTCACGATACGGTCGGCGTACTCGAAGTTCGCCTCGCGACGCAGGTCCTGGATGCGGCGGATCAGTTCGCGCGCCAGCCCTTCGTCGGCGAGCTCTGGAGTGATCGTCGTCGCCACGGCGACGGTGTAGCCGGCCTCGCTTGCAACGGCGTACCCTTCGGTTTCCCGAGCCTCGACGAGCACCTCCTCGGGTTCGAGGGAGAACCCGTCGAGGGCAACGGGTCGCCGCTCCCGGACCGCCGCCACGACCTCGGCCACGGGCGCCCGGGCGAGCGCGTCCCGGATCTTCGGGAGCTCGGAACCGTACTTCCGCCCGAGGACGGGGAGGTTCGGCTTCACCTCGTACCGCACGAAGTCACCATCGTCCTCCACGATGCGGAGGGCCTTGGCGTTCAGCTCCTCGAGGATGAGCCGCTCCTGGCGGCGGAGGACCTCACCTTCAGCCGAGGAGCGCGGCCGGACCACGACCTCTGGGACGGGGATGCGGACCTTCAGCTGCGCCTTCGCCCGCGCAGCACGGCCGAGGGAGCACACGCGCTTCACGAGCTGCGTGTCGGCGTTGAGCCGCTCGTCGATGAGGGACCGATCCGGCTCGGGCCAGGCTGCGAGGTGCACGCTCGTGGGAGCGTCCCGATCGAGTCGGCGGACCAGGTTCTGCCACATCTCCTCGGCGACGAACGGGGTGAAGGGGGCGAGCAGCTTCGTCAGCGTGACCAGCGCCGTATACAGCGTGTTGTAGGCGCTCCGCTTGTCGTCGTCGTCCTCGCGCACGCCGCGCCAGAAGCGCCGGCGGCTTCGTCGCACGTACCAGTTGGAGAGATCGTCGACGAACGCCTCGATGGCCCGCCCGGCGCCCGTGGGGTCGTACTGCTCGAGCTCGTTCGTGACTCTCTCTACGAGGACGTTCAGCTCGCTCAGCAGCCACCGATCCAGCTCGGGGCGAGGGCCGCTGGGCGGCACGCGCGGGTCGATCCCGTCGATGTTCGCGTAGGAGACGAAGAAGCTGTACGTGTTCCACAGGGTGAGGAGGAAGCGGCGCAGGCACTCCTCGACGAGCGCGGCGCTGAAGCGTCGTGGCGAGCCCGCGGGGGTGGCGGTGTACATGTACCAGCGGAGGGCGTCGGCCCCGGTGACGTTGATGACGTCCCAGGGCTCCACCACGTTCCCCCGGCTCTTGGACATCTTCTGGCCCTTCTCGTCGAGGATGTGGCCGAGGACGATGACGTTCCGGAACGCGATCCCCTCCGGCACGGCGCCGACGGCGTTCAGGAGCGTCGCCTCGGCATGGAGCGTGTAGAACCAGCCGCGGGTCTGGTCCACCGCTTCACAGATGAAGTCCGCCGGGAAGTGCCGGAGGAACTCCTCGCGATGCTCGAACGGGTAGTGCCATTGCGCGTACGGCATGGCGCCGCTGTCGAACCACGCGTCCGCTACTTCCGGGACCCGGCGCATCTCGCCGCCGCAGGCTTCGCAGCGAAGGAAGATCTCGTCGATGAAGGGGCGGTGGAGGTCTTCCAGCGTCGCGGCACGCTCCCGATCGATGGCAGCCTCCGCCAGCTCGGCTCGCGAGCCGATGCACCGTTGGGCGCCGCACTGCTGGCAGACCCAGAAGGGGAGCGGCGTCCCCCAGTACCGCTCGCGGCTCACGGCCCAGTCGACGTTGTTCTCGAGCCAGTTGCCGAAGCGGCCGTGCTTGATGTGTTCCGGGTACCAGTTGATCCGCTCGTTGTTGGCGATGAGCGCGTCCTTGTGCTTCGTCGTGCGGATGTACCAGCTCGGCTTGGCGTAGTAGAGGAGCGGCGTGCCGCACCGCCAGCAGAACGGGTAGGTGTGCCGGATCGTCTCTGCCCGGAGCAGCAGTCCGCGCTCCTCAAGGTCACGGAGGATGTCCCGATCGGCGTCTTTGACGAACTTGCCGGCGCCGGGAAGGCCCTCTGCCATGATGCCCCGGGTGTCGACCGGCTGGACGAACAGGAGCCGGTGGCGCTTCCCCGCCTCGAAGTCCTCGCCGCCGAAAGCCGTAGCCACGTGGACGATGCCGGAGCCGTCCTCGAGGGAGACGAAGTCGGCGGCGACGACCTGGCGGCGCCCCTCGGTCGAAGCGTCCGGCGGGAGCGGCCGCAGGTGCCCCTCCTCGTCGAACTCGCGCGCGGGGACCCCGAGGTCCTCGGGGCGGTAGAGGGGCTCATACCGGAGGCCGACGAGCATCTGGCCGGGCAGCCGGATCGCCGGTTCTCCGACCTCTTCGCCGAGCACGCGCTTCGCGAGAGCCTCCGCGACCAGCAACCACTCGCCGTCCCGCTGGTAGACGGCGTACGTAGCATCCGGCTTCACGGCGAGCGCGACGTTGCCCGGGAGGGTCCAGGGGGTGGTCGTCCATGCGACGATGAAGAGCCGGTCGTGGAAGGGGCGGTCGGTCGGGTGCCCGTGGGCGAAGAGGTTCGCGTCCGGCACGCGGAACTTCACGAACACCGAGGGGTCGGGGACGTTCTCCTCGTAACCGAGCGCCACCTCGTGGTCGCTGAGGCTCGTGCCGCAGCGGGGGCAGTGAGGAGTGGTGCGGTAGTCCTGGTAGATGAGCCCGCCGTCCCAGAGCTGCTTGAACACCCACCAGCAGCTCTCGATGTACTCGTTGTGCCAGGTGACGTACGGGTGCTCCAGGTCGGCCCAGAACGCGATGCGGTCCGAGAGCCTCGTCCAGTCCTCGACGTACCGGCTCACGCTCTCCTTGCAGCGCTGGTTGAAGGCGGCGATGCCGTACGCTTCGATCTCCGGCTTGGAGCGGAGCCCGAGCTCCTTCTCGATCTCGAGTTCGACGGGGAGACCGTGGGTGTCCCAGCCGGCCTTCCTGGGGACCCGGTAGCCGCGCATCGTCTTGTACCGCGGGATGAGGTCCTTGAACACCCGCGAGAGGACGTGATGGATGCCGGGGCGGTTATTCGCGGTGGGAGGGCCTTCGTAGAAGATGAAGAGACGATCTTCCGGGCGTTCCTCGATGCTGCGCTCGAAGATCCGCTCCTTCCGCCAGAACTCGAGGATCTGCTCTTCGAGCTCCGGGAATCGGACCTTCGGGTCAACCGGCTTGAACATTGCGGCCTCCCCCGACGAGTGTTTCGATCTCGGTCGTGGACGTCACGGAACCGGCGAGTCGCCCGGTTCGTATCTCGAGCGAGATGGACGGCGACGAGCATCTTCGGGCCGCTGCCGGCGCCGGAGGGAGCCCGGGAGAGCCCGGCCGCTCCGGCGGGTCGGCGACTCGCCGTGTACCGTTATCGTCGCACCTCCAACGGGCAAGCCGCCACCTCGCGGCCGTGCTCCTCGCCGCATCGCTGCTCGTCTCGGCGGGGTGCTCCCGCTCGCCCTCCACCACCGAGCGCACTCCCATGGCCACTCCTGAGGGCTCCCCGAGCCCCAGCCTGCCGGTTCCCGAAGGTACCCCCGACGATACGCCGGGCGAGATCCGGATCGCCTACATCAACCTCATGTCCCCCATCGTCCTCGACGAAACGGACCCCGTGGCCAGCGAGACGTTCGAACAGCGTCTGGGGATGGTCATCGAGGAGCTCCAGTCCCTCCGGCCGGACATCGTCGCCGTCAACGAGGCCACCTGGACCGAGGAGCACGGGTCGGCTTGGGCGAGGCTCGCGGCGGGCTTGGGGATGGAGGGCTCGTCGTTCGCGCGGGCGACGCCGTGGTTCCCGGGGCTCACCGAGGAGGAGAGCCGCGAACTGCGGGAGATCGCCGGCTTCGAAGAGGGGGAGTACCTGCTCGTGCGCAGCCCGTACGCGATCCTCCGGTCCGAGCGGAAGACGCTGAACCCGCGGGTCTCCGAGAGCGAAGCGCGGGCGGCCCTCCACGTCGTCGTGCGCGGCCCGGGCCGTTTGGGGGAGTTCGACGTCTACGTCACCCGGCTCGCCGGGTCGGAAGCCGTCCGGGCTGCCCAGGCGCGGGACCTCCTCTCGTGGGTCGATGAGACGCGCGGCGATGGGCCGGTGCTCATCTTCGCAGGGCTGGACGCGGAGCCGGACTCGCCCGTCGTTCGCATCTTCCTCGAGCGCGGTTACGTGGATCTGGCCGCTGCGCAGCCGGCGTCGCTCACCTGCTGCCGCCCGACGGTGCGATCAGCGGAGCCGCTCCCGCCTCCGGACCGCCGGTCGGAGTACGTCCTTTCGGACCGATGGGTGGCGATCTCCGCCCAGCCGTTCGCGGACGAGCCGAAGGAGTTGGAGGACGGAAGCCTCCTCTACGCCAGCGACCACAACGGCATCTTCCTCGTGGTGCCCTACGCGCCGGAGCCGGACGTCGGCGGGGCGGAGGACTAGATCTCCCGCGTCGAGTACTCGCCGATGCTCAGGCTCACTCCCATGACCATGATCACGAGCGTGATGGCGAGGGTCAGGATGCTGAGCGTCATCGAGAGGCGGCGCAGCCGGGCGAGCTCCGCTTCATCGATCTCTCGTCCCCCGGCCTGTGCTTCCAGGAGCTCGATCTGCCGCGGCCCGATGCTGAACACGTGCACCGCTACCAACAGCAGCATGACCACCAGCAGCAGCATCTTGATGGTGAAGATCCAGCCGTAACGGAGCTCGAGGAACCCGACGTCGCTCGGGATGCCCCAGTAGTCGCGCCAGGTGGAGATGAGGTAGGTCCCGGCCACCACGATGAGGAGAAGCCCGGCGCCACCGATGTACCCGAAGCGGCGCGTGATGCTCCGCATGGCGGCCACGCGCGTCCGGGCGTCGGTGATTCGTCGGGAGGTTGGCACCCAGGCGAAGGCGAGGAAGAACTGCGGCCCAACCCACAGGGCGATGCCGAGGATGTGCATCCAGACGAAGAAGATGCGCAAGCCGGTTTCCATCTGGTCCTCTCAGCGGCGTTCGGGCTTCAAGCAGTACCATAAGAGACGTGTTCGATTCGATCGAAGCTGTCCAGCAAGCGCTCGCGGAGCAGCAGTACTTCGCCGATCGCGAGATCGCGACCGTCGTCTACCTCGCGGGCCGGTTGGGGAAGCCTCTCTTCCTCGAGGGTGAGGCGGGCGTGGGCAAGACGGAGGTGGCGAAGGCGATAGCGGCTGCGCTCGGATCCCGCCTCATCCGGCTGCAGTGTTACGAAGGGCTGGACGCCCACCACGCCCTGTACGAGTGGAACTACGCCAAGCAGCTGCTCCGCATCAAACTCGCCGAAGTCGGGCACGAGGCAGCCTCCTCGGTCGAACGGGAGATCTTCAGCGAGGAGTACCTCATCAAGCGCCCGCTTCTCGAAGCGCTCGTCGCCGACGGGCCCAATCCTCCGGTGCTCCTCATCGACGAGGTTGATCGGGCGGACGAGGAGTTCGAGGCGTTCCTCCTCGAGGTCCTGAGCGACTTCCAGATCAGCATTCCCGAGCTGGGAACGATCCGTGCGCAGCGCCCGCCGTTCGTGGTGCTCACGAGCAATCGCACCCGAGAGGTGCACGATGCTCTCAAGCGTCGCTGCCTCTACCTCTGGATCGGCTACCCCTCGTTCGAACGGGAGCTGGAGATCGTTCGCGCCAAGGTGCCCGGAATCGACGAGAAGCTCGCGCGCCAGCTCTGCGCCTTCATGCAGCGGGTCCGAGAGGAGGAGTTCTACAAGCGTCCCGGCGTGGCGGAGACGATCGACTGGGGCATGGCGCTCGTGGCGCTCCACCGGGATGCGCTGGACGAACGCACGATCGAGGAGACGCTCGGCTGCATCTTCAAGTATGCCGAGGATGTCGAGCTCTTCCGGCGGAAGCGCCTGGCAGAGCAGCTACGGGGCGAGCTGGAACGAGCAGGGGCGCCTTCTGCCTAGCTCCCGGCGGAGCGAATCTGGCCTCGTGAGGTGAGCCGCAAGGTATGGCGTACCGGCCGCCCGACCATCCGTTCCTGGAGCGCCTCTCCCGGCAGGTGCTGTTCGCTGCCGGGCCGATCGGCTCCTCCATCCTCGCCCTTCGTCCTCCCCCGAACTATGGCGGCAAGGAGGGCTGCAACGAGTACCTGGTCGTCTCCGATCCGGAGGCGGTCCAGCGCATCCAGCGCAGCTTCTACGCCGTCGGGTGTGACGCCGTCGACAGCGTCAGCTTCGGCGCCAACGCGGTCGTCCTCGCCGAGTACGGCCTCGCAGACCGCGTTCGGGAGCTGAACCGGCTCGCGGCACAGCAGATCGGGCAGGTTCGAGACGAGTTCTCGACGCCGGAGTGGCCCCGGTACAGCTTCGGCACCATGGGGCCGGGGACGAAGCTGCCGTCCCTGGGGCAGATCAGCTGGGAGGAGCTCGTACCGAGCTACCGCGAGCAGGCGATTGGGCTCATCGAAGGGGGCATCGACGTCCTCAAGGTGGAGACCTGCCAAGACTTGCTGCAGACGAAGGCAGCACTCGCCGGCATCGCGGAGGCCTTCGAACACCTGCGGGTACGGCTCCCGGTCATCGTCTCGGTCACCATCGAGACGACGGGCACGATGCTGCTCGGTTCCGACATCGCCTGCGCGCTGACGGTGCTGGAGAGCTTGGACCTGGTGGACGTCATCGGCATCAACTGCGCCACCGGGCCGGAACAGATGGTGGAGCACGTGCGGTACCTGACGGAGCACGCTCGCCGCCCGGTGTTCGTGGGGCCGAATGCGGGGCTGCCCGAGGTCATCGACGGGCAGGCGTGCTATCCGCTCTCCCCCGAGGAGTTCGCTCGCTACCAGAAGATTTTCGTCGAGGAGTTCGGCACGAACATCGCTGCCGGGTGCTGCGGAACCACCCCTGCCCACTTCGAGGCGGCCATCGCGGCCATCGGGCGGCGGCCGCCGAAGCCGCGGCGCCCAATGTTCGAACCTGCCTGTGCCTCGCTCTACACCTCCGTGCCGTTCCGGCAGGAGGCCTCCGTGCTCGTCGTCGGCGAGCGCATGAACGCTACCGGTTCGAAGGCGTTCCGCGAACGCCTCTTGGCGGAGGACGTCGACGGCATGATCGCGCTCGCGCGGGAGCAGGCAGCGGAGGGCGCGCACGTTCTCGACGTCATGGTCGACTACGTCGGGCGGGACGGCGTGCGCGACATGGTCCGTCTGGTGAGCTCGCTGCGCACGCAGACGACGCTGCCGCTCATGTTCGACTCCACCGAGCCGCCCGTGATCGAGGCGGCGCCTCGCCTTTACGGCGGCAAGGCCATCGTGAACTCGATCAACCTCGAGGACGGCGGCGCGAAGATGCGGCGGCTCCTCTCGGAAATCAAACGGCACGGCGCAGCCGCGGTGGCCCTCGTGATCGATGAAGAGGGGCAGGCGCGGACGGCCGAGTGGAAGCTCCGCGTGGCCCGCCGCATCTACGACATCGCCGTGAACGAGTACGGGATGGAGCCGTCCGACCTGCTCTTCGACATGCTCACGTTCCCCATCGGGAGCGGGCAGGAGGAGCTGCGGCGCGACGCGCTGGAGACGTTGGAGGCCATCCGCCGCTTCAAGGAAGAGCACCCGGAGTGCTTCACGATTCTCGGCGTTTCCAACGTGTCCTTCGGGCTCAAGCCGGCGGCGCGGCGGGTGCTCAACTCCGTCTTTCTTCACGAAGCACGGCGCGTCGGCCTGGACGCGGCCATCGTGAACGCGAGGCAGATTCTTCCCTTGCACCGGATTCCCGAGGAACAGGTCCAGGTGGCGCTCGACCTCATCTACGATCGCCGGCGGCCGCCAAGCCCGGAAGAACCGGACGGCTACGACCCCCTGCTGCGCTTCATGGCGCTCTTCGAGGGCGAGGAAGGGAAGCCGCGCGAGGTCGAGGATCGGCAGCAGCTTCCGGTCGAGGAGCGGCTGAAGCGTCGCATCATCGATGGCGATCGTCGCGGGCTGGAAGAGGACCTGGAAGAAGCGCTCCGGCGGTACGACCCGCTCACCATCATCAACGAGTTCCTGCTCGACGGCATGAAGGTGGTTGGAGACCTGTTCGGCGAGGGGAAGATGCAGCTTCCTTTCGTGCTCCAGAGCGCCGAGACCATGAAAGCGGCGGTCGCCTACCTCGAGCCGCGCATGGAGCGTGTGGAGGGGCAGTCGAAGGGGAAGATCGTGCTCGCCACCGTGAAGGGTGACGTCCACGACATCGGGAAGAACCTCGTGGACATCATCCTCTCGAACAACGGGTACACCGTATACAACCTCGGCATCAAGCAGCCGATCCAGAACATCATCGAGAAGGCGCTGGAGGTCGATGCGGATGCGATTGGCCTGAGCGGATTGCTGGTCAAGAGCACGATCGTCATGCGGGAAGATCTCGAAGAGCTGAACCAGCGGGAGCTGTTCCACTTCCCCGTGCTCCTCGGCGGGGCAGCGCTCACACGCAAGTACGTCGAGGAGGAGCTCCGGCGGATTTACAAGGGGCGCGTGTTCTACTGCCAGGATGCCTTCGAGGGGCTCCACACCCTGGACCAGATCATGGCGGAGAAGACGGGGGCGGCCTCGGGCGACGAAACCCGCCAGGGCGCAGCCGAAGCGCAGCAGCAGGAAGAGGAACCGTACGAGCCGGTTCGACCGCAGGCCCTGGGCGGTGCGCTGCCGCCGGAGGCGTTCGAGTACGCGCGCAGCGACGTGCGCCGCGATGTTCCCATCCCGCGGCCGCCGTTCTGGGGTACGAGGGTTGTGAAGGGAATCCCCTTGCGCGAGATCTACCCGTACATCAACGAGGTCGCGCTCTTTCGCGGCCAGTGGCAGTACCAGCGCGGAAAGCGCTCGCCGGAAGAGTACGAGCGGTTCCTCGAGGAGGAGGTGCGGCCGATCTTCCGCTACTGGCAGGAACGGGCCATCGCGGAGGGCCTGCTCATCCCCCAGGTCGTGTACGGCTACTTCCTCTGCCAGGCGGATAGGAACGATCTCCTCGTCTGGCCCGAGGTCCGCGATGGGAAGCCCGCCGGCGAGCCGCTCCGCTTCCACTTCCCTCGCCAGCCGACCGGGCGGCGGCTCTGCATCGCCGACTTCTTCCGCCCGGTCGAGAGCGGGGAGTACGACACGGTTGCGTTCCAGCTGGTCACGGTCGGTCCGCGAGCGAGCGAGTTCGCTCGCGAGCTGTTCGAGCGCAACCAGTATCGCGACTACCTCCACTGGCACGGGTTCGCGGTGGAGACTGCCGAGGCGCTCGCCGAGTACTGGCACAAGCGGATCCGAGAGGAGCTCGGCATCGCGCACGAGGACAAGCCGACCATCCGGGAGCTGTTCGCGCTCGGGTACCGCGGCGCCCGCTACTCGTTCGGATATCCTGCCTGCCCGGACCTCGAGGAGCAGGCGAAGATCGCGCAGCTGCTGCGGCCCGAGCGCATCGGGGTCGAGCTGAGCGAGACGTTCCAGTGGCACCCGGAGCAGACCACGAGCGCGATCGTCGTCCACCACCCGGAGGCGCGGTACTTCGTCATTCGCTGACTGCCGTGCCACGAGCGAAGCGCGCAAGGAAGGGAGCGTCCAGCGGCTGCCGCTCGTCGGCGTGAGCGCGCAGGTCACGGTGGGGCGAGCAGGAGCCCGTTCCGTGAGCCAGGCGGAAGATCACGCCTTCGTCCCGAGCGATGGTCAACGCTGGCAGGAGGTCGCTGTCGCCTGACACGAGCACGATTTCTTGGACGAGGCGTTTCGTAGCGAGGTTCACGATGTCGACGGCGATGAGCACGTCGACTTGCTTCTGCTTGAACTTCGGAGAGGAGCCGGGGATCTCGATCTTCTGCAGTCGTCCAAGCCGGACCATACAACGGTCGCTTTCCCGAAGACGCTCGATAAAGCGATTCATCCGAGCTGTGCGGCGGCGTTCGTCCTCCGTTGGTGGATCGCTTTGGAAGGGCATGCAGTGGTAGTAGTACCAACGGAAGAGTTCGGACGGCGCCGCTAGCGCGGCGGCGAGTGTGGGGATGTCGACCTTCCCATCGAGATGCAGTTGACGGAGCACCGCATCTAGGTAGCCCCCGTCGATGAGCACTGCCGCGCGATTCGATGACATAGGGCGGACACTGCGCGGGATAAAAAAAGCCCGGCGTCGGCTCACGCCAACACCGGGGAGCATACTAGGCGGCTCGCATTTCGCCTGCCCGTATAATCGGCGGTCGACGCGCGGTTGTCAAGGGGCAAGGTGCAGCTATGGCGCAGCACCGCACTTCCGCGCGTGCTGAGGAGCAGGTACGCTTGCCCTGCCATGGGTGCACTAGAGGGAAGGAAGGCGCTCATCTTTGGGGTTGCGAACGACCACTCCATCGCCTGGGGCATCGCGCAGGCCTTCCATCGCGAGGGAGCGGAGATCGGCTTCGGTTACACCGTCGAGGCGCTGGAGAAGCGCGTTCGCCCGCTGGCGGAGCAGCTTGGAGTGGACTTCGTCGAGTACTGCGACATCCTCTCCGACGCCTCCATCGAGGAGACGTTCGCGAAGGCCAAGGATCGGTTCGGCCGCTGCGACATCCTCGTCCACTCCATCGCCTACGCGCCGCAGGAGGACCTGCGCGCGCGCTTCGTGGAGACGACCCGGGACGGGTTCCTCCTCTCGCACAACATCTCCGTCTACTCCTTAATCGCCCTCACGAGGGCCGCGCGGCCGCTGATGGTCGGTGGCGGCGCGGTGCTGACGCTCACCTACTACGGTGCGGAAAAGGTCGTGCCCAAGTACAAGGTGATGGGGGTGGCGAAAGCGGCGCTCGAGGCCACCGTGCGCTACCTCGCCGAGGACCTGGGCCCGGAAGGGATCCGCGTCAACGCGATCAGCGCGGGGCCGATCCGCACGCTCGCCGCGAGCGGCATCAGCGGCTTCCGGACCTTCCAGAAGACGTTCGCGAGCATGGCACCCCTGAGACGGAACGTCACAATCCACGACGTCGGGAACGCCGCCGCGTTCCTCTGCAGCGACGCGGCGAGCGCCATCACCGGCGAGGTCCTCTACGTCGACTCCGGCTACAACATCATGGGCATGCCGAACGTCGAGGAGTGAGCGCCTCGCTCACGCCCCTGCTTCCGCTTCTTTGACGGCCCGATAGAAGTCCGGCTCCCGTTTCTCGAGGAACGCCCGCACGGCCTCGCGGTGGGAAGGTCGCTTCTGGGCCTCGGCGAAGGCGATGCGCTCACGCCGCTTCACCGCCGCGGTGTCCGACTCGAACACGTTCGCCCAGACGAGCTGCTTCACGGCGCGCGTCGTCTGCGGATGCAGCCGCGCGTACTGGCTCGCCTTTTCGAGCGCCCGGTCCATGAGCTGCTCGCGAGGCACGACCTCGTTCACCATCCCCAGCTCGAACGCCCGCGGGGCCGGGATGAGCTCCCCGGTAAGCATCACGTCCAGCGCCCGCGTCAGCCCCATGATGTGGGGGAGGATGCGCGTGCTTTCGAGCTCGGGCATCACGCCCATGGCGGCGAACCGCATGGAGAGCCGGGCGTTCTCGGCCGCGATCCGGTAGTCAGCCGCCAGGGTCATCGTCAACCCGGCACCGATGGCGTCACCGTTCATCGCCACGACGACCGGCTTCACGCGCGAAATGAGGTCCGTCCAGTTCTCGGCGTCCGCCTCCGCGCGCTCCTGCATCCGCTGTCCGGCCTCTCCCGACTGCAGCTCCCGCCCCCAGCCGGAGACGTCGGCGCCGCTGCAGAACGCGCGGCCCGCGCCCGTGAGGATGATCGCCCCGATCTCGTCGTCCGCCTCGAAGGAGAGGAGCGCCTCTCGGAGCTCGCGGGACATCGTGGCGCTGAGCGCATTCAGCTTCTCGGGGCGGTTGAGGGTGATGATGCCGACGCGGTCCCTCGTCTCGACGATGACCTGCTCATACTGCGACATCGCTGCCTACCTCCTCGTGATGGCAGGCACACTGTACGCCTATGCCGAGCGGCTGTGGAGCCCGACTACGCCCGCACGAACCGCACGCGGAACGACTTCGGGCCGCCAGGGCGAACGGCCACGGGAACGTCCTCCAGCAACTCGAACCTGCGCACGCGCGGAAGGAGCTTCGCGAGCGCGCCGCTCGCCTCGAGGCGGGCGAGCGGCGCGCCGAGGCAGTAGTGCGCTCCCATCCCGAATGCAAGATGGCGGTTCGGCTCGCGGTCAGGGATGAACTCGTCCGGTCGTTCGAACTCTTCCTCGTCGCGGTTCGCCGACGCGAGGAGGACGAAGAGCCGCTCATTGGCTGGGATCGTGACGCCCCGGATCTCGACGTCTCTCGTGGTGCGTCGGATGGTCGCGGGGAACGGCGCGTAGTACCGAAGGGCCTCCTCGATCGCGGTGCGCAGAAGGGCGGGCTCCTCGCGAATGCGGTCGTACACGTGGGGGAACTCCGCGAACGCTCGCACGGCGTTCACAATCAGCCCCGTCGTCGTCTCGTTCCCGGCGACGAGGAGGAGGCGGGAGAACATCAGCAGCTCATCGAGGCTGAGCGCGCCCTCCTCGGTCCTCACGTGGACGAGCTCGCTGAGGAGGTTCGCTTCCGGCTCCCGCCGGAGCTTCTCGATGCGGGCGGTGAAGTAGGCGTCGAGCTGCCGGTTCGTCTCCGCGACCGCGGAGTCGTCGCCCGTGAGGAGCACCGTCCCGACGTTCTCGATGATGTCGTCTGACCAGCGCTTGAAGGTGGCAAGATCGCCGTCGGCGACGCCGAGCATGTTGGCGATCACCTGCACCGGGAGCGGGTACGCAAGCGCCGCCACGAGGTCTGCCTCGTCATCCTCGAGCATGCGGTCGATGAGCTGCTCCGCGTACGCCTCGATCGCTGGGCGTTGGAGTTCGACCATGCGGGGCGTGAACGCTTTCGCCACGAGCGAGCGGAGGCGGGTGTGGACGGGCGGGTCGCTGAACAGCATCGAGGGGGGAGCCTCACCGGCGAGCTGCTTCACGCCCACGACGGAGGAGAACGTCTCCGGATCGCGGAGGACGCGCACGCAGTCCGCGTACTTCGCGACTGCCCACACGTTGAGCCCGGGGAGCCTGGTGACGGGCGCGTGTTGGCGCAGCTGGGCGAAGAACGGGTATGGGTTCCCGCCGAATGGGGTCGCGTAATTGGCCGCTGCACTCGATTGGGTCATGATGGAAGCACACCCCCGCAGGACGTTGGTTCGCTGGTAGGAAAATTCTAGCTGGTGGCGTCAAATGGAGCGGTTGGTCCCTGCTGAGCTCATCGATCGCGCCGCGCGCGCCTACGCGCGTACGGTGGTGGCGCTCGACCCCGTTCGGCTGGAACGGTGGGATAGCCGCGGGCTGACGATGGCACAGCTTCGCTTGCTCTACATCCTCCATGCGGAGGGGAGCGTCCCGGTGGGCCTCCTCGCGGAGCGTCTGGGCGTGCGTCCTTCCACGATCACGGGACTGATGAACCGGCTGAGCCGCCAGCGGCTCATTCGCCGGCGAACCGATCCCAGGGACCGCCGCGTCGTCCGGGTAGAGCTCACCCCCTCGGGGAGAGAGGCGCTCGAGGAGATCACGCTCGCGGCGAAGGCCTATCTCGCCGAGGTGTTCGCGCACATGGATCCCGAGGAGGCGGAGCGCGTGACCGCTTCCTTCGAGACGTTCGCCGATGCGGCTCGGGCGACCAGGGCAAGAGGCGCGGCGGCGAATCAGCCGAACCAATAGCTGCTATTGAAGCGACGTCACGACTGGTGCCGCCACGGCAGCTGAACGCCCCTCTAGAATGCGGGCGTGCTGGAGTTCAACCCCCTGCATCCGCGGTACCGGCGAGACCCTTACCCCCTGCTCCACCGGTTGCGCCGCGCGGGGCCCGCACTGCGGACGGCGCCGTTCGGCACGGTCCTCGTCCTCGGCCACCAGCTGGCCCTGGAAGTGCTCCGAGACGCGCGCCGTTTCTCCTCTGACCCGTCGACCGTCCGGGCGGCAGGAGGCGAAACGCCGGCGAGCCGGCGCCAGCGGGTGCCGTTTGCGGAGGTGCCCTCGTTGTCGACCGCCGACCCGCCTGTCCACGGGCGTCTCCGTCGGGTCCTCGCGCGCCCGCTTTCCGCGGCGGCGGTTGAAGCGTTCCGACCGTGCATCCGCGAAGCCGTGGCTCGGCTCCTTCCTCCGCGGGGCGAACGCGTGGAGCTCATGACGGCGTTCGCGGAGCCCCTCGCCGCAGCCGTCCTGCTGGAGCTCGCCGGGGTCCCGCCGGAGCGGCAGCGAGAGATCGGCGCCTGGCTGCGCGCGATCGGCCGCGTCCGCGAAGCAGCGTGGTTCGCGGAGCCGGACCTGGATCGCGCCTGGGCGGCGGTCCCACAGCTTGCCGGATTCGTGGAGCAGACGCGCGCGCAGCGCGCGCAGCCGGGAAGACCGAACCTCCTGCTGGAGCTCATCGAGGCCGAGAGCGGGGGGCGCATCACCCTCGCCGAGCTGCTGGCGCTCCTCGTTCACGTGGCGCTCGTCGGAACGGGGCCGACAGCCGGACTCATCGGGAACACCGTCGTTGCGCTCGCGCGCTGGCCGGATGTGCGGGAGGAGCTGCGGCGCCACCCGGCGCTCTGGGCGGGTGCCGTCGACGAGCTTCTCCGGTACGACTCGCCGACGCACGCCATCGCACGCGTGGTTCGGCGGGACCTCTCGCTGGCCGGGGTTCCGGTTTCCGCGGGCGAGGTCGTGTTCGTGATGGTCGGGGCAGCCAACCGCGATCCCTCGGTGTTCCCGGAGCCGGACCGCATCGACCTGCGCCGCGACGCCCGCGCGCATCTGGCCTTCGGCGCCGGGCCGCACCTCTGCCTCGGCGCACCGCTGGCGCGGCTCATCGCCGCCGAGGCGCTCCCGGTCCTCCTCGAGCGGCTCGGGGAGTACCGGATCCGCACGCTCGACTGGGACCCGGCGTTCGAACTTCGAGCACCGCGCCAGCTCGTCGTCGAGCCCCGCTGAAGCTCAGGTGCGACGCGGCGGCGAGCCGAGGCCCGACATCGGCTGCAGCTGCGACATGTCGACCTCCAGGAGCGCGGGGCCCGGCTGGGCGTGCGCCTGCCCGAGCCGCCGCCGGAACTCCTCCGCGCTGCCGGCACGCTCGGCCCACAGCCCGAAGCTCCTCGCAAGCTGCACGAAGTCCGGCGTGGCCAGGTCTACCCCGACCGTCCGTCCCTCGAACGTGCGCGCCTGGATCGTTCGCAGGACGCCGTAGCCGCGGTCGTTGAACAGGAGGATGGTGACGGGAAGCCGGTACTGAGCGAGCGTGGCCAGCTCTCCCAGGCTCAACATGAACCCGCCATCCCCTTGGATCACCACCGTGCGGCGGCCGGTCGCCACGGCGGCGCCGATGGCGAGCGGGACTCCTGGCCCGATGGCGGCCGATGCCGGGTAGATCGAAGTGCGGGGCCGGAGGATCGGAAGGAGGCGGTTCCCCCAGAGATACGCGGGGACGGTCGCATCCCGGACGATGATCCCGTCGTCCGGCGTGAGCTCACGGATGGCATCCATGATTCGCTCGTAGTCCGGGCCGATCTCGCGCCGGAACTGCGCCCGGACCGCGTCCCGCACCGATAACGCCTGCTCCGTGAAGGCCCGCTCGTTCTCCGCGCCCTGCAGGAGGCGGAGGAGCTCGGCGAGGGCTCGAGAAGCATCCCCTACCACGGGGACGGTGGCCGGGTAGTTGCGGTGGATCACTCCCGGATCGATGTCGATGTGGACGAGCTCCGCCGGCAAGCGGAGGGTCCAGTTCCGTGTGGCTGCGCCCTGGAAGCGGGTGCCGATGGCGATGAGGAGGTCCGCCTCCCGAAACACGGGTTCGAACGCGGGGTGGTTCGTGAGTGGACCCATCGCGAGCGGGTGCGTCTCCGGGATGCTCCCGCGCCCGTTGATGGTCGTGAACACCGGTGCTCCGAGGCGTTCGGCCAGCTGGACGACGGCGTCCTGGGCGCCTGCCGTGATCACGCCTCCTCCGGCCCAGATGAGCCTTCGGCGCGCATTCGCGATCGCCTCCGCCGCGCGCTCGATGCTGGCGCGGTCCGGCGCGAGGCGCGGAGGCCCTTCCACGAAGGGGACCTGCACCTCGGCGCGCCGGTATTGGAGGTCGATCGGGATTTCGACGGCACACGGCTGCGGCCGGCCCGTTTGCGCGGCGAGGCCCGCGCGAACGACCGTGTCGGCGACCTCCTCGGCGTAGCGCACGGTCGCGGCCTCGCGGCAGAGGGTTCGCAGCATGTCGAGCTGGCGCTCAGCCTCGTGGAGGAAGCCCTTCCCTTTTCCGTACCAGACCGACTCGATCTGTCCGGTGATGAGGAGCACGGGGCTCGATGCGGAAGAGGCCTCGAAGAGGCCGGTCATGGCGTTCGTCGTACCGGGGCCTGTCGACGCGATCGCCACGCCCAGCTTTCCGGTCGCGCGCGCGTAGCCGTCTGCCGCGTGGACGGCAGCCTGTTCGTGGCGGACGGCGATAGGCTCGATCCCTCCTCCGCGGAGGATGGCGTCGTAGATGGGGATGTTGTGCACGCTGACGATGCCGAAGACATGTCGGACGCCGAGGGCGCGCAGCGCCTCGTAGACGGCTTCTCCGCCGGTAAGTTCCGGCATGGGCCCCTCCTTCCTGCCCGGATAGCGTACGGCCGCGCCCACTATACGGCGCGGCCGTGACGCCTTCCGCGGGAGGTGCCGTCGGTCCTCAAGCGGCCCGGCGCATGCGACGGGCGAAGCGGCCCAGGAACCGCTCTGCATCCTCTGCGGGAAGCGGGCGTGCGAAGAGGAACCCCTGCCCGAGGTCGCACCGCAGCCGCTGGAGCCGGGAGAGCTGCTCCGCGTCCTCGATCCCCTCCGCGACGAGCTCGAGCCGGAGGACACGACCGAGCTCGATGATCGCGTGCGTGATCTGGCGGTCCACGCCGTCGCCGGAGAGGTCCTCGATGAAGGAGCGATCGATCTTCAGCAGGTCGAACGGGAAGCGCCGCAGGTAGGCGAGCGAAGAGCTCCCTGTGCCGAAGTCGTCGATGGCGAGCCGGATCCCCATGGCTTTGAGGGCGTTGAGCCGCTCCAGCACGAGCTCAGGCTCGAAGACCAGCACGCTCTCCGTGAGCTCGAGGATGAGCCTCGAAGGCTCGAAGCCGCTCTCCTCGACGATGCGGCGCACATCGCTGACGAAGTTCGGGTGCTGCACCTGGCGGGCGGAGATGTTCACGCTCATCGTCCAGTCGCCGAGCCCCGGGTACCGTTCGGTCCACTCCGCTCCTTGCTGGCAGGCCCGCTCGAGCACCCAGTTCCCGATCGGCACGATGGCGCCGGACTGCTCCGCGAGCGGGATGAACTCGGCCGGCGAGACGAGCCCCCGCTCACGGTGCCGCCAGCGCAGGAGCGCTTCGAAGCCGTAGATCTGGCGGCCGCGGAGCCGCACGAGCGGCTGGAAGTGGAGCAGGAGCTCGTCGCGGGCGATCGCCTGGTGGAGGTCGGCGAGGAGCTCGGTGTGCGCGGCTACCTGGGCCTGCATCTTCTGCTCGAAGATGGCGTACGACCCCTTGCCGCGGGCTTTGGCGACGTACATCGCCACGTCCGCGCTCTGCAAGAGCTGCTCCGCCTCGGTGCCGGCGCCGTTGTAGCCGCTCACGGCGATCCCCGCGCTCGCCCGCACGAGGATCTCCTTGTCGTCGAGGACCACGGGGAGCTCCAGGGCCGCGAGCACCCGTTCGACCACCGTGGCTGCGTCGCCGGGTTCTTCGAGCTCCTCTAGGAGGATGGCGAACTCGTCGCCGCCGAACCGCGCCACGGTGTCGCTCGCGCGGACCGTGGCCCGCAGGCGGTTCGCCACGTGGATCAGGAGCCGGTCACCGGCCGAGTGCCCGAGGCTGTCGTTGATCCCCTTGAAGTCGTCGAGGTCGAGGAAGACGACGGCCGCGTGCGTTTGCGTGCGGTGCGCGTGCGCCAGCGCGCGCCGGAGCCGGTCCGTAAAGCTGGCGCGGTTGGCGAGCCCCGTCAACGGATCGTTCAGCGCCTGGTAGCGAAGTTGCTCCTCGAGACGCTTCCGCTCCGTCACGTCGTGCATGTTCAGCACGATGCCCGCGATCGCGGGGTTCTCCCGCTGGTCCGTGCCCACGACCTCGAGGTGCCGCCAGCTGCCGTCGCGATGCCGTAGCCGCACCTCGAGCTCGATGCGGCGGGCGTCCCCGTCGACGAGGTCCTCGAACGCGGCGGCGAATGCGGGCGTGTCGGACGGGTGGACGTACTCGATCAGCCTCGAACCGACGAACTCGTCCGGCACGAAGCCCAGCACGTGTCCCACGGCCGGGCTCTGGTACTCGACGGTGGAGTCCGGGCGGACGACGGTGATGAGGTCGGCGGCGTTCTGCACGAGCGAGCGGAACCGCTCCTCCCGGCGCGCGAGCTCCTCGCGCCACTCTTCGAGCTCGCGATACAGCTGGAGGCCCTTGACCGCGGTTGCCGCCTGGGAGACGAGCGCCTGCAGGAACTGGACCTCCGTGCGCGTGAACTGGCGCTTCAGGCTCGAGGAGAAGGCAACGGTTCCCAGGGGCTTTCCCTCGTAGACGAGCGGGAAGACCGCCACGGAGAGGATGTGCGCCCGCTCGTAGAACTTCTGCCAGCCCCGGGCCTGCTGCTCGTCGCCGAAGAGCCGCATCTCCGGCCGCGAGGGGTCTACGAACACGTCGGGGACGAGCCACGGCTCGCCCCGTTCCACGAGCTGGCGTCCGAGGCTCGTATCCTGCCGCATCTGGACGCCGCTGGAGGCGAAGGCGCCGCGCAAGTATCCCTGGGCCGTGAAGGTGTTCGAGTGGCGCGTGACGTTCTGCGCCACGTCGATCACGCGCTCGAGGTCGTTGCTGTACACGGAGATGGTGACCCAGTCGTAGCCGGAGGCTTTCGCCAGGGCCGTCGCCAGGCGGGTGAGCACCGCCTCCCGGTCGCCGGCTTCGTTGAACGCCGCCGCCACGTCGGCGAGGGCTCGCAGCTGCTCCTTCTGCCGCTCCCGCCGCTCCACGTCGACGTGGTTCGCGACGAGGGCCGCCAGCAGGGGCCTCGCCACCTCGAGGAAGCGGAGGTGGCGTGCGGTGAGGCCGTTCGGCCACGGTCCCCGGGCCACGAACATCTCGGAGTTGCTCTCGTAGCCGGGGAGGATCATGGCGACGTGCGTCCCTCGCTCGCCCGCCCGCGCCGGCACGCACTGGAGCACGTACCGCTCGTCCGCCTGCGCGAGCGCGATTGGGACCGTCGGTTCGTTCGCCAGCATCCGCCAGATCAGCCAGTACCCCCGCTGCTTCAGCTCGTAGCTGTCGGTGGGACAGGGGCAGCCGATGCGGACGAAGTGCGGGTCCCCGGAGCGGATGACGTAGGCCTCCTCCGCTCCGAGATAGCGGCCCACGGACGTTGCGGCGGCGACGACATCCCGCTCCGACGGCGAGACCTTGAGCGCGAGCCTCGCGAGCCGCTGCAGGCGAGCATGCATGGCAGTCCTCCCGATCGGTCCTTGGAACGGCAATCCCCCTCGATCGGAAGGATCGGCAGCGTCACCCATTCGTGAAGACCTTGAAACCGCTCTTTCGTTTCGGGTGAACAGAAGGAGTCATCCGCCCTTAAAGTGCGATCCTGAATGGATGAGGTCCGAAGTTCGCCTCATAGAACGGCGAGACCATGCGACCCGGTGGCACAATCTCATCGATCCGGCGCCGGTCCTCGTCGGTAATCGTGACGGAGAGGGCGCCGAGGTTGTCCTCCAGCTGCTCGTAGGTCCTCGGCCCGATGATGGGGCTCACGATGCCTGGCTGGTGCATGCACCACGCGAGCGCGAGCTGCGAAAGCGTGCATCCCTTCTCCTGGGCAAGCGGTTCCAGCGCCTCGACGACGTCGTAGATGGCCTCCGTCCATCGCCTTCGCTGGGCGGGAAGGAGATTCGGCTGGGCGAAGCGGGCATCCTCAGGCATCGGCTGGCCGCGCCGGTACTTGCCCGTGAGCAGGCCTCCTCCGAGCGGGCTCCAGGGGATGAGCCCGATGCCGAAGCTCCGGGCCATCGGAACGAGCTCGCGCTCGATGCGGCGATCGAGGATGTTGTACGGCGGCTGCTCGGTCACGAAGCGGTGCAGCCCGAGCTCCTTTGACGTCCAGAGCGACTCCACGATCTGCCAGGCCGCGAAGGTGCTGGTGCCGATGTACCGGACCTTGCCGTCGCGGACGAGGTCGTCGAGCGCACGGAGGGTCTCGTCGATCGGGATCTCCGGTTGCGGGCGGTGGAGCTGGTAGAGGTCGATCCAGTCGGTTTGCAGCCGCCTGAGGCTCGCTTCGCACTGCTCGATGATGTGGCGCCGACTGTTGCCCCAATCGTTGGGGCCCTCACCCATTGGGCCATGCACCTTGGTCGCCAGGATCACCTTGTCCCGTACCCCGGCCTCTTTGAGGACGCGCCCGACGACCTCCTCGGAGCGCCCCATCGCGTACCGGTTGGCGGTGTCGATGAAGTTGATTCCTTCGTCGAGCGCACGGTGAATGATGCGCGCGGACTCCTCATACGAGGTGCGACCGCCGAACATCATCGCGCCGAGACAGAGCGGACTGACGCGAACGCCCGTGCGGCCGAGCTGCCGGTACTCCATGCTTCTCCTCCTCTTCGTGCCGACGCGTGCACGTTACGGGGTTCCCCGCAGGCTGGCCACCCGCCTCACACCGTTGCCCCCATGCCCCCGTCGACGTTCACGGCCGCGCCCGTCACGTAACTCCCCAGGTTGGACACGAGGGCGAGGATGACGCGCGCGACCTCCTCCGCTTCGCCCACCCGCCCGAGGGGGATGTTCGCGCCCATGCGGGCATACGCCTCGTCGAGCGAGAGATCGGGAGGATGGGCGCGGGCCGCGCGTTCGATCTGGGCGCTCTTGATGAGGCCTACGCACACGGTGTTGACGAGGATGTTCTCCCTGGCCAGGTCCTTCGACATCGCCTTCGTCAGGGCGATGCCGGCGGCGCGGCTGACGGAACTGGGGAGCGAGCTCGGCCCGGGAGCTTTCCCCCCGACGTGCGTGATGAGGATGATGCGGCCTCCTCCGACGCGACGCATGTGCGGGATTACCGCTCTGCTCGCCCTGATGGCTGCGAAGAGCTTCAGGTCCAGGTCCCGCTGCCACTCCTCGTCCGTCACTCGCTCGAAGGGAGCGGCGGCCGCCGTTCCGGCGTTGTTCACGAGGATGTCGATCCGTCCCCAGCGCTCGGCCGCGGCTTCCACGAAGGCGGCGAGCTGCTCGGGCACCGTCACGTCGGCCGGGACGTCCAGTACCTCACCGCCGGTGCGCTGCCGTATCTCCTCGGCCGCCCCCCGCAGGCGGTCGGCGCGGCGGGCACAGATGGCCACCCTGGCGCCCTCGGAGGCGAGGAGCTCTGCCGTGGCGCGTCCGATCCCCTCGCTCCCGCCGGTGATGAGCGCCACCTTCCCATGCAAGCCCAGGTCCACGTGTCAGCCTCCCATGCGATTCGACTCACCCGAACCACCACCACGCGATCGTGGCAGCGGCCGCGGCTAGGAGGAGCCACCCCACCACGCCGGATGCGAGGTCCGCATCCTCCTCGCTCTTCCGTCGCCACCAGGACCAGAGGAGAAACGGGAGGACGACGACGGCGAAGAGGAGGAGCGCCGCCATGGTGTCCGCTCACCAGGCGCCGCCCTGGATGCTCACCATGAACTCGAGACGGTCGCCGTCGGCGAGCGGGGCATCGAGGTCTGCCTGGGCGTCGTTCACCACCGCCATGATCGCCTCCGCGTCGACGTCCGAGAACCCTTCGTCGCGGAGCACGTCGCGCGGGGTCAGCCCCTCCCGCCAGGGAACGGTCGTCTCCGGCTGCTTCGAGCGGCTGCGCGGCACGAGCGTGGCGAACCAGCGCACGCGAATGGCCATGGCTCCCTCCTTGATGACCTCCCACATCGTACCGGGGACGCCAGTTGGGCGCGGTAGACTGGAACCGTGAGCCGGCACCCGCACGACCCTGGACGTGCGCTGCTCCTGGGGCTCCTGCTTACGCTCGCGTTTGCGGCGATCGAGGCCGCGGCCGGCGTCCTGAGCGGCTCGCTCGCCCTCATCTCCGACGCGGGGCACATGCTGGTCGATTCCGCGGGGCTGGTCCTTGCCCTCGCGGCCACCGTGATCGCTCGCCGTCCTGCGGACGAGCGCCGGAGCTACGGCTACGCGCGCGCTGAGGTGCTCGTGGTGCCGCTGCACGTGCTGCTCATGCTCGGTATCGCCGGCTACATCGTGTACGAAGCGATCGAGCGGGCGCAGAACCCGGTGGCGATCACGCCCTGGCCCGTCGTTGCCGTCGGCGCCGTCGGGCTCGGCGTCAACCTGCTGGTGCTCCGCCTACTTTCCGAACACGGCCGGCACAACCTGAATGCCCGCGGAGCTGCGCTGGAGGTCGCGGCGGACGCCCTCGGTTCGATCGGGGTGCTCATCGCTGGGTTCGTGCTCCTCGCCACGGGATGGACGCCGATCGACCTCGTCGTGAGCATCGGAATCGCCGCCTTCGTCGTGCCGCGCGCGCTCGCGCTCCTACGCCAGGCGGTGGACATCCTTCTGGAGGGAGCGCCGGGGCACGTGAGCCTGACCGACATCGAGCGGGACGCCCTCGCCGTCCCCGGCGTCCGAGCTCTCCACGATCTCCACGTCTGGTCACTGGCGCCGCACTTCGTTGCCCTCAGCGCCCACGTGGAGCTCGATTCCATGGCCGACTCGGAGCGAGCCATCGCAGGGCTGGCCACGATGCTCCGGGAGCGGCACGGCATCGCGCACGTGACCCTGCAGCCCGAGACCCGCGAGCTCCACTTGGCGGTCGAGTGCTGCGAACTGCCCGATGTCGATGGCTCGTTCGTCCGCTTCCATCATCCGGAGCGGGCGCCGGACGCTCGCCGCTGACCAGGGCTACGGTGCCGGAGTCGTCGCGGCGGGGGCGGCGTAGCTCACGGTACCCCAGTCGTTCGAGGTATAGACGTCGGCATCCCAGGGCGTCCGCTGGCCAAGCTCGAGCCGGAAGAACGCGGCGGCGCCGATCATGGCGGCGTTGTCTGTGCAGAAGTGCGGCGGCGGGACGAGGACCGGGACGGGGGAGCGGCGCGTGAGCTCTTCCCGCAGGCGACGATTGGCGGCGACGCCGCCGGCGAGGAGCACGGTTCTTGCGCCGAGCTCCCGCGCAACCCTGGTGGTCTTCCCGGCGAGGACGTCGACCACCGCCTCCTGGAACTCCCACGCGATCTCGGGGACCGAGTACCGGCCGGAGCGGACGGCGCGCAGCACCGCCGTCTTCAGGCCGCTGAAGCTGAAGTCGTACGTACCGGGAAGCCATGCTCGGGGAAGCGAGAGGTCGGACGGTCCTCCTTCCTCCGCAGCTCTGGCGATCGGTGGTCCGCCCGGGAACGGCAGGCCCAGAAGGCGCGCGACCTTGTCGAAGGCTTCGCCGGCTGCATCATCGCGCGTTCCCCCGAGCCGCTGGTACTGCCCGTGCCCGCGCATGAACACGAGGTCCGTGTGCCCGCCCGACACGACGAGGCAGAGCGCGGGGAATTCCGGCTCTGCGCCCTCGACGAGCCAGTTCGCATAGATGTGTCCCTCGAGGTGGTTCACTCCCAGGAAGGGGAGGCCCAGGCTGTAGGCGAGGGCCTTGGCGAAGCTGAAGCCCACGAGGAGCGACCCGGCAAGCCCTGGCCCCTGCGTCCCGGCTACGGCATCGACCTCCCTGAGCGTCACGCCCGCGGCGCGGAGGGCGTCGCTGACCACCGGGACGATGACTTCGAGGTGCTTCCGGCTCGCCACTTCCGGAACGATCCCTCCGTAGCGAGCGTGGAGGTCGACCTGGCTCGCCACCACGGAAGAGCGAGCCACGCGGCCGTCTTCGACGATCGCCGCCGCCGTCTCGTCACAGGAAGACTCGATGGCAAGAACGCGCACGAGTCCAGGGTACCGAATCCGGGTGACACGGGCCGTGGCCGACTACGGGGCGCGAACGAGAAGGGCGGGGATCGTCCCGTGCTGCAGCACCCCGACGGCGACGCTCCCCGAAACGAGGTGGCGCCAGAGGCTGTACCCGTGCGTGGACATGGCCACCGCCGCTGCCCGTTGCTGCGCGGCGACCCGGAGGATGGCGTGATCGAGGCTTTCCAGGTCGACGACATCTTCGACCAGGAGCTCACGCTCGACATCTTCGGGAAGCCTCGAGGCGAGGTCGGCGAGGTGGCGGCGGAGAGCCTCGCGCTCCGCTTCCGGCCCCTGGTCGCCGAGCCGCGGCTGATAGAGGGTAAGCAAGCGCACGGAGATCGCGCTACCGCTGAGGAGCGGGGAGAGGCGATCGACCACGACGTCCGAGCTCTCCGTGCCGTCGCTGCACACGAGCAAGCGGTAGCCGTCGACGTCCGCTGGCTCCTCCACGTTCGGGCCGACCACGAGCACGGGGAGGTCCGCCTTCGCCAGGACGCCCAGGGCCGTGCTCCCTACGAGCAGATGGCGGGCCAAGCCTGCCCCGTGGGTACCCAAGGCGACGGCCGCCGCATCCCGCTCCGCTGCCACGCGCAGGATGGCAGAGGGGACGTCCTCATCGCGGTGAAGCTGCTCGACGCTCACCTCCCCGTCCCCTCCGGCGGCGGAGAGAGCGTCACGCAGCTCAGCCTCCCAGCGGGAAGCCGCGGTGCTGGCCGCGTCCCCGGTCGTTGGAGCCTTCACGTCCGCCAGGTCGGTTCGAGGATTCAGGATGCGAACCACGAGGAGCCGCTTGCGCGCTGCTCCGGCGAGGCGAACGGCGTGCGGGAGCATCCGTTGGGCGAACTCGGAGCCGTCGTGGAAGGCGATGATGGTGACCATACGTGGTTTATAGCACCTGGCTGCCGTACGCGCCGCTCACCACTCGACCCGCCACAGCTGCCCGCCGGCGAAGACGTACCCGGCGTCCGGACCCACGGCGAACGCTGAGAGCCCCTGGAAGCTGACGTGCCGGTACTGGTGGTCGAACGTCCCGTCGTTGCGAAGGACCACGATCCGGTCGTGGGCGGGGTCCGCGAGCGCGATCGTCCCGTTCGCGAACGGCTGCGCCGGCGCAGGGTTAGCCAGCGGCTCGTCGATCCCTGCCTGAGAGAGGGTGAGCGAGAGCTGCCCGCTGAACCGGTGCACCGTTCCGTTCGCATCGGTGGTGTAGATCTCCTCGCCGATAACCCGCAGCCGGCGCGCGGCCGCGAGATCGGGGGACTGGACCACCACTTCGGCCGCACCGAACCCGGTGCCCTCGAACCGGAACCGGTACACGATCTCTCGCGTGGGGTCGATGGCGTAGAGCGCTCCGTTTTCGAAGTCGATGTCGAAGATGGATGCGCCGGCAGGTATGTCGATCCCCACCTGGCGCAAGTCGCCGCTGGCCGGGTCGAAGGCCCAGAGCGCGCGCGACTCGTCGAGCACGTACAGGGTCTCGGAGGGCGATTCGGACGACTCTGCCAGCGCGATTGCGACCGGCGCGCCCTGGCCCGCGTTCGCATCGGCAGCGTAGATGACGGAGGCGAGGTCGCCAGTGAGTGGCTGGCGGATGATCTGGCGCGAGGCGGCATCGAGGATGTACGCGTCGCGCTGCCCCACGAGGAGGTGCGTTGGGGTGATCGGGGCGTCCCCGAACGTTCCCAGGTCGCCGACTTGGGTGACTGCAGCAGGCGTCCGGATGGCATCCATCGCCTGCAGGGCCTCGTTCACGGTGCCAAGCCAGCTGTCGATCTCAGGCTGCGCTCCGCCGAGGTCTCGCGCCTGGAGAAGCGATGCTTTCGCCTCCTCGAGCAGCCGGCGCCGCTCGCTCGGGTCCGTCTGCACGTCGGCAAGGGCGAGCCGTTCCTGCGCGTCCAGTACGAGGTCCTCCCACCGTCGCTCCGCGCCGCGATCGAACGCGGACGGGCCGGCGAGGAAGCCCACGAGGGTTAGGAGGATGGCGAGGCCGACGACGACCACGAGCCAGGGCGGCGGCGCCGGTGCTGCGGTGAGGTGGCGCTCTGCAAGGACGCGCCGGCTCCGCCAGCGCCCCTGTCGGCGGCGTGGGCGGACGAGCGGTTCGGCACGCAGCCCTGCAACCGGCGGTTCTGGCCCCGATGCGGGCGCCGGGCTGTTCGGGCCGCGACGGGTCAGCCGCCGCTCCGCGGCGAGCTCTTCCGCGAGCGGGGCGTCGGACTCCGGTGGCGGTGGCGGGGGAGGAGGCGTCCTCGGCGGGGTCAGGCTGCGGGAGAAGCTTTGTTTCCCCGGGCTCGCGGCGTGAAGGCTCGCCTGAGGGGAGGGGGACTCGGCGAGCTGGAGGCGAGCCTGGTGGGCGAGGGCGAGGAGCGCGTTCCGCGCGGCGGCTCCCCGTTCGTGCGCCACGGCGACGTTCGGGAGCGACTCACCGCCGGCCGCGAGAGCGAGAGACACGGGCTCCTGATTGCCCGGCGCGATCCCCTGCCGCTGTCTCGTGCGTTCGGCCACTTGGAGGAGGTGGCGTCGCGCGCGCTCGAGGTCCACTTGATGGTCGTCCTCGATGAAGAGGCTTGGCTGGATTCCGTCGCTGGCGTCGCTCTCCGCGTCGCCGGTGGCGTCGATGATGAGCTCCTCCTCGGGTGTGGGCGTCTCGGCCTCCTCCGCCGGCGGTCGCTGGATGAGCATGACCGTGACGTCCCGCAGGCCGCGAAGGCGGTGGTACAGCTCCCGCAGCGCCTGATCGCCCGGGAGGCGCAGGATCCCGTCCAGGAGCTCCTCATCGAGGTACCGGAGCGCAGCGGTGGAGAGGAGGAGCAGGCGGTCGCCGGGCGCGAAGCGAACGCGCGTGAGCTGCGGCTCGACATCTAACTCGAAGGCCAGCGGCCGCGCATGGGCTTCGCTCGGGAGGTAGCGGGTGAGCCCGTCGCTCGTGCGGAGGAACGCCGCTGAGGGCCCTGCCTGGGCGAGCACGCCCTGGTCGCCCCGCCGCGCGAAGAGGGCGAGCCCGATGGCCACGCGGTGCTGGGCGATGCTCTTCGCGTTCCAGTCGGCGACGCTCTCCGCGGCCGTACGGACCAGCCGCTTCAAGCCGCCCGTGAGGCTCATGTCCAGGTGGGCGAAGGAGGAGCCGAGTGCGGAAACGACGTGCGCGGCGAACGCCTCGCCGGCCGGCGTCGTGCCCTCGGCGACCACGAACAGCTCCACCCGGTCGTCGGCCGGGCCGCGACCGTGGAAGATGCCGGCGTTGGGACCTCGGTCGACCGGCTCGCCATCCACGATGGCGAACTGGCCGACCTGGAGTGGTTCCGTCACTCGCGAATCCGTCCTTTCCCTTCTTCAGGGTCGGCACGGGGCATCGCGACCCGCGAACGCCATTGCCGCCGTGCGGCAATCACCCCGCCAGCGTTCGGGCGAGCGTCACTGTACCACCCCGGTCAAGTACAAACCACGCCGGGAAGAGCGCCCTTCACCGTCGCCGACTCGGCCGGCTACGGCGCTACTATGGGGATCGGCCATGCGCGAAGAGGAGCCCTGGGACGGTCAGGACGTCGCGCTCTTCGTCGACTGGGAGAACCTGAAGTTCAGCCTCGCCCAACGGCAGCGCCGACCGAACGTCACCGCCCTGCGCGAGGCGGCCGAGCGCTTCGGACGGCTCGTGCTCGCACGCGCCTACGCCGACTGGCAGGACCCCGTGCACGCTGAGGACCCGCCTCGGCTCTTCTCGGCCGGACTCGAGCCGATGTACGTCCTGACGAAGCGGTACACGACGGCCGAGGGAGAAACGACGGTCAAGAACTCCGTCGACGTCAAGCTCGCAGCGGACTGCATCGACGCGAGCCACCTCTATCGGAATCTCGCAACCTTCGTCATCGCCTCGGGCGACCACAGCTTCATGCACGTGGCAGGACTGCTCCGCGCCCGAGGGAAGCGGCTCGTCGTCATTGGCGCCTCCTGGGCGATGTCGCCCCAGCTCGTGCAGCAAGCGGATGTGGTCCTCTACTACGACCTGGACGTCGAGCCCGAGCCAGGGCGGACGCTGACGGCCGCGGAGCAGCCGGAGCCGCCGCCGACCCTCGAGCCTCGCCTGGTTCAGGCGGCAGAGCGCGCCCTCGATCTGGTGCGCGCCCGAGGGCCGGTCTCCGCGGACACGCGCGAGGTGGCAGAGGTGCTCTCGCGCATCGTGAGCATCGTGCGCGAGTACCGGCGGGCAGGCCGGGATCTCCCGCTCTCGCTCGTGGGTCAGGAGCTGGCGAAGCAGCTTTCGCCGGCGGAGTTCCAGCGAGTGGCGCGGGGCCGCGCCAGGCAGTTCGCCGAGGCGCTGCAGGAGTTCGGGTACCTGAAGCTTGTCGACCACGAGTTCTCGGACTGGATGTTCCTGCCCGATGAGACGCCCGACTTCGCGGCGCGCGCGTCGGCGGCCACGAGGGAGCTGCCTCGGTACGACTACTCCCGCTTCAACTACAACGACCTGGACGAGGCGGGCCGCGATGCCGTCATCCGCGCCATCCACGACGCGCGCTGGGCCCCTGGCACCCACTGGCTGACCTTCAACCGCATCGTCGAGTGCTTGAAGCCGGTGGTCGGGCGCGACGAGGGCGATGTTCGCAACCTGGTGAACAGCATGATCAGCTGGGGGGGTGCTCCGGCACGGCGAGACGCGGGAGGGGCGTGACCCGCAAACGGGGGCCTCGTACCACTACAACACGTTCGAGCTCGACCTCGAGAACGCGGACGTTCGGCGCGCCTTGCACCTGGAGTGAGCTGTACGCGAGCCTCAGAACGGCTTGAAGACGGCGAGGAGCGAGAGGAGGGGGATGCTGAGCACGAGGAGCGTGCCGAACACGAGCGGGACCTTGTCGTCCAGCACCTCCTGCAGCTCGGGCGTCACCTCTCCGCGCTTGGCGGCCGTGAGCGCCGCGATCCGCGCCCGGCGGAGGCCGAACCCCATCAGCGGCAGGCAGATGAAGTAGAAGAAAACGTAGAGGAGCGTGAGGGCGGTCAGCCAGAGGTCGGTGAAGAAGTTGTACCCCTCGGCGACCGCCCAGAAGAACCCCGTGATCCCGCTTGCCATGGCGCCCGGCAAGAGGACGCGGGTCTCGTTGTTCGCGGCCTCGACGAGCGAGTACATCTGGAGCTGCACGTCCCGGGTAGCCCAGGCGCGCAGGATGTGGGGGTACGTGGCACCCAGCCCGGCGCCGAGCCAGACGAGGGCGAGGACGTGCACGAAACGCCATCCATCCACGGCGCGCGGCTCCTGGAGGGGGTTCGAGGCACGAGTGTACCGGGCGAGGAGCTTAGGAAGGCGTGGGAGCCTCCCGCTGCGGAATCGGCACTGCGCCCGCGAGCGGCTTCAGATGGCGCTCCCGAGCTGCCGCCACGAGCTCCCGGAAGAGCGGGTGCGGGCGGTTTGGCCGGCTCTGCAGCTCGGGGTGGAACTGCGTGCCGACCATGAACGGATGGCCAGCGACCTCCGTGATCTCCACCAGGCTGCCGTCCGGCGAGATCCCGCTCACCCGCAGCCCGGCCCGCTCCAGCTGCTCCCGGTACCGGTTGTTGAACTCCCAGCGGTGGCGATGCCGCTCGTACACGAGGTCGGTCCCGTAGGCGCGATGGGCGACCGTTCCCGGCACGAGCCGGCACGGGTACGCGCCGAGCCGCATCGTCCCTCCGAGGTGGGTGATACCCTGCTGCTCCTCGAGCAGGCTGATCACCGGATGGGGCGCTTCGGGAGCGAACTCGGTAGAGTTCGCTCCCGCAAGCCCGCAGACGTGGCGGGCGAACTCCGTCACCATCACCTGCATACCGAGGCAAAGACCGAGATAGGGGGTGCCCGTCTCGCGCGCGTACCGCGCGGCCGCGATCTTCCCCTCCCATCCTCGCTCGCCGAAGCCCCCTGGCACGACGATGCCGTCCACCCCGTGCAGGAGCTCCGCTGCCGGCTGCGCCTCCAGCGATTCGGCGTGCACCCAGCGGATGTCCACGGCGAGGTTGTGGAAGATCCCGGCGTGGACGAGCGCTTCTTTCACCGATAAGTAGGCGTCGTGAAGCTCCACGTACTTGCCTACGATCGCGATCTCCACGCGACCGCGCGGGTTCTTCAGGCGCTCGACCATTGCTCGCCATTCGCTCAGGTCGCGTGTGCCGGTGAGCCCGAGCCGTTCGAGGATGAAGTCCCCAAGGCCGCGCTCCTCCAGGATGAGCGGGACCTCGTAGATCGATTCCGCAGTCTCCAGCGGGATCACTGCCCGGGGGTCGACGTCGCAGTGAAGCGCGATCTTGTCGCGGATATCGAGGGGGACGGGGTGGTCGCTCCTAGCCACGATGACGTCCGGGTGGATCCCGAGGGAGCGAAGCTCGCGGACCGAGTGCTGCGTGGGCTTCGTCTTCAGCTCGCGCGTCGCCCCAATCCAGGGGAGAAACGTCACGTGGACGCTGAGGCAGTTCTCCCGGGGCTCGTCGTGCCGGATCTGGCGGATGGCCTCGATGAAGGTCTGACCCTCGATGTCGCCGACCGTTCCCCCGACCTCGCAGATGAGGACCTCCGCCTCCGTGGCCTCCGCGGCCGCGTAGATGCGCGCCTTGATCTCGTTCGTGAGGTGGGGCACGGCCTGGATCGTTCCGCCGAGGTAGTCGCCTCGGCGCTCCCGTTCCAGGACCGCCAGGTACACCTGCCCCGCCGTCACCGATGCGGTGGCGGGGAGGTCTTGGTCGAGGAAGCGCTCGTAGTGCCCGAGGTCGAGGTCCGTCTCCGCACCGTCGGCAGTGACGAACACCTCGCCGTGCTGGTACGGCGACATGGTGCCCGGGTCGACGTTCAGGTACGGGTCGAGCTTCTGGATGCTGACGCGGACGCCACGGGACTTGAGGATGCGGCCGATGCTGGCGGTGGTGATGCCTTTTCCGACTGAGCTCACCACCCCGCCAGTGACGAAGATGAACTTCGGCATACGGCCTCTTCCCGGATGCTAGGGCCGCACCGGAACGGTGTCAACGAACAAATGTGCGCCTCGCAGTGCCCTCATTCGACGAGGGACACGGCCCTCGCGTCCGACGTCGTCCCGTCGTACACCCCGCCCGGGATGGCGGTCACGAAGCTCACGAACTCGACTTTCACCTCCGACTGGTTGCCCTGCCCGACGGATTGGTCGTAGAGGTACAGGAACGCGAACCCGAGGACCTCCGACTTCCGTGGGTTGTCAATCTTGTCCACCACGGGAACGATGAGGATGCGCGGGGACGTCTCGCATCCGGGGCGGATGGACACCGTGCCGTCAGGGTTCTGGATGAGGACGTCGTCCCGATCGTTTCCCGGGCATCCCTCGGGCGGAGGCTGGGAGAGCCGGTAATCGACGGCCTGCTTCGTCGGTCCACTCATGTTCCCGGTCTGTGGTTCGAGCAGGTCTCCCTTCTTCACGACGCGACCGGAGCCGTGCTTGACGTCGTCCCGGTACTGCGCCGCTCCCGGACCATCGATTGCGAGGGCGCCGAAGTCCCCTCCAGCGTTCGACCCTGCGCCGAACTTGATCGTGCACGGCTGGTTCTGCTTGAAGCGCGGCGTGTTGTCCGGGTTCCAGCCGTCGAAGCACTCGTTCTGCAAGAGCGTGCTCGTCGGATCGTCGCCGGCGATGAACCCCCAGGGCACGATCCCGGTCCCGCCGTTGTAATAGCCGACTCGCGCCGTCGCACGCGCGCTCACGACGCGAGAGTCGACGCCGAGCACCTGGAGAAAGGCGAAGCGCACCTCGCGCGAGACCTCTACCGTGATGGTGTCGTTCGCGTTGTACGTCTGCGAAATCGTGACGGAGGCATCGGTATCACCACCCGCGTTCTCCGCCACGTACGCTTGGGCCACGGCGAGCGCCTCGGATGGGCGCTCGGGAAGCTCCTGTGCCGCGGCGAGGGCTGCGGCATCGGCCGCCTTCTGCAAGTTCGTGCGCACGAACACGAGCTGGCCAGCGTCAACCGACAGCGCCACGAGCCCAGCCAAGACCGCCGCCCCTGCCGCGAACAGGGCAAGCACCTGGCCGCGCTCCAGGCCGTCTTTTAGACGTCGCTTGGCGTTCACCGCTGCTGGCCAGAATTGCACCCGATCTCCTCCCACGACGTGCGAAACGGAAGTTCTTCCGCCCGGAACTACCGCCGGACGGCGCGAATCGTTACGGGCGATCCGCGGCGACTGCGGTGCCATCTGGTGACAGAAAAGGAGAAACGGGTCAAACCGGTGTCTGTCTGGGGAATACGCCCATCCGCCGCCTCATTTCACACGGAAATCGAATGGCCCTGCTGAACTACATGGCGTAGAGTGAGGGGACGGTGGAGGACTCCTTCCGGATCGGGGCCTTCGGGACAGCGGATGAGGTGGCGGCGGAGCCGGACCTCGAAGAGCTGGCGGCCGCGGTGGCGGCGGGCGACGAACGCGCGTTCGACGCGCTCTACCAGCACTCGGTCGCGGACGTGTACGCGTACGTGCGCGCGCAGTGTCGGAGCGATGCGGAGGCCGAGGACATCGTCGCCAACGTCTTCCTCAAGGTCTGGCGGTCGGCGCGAAGCTATCGCGTGGGCTCGGGGCAGTTCCGGCGCTGGCTCTTCGCCATCGCCCGTAACGAGGTGCGCGACTACTGGAAGGCGCGGCGGAAGGAACCCCTCGAGCTGCCGCTCGAGCTAGCGAGCCAGGCCGCACCCGGCAAGGCCGAGGACCCGGTGCTCCGGCGCACGGTGGAACGAGCACTCGACGTTCTCACCCCCGAACAGCGTGACGTTGTCGTGTTGCGATTCTACGGTGGAAAATCACACCACGAAATCGCGGAACTTCTCGGCAAGCGCGAAGGGGCCGTGCGAGCCCTTCTCCTCAGGGCCCTCCGGCGCATGCGAAAGGTGGTCGAGGATGCTTCGTCGTAGAGCGGACGGCGAACTGGAGTTCCTGGCGCTCGAGGCCCTGTTGCGGGCGGCGGCGCCTCCTCCGCTCACCTTGGAACAGCGGGAGCGGATCTGGGCGCGGATCGCCTCCCAGCTCGGCCCCCAGGAGGTCCCCAGCGAGCGGTTCTGGCAGGTGTCCCTGAGGCGGAAGTGGGTCGCGATCCCGGTCGGAGCCGGTGTCGCGGCGACGATCGTCGCGGCAAGCTGGCCGGTGCTGGCCGGCCTCGGCAGGGGCAGCTCCGGTGGCGCGGCGATCGTCGCGGCGGGCGAGCTCCGCGTGGGTGGGCAGCCGGTATCGCGCGTGGAGCCGGGCCGACTGGTGTACGCGCGCACCGAGGCAAGCCTGTTGCTGGCCGACCCCGCCGCGCGGCTCGACCTGGTGGCCGGCTCTCGGTTCGAGCTGGTTGGGCATAGCCCGCAAGAGCTCGTCCTCAGGCTGGACGCGGGAGCACTCAGCGTGGCGAGCCCCGACGCGTCCGTTCGCCTCACCCTTGGCGAGTGGGTGGTGCACGCAGGCGCCGGCTCCGCGTTCCGGGCCCAGGTTGCGGGGATCGGGATCGTGGACGTCTTCGAGGGGACGGTGCAGCTCGCGTCTGGCGGCTCCGAGCGTTGCCAGGTGCGATCGGGGGAGGTGGCGTTCCTGGCCGAAGATCGCTGCTTCGTCTCCCCGGCCTCGCCTCCGCAGCCGAACCCGGCCGCGGAGGAGCCCGCTGCACCGCCCAACAGCTCCCCCGAACCGCCGCCGGGTGGAGGAGCGAGCGGGTCAGCGCCTGGGCAGAGCGGAGCGGAGCCGCCGGGTCATGGGGGTTCGGTGCCTGGGAGCGGCGGCGGGAGCGGTCCGGTACCTGGGAACGGAAAAGGCCCTGCAAACGGCCGAGGTGATTGAGGCTGCCCGGTCAGGCGCAAGCGATTAACCTTTCGCATCCGCCATGCGTTATCGCTAGTGCAGCGTTTGCCTGACACCTATGCTGGGAAGGAGGTCGACGGACACTCGAGACCGACGCGGCCCGAGGGGGCTGACTTGGCGGACATCAGGGCCGGCGAGGCGCTTCCGGAATTCGACGAGCGTGGCCTCGTCGAGCGCGCGCAACGAGGCGACCCAGATGCACTCGCTGAGCTGTACGAACGGTACCTGCCGCGGGTTTACCGCTTCGTAGCCGCCCGGCTCCGGCGCACCGAGGACATCGAGGACGTCACCGAGGAGGTCTTCCTCAAGGTCATCGATAACCTCGGCCGGTATCGCTGGCGAGGGCTCCCGTTCGGGGCGTGGTTGTTCCGGATCGCACGCAACGAGGTCGTCACGTTCATCCGCAAGCAACGCCTCCGCGGAAACACGGACCCGTTGGACGAGCGCATCCGGGATCTCGGAAGCGGCCAAGCGGTGCACGTTGAGGAGCGTGATCGGATGGCCGCCGTCCGCGAGGCGGTCAGCCAGCTTCCGCCGGCGCAGCGCGAAGTCATCGAGCTTCGCTTCGTCGCCGGGCTGTCGGTGGCGGATACGGCGAAGGTGCTCGGGAAGTCCGAGAACAACGTGAAGGTGCTGCAGCACAAGGGGATCGCGCGATTGCAGCGGCTCTTGAAGGAGTGGCGGTGAGGTGAAGCTGCCGTTCTTCCGGAATCGCGACCCAGAGGCAGAGCTCTTCGCGGAGGCGCTCGCGCTCATCGAAGACGGCCTGGAGCCGGACTTCGTGCTCTCGCTGTACCCGAACGAAGCCCCGTGGCTGCGGCCGCTTCTCGAGGCCACGGTCGAAGTGGCGGAAGCGGCGCGCACGGAGGAGCCCAGCCTCTACTTCGAGGCGTCCCTCAAGCGGAAGCTGTTCGAGGCACAGGAGGAGCGCACCCGGCACGTCGAGTCCCCCCTTGCCGTCGTCCGGGCGTTCGCTGCTGGCACGGCCATCACCGGCGTGGCGGCTGCGGTCGGTGTGGCTCTCCTCGGCTGGGTGACGGCGGAGGAGGCGGTCCCCGGCGATTGGAACTACGCCTTCAAGGTGGCCAGTGAGCGCATCGAATACAGCCTCTCGCGCGGCGACGAGCGCCTCGACGTGCAGATTGACGCGACGTACGCTCGCCTGCTCGAGGTCGAGCGGCTCGCGGAGCGGGGGGAGGTTTCGGCCGCGGACCTGGAGCGGGTAGAGCGCGAGGTATCGAACCTGCAGGACCTCATCGAAACGAAGCCCCTCAACGAACGCCATCGTGAGGAGCTCGCCGAACTCGTGGAGCGTGCGAATGCCGTGGGCGAGCGCCTCACGCAGGAGAAGCCGCAGCTGGCTCCGGCCGTCGAGCGCACCGTGCGGAAAGTGAACGACGCCGTCTCCGCCGGTCTCGGCAAGCTCGAGCCGGTCGCGACCCCTTCGCCCGCGAGCCCGACGCCCGCCGCGTCGGCTGCGACGCAGTCCCCGGCAGCAGGCACGATGGAGCCGGGTTCCCCCGCGGCCGTCAGCGAACCGCCCGCGACCACCACGGCGGCGCCTGTGGCGACGCCGGAGCCGGCGGCCACGACGCCAACATCCGAAGCTACGCGCGAGGCCGGTCCTACCCGGGTTGCGGACGAGGCGAACGTCGAGGAGCCATCCCCGGACCTTCCGCTCGAGCCGACTCCGTAGCGGCTCTGCCGCGAGCAGGACCCCATTCGGTGGCAGCATCAGTTCATCGTGATGCCCACAGGCTCGGTTACATAAATCCAGTACACTCGAAACTTCAGCAGCGCCTCGAAGTCGTTGAGGAAGCGGGACTGCCCCGGGATGTGGAATTTCCAGGTGCTCGTGGCGTTGTCCCAGTACAGCACCTGGGTGTACTTGCCGGCGATCTCCGCGAGCGCCTCGGAGACCTTCTTGGTGCTACCCGTATAGACGAAGTTGTTCCATCCCGGCGCGAAGTAGACCACCCGACCCGGCGGCGGGTTCGGGTTGATGCTGGCCACGGTCGACGGCGTGGGTGCCTCCACCCAGTACGCGTCGTAGCGGCGGACCCGATCCCAGGTGTTCACCCAGGCAGGCGCCTCGCGGAGCAGGCGCAGGTACCTTCCGGTCCCCCCGAGCGGCGAGGGCGCGTTCGGATCCCAGAAGTAGACCGCGGACCAGTTGGAAGGGAGGTAGGAGAGCGCGCCCGGGAGGTCGCCGTTCGCCTCCAGGTGGGCGAGATTCGCCCAGCTTCCGCCGAGCTGCTGCGTCACGATCGGGCCGGGGTCGGGCGTCACGGTGGAGACGTCGCGGTCCACGAGACCGAGATCTTCGTTCGGCCCGGGCCAGGGGAGAGTGGGAACGGCCGGCTGGCCTCCGAGGTATATCCGCACCAGGCGCCCTGCCGCCCCGCAGCCGGAAACCTCCGCATCCGCGGCCACGCGGACGACGTACGGGCTGGCCGGGCCGAAGCTGAACGTCTGCGTCGAGCCGCAGAGCGTGCTGCCGACGTACGCGCGCACCTCCACGCCCGGGCCGATGTCCTTCCAGTCGTGGAGGGCGTTTCCCGAGATGACGGCCGGTACCCTCCGTGCTGCGTTGCCGACGTGGATGATGCCGGCTCCAGCCCAGTTCTGGCCGTGCGGGGCCGGCGGCGCCGGCGAAGCCGTGTCCGCGAGGAGGCCGACGTAGTCGCCGTAGGAGAGCCGGGTGTTGCGGGAGACGAGTAGCGCGAGGCTCCCCGAAACGAGCGGCGTCGCGAAGCTGGTTCCTTTATCGCTCACGCGGTAGGGCACGCTTCCCCCGAGGTCCGTGCGGACGGTGGAAGCGATTCCTTCCCCGGGGGCGGCGAAGTCGATTCCCGGGCCGTAAGCGGAGTAGCTCGCCCAGCCGCCCGTGGCGGGGTCCATGGCCCCGACCCCGATGACGTTCGGGTACTGGGTGTACGCCGCCGGATACCCGGGAGAGTGGTTCGGGGAGCTCCCCCAGTTCCCTGCTGCGGCGACGATGAGCACGCCGCGGCTGAGGGCGAATTCGATGGCAGCCCGCAGCGCGGGGGTGTCTGCGCTCGGATCGCCGGGTGCGCTGGCGAGGCTGAGGTTGATGACTCGCGCGCCCATCCGCACGGCGTAGTCGATTCCCTCGGCGACGTTGAACATGCTCCCGGTGGGATTCGAGCCCGTCGGTCCTCCGCAATCTAGGACCTTTATGATCATCAATCTTACGTTCCATGCTACGCCAGCAATTCCGATCCCATTATTACCAGCGGCACCGACGATTCCTGCGACCATCGTGCCATGAGAATGCATACTAGATCCAGGGACTCCGTTATCGTCCCAAACATTGCCGCTCCTGGTGGAGCTCACATATCCGCATGCAATCCTGTTAGCGTTGGTAACGTCTAAAAATCGGCATCCATGTACGTCGTCCACGCATCCATTGCGGTCGTTGTCTATCCCATCTCCTGGTATCTCGCCGCCGTTGACCCAGAGTCTGTTCCTAAGATCTTCGTGTTGCAGATCTGCACCCGTATCTATGACCGCTACGACGACCTCAGGAAGCCCAGTGACAAGGTCCCACGCTTGTGGTGCTCCGACAATCGAAATATAACGTTCCTGAATTGCGGGATAGACCGGATCGTTGGGAGTGCGGGCGGCAAACACCGGCGCGTCAGGGACCGCGGACACAATGTCGGGGCGCCTAGACAAGAAAGCGGCATACTCTGATGCTCGCCACCCCGGAGGCACCGGCAGCTTTGCGAATCCCATGGCTTCGAGGCTCGGGCTCGATCCCCCCCAGGTGCCCACAGCGAGGCTGCCGGTTGCTCGCTGAACGATTACGTACTCACTCGGTGTTGTTTCTGGACTCTCACCCGCAACCTCTCGCGTCATGCCGGAGAGCGCGAGAAGGCCCCCGAGCGCGAGTGTGATGACTCTGGCCCACATCAACCCGGCGTTCTTCACTGGACGCGTTCCTCACGGGGAGGATGGTGGCAGAGTATTCCCAACGCTCCTGGAGGTGGCGTCACGGGTTGTCCAGAAGCCTCTCGGCAGGCGGGCGAGCCTCGCATTTTCCGCTTCCCGATCCTCGCAAGCACCATGACTCATTTCGGGACGTAAAGCAATACGGAGGCGAACGGGTGCGATGGAACGTTCCCCTCTGCCTTCCTTCATCACGTGCGATCGCGGGGAGCTTGCGCACATGCGACCTAGTCCGGTGCTGGCCTCCCCTGCAGCACGTTTCCATCGACCAACTTTGCCAGCCGCTCCGCGAAGCTCACGGTGTGGTCTCCGGTTACCCCCCAGCAAGCGATGATTGCAACCAGGTTCTGGCGCCTAAACAGGAGCTGGTACAGCGACGCTCCGGTACGGGTGCCCGGGACGCGGCCTGTCGGGCGTGCCCAAGCGCTCGACACATCCCCTACTCTGTCGGCCACGAGAGGACGCGCGCCGGTGGACGCAATGTACTGGTCGAACGCGCGCCACGCGGCGTCCGCTCCCGCATCGTCATCGAACAGGTGCACCTCGATGACGACGTAAGGGCTGCCTCCGAGCACACCCTGTTCAAGCTCAGCCGGGACGTACGCAGCCTGGTGTCCTCCCTGGTACCCCCATGCGCTCAGGAGGTCTTCGCCTTCCTCCTGACTCCGAAAGACGGGAAGCGAAGCGTACGCTCTCAGGTCGATAGCAAAGGTCCCGCGCTCGTCAAACTCGTAGCCGACTCCAAGATCACCCGGCGGCAAAATGTACGCGGACGGGGGACCCGGCAGCGCTTCGAGCTCACGGGCGATGGTTGCAGGCGCAGTCTCAATCGTTCCGCTCGACCTTTGATCCCCCGCGGCCTGGCACGCAAGAAGCACGCAAGCGAGCAACCATTGAAGCGCGAGTTGGTAGTGCCGCATGGAGCTCTTGCCGCCACGGAGGGGATGTGGGCTCCAGTCTAGATGGAGAACGGTCGGTCGAGGGCAACAGGTGAAGACCGAGGAACGATGCCATTACTCGCTCGTGAGTATCGTTGCCTAGGTTGGGAGAAATTGGAGTTGTGAAGGAGAGGGAAGCGAGCCAGCGGCGGCGACTGCGACCGAAACCGAGGGCGACCCCCGACGACGTGGCCTTCGGGATCAATCCGTGCGCCGTGGCGATCGAGCAGGGCTTTGCCAAACGGCTCCTCCTCGTGGCGGAGAGCACGAACCCACGGCTTCGGGAGCTCGAGGAGGCGGCACGAGCACGTGGCCTCCCCGTGGACTTCGTGCCGCCCGAGCGCCTCGACGAACTCACGGGTGGCGGCGTCCACCAGGGCGCGCTCGTCCGCCTCCGGCGTCTGCCCGAGGCCGACCTTCGGGAGGCGGCGGCCCCGCCGGGAGCGGGGATCGTCATCCTCCTGGACCGCGTCACGGACCCCCAGAACGTCGGTGCGATCGTGCGTACCGCGGTGGCGGTGGGGGCGCGAGCGGTGGTCCTCCCGAAGCGCCGCGGGGCGACGCTCACGCCCGGTGTGCACCGCGCCAGCGCCGGGATGAGCTTCCTCGCACCGGTGACGGCGCCGCAGAACCTCGCACAAGCGGTGAGGCGGCTCCAGGAGCTCGACTACTGGGTCGTGGCCGCGCAAGGCGGCGAGGGAGCCGCGGACGCGACCACGTTCGATTGGCCCGCGCGAACCGCGCTCATCGTCGGCAGCGAGGGCGAGGGCGTCAGCCGGCTCCTCCTCGACCTCGCCGACTTCCGGGTAGCGCTGCCCATGGACCCGCGCGTGGAGTCGCTCAACGTCGCCGTCGCGACGGGCGCCCTCCTCTACTTGTGGCGCCGTCAATGGCCGTTCGTGCGTCAGGCGGAGCGGGAAGGGGAGCCCTAGCGGCGCCACCGGGACCAGTCGAACGGGGCGATGCCGGGCTCGTCGTCGACCAGCTGCCAGACGGACGCTTCCACGTGGCCGTCGCGAATGTCGAGGAACGCGATCGTGCCGAGCTGCGGGTTCAGGTTGTGGGGCAGCGTGGGCGAGCCCGGGTTCACGCAGAGCAGCCCCCGAACCCGCTCGATGGTCTCGACGTGCGTGTCGCCGAAGACGAGGACGTCCAGTTGCTCCCCTGGGAAGTACCGCTCGCGTGCCCGTTCCAAGGTGAAGTGGGGCGGGATCTCCGGGAGCGGGACGGTGTGCGTCATGCCGATACGCACCCCCGCGAAGTCGAGGACCCAGGCCTCGCGCAGCCGGCCGTCGTCGGGCTGGACGGGCCTGCCGCCGGAGCCGTCGTCGCCGTTCCCGCGAGCCGCCCACACCGGTGCGAGGCGGCCCAGGTCGTCGAGCACGCGAATGTCGTGGATGTCGCCCGCGTGCAGGATGCCGTCGACGTCGCGGAACGCGTGCAGGATCTGGGGCCAGAGCGCTGGCGCAGCCTCGGGGATGTGCGTGTCGGAGATGAGACCCAGCCGTACCCGCGCCATGGGCGCTACTGTAGCGCTCCCGCCGTGGGGCCGTCAGCCGACGAGCTGCTCGGTGAGCGCGACCTGTGGACCTTCGCCTTCGACGACCGCCGCGAGCGTGGCGATCGGGAGCTCGAAGGAAAGCTCGAGCCGGGACAGGTACCGGACGACTTCGCCCAGATTCTCCTCGCTGAGCCCTTCCTGCGCGATGGTCACGTGAGGGATCCAGCGGTCTGGATGGTGGTACGGCTCGGGGTTCGCGGCATGGTCACGAACCTCCTCGAACACGTTCCGGTGGAGGAGCGAGAGACGCGGCGTCCGCACCACCGGCAGGTAGAGCGTCAGCGCTCCGCTGCGGAAGAGGCCGAGCCCCTCGCAGCGCGTCGCGAACGGGGGCATGCTGCGCGCGAGGCTGCGCAGCATGCGCTCGACGCGTCCCATGTCGTACTCCTGGGCCGCGTGGAGGGTCAGGTGCGGCGGGGGACTGGGCGCGCACAGGGTGAACTCGTTCGCCAGCGACTCCCACAGCCCGCGGATACGTTCGGCGGTGGGTTCGTCGAACAGGCAGACGATCACCGGCATTCGAAGGTCCCCTTCCGCTGGTGTCCCGTGCCTTCGGGGGTCTGAGATTCGGAGGATAGACCGAGTCGGGCCAACGCGCGAGCGCCGGTCTCAGGCGCGGGCCGGCTCGCCAAGGATCCCGGCTTTGCGAGCGTCCTCGAGGAACCGTTCGATCCCCTGGTCCGTAAGCGGGTGCCGGAGCATCTGGTAGAGGACGGCGGGAGGAATGGTGGCGATGTGCGCCCCGGCCAGGGCTGCCTGGACGACGTGCTGCGGGTGGCGCAGGCTCGCCGCGAGCACCTTCGCGCCCAGCCCGTGGGCCTCCACGATCGCGACGCACTGGCGGACGAGCTCCATCCCGTCCTGCCCCACGTCGTCGAGGCGTCCCACGAACGGGCTCAGGTAGGCCGCCCCCGCCAGCGCAGCGAGCAGGGCCTGGTTGGGCGAAAAGATGAGCGTGGTGTTGACGCGGATGCCCTCCTGCGCGAGCCGGTGAATCGCCTCCAGGCCCGCCTCGTCGATGGGAAACTTCACGACCACGTTCGGGTGCCAGGAAGCGAGCTCGCGGGCCTCCTCGACGAGGCTGTCCGCGTCGCGGGAGACACACTCTGCCGAGATGGGGCCGTCGATGACCTCCGCGATCTCGAGGATGCGCTGGCGGTAGCTGACCCCGTTCCCTTCGCGGGCGAGGAGCGTCGGGTTGGTGGTCACGCCGGAGACGACCCCGAAGCGCGCAGCCCGGCGGACCTCGTCGATGGATGCCGTGTCGAGGAAGATGCGCATCGCAGACCTCGGTTCGAGCGCCATGGTAAAGCGGGCCCGCGGCGGGCAAAAGATCTTCGCTTCCCGGGCGGTATACTCGGTTCAGAGCCTCGAACCTGAGCTGACGGAGCGCGGAAATGCACTTTCTGAAGACGACGTTCCTCCTGGCGCTGCTGACCGGGCTCCTCGTGGCCGTCGGGCAGCTCATCGGCGGCACGAGCGGGGCGATCGTGTTCCTCATCATCGCCGGCTTCATGAACTTCTTCGCGTTCTGGTTCAGCGACCGCTTCGCCTTGGCCATGGCCGGCGCGCGGGAGATCACGGAAGCGGAGGATCCGCGCCTCTATGCGCTCGTGCGCGAGGTGGCGAACCTTGCCGGGCTCCCGATGCCGCGGGTCTACGTCGTGAACACGCCCACGCCGAACGCGTTCGCGACCGGCCGCAGCCCGAAGAAGGCCGTCGTCGCGGTCACGACCGGCATCCGCCAGCTGCTGACGGAGCGCGAGCTGCGGGCGGTCATCGGCCACGAGCTCGGGCACATCAAGAACCGGGACATCCTCACGAGCTCGATCGTGGCGACCATCGCCGGGGCCATCCAGCTCATCGCGCAGGTGCTGATGTTCAGCAGCCTCTTCGGCGGGCGCCGCGACCAGCAGAACCCGTTCCTCGTCCTCATCGCCATCCTCATCGCCCCCTTGGCGGCGACGCTCATCCAGCTTGGGATCTCGCGCACGCGTGAGTTCGCTGCGGACAAGGCGGGCGCCGAGATCACACACGACCCCGAGGCGCTGGCGAGCGCCCTCCTGAAGCTGCAGCGGGGCGTGCAGATGATGCCGATGGAGCCGAACCCGCGGAACGAGGCGGTGTCGCCGCTGTACATCGTCCACCCGTTCGCGGGCGGCGGGCTCGCGAACCTGTTCAGCACCCACCCGCCGATCGAGGAGCGCGTGCGCCGCCTGCGCCAGATGGCCGGGCTCATCCGCTGAGCCGGTGAACGGTTGGTGGCTGCGCCCCCTGGGGGCTTGACAAACCTGCGTCGATGAATGAATATTCATTTACCAACGAACACCCGGAGGGCAGCCATGTGGTATGAGCTGGCGATGTCGAGAGAGCGGGAGCTGCGCGCCCTCGCGCGCACCATCGAGCACCGCAAGACGTGGTACGATTTGCAAGCGCTGGAGCGAGCGCAGCGCGCGTTCGAGCGGGCACAGAGCAAGCTCGTCAGCCTCGCTCCAAGATTCGCGGGGGTGCGCTGAACCACCGATGCCGCGCGTGTCGGCCGATTACCGCCGTGAGCGGCGGGAGGAGATCCTTCGCGCCGCCATGGCGGTTTTTTCGCGCAAGGGGGTGAAGGCGGCGACGATGGCGGATGTCGCCGCCGAGGCGGGCGTTTCCCCCGGCGCGATCTACCGGTACTTCCGCAGCAAGGAAGAGCTCGCCCGCATCTGCATGGGCGTGCAGGCACGGGAGGCGGCCGAGCGCTGGCGCGAAACGGTGGCGGCGGCGCCGAGCCCGCTCGAGGCGCTCCTCTCCCTGGCACGGGGCGCCTTCGAGGCGATGCGTGACGAGGGCGAGCAGTCGGCGCTCATCGTCGAGCGGTTCCTCGCTGCGGCACGGGCCGTAGATAGCCCCCTCGCCGACCAGGTCCGAGAGGAGCGCCGGACGATCGAGGCCGCCGTCCGCGATGCCATCGAACGCGCCCAGCTCGCCGGCGAGCTGCCCGCTCACGTCGACCCGACGCAGCTGGCGGAGGCCCTGCTCGCGTTCTACTACGGTGCCCGCCTCGTGAGCATGACCGATCCCGGCTGGGATCCAGTGGTCCATCTCGAGGCGCTCGCCGAGCTGATGCGCCGCTCCGGCCACTGACGCCTGGGTCCTGCCGGCGTAGACTTGCCGCCGTCCAGGAGGTAAGGTCGTGACTTCCCTGCACTTCGGCGTGACGGTTCCCCAGATCAAGCGCACGTGGGAGGAGAGCCGCGCCGCGGCGGTCGAGTTCGAAGCGATGGGCTTCGACTCCCTCTGGGTGTGCGATCACCTGTACGGCCCGCAGTCGCCGCAGATTCCCATCCTCGAAGCATGGTCGCTGCTCGCAGCGCTGGCGGCCGTGACCTCACGCGTCGAGCTCGGCACGCTCGTCACCCCTGCCGGGATGCGGAACCCCGCCCAGCTGGGGAAGGTGATCGCCACGGTCGACAACATCGCCGGCGGCCGGGTCATCGCGGGGCTCGGAGCCGGCTGGATGCAGCGCGAGTTTACCGACTTCGGCGTTCCCTTCCTCCCCATCCGGGATCGCCTGGGCCAGCTGCGGGAGACCATCCAGCTCTTCAAACGGATGTGGGATCCCGATGAGGAGAGCGTGACCTTCGAAGGCCGGTACGTGCGGGCGACGAACGTGGTCTGCCTGCCGAAGCCCCCGCGGCGGGTGCCGATCCTCGTCGGCGGCGGCGGCGAACGGGTGACGATGCGGATCGCAGCCCGCGAGGCCGATATCTGGAACAACCTCGCCGTCCAGCAGTCCGCCCTCCCCCGCAAGGTGGAGGTCCTGCGAGAGCACTGCCGCGCCGTCGGGCGCGACCCTGAGAGCATCCGCATCAGCCAGCAATGTCTCGTGATCATCGCGCCGGACGAGACGCAGGCTCGCGGGATGATCGACACGGCGAAGCGGATCTTCGGGGGGCATCTCGGCGACCCGGAGGGACCGCTTGCCATCGCCGGCGGGCCCGAGCGCGTCCGAGAGCAGATCGCGCGCCACGTCGAGCTTGGCTGCACGATGTTCCAGATGGAATTCTTCGGGCGCGATCCGCGTGAGCCCGCGCGCCTCTTCGCCGAGAAAGTGCTGCCGCACTTCCGATGATGCCGTAGCGCACGGCTCGACCTTCGTAAGTTGCCGTGCCCCGGGTGAGTGAACTGGGGTTTTCCCGCATATGTCGCCTGCGCGCCCTGCAGTAGCATCGAGCCGCACGGCGACGACGTGAAGATGGCAGGGACGGACCCGCGAGTGGAGGAGCTGCGACGCTGGCCGGCGAGCCCGGAAGCGTTGACGCTCCTCACCCACGGCTTCCGGCACCCGGAGCTTCCAGCGCAAGCGCACGCCCTCGTCGCCGCGGCGCGCGTGCTGACCGGTGCCGACGTCGCCGTGCTCCTGCGCGAAGGGGCGCTGCGCCCGCTCCTGGCCGCGGAACCCGAGCCCGAACCCACGGGCTCCGAGTTAGAAGGGCGGGATGTGAGCGAGGCGCCTGAGCACCTGATCGCCCAGCTGTACGCGCGCGACCCCGCGGTCGTGCGGGCCCTCCCCTTCGACCGCGAGGGCGGCCAGCTTCGCCTCATCCTCGGCTGGTATCGCCGCTCCGCCCCGGAGGCCGGTTCGGATGCGGCCCCGCCGCATGCCGCGGAGGAGTGGGTCCACAGCTCGCGGTACTCGCGGGCGTTGCGGTTCGGACAGCTGCTCGCATTGCGGCTGGCCGATCCGCATCAGCCGAGCCTCCCCGAGCTGGGGAGCGCCGCGGCGAGCGCGTTGCGCGACCTCTTCCGCTCCGACCGGGCGATGATCGCGCGCCTGGAGGGAGACCACCAGGTCGTGATCGGGCTCGACACCGACTTTCCCGAGGACGACGTCTGGGTCGGCGACCGGTACCCGACGCCCGACATCGCCTGGCTCGGCCTGGAGGAGCGAGACTATGCGGTCGTCGAGGATCTCGGTGATGTGCTCGGCGTCGATGCACCCCCGTACGCCTTCCGGGCCTACGAGGCTGGCGTGCGCAGCATGCTTCGCGCGCGCTTCGGGACACCCGGGCGCAACCTGGGCGTCATCTCCCTCGTCTCCCGGACGCGAGGCCGCTGGCGGGAGAGTGACGGCGAGGAGCTCCGGCTCTGCGCCGCCCTCTTCAGCCTCGCGAGCGTCGCCTTGGAGGCGCGCGCGAAGGAGCGGCTCCGGTTGCAGCGGCTGGAGGAGGCAAACGAGGTGCTGCGGCTCCTGGCGCGGAGCGAGGACGGCGATGTGCTGGACCAGGCGCTCGACCGGATCCGGCGCGCCTTCGGCGCGGGAACGCTCCTGTTCGCCTGGCGGGCAGCCGACGGCACCCGCATCGCCCGCGCCCTTTCGAGCGACGAACGCCCAGAGCTGCTCCTCGAACGCCTGCAGCAGGAGGCGGTCGAATCCTGCCCGGCTTCCGAGCCCTGGGGCTGCTCGCAGGCGCTCGAGGAGCGGTTTCAGGAGTTCGGTTACCGCTCTGCCGCCCGGGTCGTGCTGGAAGGACGGGACGGGGCAGCAGCGCTCCTCGAGGTATGGTCGCGGAGCGAGGACGGCTTTGGTGAGAGCGACCGGGCTGCGCTGGAGAACGTCCTCGCCTCCCTCGAGCTCTCGCTCGGCCGCACCCGGGCCCGGTCGCAGCTCGCCGAGGCGGAGGCGCGCTACCGCGCGCTCTTCCACTCGGCCCAGGAGATCGCCATTCTCGTCGACCCCCGGACTGGGACGATCGTGGAGGCGAACCCGTACGCCCACCGCGCGCTCGGGTATTCCGAAGGCGAGCTCGTCGGCCGCCCGATCTTCGATCTGACGGACTGGCCGCAGGAGGCGATCCGGGCGGAGACCCGGGAGGTGCTGCGCACCGGCGGGGCGTTCCTCCCCGATCGCCGGCTGCGCCGGAAGGACGGAGCAACGTTCGCCATCGACCTCGTCCTGTCGCGGGTCGAGCTCGGTGGCCGGTCCGCCTTCGTGCTGATGCTCGCCCGCGACGTGTCCGAGCGCGAGGCGATGCAGCGGCAGCTGGTGCAGACGCAGCGTCTCGAGGCGCTCGGGCAGATGGCCGGCATGGTGGCGCACGATTTCAACAACCTGCTCACGACCGTGCTCGGCTTTGCGAGCTTGCTGAAACGCGCGCGCGGGCTCACGGCGGAGGAGCGGGAGAACGTCGAGCTCATCGAGGAGGCGGCGCGCCGCGGTGCCGACATCAGCGGGCGGCTCCTCGCCTTCGCCCGCGGAGGCCTGACGCGCTTCGCGAGGGTCGACCTCCGCGAAGTCGTTCGCGACACGTTGAGGCTGGCCGCGCCCGCCATCGAGGGCCGCCTCCGCCTCACGGTCGGCATTCCCGAGGAGCCGGTGATCGTCGAAGGCGACGCGGGCCAGCTCCAACAGGCCCTGCTGAACCTGCTGCTCAATGCTCGTGATGCCATGCCTGACGGTGGGTCGGTGGAGGTGATGCTCTCCCGCGAGGGCTCGAGCGCCCTGCTCGTGGTCTCGGACGACGGACCCGGCATGAGCGAGGAGGTCCGGGCCCGTGTCTTCGAGCCGTTCTTCACGACGAAGGGCCCTGCGCACGGCACGGGCCTCGGGCTCGCTATCACCTACGGGATCGTGCAGGGACATCGAGGTTCGATTGCCGTGGACAGCCGCCCCGGCGAGGGCGCGACCTTCATCATCTCGCTGCCGCTCGCGCCCGAGGACCAGGAGTCGAGGTCGTCCGACGCCACGGAGGGTGACCTCGTGCTGGTGGTGGACGACGACGACCTGGCGCGGCGGGCGATCGCGGCCACCCTGGCGGAGCTCGGCTACGCGGTCGTGGAAGCGCGGAACGGGCGCACGGCCATCGACGTGCTTCGCGCTCGCCCGGAGCGAATCTCGGCGGTGCTGCTGGACCTCGTCATGCCCGGGCTCACGGGCGCAGAGACGTTCCGCGCGCTGCGGGCCATCCGGCCCGACCTGCCGGTCATCGTCTGCACGGGCTACGCCGCGGCCCGTCACCTTGATGCGGCGATGCAGCGCGAGGTGGACGCGATCCTGCAGAAACCGATCACGCGCGAGCGGCTCCAGGCAGCCCTGGCGCGGGTGGGGGCGACGCCGCAGCTGAAGCCCTGAGACGGGCTACTGGCTCGGCACCGGGTCGCGGAACGTCGTCTCCATCTGGGAGGTGATGTCGAAGAACTCCTGGAACGTTTGGTTATACCGGTAGAAGAGGTCGCGGCGGTAGTAGTCCTTACCGCGGGCGAACTCTTCCTCTCCCTGCAGGTCCAGGGAGTTGAGGGTCCACTCCGCCTGCGCGCGCCCGTGCTGCTTGATGTTCTCCAGCATCGCCTTCCAGCGCTCGTACGGCTGGACGAGGACGAAGTCGAGCTCCTCCGCGCGCGCCGCGTCGATCTCTTTCACGTCCTTGACTTCGAAGCCCTCGAAGTCGATTTCGAAGTACCGATCCCCGACCTGGACACCCATTTGGGCATCGCACGTGCCCAGCCGCTTGAAGGCATCCGAGCGGTTGAGGAGCTCGGCCGCCTCCCGGAACCACTCGACCGACGGAAACTCTGGCATGGCTGACCTCCTCTGCGACTGCCCGTGCGCCGAAGTCTACTGGAGCGGTGGGGGCGCGACAAATCCCTGCTATTGACACTGCACCCGCGCCGGCGCGGACTGCTGGTCCGCACCGTCCATCCCCACGACCTCGACGACCGCGCCCGCCACCTCCGCCAGCGGGAGCTCGGCGACCCACTCCGCTCCCACGTTCACCAAGGGCGTGGTGACGTTCGCTCCGTAGCGGGCCTCCGCGGCGACGAGGCCGAAGTCATCCTCGATGGTCGCGACGAGCACCGCCACGCCGGCGGCGGGGTCACACTGCAGCTCCGCTGCGAGCACCGTAGGCGCCGAGCCGATCCGGGTGAGGGTCACCGTGACCGTGAGGACCGTCCCGGCCGATGTTTCGACGCGCACGTCTGCCGAGAACGTCCCCTCCCCGGTTCCGGGAAGGGCACCGAGGTTCGCGCGCACCTCCACCTCCAGCTGCGCGGGCGGGTCGACGATGCCCTCCGCGGGATCCGCGGCCAGCCAGGGCACGGACTCGACGCGGATGGAAAAGCTGGCGCAGCCCGCCGAGTCGAACACGCGGAAGGAGCTCACCGGCGCGCCTGGATCGAGCTGGAGCGCCGACACGTTGACCGCGGGAGCGGGCGAACAGGGGGTCGGCGTCGGCGAAGGCGTTGGGCTGGGGACGGCGGTCGCCGTGGCCGTGGCGGTCGGCGTAGGACTCGGGGTGCTCGTCGGTGAGGGCGAGGGTGTCGGAGACGCAGGCGGCGGAGCGGATACGGCGGGAGTACTGGTGGCCGTCGGGGTAGGGGTAGCTGTGGGGGAGGGGGTTGCGGTCGCGGTCGGCGGAGCGGCGCCTGCTGCCGCCGCCTCCGCGGTCGGCGTGAACGGGGCGGTGGTCGGTGCCGGTTCACCCCCGTCGAAGATCCCGCTGGAAAAGATGGACAACGGGCTTGCCGGCAAGAGCACGAGCGTCCCCAGGAGGGCGCTGAGCACGGCGAGGCCGCTGGCGAGGAAGAGCCGGTGCGTCCCGCGGGCGAGGCGGAGGCCCGTCGCTCCTCCCTCGCCGTCGGCTCCCAGCTCCCCGCGGGCGGCCGCTTCCAAGAGGGCGCGCCAAATCCGCTCGCTGAGGCCCGCGGGCGGCGGGACCGGAGCCAGGGCCGCGAAGACGGCGAGGGGAGCGAACTTCCGCCGTCGCTCGTCGCATTCGGGACAACCTTGCACGTGTTTCTCGACGATGTGCCGCACCTTGGGGGTGAGGGTGACGGGCGGAGGTCCCAGCGCTTGCGCCAGCCGGGCGCAGGCGGGCCGTTCTGTGAGGATGCGGGCCTCGATGGCGCTGCGCACGGCGTTCCGCAGGCGGTGGAGCATCACGGCAGCGTTGTTCTTCGTGACGCCGAGCACCTCGGCGATCTCCGCCGCTTCCAGTCCTTGCCTGAGATGGAGGTCGAGCAGGGAGAGCTGCCGGGGATCGAGCGCTTGTGCCGCCTCCCAGACGAGTGCGGCGGCCTCCTCTGCCTCGGCGGCTGCCTCAGGGTCGCCTAACCGGCGCTCGTCGACGACCGCGAAGGCGGGGCGGTTCTCGTCCTGGTCGAGCGGCTCGCTTCGCCGCTGCTGGGAGAGGCGGTTCAGGGCGGTGTTGCGGGCGATGCGGAAGAGCCAGCCTCGAAAGCTCGCCCCTTCGCGGAGGGTGCGGATCGCTCGCATGGCGCGCAGGAACGTGTCTTGGGTCACGTCGGCAGCCTCGTCCGGGTCGCGCATCAGCCGCACGAGGAAGTCGTAGACGGGGCCGAAGTAGCGCTCGTACAGGGCGCCGAACGCCTCGACGTCCCCCTCCTGCGCACGGGCGACGAGCAGCTGCTCGTCAGTGGCGCCAGCGGCCACGCCTTCGGTCACCATCGTCCGCCTTCCCCTACGGCTGCCCTACATACTCGACCACCGGACGGCCCCTCCGCTTACAGGCGGGCAGCGCGCTACACCTCCGAGTATCGCCGCGGCTGACCGAGGTCGCGCCCGAACAGGAAGATGAACGACGCCCCGAACAAGAAGCCGCCGATATGTGCGAACCAGGCCACGCCCGCGTCTGGCGTGGCGGCGTTTCCGAGGGTCGCCAGCCCCGCGAGGAGGTTCTGCAGGAACCAGAGCCCGATCATGACCACCGCGGGGATGGGAATGGGGATCCAGAAGAAGATGAACACAGGAATGATGACTTCCACCACGGCAGTCGGCAAGAGCACGAAGTACGCCCCAAGGACGCCGGCGATGGCGCCGCTCGCTCCCACCACGGGCACGACGCTGTTCGGGTCCATCATTCCTTGAACGAGGTTGGCGATGATCCCGGACACGAGGTAGAAGAGCAAGTACGGGAAATGTCCTAAGCGATCCTCGACGTTATCGCCGAAGATCCAGAGGAAGATCGTGTTGCCGATGATGTGCATCCACCCGCCGTGAAGGAAGATCGACGTGAGGACCGTGAAAAGGATTGCGGTGCGGTCGAAACCTTCCGGGAGCGTCCCGGCCACGGCGTCAAAGAATTCGCGCGGCTGGAATCCCCACTGGCAGTAGAAGCGGTTGACCTCCGTCGGCTCGGTGACGAAGCCGTAGCACACCCCCTCCGTCTGCGCCCGCAGCTCCAGTGCCCGTTCGAGCCGCGTCGGAGCCAGGTCCACCGCGAGGCTGAGCGTGTACAGAAAGACGAGAACGTTCGCGAGAAGCAGCCCGTAGTTCACCCAGGGAACGGTGCGCGTGCGGGGACTGTCGCCGACGGGGATCACGCCGACCAGAATACCACGCACCGTATCGCGGCCCGGGAGGCCCGGCTGCTACGCACAATCGACGCAAAACCGCTTCGCCTTCGTGAGTTTCCCGATGGCTCGTAAGCGAGCGGTGTCCTACGGTGCGCCCCGAGATGAGGGGACGATCAGGGCCAGGGGTGCGGCGAACGCTCTTCGGGCGCTCAGCCGCGAGCGTGATGGCCGCTGCGGTGGCGGGGCTGGCGCTCATCGCGGCGCTCTCGCTCGCCGGGCGCGCGGCCGCAGCCGGGCCGTGCG